>OCZT010001474.1_pt1 | contig 24379 bp, 16 predicted proteins | sample 1539031 | NCBI WGS metagenome assembly OCZT01 (sample SAMEA3539308, study PRJEB22396) | soil metagenome | biome: tundra; feature: field; material: soil | place: USA | collected 2010-05 | depth 0.15 m | reverse complement strand
GTGCCGCCGTTCCATTCTGCTTCCGCTCCGCCCTCCGGGCTACGCTCCAGCAGAACGGAACTCTGTCCTCTTAAACCTTAACGTCCCTGGGGGTGGGCCAGATTAAACCGCCAAAGTGGGCCAAACCAAGTTGCCAAAAGCAAATCAACGCATTGAGTTCCGGAATGGCAGGATATTGACTATCGCTGCGGCCCGGCTCACGCGCGTAGCGGAGCCCGTTGGTCAAAGTGAGGCTTTTCCTCCATTTCGAACTGGCACCCAAGTATGCGGTCAGACGATGGTAGATGAAGCTGCCGGCCGGAAGGCCTATCCAGGTGTTGGCGTCAAATACTCGAGACCATTGCTCACAAGGACGGATTCCACAGGATAGTTCAGGGGGTACATCGGCGGCGCGATCGTTCCCGCCACCATGGGCTACTTTCCGAGCATAGGGCGATCCAGGCGGGCTTTGCCGTTCTGTTATTCTGTTGTGCTGTCGCGATTTATTTTCGTCCAGCGCCTATAAGCCAACGCTTGCGACCGCAGAGGACCAGGCGGGCAATCCAATGAGCGAACGTATGAGATTTCTGATAACGGGCGGCTTGGGCTTCATCGGCCAGTCGGTCGTGAGCAATCTTTTGCAGCGCGGCATTCCAAGCGTCGTCGCTGATCAATCAGTGGATGCGGAAGCCGTCTCCAGGTTGCAAAAGATCGCCAGCCGCACGGGCGCCATGTTGGATTCCGTTCCCATGGATGTCAGCGACTTCCGCGATGTAATGGGGGTTTTTCATAGGCATCCCGGCATCACTCACACAATTCACCTTGCCTACGTGATGGGACCCTTGGTTGATGAAAACACCTCGCTCTCGACTCGCGTCAACATCCTCGGGATGACCCACATGTTTGAAGCGGCGGTGCACCACAAGCTTTCACGTCTGGTGTTCACGAGCAGTGAAACCGTGGCTGGCCCATCGCAAAAGCCCTATGGCGACCGTCCAGTCACCGAGGACGATTTCTGCGATCCGTCGTCTCACGTTTTCACTTATGCGGTCATGAAGCTTCTGAACGAACACATGGGCCAACGATACGTTCAGCGTTATGGCGCCAACATCGTGTGCACGCGGCCGCCAGTTGTATTCGGTCACGGCCGTAAGCGCAGCGCGGTCATGTGGGCTGAGCACTTCGCTTCTAAACCGGCTGTCGGCGAACCCGTCACCTTGCCGTTCGGCGCTCAAACCCGTGACACTTGGATCTATAAGGACGACTGCGCTGAACAGCTTGTGCGACTCGCGCTTAAGCCCAAGCTCGCCCACTTCGTCTACAATAACGGCGGCCACTGCGTCACGGCCGCCCAACTCGCGACGATCGTCAGAAAATGGATCCCCGAAGCACAAGTGGACTTCGCTGACGGCGCGGACACGCCGCTGATTGACCATCAAGACGGTACGCGTTTGATTCGCGAGATCGATTTTGTGCCTCGCCCTCTTGAAGAAGGGGTAAGGGCGCACATTAACGAGGCTCGCTTATCTTCGGGCCTGACGGCTATCTAGCGCATTTGCTCAAGGACATATGCCACCGTTCATTAGCACCGTTGTAGGCAGCTACCCGCGAAATACCAGCGTGGAAGATACGATGAAGAAACCCTCGCTCAGCCGTGGGGAAATCGACGAGCTCATCCAATGGGCGGCACGCGATCAGGCGGAACTCGGACTGGACGTCATCACCGACGGCGAGGGGTATCGCGAGAACATGTACTATTTTTATCAGAAGCGGCTCGATGGAATCACATTCGAGGGAATGCTCAAGCAAAGCTTCGGTACAGCGGGGTTCGCCATCGAGTGCGCGCGCGTGACCGGTGAGATCAAGAATTCGTGCTTCGAGTTGGCTCGCAACTGGAAGCTTGCGCGCGATGCGGCTCCTTCCCGCTGCTGCGTGAAACAGACTGTGACCGGCCCGCATGTCCTTACACGTTTCAGCGTCAATCAGCGCCCGGACTTGTACCCGGATGAGCAAACGCTGTGTCGCGCATACTCGAAGGTCTTGGCAGGGGAGCTGCGAGAGGTGATCGCGGCCGGCTGCGAATTCATTCAGTTCGATGAGCCGATGTGGACTGAGTCGCCCGAAGATAGCGTGTGGGCTGCGGAAATATTGAATGAACTGATCGATTCTCTGCCGCGGGTCAAGTTCGGGCTACACGTCTGCGGCGGCAACCCCAAGCGACGGCGCGTATATTTCACCAAATATACCGACTTGGCGCCGGCATTCCGGACTATCAAGATTGATGAAGTCTCTCTCGAGCACTGCACACTCGGCTACGATTTGATGGAACTGTGGAAGCAGTGGGATTTCAAAGGCAACTTGGCCCTGGGCGTGATCGACCAGCGGAGCGATGCGATTGAAACCCCGGACATCATTCGGGAACGAATGATGCCAGCGCTCGCATATTTTTCTCCTGATCGGCTTTTGCTCACCAGCGAGTGCGGTTTTGGACATGTACCGCTCGATGTTACCCGCAACAAACTGCGCGTCCTAGCCCAAACTTGCCGCGAACTCCGGACATGAAATAATTAGCGCGACGAAGCCCTCGGTTTGGGCCAGAAACGGAGGCCGAAGAACGGGAAGAACGGTGGCAGGGCACGAGTGAACTTGGGTAGCTGCGAGCGAAGCTCTTATGCGCCATGTCCATCATCTGTGGGTCGCTGCCGTATTCTTGCCCCTTAGTTCTCTGGCTGCAGCGTTGCGGCAGGCTTGGCGAATTTCTCGTCGTCGATCGGAACATTTTGTTGCGTCTGGTCGATTTGAATTGTGAAGCGTCCACCAGGGCGAGCAACGGTCCAACGGAACGGAGTCCTCACCCCGCCTTCCTGACGATAGTCTGCGTAGTCTATTTGGGCGGGATTGAGGCCGAGGGGCGTATCCACATAACGCAGGAGGCGGATCAGCAACCCGGATTCTTGATCGAAATAAAGTCGCACGGGAGGGCGGTTTTCTCGTATTCCCGAGACAACATAGGTTGGGCGGCCATCGACTTCTTCCTGCTGTTGCACGCGCAACTCCCTGAAAATCTGCCTTAGGTCTATCGCGAACTGCGGGCAAGCATCGATCTGGGACGCATCGACTTCCGCCGAACTCATCTCGTGAACGCCGTGACCCGGAGTGCTCAGCCACCCGACTTGCCCGTTAAGGCCTGTGACACTTTCGCCGTTGGGAAAGCGCACCGTGGTGACTCGGTGGGCTGGTCTCTTGGTGAGAACTTCTACTGGAAACTGTGCTGTGCCGACGGTTAACGTGCCTTTTTGAAGACGAGTCGAAATTCTCGCCACGGCGTCCGCTCCACCCATCGCCTGCAAGTATTTTTCAATGATCTTGTCCGCATTCGGCAGGCTGGCCGCGTTCCCTTCCTCATGGTTGGTCTTTTCCTCCGGTGCAAGTTGGACTGACTCTTCACCGATGACCGGTGTAGCTACCGGTTTGTGGGCGCCGCGATGACAGGCATAACAGGTCACTTCTTTATGTCCGTCAAAGTTATCTTTATTAATAGCGAACATCATCCGCATCATTTTGCGTGCCGTCTGCTTGGTCTTTTTGTCATCTTTGTCGAACGTATTTTCCAGATGGCAGAAATCGCATTGCACACCCAAAGATGCTGTGATGAATTGCATTGCCGGAATCAATTGGTCGGCGGGCGCTCCCTTGAGTACCTGAATGTTCTTGTAAACCTGCTCCGTCGTCTTCGGGGAAGGAATGGGCGTCAAAGGTTGCGCAGACTGCGCCCCGCAGATTGCACTCAACGCAAGCACGGTCACGGCTACGTAGCTGGTCAGCAACATTCGGTTTGCTCCCAGTGTCATTTTATCCTCCGGTAAGGACCATTCAGTTCTGGGCAAGTATGCTCTGCAGGTCCGCTTCTTTCGGCAGATCATGCACCGGGCGGTAGCCGCGAACTGCAAAGTAAAGTACGTAGACATGGCAGATGAGTGGAACCAGAAAGGCGTACCGGATATTACGCATATCCGAGATGTAGCCCATCGTGGCTGGGAAAATAGCTCCGCCAATAATGGACATCACCAATAAGGAGGAGCCGAACTTGGTGTGTGGGCCGAGGTGTTTGATACTCAGAGCGAAAATGGTGGGAAACATGATCGAATGAAAGAATCCAACCAGAACAATCGCCCAAACCGGAGCCACTCCAGTGCCAATGAGTACGATGGTCAAGCAGGTCAAGGACGCAACTCCGAACAAGGAGAGCAAGCGAGGCGCCGGGATATGCTTCATCACGGCTGATCCGGCGAACCTGCCGATCATGAATCCCAGCAAATGCAGCTTTAGATAATTTGCGGCATGCTTTTCCGGCAGCCCCGGCATGTTGAATTGAGCAAAGCGGATCACAAAGCTCGCCACCCCGACTTGCGCACCCACATAAAAGAACTGCGCCAGAACACCTTTCAGCAGATGTTTGTACGGCCAGAGTCCGCGCAAGCCCCCAGTCGGCACAGAAACCTCTTCGTCTCCGTCTTCTTCCGCGATCTCAGGCAGGTTGGAAAAGAAGATGAGTACAGCTACGGCAAGAAAGAGCCCCGTGATCACCAGATACGGCACCTTCACCGTGCTGGCCTCTGCGACCTGGTAAGCCTGCAGTTGAGCAGGACTCATCGCAGACAGCTGCGTGCGAGAGTACTCCACGCCCGACAGGATGAAGGCGGCGCCCATGATCGGGGTTATGACCGCTCCAACCGAGTTGAATGATTGCGCCAGGTTGAGGCGGCGTTCTGAACTCTCCGGTGGTCCCAAGATAGTTACATACGGGTTGGCCGCGACCTCCAAAACGCCCTGGCCGCACGCCATCACAAACAGGGCGAACAGGAAAAACGCGTAAACCCTCACAGAAGCCGCTGGGATAAACAAGAAAGCGCCCGCAGCACACATCAGCAATCCCACCAGAATTCCTCGTTTGTACCCGATTTTTTCCATCAGCCAGCCCGCCGGTAAAGCCGCCAGGAAATAACCTCCGAAAAATGCCGTTTGGATCAAGGACGACCGGAAGTCGGAAAGATGAAACGCCTTCTTCAGGTGAGGAATCAGGATGTCGTTCAGATTGACGCCGAATGCCCAGAGAAAAAACAGACTGGTGACTAGGATCAGTGGCACAGCATAGCGGCGCTCCGTAATGGGCACGGACGGTTTCGTCATGTCTCTCCTGTTACGTCAACGCGCGGTCCAGATGCACATAACCACCATCCACGAACAAGTGCTGTCCTGTGATATGCCCAGCCTTCGAAGAGATTAGGAAAACAACCATGGCCGCAATCTCGTCGGGCGTGGTCATCCGTTGTGCAAGTGGAATTTTGGCGACAACGCGTTTGAGCTGTTGTTCGGGATCCGGAAAAGTGTCGAGCCATTGTTGATAGAGGGGCGTCATCACTTCGGCAGGGATGACTGCGTTCACGCGGATTCCGTAGGGAAGCAGTTCCGCTGCCCATTCGCGGGTCAGGCCCAGGATCGCGCCTTTGGACGCCACGTATCCGGAGGTTCCGCCCTGGCCGGTGATCGCAGTTTTTGAACTGATGTTGACGATCGAACCGGATGTGCGCTTTAAATGTGGAAGCGCATAGTGCGCCATATTGTAGTAGTGGAGCAGATTACGTTCCAACGAACGTACAAATTCCTCGGGATTGCCCTTTTCGAGCCCTACCTTGTCATTGATTCCTGCGTTGTTCACCAGCGCATCGATCCGGCCGTATGCCGCGACCGTTTGCTCCACCGCCGCCCGGCAGTTTTCGGGTGACGACAGATCCAGGGAAATCAGCTGGGCGGCGAAACCTTGAGCACCGAGCTCGCCCTGAAGTTGCTGAAACGCGGTAGAGTCTCGGTCCACGCCAGTAGCGATGGCGCCTTCCTGCGCGAGGCTCTTCGTGATGGCCGCGCCGATCCCTTTTGCGCCACCGGTTACCAGGACAACCTTGTCTCTTAGTTGCAGATCCATGAAGTGCAACACGGCGCTAAATTCTGCGCCCAGTTTTTCTCCTTGCGCGGCGATCGAACCCTATCCTCGCAGATTCAAGAACCCTCCGTCGATCGGGTAGTTGGTTCCCGTAATAAAGGAAGCCTCTTCCGAGCACAGGAACATGGCTAGGTCCGCTATTTCCTCGGGCTTGGCCATCCTTCCAATAGGCTGCGACTTCTCCAATTTTTCAAACATTTCCCGCTCCTTACCCGGATAATTACGACGCAGGAAGCCATCTACGAAGGGCGTGTGGACTCTCGCCGGAGAAATGCAATTGCAACGAATGTTGTGGGCCAGGTAATCCTTTGCCACCGAGTAGGTCATGGCAACCACTGCACCCTTGCTCATGGAGTAAGCAAACCGATCGGCGAGACCCGAAGTTCCCGCAATGGACGCCATGTTCAAGACGATGCCTCCTCCATTCGCCTTCATGTGGGGAACTGCGGCCTGCATGCAGTTGTACATGCCCTTTACGTTTACGCAAAAGATCCTGTCAAAATCTGGCTCGGTAGTTCCTTCCAGGTTGCCGACATGCGAGATTCCGGCGTTGTTGACCAGAATCTGTACTCGCCCCTCCTGAAGCACTTTGTGGAATGCGGCTCTTACGCTCTCTGGTTGGGCAACGTCGCAGCCGTAAGCCTTCGCGTTACCGCCGGCGGCCACGATCTCGCTTGCCACCGTCGCGGCTGCATTTTCATCGATGTCGAGCACGCAGACGCATGCTCCGCTGCTGGCAAATCTTTGTGCAACTGCACGTCCGATGCCGCTGGCACCGCCGGTAACCACCGCCAGCTTGCCATCCAGGCGGAAAGAGTTGGAATGACCTGTCAGAAGATGCCTCCCTCTTTTTACGTATGTACCCTTGCGGTCACAGAAACCTATTTGGACTGCTCTTTTCGAATACGTTCGAGCATAGCCAAAGCATTTTGTGCATCGGCATCGTCCGGCGCCAACGCGAGCGCAGTGTGCAATTCCTTCTCCGCCTCTCCGATGTTGCCCGTTCGCCCGTAAAATAATGCAAGATTCTTGTGCAAATGCTCACTTTGCGAGCAAGTCCCGCAGAGTTGGATCGCCTCGTTCATCTGCTCCATTGCCTGCGGCCAATTCTTCGCGTTGGCCGCTTCCAGAGCAAAGTTCCCCAGTTCAGAAACCCGATCAGTGATCCGCTGATTTCGTTGCAGGGCTTCGAAACGGTCTTGATATTGTTTTGCCTCGGGATCGTGCATCTTGGCCAACGATCTAGCCAGGTTGTACAGCGCCTGGGAGTGATTCGGATCGCCCTGAACCGCTGCTTTCCAGTGCCCAATGGCGCCCGGAGTGTTGCCCGACCGCTCCAGGTTTTGACCTAGAAGATATTGCGCGTCTGCATTGCCGGGTTGAAGATCCACCACTTTTTGCAAGAGTTCAGTGGAACGCTCCAGTTCGTTTTCCTGCTTTGCAGTCAACGCAAGGAAATAGAGCGCGCCCGCCGAATCGGGCTGTAAGCGGATTGCGGTTTCGAGTTCCCGGCCTGCATCTTCATATTTGCCGGTTTCGAAGAAAAAGCGCCCGAGATTGTAATGGACTGCCGACAGATTGGGATCGAGGCGCGCCGCTTCGGAGAACTCTTTGAACCCACCTGGGCGGTCGAATTGATCGACCAACGCGATACCCAGGTTCAAATGCGCCTCGGCCGAGCCGGGTTCGAGTGCCACTGCCTGCTGGAAGGTCTTCACAGCCTCGGGCCCATGTCCGGTTTTAGCCTGGAGCATGCCCAACGCCGCGTATGCACCCGCGTAACTGGAATCCACCAGGATTGCAGTCCGGAATTGGCGCTCAGCTTCGGGAAACGCTCCCTGCTGTGCCATCAGCAAGCCCAGGTTGACATAGGCCTTGGCATATTTGGGATCGTTCTGCGTCGCTTGTTGAAACAGCGATGCGGCTTCTGCATTCTTGCCTTGCTGGCTATAAAGAACGCCGAGGTTGCTTTCGGCTTCGGCGAACTTCGGGTCGATTGCCAATGCCTTCTTGAAGCGTTGCTCCGCCTCCGCGTATAGACCACCTTGCAGGGCGAGCAATCCCAGTTGATTGTGGACGACCGCAAGCTTGGGGTCTAACTCGACAGCTCTCTCCAGTTCCTTTTGCTCGGACGGGAGGTCTCTCAACCTGTCCAGCGCCAGCGAGAGGTTGTAATGAAGTTTGCCATCGCTGGGCTTGAGCTGCACAGCCTTGCGATAGTTTTCTGCGGCGGCTTTTGGGTTTCCCGCGGAGAGGAATCGGTTGCCTTCGGCGTTGAACCTTGCGATGGCGGCTTCTTTATCCCCCTCCGACTTCAGGGCGGCGAATCGGGTTCTTTCGGCGCGAGCTCGCTCTATTTCCCCTGTTTTTTCCAGCAGTAACGCAAGCTGATGATGAGTCTCGGCATCAGATGGCCTGATCCGTTCCGCAGCTTGCAACTGCTGAATCGCGTCGCTTGTTTTTCCCGACCTTGCCAACTGCACGCCGAGTTGGAAGCGGACGTTCGCGTCTTTTGGGGCCAGGCTGGCAGCGCGTTCTAACGCGTCAATCGCCGCACCGCTCTTTCCAACTCCTTCGTACACCGAGGCCAGGGCATAGAAACCTTGAGCGTCTCTTGGTTTTCGCCGCGTGTACTCCAGGATGACTGGAACCGCCTCGGAATACTTCTGCAGTAAAAGCAATACCTGCCCCAGCGCCAGTCGGCCAGCATCCATGCCAGCCTCCAGTCGCAACGCTTCCCGAAACTCCACGACTGCCGCCTGTTCCTGTTCGGGCTGGCCTTGCTTCACATAGAGCATCCCCAGATTGAAGTGGGCATCGGAAGAATCGGGTCGCGCCGCGACGACATTCTTCAGCGTCGCCAAAGCTTTCTCCCCGTACCCAGCTTCGGCATAGGCGGCACCCAGCGCTGTTTCGAGCGATGCGGCCTGATCCGCTGCCGGTGCCTGCTTCGTGGCGTCCTGCAGGACCTCCACTGCGGACTGCGGCCTGCCTTCGGCGATCAAGGCTTCGCTTAGTTTGAGCGATGCGGGCGCGAATTTCGGATCAAGCTTGAGCACCAAACGTAATTCATCCTCCGCCTCGCTCAGCTTCTGCTCGTTCTCAAATAGAGTTGCCAGGGCGAAATGGGCGCTGACCGAGTCCGGTTTCAGTTGGATTGCGGCTTGTAGCTCCCTGGCAGCCAGGGTTCGATCCCCTTTTCTAAGGAGCGCAAGAGCAAGGTTGTAGTGGACTTCCCAGTTCTGGGTTTCCAGCCTGAGAGCAGTTTCAAAGGCCGGGATGGCACACGTCACGCGGTCCGCTTGAGCGTAGAGAACTCCCAGCGTGTTGTATGCGCCAGCCGTGGGGTGGTCGTGAATAGTCTCTAGTAGCGCGGCAATCTTTTCGGACGAGCGGCTCTGCAAGCATTGTTTTGGCAGAGATGAAGAACCTACCCCGCCGATCGGCCTGGCCAACGGAGGACTTTGTGCAACGACCAGTGCTGTACCCGTCAGGGTCACAAAGCTACCCAGCCTCAAAAAGAAAGTGGTTCCTCGCCGATTACCTATCTTCTCAGCCCCGCACATACACGACTGCCCCCTCACATTTCGCTTCGGGAGCGGCACATCAGGATTCGATCCGGCTCTCACCGCTACTCACCCGCATACATACAGGCAAGCAGATTTCCCGCAAGGGTGTGGCGCCTGTGGACGTGTCCGATCCCGGTCTGAGTGAAAGATACCTATATCCAGTCGCGTTCAGCAACAGAACTTAAGCGGACGCCGCCCTTCTTCGTGCGTCAAGCAGCGTCCGCTTGTTTCCTTCACCCGCAAGCCAGTTTAGCAACGCGTTGCGGTGTTGCGTTTGATCAAAAGTAAAGCTTCAGACCAAACTGCAACTGTCGCGCGGTATTCGCGGTACTCGTGACGGTTCCGAAATTAGGAGCATCGTGGTTCGTGACCGGAACTGCCCACACCGGGGTGTTCGTGGCATTAAACATCTCAAAACGAAATTCCAGACGCACACGCTCTTCGATCGGGAACTGTCGGAAGATCGAGAGATCCAGACCCTTCGACCGGTCCGAGCGAAGTGAATCGCGCCCCAGGGTACCAAACGTGTATTGTGCTGGTAACTGGAATGCCCCAGTGTTAATCCACTCAGCTGGCGTCTTCGTGGAAGGATAAGGGTTGCCTGTAAGATTGAGGCGCTCGTAACCGTAACCATTCCCGTAATTGTAGTTTCCGGTGTTCGCAATATCCTTGCTGGTGCCAACGTCGAACGGAGTTCCCGAACTCAACGACAGAACACCGTTCAAATTCCAGTTTCCGACCACGGCATTCACAAGGCTATTACTCGACGACAGCTTCTGGCCTTTGCCGAACGGAAGTGTGTAGACCCATGCGGCCGAGAAGATATGGGGGAGGTCGGTCGCGGAAGGTCCCCTGTCCGCCTGGAGATTATAGGGATTCTGGATGGAGCACCCTTCGACTCCGTACCAACCCGAGCAGCCAAGGTCCAAACTCTTGGACCAGGTGTAGGAGATCAGGTATGTCAAGCCGTGCCCCGAGTTCCCATGCATAGAGACTTGCAGGGCGTCATAGTCGCTCTGGCCAACGCTGCGGTCGTAGGCGGTGGCACCAATGTAGTTGAACGGAGCGCCGCAGTTGATGGCGGAAGCGCCGCAGTTGGTCGGAGTCGGGCCCGGTTGAATGCGGACGTTATAGGCGCCGCCTACGTCGAGTTTACGTCCCCTCGAGCCCACGTAGTTTACGGTGAGCACTGACTTTGAAGCGACTTGCTGTTGAACGCCGAAATTCCACTGATCCGCATAGGGCCGCTTCAAGTATGGGTCGGCAAACCAAGTGGACTGTGTGAACGGAGTTGGCGGGGTAACTGGCTGAGTCGTACCCAGGTGGAGTGGGTCTTCCGCCGTCGCGGTCGGGGGGCCACTAGCTACCGGGTTCAGGTTGCTGGCTCCGAGTTGGTCGAGGCTGGGCCATGTTCCTTCAAAATTTTGGGCTGTCTGCGTGATGGCCGCCCAGTTGTCGTAGAAACGTCCGTAGCCGCCTCGCAGAACCGTGTTCGGAAATATCTGGTAAGCCACCCCAATGCGAGGTTGCCAGTTGCTGAAATCGGTGTGATAAATCGCTCCCCCACTCAGCGGCGTCACCACCACATGATCCGGAAGAGTTCCTCCCGGGATACAGGGTGCGGTGCCACACGCTGGAGCGTTTCGCGCCAGGACGTAGGTCCCGTTGGTGAAATTCATGTCGCCTACGAAGTTGTTGGCGTGAGCCGCATCTCCGTAAGTTGGAATCAGCGTAAGGTCATACCGCAGACCCAGATTGACGCTCAGCTTGTTCGTGATTTTCCATTGATCCATGCCGTAAAAGCCGTCAACCCAGCCACCGTGCTGGGTCTCGATCACATTTCGGCGTGCCGCCTCATTCGGATCCCCGAGGAGAAATGAAGCCAACGCATTTCCACCGAGGCCTGCCAAGTTCGCGGTGTTCCCAGCGGTGAATAGTACGTTGGAATTCAAGTACAGTGAGTTCGAGTTGTTGCTGGCGAAGTCGGATCCGAATCGAACGGTGTGGTGTCCGACGTTTTTCGTGAACTCACCTCCCGCTTCCCAGATGTCCGAGACTTTCGTGTCGTCGATTTGCGCGGCGCCGTGAGCGCTGGGGTTGGGATTCCCAATGTAGCCTTGAATCACCACCTCGGGAATCATGGAAGCGCCGCCGCGGAAATTGCCCGCAAAGTTCGGCGAGAACAGTTGAGTTCCGAGGCTGTTCGGGACACCCTGGTTACTGGAACCTTGGTCGATATTCACATTGGTACGCCCGAAGTGAGCTTCCAAGAGTGAATTGCTGGCGAACGAATGGATGTAGCTCGCCGCGAGGTTATACCCGCTTGTAGTCTGGTCGTGCAGCAAACCCTGGAACCCGCCAGAACCGGTCACCGGCTGGCGAAACTTGGTAAACCGTCCCCAAACGTTGTCCCGCTCGCTGAAACGATGATCGAGTCTCGCATTTGCTTCATCCTGCCGGGTGATTACCTTGGTCGGATCCTGGGCGTTGAAGTTGGGGTTGCCCGTGAGGTTGGGTGAGGGAAATATTTTTTGCGCATACGTCACCATGTTTTGATCGATCATGGTGCTCGGAATCTTGTTGCAAGGTGTTCCTGCTGCCTGAATGTTGCCCGGCGCGGGCAGGGGGTTGCCGGAACTATCACACATGAAAGCCCGACCGCTGGGGTCGTACGGGTTGTAAATCTGCCCGGCGATACCGGTCAGGTCTCCACCAAGTTCTGTGGCGGTGGGGGTGTTGTACTGACTGCTCGCCGCCGTGTGGTTGCGGAAGCCCTCGTAGCTTAGGTAAAAGAATGTTTTCTTTTGTCCGTGGTCACCCGGCACCCAAAGCGGGCCGCCAAAAGAAGCGCCAAATTGATTCTGCTGGAACGGAGTCACCGCACTGAGGAACGGGTTCCTGGCGTCAAAAGCCGTGTTGCGAATAAACTCCCACGCCGATCCGTGATACTTAGCCGTCCCGGACTTCGTGACCACGTTGACCACACCGCCCAGCACGCCGCCGAACGAGGCGTCGTCATTGTGCGACTGCACCTTGAACTCTTCGATGTCATCCACGATGGGTGGCACGGCATAGGTGCTTCCGAACGAGCCCTGGTTATTCACACCATCCAGCAAGTAGAGGTTGCTGCGGTTTGACTGGCCGTTGATTGCTGGATAGGAGAATGTGCCAACGGGATTCGACCAGACCCCGCCGCTGGTGGCGGAGTTCTGCGACACATTAACTGTGCTCACACCGGGAGTGAGGTTGAGCATCTGGGTAAAATTCCGCCCATTCAAGGGCAAGTCGTTGACCTGCGACTTGACGATGGCCTCGCCCAGTTCCGAAGTGGATGTCTCCAGAGCTGCAGCCGTCGCCTGTACCTCGACCGTCTCCTGCATCGAACCCGCGCTGAGCGCCAGGTCAACGGTGGCCGTTTGATTGACATTCAGACTGAGGTTGGTCACTTCCGTGCGAAAGCCGGTCTTGGTGACTTTCACGGAGTACTCACCAGGATGGATCTGTGAGATCACGTACGCGCCCACACTGTTCGTGGTGGTGGTTTGGTCCAGGTTGGTTGCTTTGGCGTGCAGCACAACCTTTGTGTCAGGAATGACCGCCCCGGTTGAATCGCGTACCGTCCCGTTGATCGTAGCCGTTGCTTGCGCGTTAGCTCTCGGGGGAGAGGCAAGGCCAGCAAACACAACCAAGAATACGAACCCCAGGAACCATAAGTTTACAGTCGTCGGGCATTTTCCACGCGCCATCGTCAATCCTCCTCGCGACGAGGCAATCTCGATCCAGTTGCCGGCGTCACGTTTGCACAATCTTGAATTTGTGTGAATCCTCACTGTCGCTCCCAACTGAACCCTTCTGTGACTGTGATCACACAGGTCCGTGATCCTAGTCACACATTGCATACTACTGTTTTCGTACTAGTGTCAAGCAAAAAGTTTCATAAAATTGAATCTCGTTTCAATAGGTGATATATTCCTTCTGCAATGTTGTGGTGCGGACAAGGAATGTTCCAACTATTGAAACACCATCTCAAAGCAGCTGCGCCCCCGATCTGGTACCTCAATTGGAACGAATAGTGAGGTTTGACATGCCCAAGGTAAGAAAGTCCGCGGCTGCACCGGTGGGAGTCATTTCCAAAGTATTGCGGATTCTGGAGGCCATCCAGGGGGCTCCTTCGGGATTGGGTCTCAAGGCGATTTCTGATCTGACCGGTATCAACAAGAGCACAGCCCATCGCTTTTTAAAACATCTGGAGCGGGAGAATTACCTGATCAGCACAGAAGACGGAGCCTACTTGATTGGCCCGCGGTTCTGGCAAATGGCAGCACATGTCAACCATCGCGCGACCCTGCAAGCGGTAGCCCGACCCATTCTGTGGGACCTGTGGAAAGCAACGCAGGAGACAGTCAATCTGGCGGTATTGGATCAGGAGACGGTGCTTTATGGCGACGTGATTGAGAGTCCACACGAGTTTCGACTGGCGTCACGGGTGGGCACTCGGCGTCCGCTTCACGCGACCGCATTAGGCAAGGCGCTGACCGCCTTTCTACCCGAGGAACAGAAACAGAATATTTTGAAAATCATCACCTTCCAGGCGTCGACCCCGAAAACCATCATGAATCTGGTGCAGTTTCGCCAGGAACTGGAGAAAATTCACCAGCAAGGCTATGCCGTAGACAACGAAGAGGCAGTAACGGGCGCGCGCTGCGTAAGCGCTCCGATCCTCGATGCTGAAGGCCGGCCCATAGCTGCGATCAGTGTTTCCGGCCCTGTGACCAGAGTCACCGCCAATCAAGTCCCCGCGCTCGCCGGAGCGGTCACTTCCGCTGCTCGCGCCATTTCAGTTGAACTGGGATTTTCACCGCGGGAAGTGGAATCGGCCAACCCCCAGCTCCCGGATAGGGGTCAGCCCAGTTCGTAGCTAGTCGGAACTTGCAGGCTGTGCAGGAGTGCACTTTCTGGAGAGATCCCGGATGACGGTGTCCTGCGGAAATTTCTCCACTCCCTTGGCGACGACTTCGCAAGCCTCCTGCTTCCGGCTCGCCGAGAAGTTGACGGTCGCACTGCGGCGATAAAATTCGGCATAGTAGGGAATCAATTGCATTCCTTGCTGCAAGATCTTCAGAGCGTCAGATTGGCGGTTGGCCGCGACCAGCAACTCGGCCAGTTCTTCGAAGTCCGCTGGGTTCGTCGCGCCCTGATGAATGGCGCCATCCAGATATCGAATTGCCAGCGATGATCCCTCGGCATTCTTCCTCTGCAGGGCCCAGTCCGCCAGCGCTTCCAGCACAAGAACATTCCCCCCCTGAGAGCTCTCCAGTTGTTTTGCCACGGCCCAGTAGCGCTCCCGGTATTCCGGATGGCTGAGCATGACTTGGCCATAAGCCTGTAACAGTGTCAACGGCGGCGGCGCGTCGTGCTTTGCCGGATTGGCGCTGAGATGAACCAGGTCGGGAAGCTGCGGGGTTGTCATGTGGAACGCCCCATCGGGGAATGGTTCTTCGGCTTCGGCGATGATGCGATGGTTGGTGAGAACGGAGTGCGAGATTACCGTCACGTCGCGCTTCGGCATGTGGCAACCTGCACAGTCGTCGGGAGGAGTCTTGTGTTGGCGCAACGAAAGGGGAACCGCGCAACTTTTTTCCGTGTGACATGCCATGCATTTCTCGTGAAAGTAGGCGGGTGCCTCCTGCGGGGACGGTTCTACGTGCGGATCATGGCAGCTGATGCAGCCGAGCCGCCCGCTGCTGTTGCGATAGCACTTGCTGAGACGCATGGACAAGTAATGCTCCAACAGGTCATCTTTGGGCACGGACTCGCGGCTGAAGGGGACCAGGAAAATACTCAGCGTATCGTCCAGTTCGACACCCGGGCGGAAGTCGCGGTATGTCTTCCCCGCTTGTAGCACTCTCGCATCGCCGGTTTGGTGGCAGGACATGCAGATGTTGTCTGCGAGCCACGGCGAGAGCTTGGCGGGATTTGCAATCGAGCCGAGCGGCGATCCCATCTGCGCTGCGGCCACATGCGCTTCGCCTGGACCGTGGCAGTTCTCGCAACCGATGGCGAGTTCTGTAAACGGCGGTTCTCGAAAACGGCCGTTTCCATCCAGGACCGGACGAGGTTGCCCACTATGGCAGACGATGCACCCGGGAAGAATCGGCCGCTCGAAACCGTAGTCGCCGAATTCGTAGCCGGGAGAGAGTGCCCAGCGGTGTGGTTTCGCATAGAACGAAAGCGGTGCTTCGAAGAGGTAGTCACCCTGCTTCACGATGCTGCCGCTGCCATTCGCGCCCGAGCCAATCATCCATTCCAGCTTGCGCGTTTCGCGAAAAACGTCCTTGCCGCCGGCTGTAGTCTCGTACTCGCTCTGGTAAAGATTGCCATCGCGGGCATAGATCTCGAAATGGCGATTGAGCCTGGGATCGAAGAGGTTGACCGATGTCGGTATCTTATCGAGAAGCGCAGGCGTGATCTCCGACATCGAGTGGCCCATGTCGGTGCGCAAGAAAGACTCGTAGATGCTCGGGTGACATTTGGAACAGACTCTAGAGCCAACATGGCCGGTATTTGCGAGGGAACTCTGATCTGCCGATGCAGTTGTTCCCAGCAATTTGTTCTGGAAGCTAAAGCAGGTAAGAAGCAGCAGAGCCCCCGCGATCGACGCCAAACCGCTTGCGATCGCTCGCAACGGTCTTCCTACTATGCCATTCGAAGACTTCATCGCCGAGGCGCTGGCTTCCATGCCTGTAGCTCCTGCTTGACCCATCGGGCGTTCTTTTCAGAGTGGCACAACAAACAGGCATTTGGACTTTCCTCTTGTCCAAATCGCTGCGTCATGTCGCCATTGGGGATATCGTCAATCTGGTGAGTGCGCGCGCGAAAAAGAACAGCATCCATGATGCGGGGCATGTGACAAGAAACGCACCGGCCGCCTTCCGAGTCGACAGGATGATGCGTGTGGGTGGCGAGAGAGGCGCTGTTCTGAAATTGTGAATGGCAGTTCGTGCACATCAAATCCGGCTGATCGCGGAATTTTAGAGAAGTCAGGTTAGAATCCGCATCGTGACCATGCGGATCGTGACAGGTTCCGCAGCTCACCTGTCCCTTCTTGAAGCACTGAGACCTCTGCAACGCTTCCACGATGAATGTGGTCTGACGGAAGCGCCCGTCCTTGTAAAACCCGATCCGCGAAAACTCGCCGAAAGGAATGCTGGAATTGTTCAGGAAAAACTCACCAGAGCGCGAATAGTTCAATTCACCATGGGGGCCGGAGGCACGGATCGCGGACTGCATGTGACATTGCGAGCAGACGCGAACGAAATCGCGGTTACCAGCATCGTGGAAATTCACCGGCGGGTCAATGGCTCGCTTCGGATAAGGCTCGTTCGCGGTCATGTCCGCAACGTGCTGCGCCGAAGGACCGTGACACATCTCACAGTCAATGCCTGGCTCTCTAAACTCCACATTTTTCACGTCGAAGCCGCCGTCTTTTACATTTCTCAATTGGCTGGTGTGACAGACGGCGCAGATGGCTTGATAGCTGGTGGCAGCGCTGAGTTTCTCCCAGGAGCGCAAATCAGCGCGTTCGCTGGCGGCACCATCGATGATCCTCCAGTAATTGATCCACCGTTTTTGCAGGGCGCTGTACTGGATTGGAAAGACATGGATCTCGCCGTTGGGCAACTTGGTGGCATAGGCCTGCTGGAACTTTGACCCGATTGTGTAGTCCACGGGATAGGTGTGCAATTTGCCGTCGGATTGCTGAATCTCGAAATAGTGTCGACCATCACGGATTACCATGCGGGCAAACAACGTTCGCTTTTGGCTGTTTGCAAATTCTACTTTTCCTTCGCGGTATGCGGCTTCATCTTCCAGGTAGAACTCGTTCTTGTTTTGAAAATCGCCGATGACATTTTGCGGAGCATACTGGCGAAGCATTTTTGACATCCCGGTTTGGGACCACTGGCGGTAAACGCTGGAATGGCACCCGCGACACGAATCCGACCCCGCGTAATCGGACAGTGTCTGAACCGATGGGCTTCCAACCGCAGCGACTCGATTGTTTGACGAGGTACTGTCTTGACGTTCCGCTTGCTGCACAAAGCTTTCGAAAGTGTTGCGGGAATCCAGGGGTAGCATTTTGTAAATGCTTTGTAAGTTTTCGAACGCCTTGGATGCCAAGGTGTCGTTCGCTCGGTAAGTCCTTGCGAAACTTCCGGCCGCGGGTTGCAGCTCTCCAGAGGCGAGCTGAGCTAATCCGAACAGATAAGTAATTTCAAGGTCGGAAGGATTTGACATCTGCGCTTCCGCCAGCGAGGCCATGCAATCCTTCAGCACGGCATCGCGTTTTTCTCCTTTCGAAAGTGCCAGTGCTTTTTCTAGTAGAGCTCGACCTTGGGCAAAGCTAGCCGTGGCTTTCAATTTGCTCTTGAGCGCTGGCCAATTCTTCGGCGCCACCGTTGTGGGAGCAGAAAACCGGTCGAGATATTCAATAGCATCCCGGGCGTCAGAAATTGCTGCGTCGTTCAAATGTCTCTGTGCCTTCACGTCGGCCACGGACACGAGAAGCAACGGATTCTCTGGCAGGAGAATGAGCGATTCTCTGGCATAGTTCAGGCCCGCGTCGTATTCCTCCAGTCCAAAGCTGGCGCGCGCCGCTACCTCGTAAGCTTGGAAGAGAAACGCGGATTGTGGAAATTGCGCCAGGAATGACTTGGCTTGTTGGAGCATCTGTGCGGGAGAGCCTTGCTTGAACAGCGCGAGAAAGGCTGCGCGTTCAGCTGCATCGGAAATCTGATCGGCTACGGTCGAAGAACTGCGGTTCTGTGTCGTGATATTCGCATCGATGACCTGACCCGCGAGAGGTGCAAGAGGGCTGAAGAGCGCCGCGATTACCAGAAGCCGCCTGAACATTTCAGCGCACTGTAGCCTAAAACACGGTTCCTAGGCAACTGGCAAACCGTCCGCCCGCCCGTCAAATGGAGCTTTTACAGGACCTTGATGGTGCAGTTGTCGATGAAATCCCAGTCCCAGTCGACCCCAATACCCGAAGCCTCAGGTGGACGAGCATAACCATGCGCATCGATATCGATGTGGCGTTTCATACCAAAGTCCATGTACGAGATCGGGTAGAGCAGTTCCAGAAATTCGCAATTCGGGATGGCGGCACAGCAGTGCAGATTCACAATCTCGAGGGGGTGGTAGATCGTGGTATGTAACTCACAGCGCACTCCGAAGGATTCCGCCAGGTGTGCAGTCTTCATGACCGGCGTGACCCCGCCCTTCCAGGAGACATCAGTTCGCACGATGTCGACGACGCCACCCGAGATGCACTCCGCGGTGGAGTAGTGCGAACCGGCGAGGACTTCGGTGCCACAGATGGGAATATCGAGCTTGGCGGTCAGTTTCCTCAAACCGTGGAAGTTGACGTCAGAAAGTGGCTCCTCCAGCCAGTAAAAATTCAATCGCTCAAGTTCACGACCAACCCGCAGAGCCTCTTCGTACGAGTAAGCTGCAACCGGGTCTGCCATCAGCTTGAAATCTGGGCCGACAACATCCCGGCACGCACGATAAGCCGCAAGATCAAAATCCACTTTTCCGGGCGGGTGCAGTTTGTAAGCATGCCAGCCGCGCGCCTTCACTTCCAGCGCTTGCTTCGCATAATCTTCCGGCGAGGCCAGCACAAACGAACTGGCGTAGACCGGAACTTTCTCCCGGTAAGCACCGAGGAGCTTGTAGAGTGGCAAGCCGGCGGTCTTGCCCGCGATATCCCATAGGCAGATGTCAAACGGTCCGTAGGAATAAATTGGAACGTGATTCCACCAGCGATCATAGGTGCGAAACTCCTGCCAGAGTTTCTCGCGAAATAACGGATCTTTGCCTTCGAAAAATGGCTTCAACGCTGAGGCAGCAATCGCTCCTGCCATCTCTGCGCCGCGACCCGCAAAACCGAAGGAGTGGCCTTCAACGCCGGCATCGGTCTTCATCGAGATGACCAGGAAATCGAAATTCGACTTGCCGCCGGCCCGCATTTCGCTGTCCGACATTGCCTCGCGAGTGTTGCGGCAAGCTCGCACCTCAATGGACTTGATGACCAATCTGGAATCCTCTGGAAGTTGTACGTTACGCCCTTCGGAACGTCGTGACTGTACTCAATGCGCCCTTAGCTGTCAAACGAACCGCGGTTCTTGCCAGTGCTCCACTTTATGAACCACAGAGTACACGAAGGGTAAGGAATCGGATTCTGTCGTGTTTTCTTAGTGTCCTTCGTGGTTAAATCAGCAACTTAACCGATTCCCTCCATCTCGGCGCTGATTTTCCTTGACCTATGGAGCGGTGATAGTTCATTTTCTTCACTCGCTCTTCTGCGCACGGTCTGTGGGCGTTCAGTGGATCAACTTGAGGAGAACTCTATGAGCGGAAACGTCGTATGGGGACTAGCAGTGGTCGTTCTTGCCGGAATTCTCCAAGGAAGCTTTGCTGCGCCCATGAAGCGGATGTCTGCATGGCGCTGGGAAAACAGCTGGCTGCTATTCGCCTTGTCAGGCCTGATCATTTTCCCCTGGATTATTAACTTTGCCACCGTGCCGAATGTGCTCGGAGTTTACTCGGGGGTCTCAACCTCCACTCTCTTCAAAGTTGTTTCATTTGGGCTGCTCTGGGGCGCCGGCGCAACGCTCTTTGGCCTTGGCATTTCCCGGGTGGGATTGGCCCTGGGTTTCGCTCTCATCTTGGGCATTACAGCTTCGTTTGGTTCCTTGATCCCGATGGCGATTCTCCATCCGGAGGAACTTCTCCTGAAACGTGGGGTTGCCTTGATCGTCGGAAGCATCATCATGGTTCTGGGCCTCGTTTTTCTTGCGCTTGCCGGGCGGACTCGCGAGCACGATCTGGGAGGGGGCCGTGGCGCCCGTTCCGGCTTTACCGGCGGGCTTGTGATCTGTATCTTCTCCGGCATTTTTTCCTCGATGATGAACTTCAGTTTTGTCTTCGGCGATGAGTTGAGGCTGCATGCCCTCAAGGCCGGGGCAAGCAGCGCGATGGCTGCCAATCCGATTTGGGCACTCACGGTGACAGGCGGTTTTGTTTCGAATTTCCTTTATTGCGTGTATCTGCTGAACAAGAACCGTACGTGGGCCGTATTCCGCGAAGGCAACCCATATGCGTCCTGGCCGCTCGGCATTTTGATGGGGTTGTTGTGGTTCGCGGGGGTCGTCTTCTACGGAACGGGCGCCGCCTCCCTGGGTTCGTTGGGTAACATCGTGGGCTGGCCCATCTTCATGACGCTCGACATCATCGTGGGTCTGTTCTGGGGCGCAATGTCGGGCGAATGGAAGGGGGCGAGTCGCCGGGCATTGGTCTACAACTGGGCTGGAATCGGGATCCTGCTGGTGGCAATCGCGGTCATCTCCGCAGGCAACGCAACATAGTTTGGCTTAAGGGCTGGAGGCGCTATTTGGCGTTCCCGCCCCGCACCTCGATCCGCACCGAACTGACTCCGCGGGTCTTGCTCTTGTCAACACCGCCACCTTCCCGCACAACGTAGTACTGGTTCGCGGGAAGATCGGAGAGCGTCTCGACCAATCCGCTAGGCCAGTGAATTACGACCTTCTCCGCCTTGGAGGACTTGCCCAGGCCGAAATGCAGCCGTAGATCGCTCTGCGAGATGAAGCCGTCCCCACTGCGCACTTCTTTCTCGTGCTTATCACTGCCTTGTTCCAGGGTCACCACAGCGCCCACGGCTGCGCGATTCGATTTCACCCCAACTAGTTGTAAGCTGATCCAATTTCCAATCGGCGAAGTGTTGTAATAAAGCGATGGCGTCTCGTTCATATTGTTGACCAGAGCCTCTTCGTGACCATCGTTGAAGAGATCGCCGAGTGCCATGCCGCGAGCGGAGTGTGGCTCGCTCAGAACCGAGCCCGCTTCCGCAGTGATGTTGGCGAACGTCCCGTCGCGCAGGTTGTAGTACGCAACCTTCGGCTCACGATAGCTGGTACCTAACGCTTTGCCATCCACCTCGGGATACACGTGGCCATTACCAATCAGGATTCCGGGCCACCCACTGTTGTCGAAGTCGTAGAATTGAACTCCCCATCCCAGCCAGTTCTTGATCCTGCCCATGCCCGCGCCGTAGGTGACGTCGTCAAAGTTGTTGTCCCCACGATTCAGGTAGAGCGTTGGAGTATCGTCGCTGAAGTTGGTTTTGACGATGTCCTGATAGCCGCTGTGAGTAAAGTCGTCAACGGAAAGGCCCATGCCTGCCTGCTCGGATCCGTCCTCGTTGTATGCCACTCCGGCCTTTTTCCCAATGTCGGTGAAGGTTCCGTCATGGTTGTTGTGATACAGGATGCTGGCCGTGGAGTCGCAGGCAACGTAAATATCCGGCCACCCATCATGGTCGAAATCCGCGGTCAGCGAGGTGAGTCCGTAACATCCCGTTGTATTGAGAATGCCGGACTTTTGCGAGATGTCGGTGAACGTACCATCGCCGTTGTTGTGATAAAGCGCGTTCATGCCCGGCTTGAGCCCACGCGGCCCACACATGACGTTGATCCCTTTCCACTGGCACCAGCGTCCCTCTCCCGGTCGCGGCACAGAGTCGTAACTGAAGTCCACATAGCGCACTACGAGAATATCGACCTTGCCGTCGCGGTCGTAATCTACAAAACTGCAACCGCTGCTCCACTCGTCCCGAGAGGTCTTGAGCCCAGCTTTGGCAGTCACGTCGCTAAACGTGCCGTCCCCGTTGTTTCGATACAACACGTTTTGGCCCCAGTAAGTGACGAACAAATCGAGGTAGCCGTCGTTGTCGTAATCGCCGACGCACGCGCCTTGTCCCCACCCTGAGCGTGCCAATCCGGCACGTGATGTCACATCGGTGAACGTCCCGTCATGGTTGTTGTGATATAGGTGCCCCGTAGGGGCCTTGTCTTTCGTGAATCCCTCGACGGTCGAACCGTTGGGAAGGTAAATATCCGGCCATCCGTCATTGTCGTAATCGAAAATGACGGCACCGTTACCAGTGGTTTCGATGATGAATTCCTTGTGAGTGTCGCCGCCGTATACGTTGAGCGCGCTCAGTCCCGCCTGCTGGGCAATGTCCTCGAAGTGAACTTCGCCCGGCTTGACTTTCGGTGTCGCCGGCTTTGTGGGCTGCGTTGCCTGGGCTGCAAGCCAGGGTGTGAGCAGTGAAAGCGTTGCTAGAAGCAGAACGGATCGGGACCCTTTGACTCCTGTGAACTGGCTCACCCAGACATCTTAAAGCAGAAATCGCAACTCTTCTCCACAGTCTCATCTCGCCGGAACGGAGCTAACCCTGTCGGTGGTTGTGGGTTGCCATGCAATCACCGTCTGCCGTGACTCGCCAAGGTGATCGATGCCCAATTCAACGACATCGCCCGCCTTCAGATACTGCGGGGGGCTCATGCCCAATCCGACTCCAGTCGGCGTTCCTGTGCTGATGATATCTCCGGGTAGCAATGTCATGAATTGGCTGACGTAGCTGACAAGAGCGGGTACATCAAAAATCATCTCGCTAGTGGAACTACGTTGCCGGAAAACTCCGTTAACTTTGAGCCACATTCCCAACTGGCTCGTGTCCGGGATCTCGTCGCGTGTCGCCAGGAATGGTCCCAGCGGCGCAAACGTGTCCGCACTCTTACCCTTGACCCATTGCCCGCCGCGTTCCAGTTGAAATGCGCGCTCGGAATAGTCGTTGTGCAGAACATAGCCAGCCACATGGTCGAGCGCATCTTCCCTCTCGACATAGCTGCTTTTCTTGCCGATCACGACAGCCAGTTCGACTTCCCAATCCACCTTTTGGCCATTCTTCGGAATAACCAGATTATCGTTCGGCCCAACGAGCGAGGTGGTAGCTTTGAAAAATAGAACTGGCTCTTTCGGGATCTCCATTTTGCTTTCTTTAGCGTGATCGCGAAAGTTCAACCCAATGCAGACAATCTTGCTGGGGCGGGAGATTGGTGGTCCCAGCCGGACCGATTTCGCAACTCGCGGCGCGGAAGCGGCGTTCTCCTTCAACCAATGCTTGAGTCGGAAGAGTCCGTCGTTTGCGAAGAACACTTCGTCATAGTCCGGCACGAACGTGGAAACGTCCAAACTCGTGCCATCCTTCATGAGAACCCCTGGGCTCTCTCTGCCTGGCTCGCCAAATCGGATCAGATTCATTTTTGTCTCTCCGTCGACAGCGACCCCGCGCGTCACGAATTGTTGCCGAATCCCTAATCTTGAAAAGGCTGGATCGTAATCGAAGGACCTCGCGAGTGCAAGTCCAGGACGAAAGTTTTTTGAAGTTGAACGACGAAAGTTTCAACAGGTAAAACATCTTTCGGTCAACGCACGAAGAAACACAAATAGTTTGGCCTGCCGCGTTGTTTGCTGCTAGAGTTTCCGCTTGTACAGGCGCTTAGACTATTGGCCGTTCACAAGAGTGCATTCGTAAGAATCAGCTCATGGCGAAAATCGCGCTGTTCATACCTTGCTTTGTCGATCAGCTGACACCCGAGGTCGGTCTCGACATGGCGCGGGTCTTACAGCGCGCCGGTTATGAGCTGGAATTTCCTGAAGGTCAAACCTGTTGCGGCCAGCCTGCTTTCAACACCGGGTACTGGCAGGATGCTCGACCGCTCGCGGAGCGCTTCGTTCAGGTGTTCCGCAACGCCGACGCAGTGGTTTGTCCGTCTGGTTCGTGTACCACGATGGTTCGCGTTTTCTATCCCGAGTTACTTCACGGAACGCCCGCGCAACAGGAAGCCTTAAGCCAGATCGGAAGAGCGTCGTGTAGGGAAAGAGTGTAGATCTCGGTGGTCGCCGT
>OCZT010001473.1_pt1 | contig 24379 bp, 18 predicted proteins | sample 1539031 | NCBI WGS metagenome assembly OCZT01 (sample SAMEA3539308, study PRJEB22396) | soil metagenome | biome: tundra; feature: field; material: soil | place: USA | collected 2010-05 | depth 0.15 m | reverse complement strand
TACTAAAGTAGTTGCTGGCATCCATCGCATAGTTGCGAAGATACTCGAAGACATCACCATGAATTTGATCGGTTCCGGACTTGGTTACGACATTGGCAACTCCGCCCGTCGCGTTTCCATAAGCGGCGCTCATGTTATCGGTTTGCACATTGAATTCCTGCAGCGCGTCAGGGCTTGGGAAAGGCAGATTGGTGTTGATATACATGTCGTTGTAATCCACGCCATCGAGCAGGTAATAGACGCCGTTGGAGCCGCCGCCATTGACTTTGGCATATTGCTCGCCGGGCAGAACGCCTCCTTCGCAATTGGCGCCGCAGTTCTGCCCGGAGACATCGACCGCGCCGGGGACAAGAAAGACCAATTGCTGCGCTTCGCGTCCGTTCATGGGCATGCTTTCCATGGTCTTTTCATCGATAAGCTGCGCGATGGCTGCATCGTCGGTGGTCACCTGGTTGGAACTGCCCTCCACCGTGACCTGTTGGGTGATCGAGCCGACCGCCAAGGTGACCTTCTGGCTGGCGGCCTGGCCGACTGCCAACCCGATTCCCTTTTGCACATAGGTGCTGAAGCCGGCCATTTCAACCGTCAGTTGATAACTGCCGACGGGGAGGCTTGGAAACAGGTACTCGCCTGCCCCCCCCGATTTGACGACCTGCTTATAGCCAGTTCCGGCTTGTTCGACGGTCACAGTTGCCCCTGGAATCGCTGCACCCGTGTTGTCCTGTACCGTGCCGCTCAGTCGCGCAGTGGTGTACTGGGCAACTGCTGTAGTTGCCCACATAATGACCACGAAGAACGATGCGAAAAGAAAAGCTGCCTTGCATCGTGCTCGGTTGAAGATCTGGCGTTCCCCATTCATGCTTTTTTCCGTTGCTCTCATTTGCGCTGTCCTCCACTCCATTGAAGTATCCCGATCCCAGTAAATTGCTACGTCTTCTTGCCTTTTCTTTTGAAATGCCGACCTTGAAGGCTTCGATATCGATCAAATACGACGGTTTGTGATCGTGTTTGATGTTTTTACGATAATCCGGCCCATTTTGTCAAGCGAAAAGTCCTGACGGCAAAAAGCCCTGACGGGGGAGCCGCGCAAGGTTGCTCAGGGGGGGCGCTGGCCTGCATGCATGGACCCATCCGCGGAGTTGAGCGTTGCTCCCAAGCCGCCCGTGGTGCATGGAAACGAATTCAGGCGTGGCCTGAGCGCAGTCAGGTTAGCCGCGTCTTGCGGCGGAAGTTGCGTGAGGCCGGGAGAGGGAATCTCTCCACAGCGGGCTTCGATCCCGGCGCACGCTGACGGACCAAGCAGGAACAACATCAGCGCGTTGCCCTGGTTCTTCCTCTCTCGCGGCCGGCCCGCGCCGGAGCCGGCGCAGAACCAGGCTCGGATCAATGGATCCGTTGCCGCCGAGGATGGTTTCTCGCTCGCGCGGATGCCCCCGCCGCATCCCACCCGTCTGGCGACATGGCGAGACGCTGGGTTCCACCAGTTCGCCGCGCCGCCTCAGAAAGCTTTTGCCGCGGTCGCCCTGCCCCCGCCGTCGATTCTCGTACGCCGTCTTGCCGGCAAGTTTATTTCGGAATTCTGGCGGGTCAAGATCGGAATTCTCCCCTAGCTGCGGGTGGGTTTGGCTCCAACGACAATGACCTGGACGCCGAGATCCTTGAGAGTTTGCAGGTCTGCCGGGGAGGTGCCGGAATCGGTGATGAGTGTCGTCAACTCCGTGACAGGCCCTACGAATGCGAAGCCTTGCTTGCCGAATTTGCTGTGATCGACCAGTGCGATGCGCATCTTTGCGGATTTGATGATGGCCTTCTTGATGGTTGCCTCGGCATGGCTAGCCGTGGACATGCCATAGCCGGGATCGATGCCACTGACCCCCAGAAAGGCCTTATCGACGCGAATTTCACTGAGCGACCTCTGTGCCCAGACTCCCGACAAATAGAACACATCCCGCTGCAGGTCGCCACCGATGCACATCACATTGATCTCCGGATAGCGCTGCAACTGGCAAAGAATAAGCGGGGAGTTTGTGACCACCGTCAGGCGATTGCGGTGCTGCAATCTGGAAGCGACCTCCGAGACCGTGGTGCTCCCTTCCAGAAAGATGGTGTCGCCGTCGAGGATCATCTTCGCGGCCTCGGCCGCGATGGCCTGCTTTTCTTCGCGATTCGTGCGTCCCAGTGTGTCATACGAAGGCTGGAAATTGGTTGTGGGAGATTTGGAGACTGCGCCACCATGGGAACGAACCAGCAACCCCTTGCGTTCGAGATCCGCCAGATCCCGCCTGACCGTCGCCGCCGTCACTCCAAGGATGTCGATGAGCTCAGAAGCGCTTACGGTGCGCTGCCGCGAAAGGAGTTCGGAAATTCGAAACCGCCGTTCTTCCGCCAGCAAGGATTGGTCCCTCTTCATCGGTTACGCAATGGTCACGCCGAGCGGACCAGCAGATTTGCAATCAGCGACAAGACACTGTTGTGAATCGAAAGCGGCACTCCTGTCAACCATGAATCTGTACTTTAAAGCAGTGAGGAAGAATGGCGCCTATTGCGCATGCTTTCCTTGGGAGCGCCAGACCAGTCATGGACCGTTGTGGAAACGACTTGCCGGCCTGCCCCATGCTGCCTGTGGTCAAGAACCTCTGTCGGCCATTTCGGCTTGATTGGGAGCGAATTGAATTGATTATGCCTGACCTGCCTCATCCGTGCAATCCGTTTCACGCGGCGTCTATCCAGAAGTGACGAAAGGAAAGCGCTGAAGGGAAGACTCCAAAAGCACTTCGGCGAAGTGTTCCGCGTGTTCCGCACGCTGGCTGAGCAGCAGGAAAGCCGCATTGAGGGAGGGCATCCGATGCTGGTTCATGTGCATATTCCGATGCTGTTTAGGCGGTTTTTATTCCGCTGTTGCCGCTTCCCGATGTGGGGCGTTATGCGGCTGACCGGGATCAGCTCCGGCCGCGCAATGGCGGAGCCGGCTTGCCTGGGGCGAGCGCTCCACACAGAGGACAAACCGATAGTCTTTCTATATGTTTCGTTTTATTACGATAAAGTGGAGGCGTGGTTCTGATCAAAGTCATCGGAGATATTCGCAATATGTTTTGTGATCCGGCATCCCAAGGCGGCCCTCAATGAGCCGCAGCTCCGCGCGCGACGCGCGCAGGCTCATCCACCCGCTCCAAGGCGACCTGAAGCAATTGCTGCAGCAACTGGTCCGGACCAATAGTGTGGCCATCCCGCCCGGCGGAGATGAAACGCCCTCCCAACTGGTGCTGCAACGCTTCTTCCGCGACCAAGGCGTGGGCGCCCAGCTCTATGCCACGGAGTTCATCGAGAAGTCAGGGAATCCGCTGGTGCGGAAGAACCGCTCGTATCGTGGACGCAAGAACCTGAGCACCAGGCTGAGCGGGACGGGGCGCGGCAAGAGCCTGCTGCTCAATGGCCACATGGATACGGTGCCAGCGGGCAAAGCGCCATGGTCCCGCTCGCCGTGGTCGGGCGTCTATCGAGGCGGCCTCGTTCACGGCCTGGGATCCTTCGATATGAAGGGCGGCCTCGTGGCCAATGCTGCTGTGATTTGCGCGCTGAAAAAGAGTGGCATAAGAACCGGCGGCGACATCCTCTTCGAATCGGTGGTGGATGAGGAGTGGGGCGGAGGCGGCGGGACCATTGCGGCACGTCTCCGGGAAGGCGGCGCCGATGCCTGCATCATTCCCGAGGGGACGCAGCTGGATATCTACAGGGCAACCAGGGGTGGATTTGTGGTGGACCTGTCGGTGGACGCAGGAGATCCTGCCGCTTATTTCTCCACGGCCGAAGTGGTGAGTCCGGCGATTCCATGCGGGCGTCTTCTGGGGTGGGTTGAGGCCTGCGCGAAGCAGCGCGCCCAGGTCAGGCCGCGAGGCGCATACGCCTCCTTCTCCGACCCTGTGCCGGTCCAGGTCCTGGCGGTCCAGTCGAATGTGCTCGATCCGGAAATTCCGTTGAGCGTGCCTTCCCGGGCGATCCTGCGGGTGTACTTTCAATTCCTGCCGGAAGAAGATGTCGATGCCGTGATCCAGGGCATCAAGGATGCGCTTCAGCAATTCCAGGCCAACGATCCGTTCTTCCGCAAGTATCCGATTCAGTGGACGCCCCTGATTGGAGCGCCGCTCCTGGGCCACGAGCTGCCTGCCGATCACGCCTGGACCCGCTGCATGGCCGGGAGTGCCGCCGCGGTACTCGGGCGGAAGCCGGTCATCACGGCAGCGCCGTATCCATGCGATGCCGGGCTGATGCATCGCGACTTCGCCATTCCGACACTCCTGTTCGGGCCCTGCGGAGCGGGCGCGCACAACCCGGATGAATATGTCGAATTCGACTCCGTTCTGCGGACTGCGGAGGTATTGCTGACGGCCGCCCTGGAGTGGGCCAACGGATAATTGGGCGGGAGCGGATTGCCTGTTGGTGTCAACCGAAGGCACATGAGAGTCCGCGGCTGTTCTCAGCAAACAGCCGCGCGCAGGGCCGATCGAGAAGCGCTCACGATCCGCTGCTGCGCGTCGACCGCTTGTCAGCGCGGTCTGGGTGCTCCTCACTCACTGCGGAAACTCCAGCGCTGCGCCAGCCGTTCTTTTCCGCATAACGAAGTAGAGCAGGAGTCCGACGGCGATCCATGCGGCGCCGAGCAGTTTGGCGTCGCGATTGAGGTTCAGCCAGATGAAGGTACATATAAGAATTCCGCAGAGCGGGGCCAATGCCGGGAACGCGACCTTTTCCTGCGAGCGGAACTTGTAGTGAATAAGCGCGGCCGCATTCACGCCGATGAACGCGATAAACGCGCCGAAGTTAAGCAACTCCGCGCCCCTTTCGAAGGTCAAAAGAAAGGTGCCGAGCAACGTCACGGCTCCGAGCAGCAGCACGTTGTTGCGCGGGATTCTAGTCTTGGGGCTCACCACACCGAAAAACCGCCTTGGGAGCGCATCCGCGCGCCCCATTCCATAGAGGAGGCGCGCCGCGCCGAACTGTGCCGCAATGCCGGAACCCATATTGGCGATCAGCAGCGTGGCGTTCAGCAATTGAAAGAGAAAGTTTCCCCCCACGCGATGTGCGACTTCCACAAAGGCCGTGTTGACCATCGAGACTGGGAAAGGAGTCCGTCCCGGCCATACAAGCTGCGCAAGATACACTTCGATGGCAGACAGCACGCCAATGACAAAGCAGGTCAAGACAGTAGCCAGCAGAATGTTGCGGCGAGGGTTCTCTACTTCCTCCGACATGGTCGAGATGCCGTCGAAACCGATATAGGTCAGCACCGCAATGGAGGCCCCGTGAAACATGCGGCCGGGAGCGAAGGTTGCGGGGTCGTAGAACGGCAGCAGCCACTGGCCTCCCACGGGCCGGGCCACCAGCGCGATGTAACGGATTGCCTCGGCGATGAAGACCACCACAACAATGCTCATGCCCAGCGCCAGCAGAGCGTTCACGCGACTTGAGGTTTGCACGCCGCGCAGATTGAGGCCGGTGAACACAAGAACAAAAGCCAGGGCCCAGGCGGCATAGGGAATCTGCGGCAGGATGTTCTGTGCCGCGGCGCTGCACCAGATGGCGCAGATAATGGGATTCAGCATGTAATCCATGAGCATGGACCAGCCCACGACATATCCGGCCAGCGGGTGAATCTCCTTGCCGACATAGGTGTAGGCCGATCCCGCGCTGGGATAGACGCGCGCCATCCTGCCGTAGCTCACGGCGGTGAACAGCATGGCGACCATCGCGATCAGGATGGTGGTGACAACATGTCCCCGGGCGGCATTGCTGACCACGCCATAGATGCTCATGGGCGCAGTGGGCTGAATGATGATGATGCCGTAGAGAATCAGGTGGTGAAGCTTCAGCGTGCGCCGAAGCCCGGGAACAGCGAGGTCACGATCTGCGGTGGCGCTCATGCTCGGAAAATCCTCTCTTGCTTCTGCGTTGCTTGATGGATTAAGGAAGACTTGGAAGTTTCAGCGCGGCAAATCCGCGGTCGCGCAGAAACAAGGCCCGGCAATTCGCATTGCGGAATATTGCGGTTCCCCAAGCCGATGAAGCGCAATTCTTCCAGGCTCGTCACTGCCGATGCGGAGCATAGCCCAACCCCTACGCCCAGCAACAAGAGACGATGTGCGAGGGTCGCGGAAGAGCTGCCCTGCGTTGCTTGAAAGTTCGCACCGCGGATCACAGGATCGAGCGGGGCGTTTTCAGGCAGGCCATGAAGGATGAGATCAAGATGGATCTCTCCGGCCATCGTCACATCGAATTGGGTCGTCATCGCGATTCTCCCGGTTCCAGGAGCTCCGGTTGTAGCCCATGGCCAGAACGTAGCCTTTCGCCGGATGTTCGCATGATGTTCATCTGTGACTTTTGATTGCCATTTGCTACGTTTATTATCATTTGTCACGGTTGCAACGCAATTCTGGACCTCGTCCCGGCCCTCGCCCGCGGCGGTAGTTTCGGCAGGATTCGATCCCCCGGCAGCCCGTATCCGGGGCCGCGTTGCCGATCGAGGTGCCCACGCGTTCTCCGCAAATTGCGTTGCGACGCGCTCAGGCAGGCGAGTGCGGCACAGAGTCGAGGGGGGCGGCAGTCGCTGCGCCAGGGCAAGTTGTGAATATAATCACTCACTAAGAGACATTTTCGATCAAAATCGATTTGACAGAAAAATGTACTCCAGATACTCTTAGGCGAAATGACAGGCGTGGAGGGGTAGGGTTTTGAGTGATTTTGGGAAGAAGATACGGCTCAACCGGATTCTCAACGAGCCGGGGCGCGGTACCCTGGTGGTGGCTTTTGATCATGCTCTGGTAGTCGGCCCAATTCCGGGAACGGAAGATGCGTGCGGCCAGATTTCCCGCTTTGTGGAAGCCCGTGTGGACGCTTTGCTGCTGAACCTTGGCCTGATTCAACGCTGCAACGCCTGCTTTCCCCGCGCGGCAACACCGGGGATTATCGCCAGAATCGACTGGACGACCATCTGGAATTCGCTCAGCCAGGGCGAGCATGGCTTGATGCGCAGCTGCATGCTGGGGAGCGCAGAAGATGCGTTGCGGCTAGGCGCGGACGCCGTCCTCAGCTACCTTGTAGTGGGGACGGGCGATGCTGATTTCGAAGCGAACGAGATTGCTCGCAATGCGCAGCTTGCGCGCGAATGTGAGCGGTTGGGCATTCCCTTGATCATCGAGACGTTGGCGCGTGGCAAAGAGGTGCAGAACCCCGCCGATCCGCAATGGATCAAGCGCCATACGCGGATTGCGACGGAGCTGGGAGCCGATGTCATCAAGACCGACTACGCCGGCAGTGTTGCGAGCATGCGCGAGGTGGTAGAGGGCTGTCCGCTTCCGATCCTGGTCCTCGGCGGGAGCCGGAACGATGGGGCGATGGATGTGGTTCGGGGCGTCATGGAGGCGGGAGCCGCGGGGGTCTTCTTCGGGCGCAATGTTTTCCAGTCCCAGGACATGGCGGGATTTCTGAGGCAGGCCCGCGGCATTCTCAACGGAGACGGGAAATGAGCTTCGTTCCTGTGGAACACGTGCCGGACGTTCTGGATGGACGCGCGGGCTTTTGCCTGCGCGGAGAGTGGGGACATCTCTCGGCAGTTCTGGGCGGAGGACACATTTGCCAACTGGTGAAGCGGAGCCATCCGGAGCTGAATCCGCTGTGGCGCCCGCAATGGCATACGATCGATCCGGAGCGATTTTCTCCGAACAGCGACGAAGACAGGTTCGGCGCTCCGCCCGATGGGCGGCTGCTTGCCGGCATTGCCGGACACAGCCTCAGCTTCGACTATTTTGGGCCGCCCTCGCAGGAAGAGATGGCTGCGGGCCTGAGCACCCATGGAGAGGCGCCCGCAGTACGGTGGCAGATCTTTCGTGAGTTTCAAGAAGGCCAGCCGGGGGTCGAATACGGCGCCGAGTTGCCGGTCGCGCAGATTGATTTCAGGCGAACCCTGCGCATCGATCCGGAACACCCGGTGGTGTATTGCGAAGAAAAGGCGCGCAACCTGGGCCGTGCCGATCGCCCAATCTCCTGGACCGAGCACGTCACCATTGGGCCGCCGTTTCTGGCATGCGAAGCGACCCTCGTGGACATGCCAGCGACGCAGGCCAAGGTGAACCCTGCCAGCTACAGCGACGCCATGATGATCACTCCGGATGCCGACTTCCAGTGGCCGCAGGCTCCGCTCCAGGGCGGCGGTTTTCACGATTTGAGAACCACTCCCGATGGCTGCTATTTACGGTACACGGCGCAACTGCTCGATCCCAGCCGCGCAATGGGGTACACGGCGATCGCCAATCCCAGCGCAGGACTACTGCTCGTTTATGTCTTCCGGCGCACGGATTTTCCCTGGGTGGGCAATTGGGAAGAACGCTTCTACCTGAAGACCGCTCCCTGGGGTGGAAAGACCTTTTGCCGGGGCATTGAGTTCAGCTCGACCCCGCTCGCGGCTCCCAAGCGGCAGACGGTTTCTCAAGGACCGCTGTTCCATGAATCGACCTACCGCTGGCTTCCCGCTCTCTCCGAAACCACGGTCCGTTATATGACGCTGCTGGTCGACATCCCTGCGGATTTCCAGGGAGTCGAGGAGGTTTCGGTCGAAGCTGCCCGGATCGTCATCCGCGAAGCCGGCAATGGGAAGACCTATTCCCTTCCCGCGGACGGTTCATTCCTGACGGGAGAAGCTGCCGGACTGCAATGAGTTTTCTCTCCATCGACGTGGGATCGAGCCGCTGCAAGGCGGCCATCTTCTCCTCTTCTGGAGAGATGCTGGCGATGCGTTCCGCCGTCTATACTCCGCACTGTCCCCGGCCAGGCTTCGCCGAACTGAATGCCAACACTTTTCTAAATGTCGTCATGGCTCTCGCAAAGGAGCTGGCCTGCATTCCGGCAAGCGAAGCCGTTCAGGCGGTCTGCTTCAGTTCGCATGGGGAGACCGTGATTCCTGTCTCCGCAGCGGGACAAGCTCTCGGCCCGGCAATTCTGAACATGGATGTGCGCGCCACCAGGGAAGCGGCGTGGACCGAAGACGAAATTGGGCGCAGGCAGCTTTTTATGCTGACCGGACATACCAGCCACGCCATGTATCCGATCCCCAAGCTCCTTTGGTTGCGCAGCCATGCCCCGGAGATATTCAATGCAGCCAGCAGCTTCCAGAGCGTCACCAGTTTTCTGCTGCTCCAGCTGGGCCTTCCTCCGCTGGTCGACTACTCGCACGCATCGCGCTTTATGGCCTTCGATGTAAACCGCCATATCTGGTCCAAGGATTTGCTTGACCTGGTGCGGATATCGCCGGAGTTTCTGCCCCTTCCCGTGCAGGCCGGCACAGTGGCGGGAAGACTAGACAGCACCGCGGCCGCCATGCTGGGGGTTGCCGCCGGCACTCCGGTGGTGGTGGGTGGACACGATCAGGTGATTGGAGCCGTTGGACTCGGCGTGATTGAAGCGGGACGAGCCGCGGGCTCGCTGGGGACGTATGAATGTATCACGGTCGCCTCCAATCAATTGCTCCTGAATGACGCTGCACTGCATTCCAGCCTCAACTCCTATCCGAGTGCGGTTCCCGGCCAGTTCGTTACGATCGCCTACTTCCCCGGCGGCATCATGATGCAATGGCTCGGAAACCTTCTCCATGGACCAGAGAAGGGGGAAGAGGAATACCATTTTGGGGACCTGGAATCGGCGGCTCCCGAAGGTCCCACAGGCCTGCTGATTACGCCCCACCTGATCGGCAGTTGCAACCCCGAGTTCGACGCGCAGGCACGCGCAGCCATCAGCGGCCTTACCTTCGACAGCACGCGCTCTCATCTTTACAAGGGAATTCTGGAAGGCATCGCCGCGGAGCTGGCGATCGTTACCGAGTGCCTCGAGAATGCCGGCTCCGCCTTCAGCGATATCAATGTTTTCGGCGGCGGAGTACGCTCCTCGCTGGGGCTGCGGCTGCGCGCCGCGTTCACGCACAAGCGGCTGCACATCATGAGTTGCCAGGAATCGGTTTGCCTCGGCGGAGCCATGCTGGCCAGCGTTGCGGTGGGCATCCATTCCGATCTCAAGTCCGCCGCACAGGCTATGGTTCGCGAGCAGGAATGCGTTCCAGACGATCCCATCCTCGCCGAACAATACAGGCCGCAGGTCAAGAGTTATCGCCAGTTGCGTTCTATGCTGGTGCATCGCCACAATCAACAAAACCCGTAACAGGAGAGTAATCATGATTCAAGCGACTGTCGGATTCATAGTCTATGGAGTGCACAAGGATGGCCTGCAGGATCCGATGGGCACTCCATTTGTGGATGATGCTCTGATTGCAGAGGCAAAGGCCGCGCTCACAGAGTCCGGGCTGCGGCTAGTCGAGTACCAGACCGTGATTGCGAGCAAGCAGGAAGCTGCGGAAGCTCTGAAGAAAATGAAACAGGATGAGCGTGTGGATGCAGTGGTACTTTTCTCCGGCACCTGGGTCTGGGCTGCTCACCTGGTAGGCGCGGTGCGCGATTTTGCCATGAGCGGGAAAGCCGTTCTGCTGTGGACGCATCCGCGCTCACAGGGCTGGAGGCCGGTGGGCGGACTGGTGATGCACGGCGGCCTTCTGGAAATCGGCGTTCCACACCGGTTTGTGTATGGAGATATCAAGGATGCGGACACGGTGGGCCGCATCGTCAGCTACGCCCGTGCCGCGCACCTGAAGAACATGCTCAACCTGTCCACCATTGGGGCCTTCGGCGGCAGAGGCATGGGCCAGACCTGCGGGGCAGCGGATCCTTCCCAATGGATGCGCACATTCGGGATCGATATCGATTCCCGCGATACGACAGAACTCATCCGGACGGCGGAGCGGATTCCGGCTGCTCAAATTGAGGCGCTGCAACCCCGCTTGCGCCAACTGTTCGGCGCCTCTCCCGACGCAAACACGGTCAACGATCGCTCGATCCGCCTTTATCTGGCGTTGAAGGAGATTGTCGAACGCGAGCGCTACGCCTTCTACACCATCCAGTCGTTCCCCGGACTGGCGGATGATTACGCGGCCACCTGTTTCGCGCAGAGCATGATGCTTGAGGATGGGCACGGCACGTCCACCCTCGGAGATTTCAATACCGCGCTCACGGTCTTCCTGCTGATGCGCCTGAGCCGGGAACGGATCTACTACGGGGACCTGCAGCACATCGATCGCCAGACGCGAGAGATCAAGATCATTGGCGACGGAGCCTGCCCGCCCTCCCTGGCGAGCAAGCTGGGGCCGGCCGGGTTTGCAGAACACGGAATTCCCACCGAAGGAGACGCGGGCGGTCTCTCGGTGCGGTTGATCTGCAAGGCCGGCGAAGGCGTGCTGGCGCGGCTCGGCCGCGTCAATGGGGAATTTCAGATGGTCATTACACGCGCCTCGATCTTCGAACCTTCCAGCAAAGAAGTGCAGCAGCGCCTCGACGAATGCGGCATTCCCTTCTGGCCGCATGGATTCGTGACGGCGCATTGCGACATCGATGCGCTTCTCCAGCACTGGACAAATGAATACGCATGTCTCGGCTACGGGGAGGACCTTTATCCTGCGCTGGCCGATTTCTGCGAACTCACCGGGATCAAGGCGATTCTGCTCTGATCCGCAGCCAAAGACCGACAGGAGGTTCCCATGGCTACAACAACAGCAGTTCCTTTGGACCGGAACGTCGCGGCTTTTCTGCGCAGCCCGAAGAAGATGCTCATCGACGGCGAATGGGTCGAAGCCGTTTCCGGTAGAACCTTTGCAACCTACAATCCGGCGGATGGTGAACTTCTGGCCCACGTCGCTGAGGGAGACCAGGAAGATATCGACCGCGCTGTGCGCGCTGCGCGGCGGGCGCTTGAGAGCGGCCCATGGGCTGACATGACTCCTTCGGCGCGGGGTCGCCTGCTCTGGAAGCTCGCAGACCTGCTCGAAGATCACCTGGAAGAATTCGCCCAGTTGGAATCGCTCGACAACGGTAAGCCTGTGTCCGTGGCCCGCGTAGCGGATGTGCCGCTCTCCATCGACCATTTCCGTTACATGGCCGGGTGGGCCACAAAGATCGAGGGCAGCACCATCCCGATATCGGTCAAAGACCATGTCGCATGGACAGTACGGGAGCCCGTGGGAGTGGTGGGGCAGATCGTTCCGTGGAACTTCCCACTGCTCATGGCGGTCTGGAAGCTGGGGCCGGCGCTCGCTGCGGGTTGCACCGTTGTGCTCAAGCCTGCGGAGCAGACGCCCCTCTCCGCTCTGCGGCTGGGCGAGCTTATTCTTGACGCCGGCTTCCCGGCCGGGGTCGTAAATATTATTCCGGGATTCGGAGAGACTGCGGGCGCGGCCCTTGCGGCCCATCCTGGCGTGGACAAGATCGCCTTTACCGGTTCGACAGAGGTGGGCAAAATCATTGTTCGTAGCGCTGCCGGCAATCTTAAGAAAGTTTCCCTCGAACTCGGCGGCAAGTCGCCCAACATCGTTTTCGCCGACACAGATATCGACGCGGCGGTACAGGGCGGAAGCAACGCGATCTTCTTCAACCACGGGCAATGCTGCACTGCTGGCTCGCGCTTGTTCATCGAGAAGAAGATATTCGACAAGGTTGTGGAGGGCATCGCCGAAAAGGCCAATCGCATCAAGGTCGGACCGGGAATGGACATAGGTACGGAAATGGGACCTCTTGTCTCCGAGGAGCAGCAGAGCCGTGTCTGCGGCTATCTGGATTCAGGATATGCCGAAGGAGCCCGAGCCCTCGCCGGTGGCAAGAAGCTGGGCAGCAGCGGCTATTTCGTGCAGCCAACGGTACTGGTCGACACACATCCGGAGATGAAGGTGGTGCGGGAAGAGATCTTCGGACCGGTCGTCGTAGCGACGCCGTTTACCGACCCGGAAGAGGTGCTGTCCGCAGCCAATCAGTCGGTCTACGGCCTCGCTGCCGCGGTATGGACGCGGGACGTCGGCAAGGCGCACAAGTTTGCTTCCCGCCTGAAAGCCGGCACCGTCTGGATCAATTGCTACAACGTCTTCGACGCGGCACTTCCGTTCGGCGGATATAAGCAATCGGGATGGGGCAGAGAGATGGGGCGCGAAGTCTTCAATCTCTACACAGAAACGAAGTCGATCTGTCTCGCACTTTAGCGAATGGCCTGCAGGTGCATCTCCGCCAGAGTTGCCGATGCACCTGCTCCTCCAAAAAACCGATGAACCTGCGCTGGATGCCTCGTTCTTTGGCGCGCCGCAGAACCCGGTTGTGACATCCTCGTTCAAACACCGCAACCTGACTCATTCGCCAAGCATTAACCCACATGCGTCTGAATAGCGCGCCAGAGACTCCTGTATCCTGTGATGAATGATTGCGATTGGATTGTTGTTTATCGCACCGGCGCGAATCGCCTCGGCCTGGCGAGGCAGGTATTGGGCCACCAGGGGTAAGGGCGCGGGACACTCTTGTAGATTCTGTATCAGGAGGGCAAGGGACTTGGATATCTCGCCGTTGGGCCAGTAGTAACGGATACGGTCACTGAGGCTGTACGCCCTTGCAACGCGCACCTGGCTTTCATCGCCATGGTAGTATGCCTTCCAATGCTCAGGATGCTCAACCATTACTCGTTCGATGATGGCCCGGATCTGCGAACGCCGTTCACTGGCAATCCATTCCTCCTCGATGCGGGCCAGGCCGAAGATTGCTTCCCGCATCACAAATGTCAACTCCGGGCCGACTTTCAAAATGCCAAAATGGCCACTTACCAGTTGCCGCAGCGACTCTGCCGTCTGATAGTCCGTGGAGTGGGCCTCGAAGACGATCCCTTCCTGTTGGAGTATTGATTTACTCAGGTCCGAAGCTTTCTCCGGTACATAGTCCGCTACTGTCTCGTTGCCGAACTCAACTCCCGGCTGAACGACAACCCCGATGATCCGGTCCCAGGCTGACAGGAGTTTCTTTCGTGAAAATGCCCGATGGTGCACGTCCAGCGTTTCCTGCAGGCTCGCTGTTGAGGTTACTTCGATTTCCATTTCCTCCTGCGCCCCACCGGGAGTCGGCACCTCGGTTCCGATGACATAGACCGGTTTGCCGGAGGAGGCGCGCGTCGCCGCTTCTGCTGCCTCGCATAGTCGGGCTGCTCGCTCTGCGATCTCCTCGTTCGCGAGGACTCGTGGATCGTCGCCGCATGCCATGCTCGCGTCGAGGTGAATCTTGCTGAATCCCGCCGCCGCGTAGGCAGAGACCATCGCACTAGCCTTTTCCATGGCGGCTTCCGCGGACTCAGCTCGCCATGGATTTGGGCCAAGATGGTCTCCGCCCAGAATCAGCCTCTCCGTGGGAAAACCCATGTCCTTCGCAATGCTGTGGACGTAGTCCCGGAATTGTGCCGGCGTCTGGCCGGTATAGCCGCCTTCCTGATTCACCTGGTTGCAGGTCGCTTCAATCAACAGCGGGCTTCGATCCTGTTTCGCCTGCGCAAATGCCGCCTCAAGCACCAGACGATTCGCCGAGCACACCGAGTAGATGCCTCTCCGCTTTCCTGCAAGGTTTTCCTTCAAAAGGCGACGCATCTCATCCACGGCGGGATGAGATGCCGCCGCCTCCTCAACGTTTGATGTCCTATCCGGCCTTTGCAAATTGCCCTCCTTCGATCCAAAGTCCATGCACGGCAAGAAAGCCTGACCGAATTCAGCCGTGTAGCTGCGACTGAATGGCGCCGTGAGAGACGGCACTCAAGTCCTCGGCGCAGCTTATGGCACAAGAGTGTTTTGCCGCCAGTGCCGCTCGAAAAAACTCTGGCGGTAGGCGGAATCCCGGAACGCCTCTGTGCCGCCGCAACGCGTGACGGATAAGCCCCCGGCCAGATTCCCATAGGCGACACAAGTCTCCAGGGGCGCCTTGCGAACCCATTGATGGAGGAAGCCCGCGTCAAAGGTGTCACCCGCGCCTACGGAATCGATCGCCTCCACTTGAAGCGGCGGCACGTCGATTCTTCGCCCCTCGGCGTATGCGGAGGCCCCGCGCCCTCCGCGCTTCACAACCAGCAGCGGCACTTTGCAGGAAACACGCTCCGCGGCGGCTTCCACCTTGGCGATCTTCCTCAACTCGTCCTCGTTGCACAGCAGCACGTCCAGCAGCGGCAGCACCTCTTCCAGCACGCCGTCCCACTTGTTCTCCGGATCGTCGTTGGTATCCAGCGAGGTGGTCAGCCCGCGCCGCTTCATTTCCCTGAAGAGTCCGGGAATATCGGGAGAGAGCTTGCGGTGCAAAAAGAGCGAGGATAGATGAAAGTGCCTGGCGCTCGCCAGGTAGTCGAGATCCAGATCCTCGATCCCCATCTCAAACATCGTGCCAGGATAAGTGAGGATGCGGCGCGTCGTTGTGAGTGGAAGAATCAGAGTGATCCCCGTATTGCTGCCGGAGGCCGAGCGGACCAGGTGACCAACGTCCACGCCCGCCTCGCTCAACCACTGGCGACACATCTCTCCCAGCGCATCGCAACCGATGCGCGAGGTAAAGGTCACTTTGCTGCCGAGAAGCGCCAAATTGTGCGCCAGAATGGCCGAGGAACTTCCCAGCGTGAGAGTAAAGCCGCTGGCCAGAATCTCAACTTCTTCCGGAAGCTCGCGCGGCAACCCATAGACAATCAGGTCAGGGTTGAGTTCTCCCACAATAGCGACGTCCGGCTGTTCCAAAGCGTCTTCACGCGCGTTCGCATTCACCATTTCGGTTGCGTCCATACTCTCCATCGTTCAGGCTGTTGAACCAGCGTCGTTCTTTGCGCCCGAATGGCGAAGTCAGTGTAACGCCTTCGCCATTCTTCATCGGTTAAAAAGCCGATCGTCCTTGTGGGGCCGGTTGATCGAAGCGGAGTTATCTCATTCGGGGCGCTTCTTATCGGCCGGAACGAAACGTGTTGCAATGTTACCCGATACCGAGACCGTGAGTGTCTTGGAATTCGTGGTTGCGCCAAGGCCCGTTGCGGTTACATGCACATGATATTCACCTGGCTGAGTGTATGCGTGGTGAACGTTCATCCCTTCCTGCGTGGATCCATCGCCGAACTCCCAGCGACACGTCAGCACGGGCGCCTCAGCCGGTACCCCCTTGGCGCTGAAGGCTAAGGTCTCCCCCGACTTTCCGGCGGCTTCCGCGTGTACCCCGAATACAGGCGCAGTCACGGGGACAGCATTGTCAATCAGCTTGAACATGCGCACGGAGTGGGCCGGCTGAACCAGATTGATGGTGTCCGAGGAATTGCCGCAGCAGCTTCGATCGCCGAACACTTCCGTGATCTGGTATTGACCTGGTTCCTTCAATCCGAGACTCTTCAGATCGATGGCGCGCTTGAGCTCTCCCTCTGTCCAATTAAAGATGGTAAGAATGGATTGGCGATTGTCTTCTTTCAACAGAAAGACGCTCGGTTGCAGATCGCTCGCCGTATAGGTCATCAGATCGGTGGGTGTGGAGGAACGGCCGAGACGGGCGATGTCAATCAGGTCCGTGTTCTTGACCAGCGACAACCGCTCCGGGGAAGCTCCCAGGGTGGGAAGGTCGTCTCCAAGCTCCAACATGCCCCCTGACACCGCCGCCAGGGCTATGGAAACCTTTGCCTCCTCCAGGGTGAGCCGGTGCTTTCCTCCGTGCCATGACTGATCATCGACGGTCTGATTGGAGACAGTAAACGCGTCCGGATCGGCGACAAAGAAATTGCGATTCATGTAGTAGCGCGCGGCAATACCCGAGGCCGCGTCTCGGGAGGCTCCGAAGGTATGTCCCGTGTCTTGAGAGATGCGGCCCGCATCCACAATCCCGACAGGGTTCAGCATGGGGCTCCCGTCCTTATCGAGAACGACATCTTCTCCCACAGTGCTGCGAATGATCTTCAGGCCGATCCGTTGCGCCTCCAGGGCAGTCGTGTTGGGGCGATAGTAGGAACCTTCGACGGCTGAGTCATCCATGAAATCCATTTTGATAAAGCGGACGCCCCAGTTGTAAAGAGCGCTGTACGTCTGCCTCAGGTATTCCTGGGCGCCAGGGTTGGTTGTATCCAGCACATACAGGAGATCGTTGTGATCAGTAACGTCGCCAATGTGGATCAGCTGGCCAGCGGCATTATGCAGCAACCAGTCTTTATGATTCTGATACACCCACGCGCGCTCCGATACTTCGAACGGCGCCGTCCACACCCCGAAGGTAAGGCCGTTGCGGCGCACTGCATCTCCTACGTACCCCAACCCCCGAGGAAACAGATTTACGTCGGGCGTTGAGTATTCACCGCGTGCGTATTGGTATCCTTCATCGATCTGAAAGTAGTTATACCCACTTTGCTTCAGATTTTCTCCCAGCCACTCCGCATTGGTAATGGCGGTGCCCTGGTTGAGTCCAAAATAATAAGCAGTCCAACTCCACCACCCGATTGGAGTCGGCGTATCGATTCGAGCATTATGCAGCAGCCTGACTGCACGTCCATACTGCTCCAACTGTGCGTGATAATCGGTCCCGACAGCGAACATGAGCCGTTCGGAAGACAGGCTATCCCCGGAACCGACAGGGAGGCTCAGACTGACCTGTTCAGCGGCAGGCGAATGCCTGAGCGATTCCTCTTTCAGGATTTCGGTCGTGCCCGTGGCCTCGGCTGCGTAGGAAAGGATCTGCGAATTGGCGCCCGCAGCTTGCTCTTTCAGGTGGAAGATCGTCAAGAGCCGGTCAGAAGTGAGTGCGCCGAGGAATAAGCTTTGACCGCTCTGGCGGTTGTAGATAAGCTGGCTTCCCACCGCACGGTGCGTTCCCTTTCGACCGTTGCCCAGGTCAAGAATCGCCAACTGGGGCCTGTCTTCGCTATAACTGTCGGAAAGAATGCGGTCCGCGGAGGCCGGCCCGTCCAGGTTGACGACCGGAGCATCCGTTGCGTGAACGCTCCGGATCGCATGAACAGCGATCGCCCTCGCCGTGGTATTGACCACCGTGACTTGTAAATCGCCCCACGGCTGATCCCGATACAGCCGGAATATACAGACCAGATCGGGCGTCTCCGGAAGTCCAGTGTGCGTTACGGTCAACTGCGACCCTGAACCGAATTGGTCATGAAACTCAGACTGCATGGTCTTGTGTTGCGGATATTCCGGCGATCGCAGCACCTTGGAGTCCGCGTCGGCCTCTACATCGGAGCGCAGCACCGTTCCCGGCATGCCGGACTGCGATATGGAGTAGGAGCCGTCGGCGTTGATGCCGACGGACAGGACCTTTCCCTTCAGCTCCACAACCCGGCCATCCGGCTGCGCCGCGAGAGAATAGCCGGCCACAAGAAACAAGACAAGACAAAGTGCGCGCAGTCTACCGATTGTTGTTAACATACCGACACCCCTTATGGATTGCAGTTGATCAGCCGGAAGACGATTCCGCCTGAATGTTTCGTTCTCACCCCATTCGGCGCTGCGCGGCGGCCCATGAACCGCGGCAGCGCAAGAGATAAGGAGCAAGTGCGCCGGCGCAGAACACGATTCCGCGGATCATGAGCCCCTGCGTCTTCCCCCCGGCAGGAAAAGCTTGCTCCACAAGAAGGAAGACGCAACGGCAGGGTCCTTCGCGGCTTCTCGCCCTGCATTAGCATTTCTACGCAACGTCTTCGTTATTTGTCAAGTGAAAGTCTTGACGTTTGCGTAATGCAATTATAAACTTGCGAAGTGTTTCGTATTTAGGGCATTCGATTCGCGGAAAGACATCTTGGCGCTGCGTTGACGTCGCCCCAACAAGGAATGGAGTTTACATGCTAAAGGAACCACCGATGCCCGCTGCGACTGGCCCCCACGCCGCCCCCCAACACACCTTGCAGGAAATCCTTCAGCAGCCGCTTCTTTGGCCAATCACCCTGGAGAGGGTTCGCGCCGCATCGGAACGGTTGCAACTGCCGGCCAGGCTGCAACAGGCTCGCGTCTTGCTGACCGGAGCGGGCACCTCGGCCTACGCGGCCAGCGCCATCGCCACGGCGTGGCCCCGGGCAGTTGCCGTTCCTACCACCGACCTGCTGGCCGATGCGGAACGTTACCTGGACGACGTGGGCGCCGTGATCTCCCTGGCCCGGTCCGGCGATAGTCCGGAAAGCGCCGCTGTTGTCGAGCGCGTTCGCGCCCTTCGCCCGGACATCCTGCAGTTGGCCATTGTCTGCAATGAAAACGGGGCATTGTCTCGCGCCGAGCTTGACGGGCTGATTGTCCTTGACCCGCGCACCAACGAGCACAGTCTTGTGATGACCAGCTCGTTTTCCAATCTGGTCCTCGCCGGACTTGTTCTGGCTCAGCCGGATGCGGCAGCGGCTACGGTCGATGCGTACAGCAGGCGCGCCGCCGCATTGTTGCCCGAGATCGATCAAGCATGCCAGCGCCTGGCGGCTCGCGTCCGCGACCGCATCGTGGTTTTGTCCTCATCGCCCTCGCTTGGCTGGGCGCGGGAAGCCGGACTGAAGACGCTCGAGATGACCGCCGGCCGCTTCCCCGTCGTCACGGAGACGTATCTTGGGCTTCGCCATGGCCCCATGTCTTTCGTCAAGTCCGATACCCTTGTCCTGTGCTTGTTATCCAGCGATCCGGTACGCCGCTTCTATGAGGCAGATCTGATCCATGAGCTTCGTGCGAAGAAGATCGGATACTTGGCCGGCATCGTCGATCCAGCCGAATCGGAAGGTCTATTCGATGAGGTCATTCCTGCCGTTGCCCCGCGGGCAAACGACGCGCTGCGCACACCGTATGAGATTGCGGGCCCGCAGTTGCTCGGCTATCATTTGAGCTTGCGCATCGGGCTGAACCCCGATAACCCCAGCCCCGACGGTGTCATCAACCGCGTGGTTCAGGGTGTGCGGATTCATCCGGCCTGTCCATCCGGGCCGGCGCCACCGCACACACCGGCAAAATGATGATGAACCTCTTTGCCGGATCGCCGGGTTCGAACGCGAGTTTATCCGCTTGCGCGCCGGAGCGGTCGCGCCGCCGCGCTCAAGCGCGGAGTCCTGTACGGCCCCCCAGGAAGAGGAATGCCAAGCAGCGGAAACCCGCGCGGCGGCGGCTCATCTGCTCTGCTCTCCCCAGCCATCTTAGGCTGCGGGCGAACAGGACCTCCGCTTAAGCCCCTGTCCGAATTTGCGGAACCGGCTCCGGGTTGCCGGGCGCACGGACCAAGAACAACAGGCATGCGGTGGCGAAGAGCGGCAGCAATCCTGCGACCAGAAACGCAGGTGCGTAAGAAAAGCGATCAACCAGAATCCCGACGGCCATGGTGAAGACCGCGCCGACCAGGCCTGCGGCCAGCCCGCTCAGACCTGTAACCGTGGCGACGACATCGTGGGGAAACAGGTCGGAGGGCAGTGTCAGGCCCATGGTGGACCAACTCGCGTAGCCCCATAGGGCAAAACAGATCAGCCCCAGCGCCGCATAGACACTGTGCATGCCGGCGGCGGGAATCCCCGCAAGAATCGGCAGGCAACTGAAGGCGCATACCCAGGTGCGGGCGCGCACTACGGAGACACCGCGGCGAATGCAATAGCCGGAGATCAGACCGCCCGTGAAGTTGCCGAGATCGGCAGCGACAAACGGCATCCAGGCAAAGAGGGCAATCCGCTGCAGGCTGAATCCGCGCGCATCGCTCAGGTACTTAGGCAGCCAAGTAACGTAGAACCACCAGATGGGATCGGTAAGTGCGCGGCCAAGGACGATGCCCCATACATTTCGATCTCGGGCCAGATTGAGCCACCGCCGCACGCCGCGTTCCGCAGAGATACCAGGCACATCCTGGCCTGCGCGGATCAACGAAACCTCCTCCGGCGTCACCCTTGGATGGCGCTCCAGCAGATGGTAGACGCGCAACCACATCAGCAGCCAGACAAACCCGATCAGTCCTGAAAAGACGAAAGCAGATCGCCAGCCGAATTTTATTGCGATCAAAGGAATAGATAGCGCCGCCACGGCTCCTCCGACACTGGAGCCGCTATCGAAGATCGCCACTGCGAGGCTGCGTTCCTGGCTGGGAAACCACTCGGCTACCGTCTTGCTGGCTCCGGGCCAGTTAAGTCCTTCCCCAATTCCCAGCAGAAATCGAAAGGATGCGAAGCCGAAAACGGAGGAGGCGAATCCGGTAAGGATGTTGACTATGGACCAGAAGACCACCGCCAGGGCCAGCCCAAGCCGCGTTCCTACAGCGTCAAGAAACATGCCGCCGAGAAGCCATGTGACCGCATACGAGACCTGAAACGCCGCAAATACTTTACCCAGGTCCGCGTTCGTCAGATGATATTGCGCGGAAATCACCGGAACCAAGAGGGAGAAGGTCTGACGGCTGATGTAGTTGATAACCGTCGAAAAGAAGAGCGTCCAAACGATCCACCACCGCACCCGTCCTGAGCTGCGAGGCTTGGCCGGCTTCTCCATTTGCTGCATCACATGCACTGGATTCATTTCATCTCGCTATTCCGATACCACCCTTAACCGTTGTCAGCGTCCATCTCTTCGATCTCATGGAAGCTCGAGGCAGATTGTGGATTGTACCCATTCGCTGGGCCATCCGTGGAAGGCGATCTCATCCCGGATGTACATGCACACGTTCTGCTCCTGGCCTATCCAGTCGTTCGCGCTCTTGGCAGCTGGCAGACGCGTCATGCGATGACTTCGATATTGCGGCACCTGAAAGGCAGTCGCCTCCGTGGACTCCACTTGCCGTACCAGCACGCTCCGCAGAGAGCCGCCCGTCCTCTGGCGGCGAAGGAAGCATCGCCGCCAGGCAATCTTCAGCCCAGCTCGCACATCGTGGAGAGGCGCAGGTTCGATCGGACGGCGCGGTCCTAGACGGGATGATCTACGATCTGCTCGTTTCGCGGATCCCAATACAGCCTCTTGCCGCTCCAGTACGACTGGGCCGCCATGATGCACACAAGCGAATGGGAGAAGCCATGGTCGACGGTGGCGTTCGGCTGGGTGCGCGTCTGCATCGACTGAAGCCAGTTCACCAGGTGACCCACGTCGTCATCGTCCGGGCCCAGGGAGTTGGGCGCCGGGGCCCCTGGAACATGCACAATCTCCTCGCCGTCTGTCGCGGGCCCGACAATGGGCAGCTTGGTGTAGACCGGCCCTGACTCATTCGGATCGAACTGCTGCCTTCCCCCTTCGCGGGTCACGGAAAAGAGGGACGCTCCCTCGCCGCCATAATTCTCGATGGTGCCGTCGCGCCCGTGAATTCTGGAAAAGCTCCGGTAGCTGTTTCCAAAGATCGTCTTATAGGTATAGAGAAATCCCTTCGGATAAACGACGGCCGTCACGCAGGTATCGGGATTGTCCCGTCCGTCTTTCCAGGTGAAAACTCCGCCGTGAGCGACCACGCTTTCTGGATACGCCTCATCGGTCCAAAGGTGCACCATGTCGCAGCCGTGGCTCAGCCACTGATCGAAGATGCCCGACGAAAAGTCTTTATAAAGCCGGAATTCGAGATAGACATGGGGATCGAACGGACGATCCGGCTTCCCCAGCAGCCACCGCTTCCAGTCCGTGTCCTCTTCGCGAAGCTGCGAGGTCCGGCCATGGAGCCATTGCTTCCACTCCATGTGGATGCCCATCAGCATTTCCTGGTCGATGCCGGTGTCCATCGGCGTGAATCTCCATCGCTCTTCATTCACATTCCATTCCTGCTCGATATGTACAATCTGGCCGATTCGCCCGGAACGAATGATGTCTCGCACCGCCAGGGGATAGGGCTGGCTGCGGTGTTGCGTGCCCATCTGCACAATCTGCTTGGATTGCTTGACCAGGTCGCGCGTCTCAATGGCCTCGGAGAGCACGTTGGCAAACGGCTTCTCCACGTAGCAATCCTTTCCCGCCCTAACCACCTCCGCACACAACTTGGCGTGCTGGAAATCGCCCGTGGCGATCATCACGCCGTCGATATCCTTCAGCGCCAGCATCTCCTCGGAGTACTTGAAGCTCTGCGGCTCCAGGTTGAAGGCTCGCTTTACCTGGGCGGCCCGGTGCTCCCGCGCCAGGCTCCAGAGATCGCAGACCGCAACCGTTTCCACCGGCATCTGCCTGGAGGCAAGCGTTACCATGTGCACGTGTCCTTCACTGCGGTCGCCACAGCCGAGTTGTCCTAAACGAATGCGATCGTTCGCTCCCAGGATACGCGCATAGGATTTGGCGCTCATGCCTGCCGCGAGCATCGCCCCTCCCGCCTGCTTCACAAATGTCCGGCGGTCGATTCCTTCATTGCTGTTTTCAAGCATTGCCTTCACCTCCTGGCATCCAGCCTCTTATTTTAGACACGAGGTCGAATGGGGTAAGGAAACAAGGTTCAATTCGGCTGCGGAATCCACATCCAGATAGATCGTCACGTCCGGATGAGTGCGGAGAAGAGTCGAAGGACAGGCCGTCGCGATGGGTTCTTCAAGAGTACGCCGCACCGCCTCGGCCTTGCGGCTGCCGGGAACCGAAACAATCAATTTCGGCACTCGGAACAAGGTTGGAATGGTGAGCGTTAGAGCCTGTTTCGGCACTTCTTCCAGGCTCGCGAACCAACCCTCCGATACCTGTTGCCGGCGGCACGCATCGTCGAGAGTGACCACCTTGATCGCTTGCGGGTCATCGAAATCGGCCTCGGCCGGATCGTTGAAGGCCAGGTGCCCGTTTTCGCCGATTCCCAGAAGGCACAGTTTCGCCTCCGCGAGGTCTAGCTTGTGAATGTATTCCCGCCCAAACAAACCGATGTCGGCGGCATTGCCGTCCATCTCGTAAAACTCGCGCATCGCCACGCGGCGGGTCAGCCTCTCGCGCAGGTAGCGGCGAAACGACGCGGGATGGTTCTCATCGATGCCAACATATTCATCCATGTGAAACCCCTGCACATGGTCCCACGGCAAGCCGGGAATCGAGGTCAGGGCCTCCAGTGTGTCGAATTGTGAGGCGCCCGTGGCAAAGATGACTCCGATGCTTTTGCCCAGTCGATCTAACCGGCGAAGCTCTTCTGCTGCCGCGTGAGCGGCCGCTGCGCCGGCTGCCTGCCTGCTGGCATGAATCTCCAGCTTCATGGTCCCTGCGTTGACATGCGTCACATGATCGCTGAACTGTTTCATTAAGTCCTTTCCCGCATCCGGATTTCTTGCGCGACGAACATGCCGGAAGCGAGCCTTAAGTAGCATACTATAGCCGCAAGCCAAAACAGGCCGCGTTGTCTTTCACCGCAAGGGGTATGGACCGCTGCGCCACGTCCGCACTTTTATGCACAGGCACGATTGCGACGATGCGGGCTTTTACGATCACGGCCTGAAATGGAAATGCGGGTTTGTTGAAACAGGGAATCGAATGCGAACGATGGGCGAGCGTCTGCCGCCATGCCATGGCGGAGGTGGCAGTCTGCGGTAAACCATTCTCACGATTCTACGAGGAAGC
>OCZT010001472.1_pt1 | contig 24380 bp, 22 predicted proteins | sample 1539031 | NCBI WGS metagenome assembly OCZT01 (sample SAMEA3539308, study PRJEB22396) | soil metagenome | biome: tundra; feature: field; material: soil | place: USA | collected 2010-05 | depth 0.15 m | reverse complement strand
TCGCCGACAACGTCGGCGACAACGTCGGCGACTGCGCCGGCATGGCGGCCGACCTCTTCGAGACGTACGCGGTCACCACGATCGCAGCGATGCTGCTGGGCCACCTGCTGTTCGGCAAGACGCTCCCAGGCGCCGTGACGTTTCCGCTGATCCTCGGCGCGGTCTCGATCGTGGCGTCGATCATCGGCACGCTGTTCGTTCGCATGGGCAAGAACGCAGCGCCCTCGCCCGCCAAGATCATGGGCGCGATGTACAAGGGGCTGATCGTCGCCAGCCTGATCTCGGCGGTCGCGTTCTACTTCGTCGCGAACGCGCAGTTCGCCGCCGGTATCGCCCTGCCGAACGGCCAGATCGTCGGCACCTGGGGGATCTTCGTCTGCGCGCTGGTCGGGCTGATCGTGACCGGACTCATCACCTTCATCACCGAGTACTACACGGGCACGCAGTACGGTCCCGTCAAGCAGATCGCGCAAGCGTCGACCACCGGACACGCGACGAACATGATCGCGGGTCTGGCGATCTCGATGCAGTCCACGGCGCTGCCGGCGCTCGTCATCGTCGTCGGTATCCTGGTCGCGTTCTCGTTCGCCGGATTGTACGGCGTCGGGATCGCGGTCATGGCGATGCTCTCGATGGCGGGCATCATCGTTGCGATCGACTCGTTCGGTCCCATTACCGACAACGCGGGCGGCATCGCCGAGATGGCGGATATGCCCGCGAGCGTTCGCGGCGTCACCGACCCGCTCGACGCGGTCGGCAACACGACCAAAGCCGTCACCAAGGGCTACGCGATCGGTTCGGCCGGTCTCGCGGCGGTCGTGCTGTTCGCCTCGTTCGTGAAAGAACTCAGCGACCGCTGTGCGGCGGACACGTCGCTCGCCTGCGCGACCAACCACGTGACGTTCGGCCTGGAGAGCCCCTGGGTTCTGTGCGGCCTGATCGTCGGCGGCGCGCTGCCGTTCGTGTTCGCTTCGCTCTCGATGCAGTCGGTCGGCCGCGCCGCCGGCGCGGTCGTCGAGGAAGTCCGCCGTCAGTTCCGCGAGATGCCCGGCATCATGGACGGCACGCAGAAGCCGAACTACGGGACGACGGTCGACATCGTCACCAAGGCCGCGCTGCGCGAGATGATCGCGCCGGCGCTGATCCCGATCGGCGTGCCGATCCTGATCGTCGTCCTCTCGCTGATCGGCGTGCTCCCCGGCAACGCCGGCGCGCAGGTCATGGGCGGCGTGCTGGTCGGCGCGATCGTCACTGGAATCTTCGTCGCGATCTCGATGACCTCGGGCGGCGGCGCGTGGGACAACGCCAAGAAGTACATCGAGGACGGCCACCACGGCGGGAAGGGTTCGCTCGCGCACGCCGCGGCGGTCACTGGTGATACGGTCGGGGATCCGTACAAAGATACGGCCGGACCGGCGATCAACCCGATGATCAAAGTGCTCAACATCGTGGCGCTTCTGCTCGTTGGGTTCCTGGTTCACTAACCCTGTGGCGTAGTCGCGGGGGCGGCGCGCTATGGTTGTCGGGCACGCGGCCCTCGCACTTCGTGTGCGAGGGCCGCTACGTCTTCACATCGCTCTCGCGCATCCTGCGCTTCGCTCGTTCAGAGTGCCCGACAACCATAGCGCGCCGCCCCCGCGACATGGTCGGGATTGTGGGTCAGGCAGTGACTCGCAGGCTTTTGGTCGGCGGGGGTCGTGGCGGAAATTTCGCCCTGACGTCGTTGTCACCCTGAGCTTGTCGAAGGGTGCGGGTGCCGGGCCACAACGTCTGTCATCGTGAGCTCGCCCGTTGTCACCCTGAGCTTGTCGAAGGGTGCGGGTGCTGGGGCACACTCGTTGTCGAAGGGCGGGGGCGTGACTGGTTCGGAGATTCTTGCGCTGTACGATGCGGAGATGCGGGCGGACCCGCCGCGTTCTGCGGGCGTGTGGTACGAGTGGGATGGCGACGTGGTTCGGTCGGTTGGCCTTTGGAACGTCGTCATGTATTGGTGTTTGTCGGAGGCTGATGCTGATTCGGCGATTGCGGAACAGGCGGCGCGTGCACGGTCGGCGGGCGAAGCGCTGGAGTGGAAGGTGTACGATCATGACGTGCCGCCCGCGATCGGGCGCATGCTCGAGCGTGCGGGGTTCGTCGCGGATCCGCGCGAGACGCTGATGGTGCTCGACTTGGCGCGCGGATTGCCGGACGACGCGGTTCGCGCAGGGGTTGAGATTCGCGCGATCGTCGATGAGGCCGGCGTTGGCGATTTCTGTTCGGTCAGCGATGCGGCGTTTGGGAGACACGACCTGGTGAAGGCTGAGGTCTACGTTCGTTCGCTCGGAGATTCGGCGCTGACACTCTTCGTCGTGTATCGCGACGGGACGCCGGTCTCCAGTGGGCGGCTGCAGCTGCCGCCTGGGCGTTCGTTCGCGAGTATGTGGGGCGGGGGGACGGTGCCCGGGCAACGCGGGCGCGGGATGTATCGTGCGCTCGTCTCGCACCGTGCGCGCGAAGCGCGCCGGCGTGGCTATCGGTACCTCACCGTCGATGCCGCAGTCATGAGCCGGCCGATCCTGGAGCGCTTGGGGTTCGCGCCGCTAACGGGGATTACGGGGTACGTGCTGCGCCGAGGTGCGTAGCGATACCGCTTCGCCTAGCTGGCGGCGGCGGCGATCGTGGAGTCGAGCAGCGCGGAGACGGCGTCGGCGCCCATCGGGCGGTAGAAGTGGAACCCTTGGGCGTACTCGCAGTCGAGCGCGATCAGCTCTTCGGCTTGGCGCGGCGTCTCGACGCCCTCGGCGACGACGTCGATCCCGTACGAGCGCGCGAGCTGGATCAGCATGCGCACGATCGGCGCGCTGCCGAGACCGCCGTCTTTGCTCTCGACGAACGAACGGTCGATCTTCATCGCGTCGAACGGGAGCTGGTGGAGATAGCGCAGCGAGGAGTAGCCGGTTCCGAAGTCGTCGATGCAGAGGTGCACGCCGGTCGCGCGCAAGCGCGCGAGCGAACCGAGCGAGAGCGTGTTCGAGCGGATCACTGCACTCTCGGTGATCTCGAGGACGATGTCGTCGGACGAAAGCCCGAAGCGGCGCAGGTTGCGGGCCACGAACGCGTCGAGGTCGGGCTCGAGCACTTCCTGGACCGAGAGGTTGATGTGCATGCGCAGGTCGAGCGCCGGCGCGTGGCGCCGCCAATCCGCGAGACGGCGGCATGCGTCGATGAAGACGAAGCGGCCGATCGGGACGACCAGTCCGACTTCCTCGGCCAGCGGGATGAATTCTCCGGGCAGAACTTGGCCGGTCGCATTGTGCCAGCGGACCAGCGCCTCGAAGCCCATCAAGCGCTGATCGGTGAGCCGGACGATCGGCTGGTACTCGACGTAGAACTCTTCGTTCTCGATCGCCTTCCGGAGATCGCTCGTCAGCGCGAGACGGCGCGCCGCTGCGAAGTGCATGTGGTGGTCGAAGAAGGCGTGGCGACCGCGGCCGAGCGATTTCGCGTGGTACATCGCGGTGTCGGCGTTGCGCAGCACCTCTTCGATGCGCTCTTCGGTGGCTTCGATCACGGCGATCCCGATCGAGGCGGTGTTGTAAACCGCGCGGCCCTCGATCAGCATCGGCGCGACGAGGGCTTCCTGGATCGCCTCGACCGCGTCTTGGACCTGGCCGAGGTCGTGGCGGTGCGCGAGCAGCAGCGCGAACTCATCCCCGCCGATGCGCGCGATGAAATCCTCGGGGGTGACGGTCGCGCGCATGCGGTCGGCGACCGCGATCAGCATCGCGTCGCCGGCCATGTGCCCGAGCGAGTCGTTGATCGACTTGAACTCGTCGAGGTCGACGAACAGCACCGCGAACACGCGCTCGGGACGCGAGCGCGCGTGCTCGAGCGTCGCCGCGAGCCGCTCTTGAAAGAACTGGCGATTCGGCAGTCCGGTCAACGCGTCGTGCGTCGCCTCGTGGCGCAGCCGGGCTTGGTTCGCCTCGAGCAGCCGCCGGCGCTCGACCTCCGCCCGATGCGCCTGCGCGTTCGCCAGCGCGAGTCCCATCAGGTTGACGAAGAGCTGCAGCCCGCGCAGGGTGTCCCGGGTCGGGATCTTCCCGTCGGCCGGACCGTCCGGGCTCAAATAGCCGATCATCTCGCCGTCCGAGTCGCGCAGCACCAGACAGATCGAATCCCGTTCGTGCCAGGCCTCGGGCGTCTCGCGCGGCGAGTCGCGCTCGGCCTCGCTGGCGTAGATCGCCCGGTCCCAGTGGAACTCGCGCTCCGCCGGGATGTAATATGCGTTCTCGAAGACTTCGAAGTGCGGCGCCAGAACGGCCAAGATATCGGCCTTGGCGACGCGCTCGTTCTTCCGCTCGACGAGAATCGGCTCGGGATAACCGAGCAGCACCCGCCGGGTCATCTCGCCGGTCTGGTTGCCGTCGGCGAGGACGATGGTGACGTACTGGAATCCGAATAGGTCGGCCACCCCGCGAGCGATCGACTCCAGCGCGAGATCGAGCTCACGCAGGCGTAAGATATCCCGCGTGATCTCGAGGACGCGCTCGAAACGACGCTCAACCGGCATTCCTTCAAGGTATCGGCGCGGCGAGGGCCGGTCCCTAGCGCCGGATCGGCCGTCTCACAATGCCACCCAGTGGGCACTTGCCCCGCCTACCGTCGGGCCATGGAGTCTTACCTCTGCCCCGACTGCAGCGCCGGGCACGACCAACCCGGCGAAGCGACCCTCGGTCACCAGGTCCGCTGCCTCGACTGCCAGATCGAGATCGACCTCGCCCTCGAGCTCAGGTTCATGCCGATCCCGCAGGTCGCCGCCTAGACCGTACCGATCCCCTCGAAAGTGACCCAGGAGATCCGCGTCCCGGCCTATCGGCGCTCCACCTTTCAGGTAGCGCTCTTGATGTTCGCAACGTTCGGGCTCTACGTCTTCGTCTGGGCGTTTTACATCCGCCGAGCCTGTGCCGCACTTTTGGAGCAGGAAGACCAACCGCTCTGGAAGAGCATTGCGCTCATCGTTCCCCTCTTCAACCTGTTCTTGATGTTCGATCTCGGGAAGAAGATCCAGGGCGTCGGGTGGCGGGCCGACCCCAAGCACGAAGACGGTTCGTTGCCGTGGCTCGGCGTCTCGGTCTTTTTCTTCAACGTCGCGGCCAGGCTGAAGGCCGACTTTGCGTACGTCGGTTTGCTGGGCTTCGTTCCGATCGCGCTGATGCACCAGCAATTCTCGCGTGCGCAGGTCGCGCTCATCGGTGAAGCCGGAACGCCGACGCGGCTGCACTGGCTCGAATGGATCGTCATCGTCCTCGGCGGTGGCTTCTGGTCCTTCGTAACCTTCGGATATGCCAAATCCGTCGTCGCCGTCGGAATCGCCGAACCGCACGAGCGCGCGTGGTTCTTCTCCTGTTTCGGCGTTGCGATCGTGCTGCTCGTTCTCTTCGCGTTCTTCAGTAGGCGCGCGATCGCGGCCAGTCTGGCGATGCACGCCGATCCTTCCACGGATCGCATCGCCCCGTACAGCGCGACTTAGTCCAACAGCGCCAGCGCGCGGTCGGGCGTGGCGAGCTGCTCGGTGGTGCACTGCCGCGGCGACTTGTCGGGTCGCCAACGAACCGGGCGCGTCCCGTGGCGGATCCGTCCGCCCGTGACCTGATCGAAGGCGACCTCGAGCACGAGATCGTGCTTCAACTTCACGTAGCTGCGGTCGCGGTCCGGATCGCGGCTCCAGCGGCTCGGCGCTGCATCCGGAGCCGCACCGTCGAAACCCGGCTCGCCGACGTACGGGCGCAGACGCTCGATGAGCGCGCGTTTCTCGTCGGCGGCGAATGCGCTGCAGAACCCGATATAATCGAGGGACCCGTCGTCGTCGTAGAGGCCGAGCAGGAGCGATCCGACCTGCGTCGTCGAGCCCTTCGCGTAGCGGAAACCTCCGACGACGCAGTCCGCGGTGCGCACGCGTTTCACTTTCACGGCCGCGTCGCGGCTGCCGCTGGCGTACTTCGCGTCGACCCGCTTCGCGATCACGCCGTCGAGGGCGCCGCCGACGCGCGCGAACCAGTCGTCGACCACGCGCCGGTCGCGCGTCGCCGGCGAGAGGCGTAGCGTCTCCCCGTCGAGCTGTCCGGCGAACCGTTCCAGCCGCTCGCGCCGCTCGGCGAGCGGCAGATCGACCAGGTCGCGGCCGTCTTCGGCGAGCAGGTCGAAGATCAGGTACCAGGCCGGTGTGGCCTTGGCCAGCATTGCGACGCGGGAAGCCGCCGGATGGATCCGCTGTTGCAAGGCGTCGAACGAGAGCGCGCCGGCGAGCGGTACCACGAGCTCGCCGTCGAGCACGTATCGCGCCGTGCCCAGCCGCGCGAGCGCGTCGACGATCTCCGGAAAGTACCGACCCAGCGGCTGACCCGCCTTCGACTGCAGCGCGACGTCGCCGCCCTCGCGGAACGCCAGGCAGCGGAAGCCGTCCCACTTGGGCTCGTACTGCCACAGCGGCCCGTCGGGGACGTCCGCGACGGCGCGCATCTCCATGGGCGGATAGCCGAACGGGATCACGGAGAGGTCCTACCCTTCAATAGCGGTGCCGTTCCGGCCGAATGAAGGAAGGGAGGTACCTCTTGGGCAGCTTTGAGTGGTGGCAGCGGTCGCGCGCGGCGCGGATCCTCGTCGTGACGGCGGCGGTCTTCCTCGCGTTCGCAGCGGTCCTGCTGTACGTGGTCCGCCGCGACGTGGCGCAGACCGTCGAGGGCGAGATGCGCGCCCGGGTCGCGACCGCGGCCGAGGTCATGCGCGGGTTTCTGGCGGCGAACGGTGACGCGCAGCTCACGCCGGGCGGTAAGCTCGCCTTCGGCGACGTCGTGGCCGACGGTGACAACGCGCTCGTCGACCGGGTCAAGGAGGTCACCGGCGCCGACGCCATCGTGTACCACATCAAAGGCGGGAAGCCGATCGCGGTCGCCTCGACGTTGATGCACAGCGGCAAGCGGGTGTTGGGCGAAGACCTCGCCGGGCCCGCGCGCGAGGTCGTCAAGAACGATCGCGACTTCGACGGCACCGGTCGTATCGAAGGCCGCCCCTATGCCAACCACTACGCCGTCGTCCGCGACAACTTGGGCGAGCCGATCGCGATCCTCTACGACGGCATACCGATGGACAGCATGAACGACGCCATCTCGCGCGCGTTCTCGTGGATCTTCGTGACCGCGGTCAGCGCCATCGTGGTCGTCCTCCTACTGCTGTGGATGATCGTCCGCCCGCTCTCGTCCAATGCAAAGGCACTCGCCCGCGACGCGGAGGCCCTGGCCGAGGGTCGCATCGACGACGTCGTCTCGAAGCCCGGCCCCGACGAACTCGGCCGGGTCGCCGCGTCGTTCCGGCGAATCGTCGCATACCAGCGCGGGCTGGCCGAGCACACCGAGGCGATCGCCGACGGCGACCTCTCCCGGAACGTCGTCGAAGCGGGCGCAGCGGACCGGCTCGGCCACGCGATCGCACGCATGACCGGCACGCTGCGCGAGGTCGTCCTTGCGCTTCAAGACTCGTCGGCCGAGCTGGCGGAACACGCGCAGGCACTCGACCTGGCTGCCTCGCGCTCGGCGGAAATCGTCGGCGGTGTCGGCGTCGCCGTCCGCGAGCTCGCCTCCGGATCGTCCGACCTCTCGACCGCCGCGGAGACCTCCAACGTGATCGTGCGGCAATTCGAAGCCGCGATCGACGGGATCGCGCGCGGCGCGATCGACCAGGCGATGCAGGTGCGCACCGCTTCGGGCGACGCGCAACGCATGGCCGGTGACGTCGAGCGCGTCGCGCAGATCACCTCCGACCTGGCGGCCGCGGGTCACGGCACCCGCACCACGGCGCAGAGCGGCGCGAAGGCGGTGAGCGAGACGATCGACGACATGCGCGCGATCCAGCGCGGCGTCGCCGACGCGGCGGCGAAGATTCGCGAGCTCGGAGAGATCTCGGCGCAGATCGGGGTGGTCGTCGAAACGATCGACGCGCTGACCGATCAGACGAACCTGCTCGCACTGAACGCTGCGATCGAAGCCGCCCGCGCCGGCGAGCACGGCCGCGGCTTCGCGGTCGTCGCGGACGAGGTTCGCAAGCTGGCCGAGTCGGCATCGCTGCAGACGAAGGAGATCGGCGGGCTGATCGTCGAGGTGCAGCGCCGCACTCGCGAGGCGGTCGGCGCGGCCGAGGCGGGCGCCGCGATCGCCGACGGCGGTACGGCGAAGGTCGGTGCGGCCAGCGCCGCGCTCGACGACATCATCGCCGCCGTCGACGGCACCGTCGCACGGGTCGGCGACATCGCGGAAGCGATGCGCGAGATGGCCGAGGGCGCGCGCAACGTCGGATCCTCGATGGACTCGATCAACGCCGTCGTCGAGCAGAACTCCACCGCGACCGAAGAGATGGCCTCGCAGACCGGCGAGCTCGCGCGCGCGATCGGGGCGATCGCGGCGACCGCCGACGAGAACGCCCGCAACACCAGCGAGGTCTCCTCGTCCGCGGCACGCATGGAAGACGACGTCACGCGCGTGCGGGCCGAGGCGTTCACGCTCGACGCGACGGCGCGCCGGATGCAGGAGCTGGTCAGCCGGTTCCGGCTTGCGCGGGCCCCGAAGCCCCGCGCCGCCGAGGTGCCCGAGACCCCGGTCCTGGAGGCGCGAGAAACCGTTCGAGTTTGAGCCGCCCGGCCGGCTTCTTCAACGGCGCCCAGAGGTCGCCGACGCGGACGAACCGCTCGCGCACGTTGTCGAGCCGAAAATCGCCGATCTCGCAGCCGGCCTCGATCTCGTCCCACGTCACCGGCGTCGAGACCGTCGCATCCGGCTTGGCCCGCACGGAGTAGACCGAGGCGAGCGTCTTTCCCCAGGCGTTCTGGTTGTAGTCGACGAGGACGCGGCCGGACGGACGCTTCGCGATGCGGTACTCCGCGGTGATCACGTCCGGATGCAACCGCTCCATCGTTTGCGCGAATGCTTTGGCGAAGGTCCAGACGTCCTTTTGGCGCGGGCCGCGCTCGATCGGTACGTAGACGTGGATCCCCGACGAGCCTGACGTTTTCGCGTAGGCAGGGATGCCGAGCTCGTCGAGCGCCTCGTGCACGTTGAGCGCGACCTTGCGCACGGTGGCGAACGACGTGCTGCCGTCCTTCATCGGGTCTAGGTCGAAGTGCAGGTAGTCGGGCCGGTCGGTGTCGTCGCAGCGCGAGTACCACTCGTTGAGATCGATGCAGCCCAGGTTGACGAGCCACAGCAGGCTCGCCAGATCGTCCACGATCGGGAAGGCGATCACGCTGCCGGAGCCGTGCTCGATCGAACACGTGCGCAGCCACGGCGGCGCGTTGGACGGCGTCCGCTTCATGTAGAAGAAATCGCCGGCCGCCCCGTTCGGATAGCGCTTCATGACCTGCGCGCGGTCCTGCATGTAGGGCACCAAGAACGGCGCCACGTCGGCGTAGTACTGGAGCAGATCGCCCTTGGTCGCGCCGGTTTGCGGGAAGAACACCTTGCCGAGGTTCGTGAGCGCGACGTCCTTGCCGTCGGGGTGCACGACGGCGTCCCGCACGTGGGGGATCGGGAACCGTCCGGGCTCAATCTTCGAGCTTGTGTTTCGAGTCATCACGTGCAATCTCAACGGCATTCGGGCTGCGGCACGCAAGGGCTTCTTTGCTTGGATGGACGCTCAGGACCCCGATCTCGTCTGCCTGCAAGAGACCAAGGCGCAGGAGCATCAGCTGCCGCCCGAGGCGCTCGACCTCACCCGCTACACCTCCGCCTTCGTGGACGCGCAGAAGAAAGGGTACAGCGGGGTCGCGATCTACGCGAAGCGGCCGCCCCAGCGCGTCGTGCGGGGCCTCGGCATGGAGGACATGGATGCCGAGGGCCGCTTCGTCCGGATGGATTTCGAAGGGCTCTCGATCGCGTCGCTCTACGTGCCGTCGGGAACGAGCGGGCCGGCGCGGCAAGCGGTCAAGGAGAACTTCCTCGACCGCTTCATCGCCAACCTCGCCCAGATGAAGAACGAAGGGCGCCCGTTCCTGATTTGCGGCGACTACAACATCGCGCACTTGGACATCGACGTGTTCAGCGTCAAGTCGTGCACGGGGGTCACCGGCTTCCTGCCGCAAGAGCGCGTGTGGATGGATGACGTGCTGAACCGCGTCGGCTGGGTCGATGCGTTTCGCGTCGTCAACAAGGAACTGAAGCAATTCACCTGGTGGTCGGGCTGGAAAGGCGCGTGGGAGAAGAATCTGGGCTGGCGCATCGACTACCAGCTGATCACACCGAACCTGGCACCGCGCGTGCGCACGGCGTCGATCTATCGTGGCGAGCGCTTCTCCGATCACGCGCCCGTCACGATAGACTACGACCTCTAGCTCGCCTCAGGACTTCTTTCGCTTCGGAACTTTCTTCCCCGACGCCCGCGCCTCGGAAAGCCCGATCGCGATGGCCTGCTTGCGGCTCTTGACCTTGCCGCCCTTGCCGCCGGGTCCGCTGCGCAACGTGCCGCGCTTGAACTCGTGCATCTCCTCGCGGACGCTCTCACTCGCCGCAGGGCTGTATTTCCGTCGCGACGTGCTCTTCTTGCGCGACGTGGCCTTCTTGCGGGCAGTCGTCTTCTTGCTGGCGGAGCTCTTCTTCGCCGCACTCTTGCGGGGCGTGGTGGTCGAACGGGTCGCCATCGGCAATCCTCCCTTGCAGACGGAATACCCGCGTTCGCACTCCGTCGAACGCGCACGCGGCCGTTAGGCGGGAACCCGTCTTAGCCGGACTGGCCGATCCAGGCCGGCGAGCCCGTGAGGCGCACGACGTCGACGACGTACTCGACGGCGGTGGCGACACAGGCGTCGGCGTCCCGGTGCTCGGTGTCGAGGACGATGTCCGGCGCGGTCGGCACATCGTACGGTGCGTCGACCCCGGTGAATCCGGTGATCTCGCCGGCGCGTGCACGCTTGTAGAGGTTCTTCGGATCGCGTGCCTCGCACGTCGCGACCGACGCCGCGACGTAGGCCTCGCGAAACGCGTCGCCGACGATCGACCGCGCGCGGGCTCGTTCCGCGGCGGACGGCGAAACGAGCGATATCAACGTGATCGTCCCGGCGTCGGCCATCAGCTTTCCAAGTTCGGCGACGCGGCGGACGTTTTCGCGCCGTCCATCCTCGGAAAAGTCGAGGTCGCTCGTGAGCCCCGAGCGGAGCGTGTCGCCGTCGAGCGCGTACACGTGGTATCCGCGCCGAAAGAGTTCACGCTCGACGCGCATTGCGATCGTGGTCTTCCCGGACGCGGGAAGCCCCGTAAGCCAGAAGACCATTCCGCGGTGGCCGTTGCGCTGCGCGCGCGCCGTCGCATTCACCAGATGCGAGGCCGCGAACACGTTGGCTCCGAGGGGCTGCAGCTTCGTCGCGTGCGCGGCGGCGACCGGAACCCCGCCGCGCACGATCGCGCAGCGCTCGTCCTGGTCGAGCGCGAACGGCACCATCGTCTGCAGCGCCAGCGAACACACCATCCCGCGCGAGGCGACGCCGTGCTCGGCCGGCAGCAGCGTACGCGGATCGAAGGGGTCGAGCACGGCGACGATCCGCGCAGAGACGTCGGCGCTTCCGGCTCGCAGCCGCACTGTCTCCTCGACGTGCGGCGGTTCGCGGTCGAACCAGCAGGCACGCACCGTCAGCGCACGCACCGTGACGGGCGGGTCGTCGTCGTGCGAGAGGAGGTCGCCGCGGTCGACGTAGACCGGCTCGTCGAAGACAACGCCGACCGCAGCGCCGGGTCCCGCATCGTCGAGGTCGTGAGGCCAAGCACGCAGCGCGGCGACGCGCGCGGTCTTCTTGGACGGCGAGACGCGCACGAGATCGCCGACCGCGATACGGCCGCTTCGCACGGTGCCCGCAACGACGCGCTCGTCCCCGCGGCGGTAGACGTCTTGGACCCAGATCCGGAGCGGCTCTCGCTCCGCATCCTCGACCCGCGGCAGGATGGACGACAGCAACTCGGTCAGCACCGGTCCGTTGTACCAGGGCGTGCGTGCGGAGCGCGCAGCGATGTTGTCGCCGTCGCGCGCCGAGACGGGCACGATCGCGTCGACCGTCACGCCGACCGCTTCGAGCGCGGCACGCGCAGCCTCCCCGGCGGCGAAGACGCGCTCGGCGCCGGCACCCGTGTCGATCTTGTTCACCGCGACGATCACGCGACGGATGCTGAGCAGCCCCAACAGATAGACGTGGCGGAGCGTCTGGTCCTCGACACCGCGCTCGGCGTCGACGACGAGGATCGCGGCGTCGGCGTCGCTCGCGCCGGTCATCGCGCTCGCGAGGAACTCTTCGTGACCGGGTGCGTCGATGATCGTGAAGCGCCGGTCGCCGAGCCGGAACCACACGCGCGTCGTGTCGATCGTGACGGCCTGGTCGCGCTCGTCCTGCAGCGCGTCGAGCGCGAACGCCCATTCGGTTTGCAGCCCGCGGCGGCGACTGCTCGCGACGATCTCGTCGATCCGCGCCGCTGGCAACGAGCCGGTGTCGTGCAACAGCCGGCCGATCAGCGTCGACTTCCCGTGGTCGACGTGGCCGAGAACGACGATGCGCGCGTCGCGGCTCACATGTACCCCCCGGCGCGCAGGCGCTCGAATGAGGCTTCGGTCTCGTGGTCCATCGTCCGGCCCGCGCGCTCGGGCTCGAGCGTCGTCGCAAGCTCTTCGATGATCTCGTCGATCGTCGACGCGCTGCTCGCGATCGGCAGCGTGATGTTCTTCTCGCCGAGCGAGCGGTACCGCATCCCGTCGCGCGCGAGATAGAGCGAAACGATCGGGATCCCTTCGCGTTTGGTGTAGCGCCACACATCGAGCTCGGTCCAGGCGAGCAGCGGGTGCACGCGGACATGCCCGCCGTGCGGGACATCCGTCAACGTGTAACCCCAGAACTCCGGCGGCTGCTCGCGCACGTTCCAGCCGCCGTCGAGCGAGCGCGGGCTGACGATGCGTTCTTTCGCGCGCGTCGCCTGCTCGTCGCGCCGGATGCCGACGAACACCGCGCGATCTCCCTGACGCGCGAGCAGCGTTCGCAGGCCCTCGGTCTTGCGAGCCGCGGCGCGCGCCTGCGGCGGAAGGCTCTGATCGCACGATTCTTCGGGCGGACACGCCTCGACGCGCATATCGAGGTTCCACTCGCGCGCGATGCGGTCGCGGAACGCGTAGACTTCGGGCAGCTCCATCCCGGTGTCGAGCAGGACGACCGGCATCGGCACGACGCCCAGGAACGCCTTGCGCATCAGCCACAAGAGCGCCGTACTGTCCTTGCCCATCGACCACAACACGCTGCACGGCGCGAAGAAACGGTATGCGTCCCGAATGATCGAGATCGCCTCGCCCTCCAGCCTGTCCAAGTCTTCCGTACGTTCCCCTCCGACTCCGATGAGATGGGTGTTCGGCGCGGGAATAGGCGACGCCCCGGGGACCTGATAGGGCCGGGGCGACGTAGGACAGTGGGCTGATGTCCCGGCCACGATTGTCCCCCGACCGGCGGGATGTTCTAACATCGCCGGCGCCTTTAGCCAGGATTCGCCCGGTAGGGCAGGCCGCCCACACGAGCGTGAGGAAGCGGTTCGGCCCCTCTCGCCAGTGAGGCTCCACCCATGAGAAGACTGCTCTCGTCCGTCGCGATCGCGACGGCGCTCCTTCTCGGCTCGGTCGCTCCGGCCTCGGCCGGAATGCTGGTCGTCCCACTCCACGCGATCGGCGGCTCCGGGCAAAACGGGCGCGCCGTCCTGAACGATCTGCCGCCCATCGGCCCCGCGCCGCGGGTCAGCGTCTCGTCGACCGTCGGGAACGCACCGCCGCTGGCCGTCGAGCCCTCGCACATCCATCGCGGCGTCTGCGGGTCGCATGGCCCGATCCTGCGGCCGCTGCACAACGTCTTCCACGGCCAGTCGCCGACGACGATCGTCACCGGCTTCACGGTCGCGCAGTACCACGCGATGCACACCTACATCGACATCCACAAGCCGGGAGCGCCGCTCGTCATCCTCTCCTGCGGTAACGTCTAGCTCGACCGAGCTACCAGGCACGCGGCCTGCTCTATCAGAATCACCGCGCATGGACGAAGAAAGGTTCAATATATCGACGCGCAAGTTCCTCAAAGAGGTCGGCGTCACGTCCCAGCGTGAGATCGAGAAAGCGGTTCGGGAAGCGATTGCCGCCGGACGCCTCCGCGGCGACGAGAAGCTCGACGCGAAGATGACCCTCACGATCGAAGCGCTCGGCCTCTCGCACGAGATCGACGGCCACATCCACCTCGGCTGACGCGTCCACCGGCGAGGCACGATTCTTCGTGGCCATTGTTTCGTGTCTACGTTCTACGCGCGTGGTGCCGCAAATAATCCATGGCGCTTGAGAACCGTTCTGGTTTCTCTTCAAAGAGACCGGTCGCGGTATTGCACGCGTTGCATAAAAGGCCGCGGACTCTTCCCAACGCATGATCGTGATCGACACATACGTGGTGTAAGAAGGACGTTTCGTATCTGACCCGCTTTGCAGAAGGACATTCTTGCCACGGCCGACGGCATATGGCGCAGCAACCCCGTTGATCCTTCAGCATAAGCTCCAACGTCTCGATCGAAACGCCATATCGCCGCTTCACATGCTGGCGGCGCAGTTGTAACCGCCGCGCCTCGCTATTATGGTAGTATTCACGTGCCCGCCGATTACTGCACGGCATACATCGAGACGCCTGATTTCGCAGTATCACTTTTAGAGCACCACACTTTGCACAATTCGATGTGCGTTGTCTCGCCAAAGATTTCACCTCCGGCACTATGACAACGCTCTTGAGTGCCATACGCTCGGCACTCTTTGAAATTGAAAACCCCGCTTTGGACGTTGCCATAGCGGGGTTTCCATCGATGGTGCCGAGAGGGAGAGTCGAACTCCCGACACCTGGTTTTTCAGACCAGTGCTCTACCAACTGAGCTATCTCGGCGCGACCAACCCCGGTTCGGCGGGTTGTCCGCCTCCCCTCCCTATGGGATTGGCCGCGCCGAGCAGCGGCGTACACGCCGCGACCGGGAGCGGATGGCAGAACAGGAAGCCCTGCACCATGTCACAATCGAGCGCGCGCAGGCGGTCGAACTGCGCTTCCAACTCGACGCCTTCGGCGACGGTGCGTACGCCCAGGCCGCGCGCGAGCGTAGTGACCGCGCGGACCACGGCGCCGTCGAAAGCTCCGTTGGCGACGTCGGCGACGAAGCTGCGGTCGATCTTGAGCACGTCGACCGAAAAGCGCTTCAAGAACGCGAGCGAGGTGTACCCGGTACCGAAGTCGTCGATCGAGACGCGCACGCCGAGCGCGCGCAGCGCGTGCAGCAGACGCAGCGCGGCCGGCACGTCGCGCATGATGGAGGACTCGGTGATCTCAATTTCGAGGCACGAGGCTGCGACCTCGTACTTCGCGAGCAGCCGCCCGACGAGCGTGGGCAACGCGTCGCCGTCGAGCTGACGTGCCGATACGTTGACGCTCACCCTGATCGCCGGGATTCCGATATCGGCCCATTCGCGCACTTGCGCGATCGCGCGATCCATCGCCCACGCGCCGATCTCCTCGATCAGCCCGAACTCCTCGGCGACCGGGATGAAGCGATCCGGGAGCATCAGCCCGTGCACCGGGTGGCGCCAGCGCAGCAGCGCCTCGACGCCGGCGATCGCGCGGGTCTCGACGTCGTACATCGGCTGGTAGTAGAGCTCGAACTCGTTACGTTCGATCGCACCGTGCAGGTCACGGCGCGTGAGTACGCGTTCCAGCGACGAGGTCGAACCCGACGAACGGTACCAACGGACCATGTTGCGCCCCAGGCGCTTGGCCTCGAACACCGCCGCCTCGGCGTTACCGATCAGGGCCGCTACGTCGACCGCATGGTCCGGCGCGCTCGCGACGCCGACGCTCGCCGTCAGAAAGACGGGCTTCCCCGAAACCCAGAACGGCATTCCGAAGACCGCGATGGCAGCAGCAGCCGCGGCTCGCGCCGCGTCCGGCTCGTACTCCTTCTGCAGCAGAACGAACTCGTCGCCGCCAAAACGCGCGACGTATGCGTCGGGGAGCGCGTCGTGCAGCCGCGCCGCAACCTCACGGAGAACGGTGTCCCCGGCAGCGTGGTCGCCGAGTTCGTTGATGATTCGGAACCGATCGACGTCGAGGAACAGCACGGCGAGCGCGCAGCCGTCGCGCTCGCATTCCCTCAACGCGCTCTGCGCGTATCGCTCGAAGGCCGTCCGTTGCGGGAGGCCGGTGACGGGATCGGGCTCGTCGATCGCGCGGTCCCGTTTGCGCCGCAGCATCGCCGCGCGGGCGCCCTCGCGCAGCGCGCGGACGATCGCCGGACCCAGCCGGACCAGGTCGTCCGGCGCCACGACATCGGCCGCGCCCAGCGCGAACGCCTCGCGCAGCGCATGGTGCTCCAGCGCGGCGACGACCACGATCGCCAAATCTTCCCGAGCGAGCTGCAGCGCGCGCAGCAGATCGCGGTACGATCCGTCGGCGAATGCGGCCCCGACGAGCGCGACGTCGAGATCCTGGCTCTGGAGAATCTCCAGCGATCCCGCGATCGTCGCCGCGCTGCGGACCCCGAGCGAGACGTCCTCGCGCGCGGCCTCGGACCACCGAAGTGGGTCGTCCGTTTCGCCGGCTACCACGAGGGCTCGCACGTGCTTTCGCGCGATCCCTGCGCCGTCCGCATCCATGACGCTAGCTTTCTACCCAAACAGGCGAGCTAGCGCACCCGCGTTAACCCCTAAGACCGGCGGAACGTGTCGCACGTCACGCCCGGCGATGCGCTCGCCACGGCAGCGCGACGTCCTCGACCCAATCGACGATCGTCGCCAGCGCGAACCCGAGCAGCGAAACCGCAACCAGCGCTGCGTACAGCCGCTCGACGTCCAGTAGCTGCTGCGCGTTGAAGATCGCGAAGCCGAGCCCGACCCGCGTGAGCTGATATTCGGCCGCCACGGCCAGCACGATCGCGATACCGATGCTGAGCTTCACGCCCGCGTAGATGTTCGGCAGCGCGCCCGGCAGCAGCACGCGGAAGAAGAACGACATCGGCCGGATGCGGTACGCGCGCGCCACGTCGAGGTAGATCGTCTCGATCTGGCGCACGCCGGCCTCGGTATTGATCGCCATCAGGAAGAACACGCCGACCGCGACCGCGGCCCACTTCGCCGCCTCGCCGGTTCCGAAGATGAAGTAGAACAGCGGCAGGATCGCGATCTTCGGGATCGGGTAGAGCAGCGCGATCACCGGTTCGAAGTACGCCCGCACCCATTTGTTCATCCCCATTGCGAGCCCGACCACCGTCCCCGGGATCCCGCCGATCAGCAATCCCACCAGCAGCCGCGAGAGCGTCCAGGACGCGTTCGTCGCGAGCTCACCGCTCGCCGCGTATGCGATGAAGTTCGCCAGGATCGCGCTGGGCGGCGGAAACAGCCCCGGATTCAGGAACTTCGTCCACACCGCGACCTGCCACAGCAGCACCAGCGAGAGCGGCGCCGCGATCTTCAGCAGACGCGTCACCATCATCGCAACAGCTCCCAGATTCGCACGACGTGCGCGCCGAACGCTGGATCGCCGCGCAGGGTGACCGCGTCGCGCGGGCGCGGAAAAGCGATCGAAACGATCTCCTTCACGCGCCCCGGTCGCGCACTCAGCACGACGACGCGGTCGGCCAGGGTGACGGCCTCCTCGATCCCGTGCGTGACGAAGACGATCGTTTTGGGCGAGCGCTCCCACAGCCGCATCAGTTCGTTGGCGAGGCCGACACGTGTCTGCTCGTCGAGCGCGCCGAACGGCTCGTCCATGAACAGTACCGGCGGATCGGTGACGAACGCGCGCGCGACCGCGGCGCGCTGCTTCATCCCGCCCGAGAGCTCGTGCGGCCAGGCGCGCTCGAACTCGCTCAGCCCGACCAGATCGAGGACGTCGCGAACGCGCCGGTTCACCTCCGCCGCCGAGACGGTCAGCGAGTCGAACGCGAACTTGACGTTCTCGCCGACCCGCATCCACGGGAAGAGCGACGCCTCCTGAAACACCATCGCGCTCGGCAGCTCGTCGCCGCGCCCGCTCGCGCCCACGATCGCGATCCGTCCCGAGGTGGCGACGTCGAGCCCGGCCAGGATGCGCAGCATCGTGCTCTCGTCGCATTCGCTCGGCCCGACGACCACGACGAACTCGCTTTCGGCGATCTCGACGTTCACATCGTCGAGCGCCACCGTGCCTCCGGGGTAGCGCTTCGTCAGGTGCTCGACGGTGATCGAGGCCACGGCGGCGGTGTTCGCAGCGACGAACGCCGGACCTCGTTCGAGATCCGGCGCTCGGGGACTGGCGACGTTGATGGGGCTCGAACCCACGACCTCCGCCGTGACAGGGCGGCGCTCTAACCAACTGAGCTACAACGCCAGGCGAGATGGTGGGCACGGTTGGGATTGAACCAACGACCCCCCGCGTGTGAAGCGGATGCTCTCCCACTGAGCTACGCGCCCACAACCACTCGTTTTTTGGCGAACCGGCGTATTCTCTCCGACGAAGGCTCCCCCTGTCAACCGCTTGGGTAGAAGCTGGGCGATGCTGCCAGCCGAGGGTCCGGAGGCCGCGAAGGCGGCGGGTCTGCGCTACACCACCGATGCGATCCCCGGAATCCGCCGGGTGAAGCGGCGGGGCGGCTTTTCGTTCATCGACGCCGACGGCAAGACGATCACCGACAAGGGCGAGATCGCGCGGATCAAATCGCTCGCGGTCCCGCCCGCGTATACCGACGTCTGGATCTGCCCGTTGGCGAACGGCCACCTCCAGGCGACCGGCCGCGATGCTCGGGGGCGCAAGCAGTACCGCTATCACAAGCGCTGGCGAGCAGTCCGCGACGAGAACAAGTTCGACCGGATGATCGAGTTCGCGAAGGCGCTGCCGAACATCCGCGAAGCGCTCGCGCGGGACATCGCCCTGTCGGGAATGCCGCGCGAGAAGGTGCTCGCGACGATCGTCTCGCTGATGGCAAGCACCGCGATCCGCATCGGCAACGAGGAGTACGCGCGCGTGAACGACTCCTACGGGCTCACCACGCTGCGCGAGGAGCACGTCGACGTGAAAGGCGCCATGGTGCGCTTCCACTTCCGCGGCAAGAGCGGGAAGGAGCAGCAGATCGAGATCCGCGACAAGCGGATCGCGCGCATCATCAAGCGCAGCCAGGACCTGCCGGGCCAGCAGCTCTTCGAGTACCTCGACGACGACGGGACGCAGCACCCGGTGCGTTCGGAGGACGTCAACGAATACCTCAAAGCGATCGGGGACGGCGAATTCACCGCGAAAGATTTCCGCACGTGGGAAGCGACCATGATGTGCGCGATCGAGCTGGCGGCGCTCACGGCCGAAGAACAAACCCAGGCCGAGCGCAAGAAGTTCGTCACCGAGGTCATCACGAAGGTCGCCGCGCACCTCGGCAACACGCCTGCGGTGTGCAAGAAGTCATACGTCTATCCGGGCGTAGTCGACGAGTTAGTAAACAACGGCGCGCTGAAGCTGATCGAGAAGGCCGTCGCCAAAGCGTCGCCGCACGCCCTCGACCGCCACGAACGGGCCGTCGTCGCGCTGATCGAGCGGATCGTCAGCCGCGAGAGCCTGCCGCTGGCCGAGGCGCTCGCGAAATCGGTCCGCTCGGAACGCGCGAAGCGCAAGCGGGCGCCCGGCGACAAGAAAGCCGCCTAAAGGGTAACAGGCAGGCATGCGTACTCTTCTCATCGCCGCGGGGCTCGCGGCACTCATTCCCGTGACCGCCATGGTCGTGACGACCGCGCCCGCCCAGGCCGTACCCGTCGGTGCGTCGTGGGTCGAGGGCACACTCGTCCACATCTCGTCGGCCAACGTCAAAGTCAAAGACGACAAGACCGGCAAGGAGCTGAGCTTCCTGCTCGTCCCGCACTTCGATCAGATCTTCTCCGAGGACGGCAAGACCACGTATCAGATGAAGGCCTTGCACTCCGGGCAGCTGGTCAAAGTGTTCTACGACCAGAAGATGCTCGGCCAACGCCACGCCGACCGAATCCTGGTACTGAACCGCGTCCAAAAGGCGGTCAAAACGCAGAAAGGCTAAGCCTGCGATGCGGTCGGGAGCCGCGATGCGAAGGTCACGCTGTGACCGCCCGGCTCCCGCACCGTGATCTCGTGCATCCCGTAGAACGTCTTCCGGAGCGGGACGATCACGTCCGCGTCGGCGACCGCCGGCACCACGAGATCGACGTCGCTCACCGCGACGTACAAGCCGACCGCGCCGCGGCCTGAGATCGTCTCGTTGACGGCGCGCGCAGCGTCCGGTCCGACGTCCTCGATCACGCTCGCGTGGGACTGGATCATCACCTCGACGCCGTCCTTTTCCAGTATCGCGAAGCCGAGCTCGTCGCCGTCGGCGATCACCGTTGTCTGCACGAAACCGAGCCGGTCCCGAAAGAAGTCGCGCGTCGGCGCGACGCGCTCTACGATCAGGACCGGCGTGATCGATTCGTACCGAAGGTGTTCGTGCGGCATGACCGCCGCAGCTTCGGCTTCACCGTCACCCTGAGCCTGTCGCAGGCTCAGGGTGAGATGGGTGAGGTCAGCAGCCGCGCAGGGCGGGGCAAGGGGTCGCGGTCGGCGTCGGAGCCGGCGCGTCGACGGTCACCGGGATGGCGATCGAATCGGCCGAGCCATGGTGATCGCCGTCGTTATCGTGATGGTCGCCGTCGTGGTGGTCCTTGTCGCCGTCGTGGTGGTCCTTGTCACCGTCGCCTTCGGCCGAGCTCACCGTGACGGTGCAGGCGGCAGGTCCGGCGCCGTTCGGCGTGACCGTGATGACGCCGGCGCCCGGGTCGTGACCGTCGTGATCCTTGTCGCCGTCCTCGTCCACCGGCTTCGCCTTCAGCGTCGCGGGCGAGACGGCCGGGCAGTCCCCGGTACCCGCGATCGAGACAGTGAGCCAGCGGTCGGACTTCGACGCGATCGTGACGGTCTGCGGCGTCCCGGCCGCCGCCTGGGCGGCGGTGAACTCGAGGCTTGCCGGGCTCGCGGCGATCTCCGGAGCCGGGGTCTTCGCGGCCTGGTGGCTGGCGGTCGAGCGTGCCGCCGACTGCGCCGACTGGGCGGCGGACTGCGTCGCGGTACCACCCTGCGCCGGGAGAGCCGGCGGGCTCGCGGCACCGCCTTGGCACGCGGCGAGCATCGATGCGGCGGCGAGCGCCGTCAGAACACGAAAAGATGAACGCTGAAACACGGAAGCCTCCTTGCTCCCTCTCTTATCGGCTCGGACCGAACCGGGTTGGAGCCGGATCGCCGCGATCCGGATCACAGTCGGCGCTAGGCGTTCGCTACGCTAACCCGTACAAGTGGCCGTTCGTCGATCGGGAACTGGATCAGGAAACCGAACAGGGCGACGCCGAGCGAGACCACCCACATCAGGTTGTAGCTACCGGTCCGGTCGACGATCACCCCGCCCAGCCAGGCGCCGAAGAACGCCCCGATCTGGTGGACGAGGAACGCGACCCCGAACAGCGTCGAGACCCACTGCATCCCGAATTTCTCGGCGATCACGCCGCTGGTTGGCGCGACCGTCGAGAGCCACAGCAGCCCCATCGCGGCGGAGAAGGCGATCACCGTGAACGCGCTGATCGGGACCAGCACGAAGATCAGGATCGCGACGAAACGCAGCCCGTAGATTGCCGCGAGCACGTAGCGCTTCGGAAACGTATCGGCGAGGCGCCCGCTGGCGTAGCTGCCGATCACGTTGAAGGCACCGACGATCGCGAGCGCGGCCGCTCCGAGGCTCGGCGAGAGCCCGGCGCGCGCGACGATCGCCGGCATGTGCGTCTGGAAGAACGCGATGTGGAAGCCGCACACGAAGAAGCCCGCGCTGAGCAACCCGTAGCTCGGGACCGTGAACGCTTCGCGCAGCGCAGCGCCGAGCGAAAGGCTTCGCCCGGCGGCGGCGGCGCGGGTGGGCTCGCGCAGGATCAGCGCGAGCGGGATGATCCCGATCCCGATCGCGGCCAGCGCGATGAAGGTCGGGAACCAGCCCGCGCCGCCGATTGCGATTTGCGCGAACGGCGGATAAAAGAGCTGGCCGAGCGATCCGCCAGCGCCCAACAAGCCGAACGCGACGCTGCGCCGCTCCGGGGGGACGAGCGCCGCGACCGGTCCGATGAGCACGCCGAACGAGACGGCGGCCAGGGCGAGGCCGAGCAGCGTCCCGCCGCCCCACGAAAAGATGACCGGATCGTGCGTCGTTGCCATCAGGCCGAGGCCGAGTGCGAACAGCAGGCCACCCGACGCAACAGTGGCGCGGGCCCCGAACCGGTCGGCGACCGCGCCGGCGAACGGCTGCGCGATCCCCCACACCAGGTTTTGCAGTGCGAAGGCGAGCGCGAAGACGCCGGCCGACCAGCCGCGCACGCCTTCCAGCGGCGCGATGAAGAGCCCGAGCGACTGGCGGACGCCGTAGCCGACCGAGAGCGCGACGCACGCTGCCAGCAGCACACCGAGCCCGGGACGGAGGCGCATATCGCCCCTAACCCGGCTACACGGCGCGGGGCTTCGCGGCGATCTGCGTGGGCTGCGAGACGGTTTGTTGCGTGCCGGCGCCGGGCGGGGTCGCGCCGTGCTCGACGATGTTCACCAGCTGGTTGAACGCCGCCCAGCCGAACGTCAGCTGCGCTTGCAGCCCGTAGCCCCACGTCGGATTGGAGAACGTGTCGACGTGCGTCCCCCCTTGGACGAGGTACTGCCAGTAGATCGAGCCTTTGCCGTTCCCGTTCACCGCAGCGAGGTACGGCGTCGCGTTGTTCGCGGCCGTGACGAACATGTCGGCGGTGCCGGCGATCGAGACCATCGGCTTGCCGATCTTTCCGGTGTGTGCGAACGATGCGATCGCGGCACGTGCGGCCGCCGAGGGCGTGTAGTTCTGCCGCGCGACGGGATCCGCCAGGCCGGTGACGCCCGCTGACGGTGTTCCGGGCAGCCCAGGCGGGTTCGCGGGATTCGGCGTGAACGCGGCGCTCGAGGGCAGCGTCGAGGCGGCGAGCGGATCGACCAGCAGCGCATATGCGAATACCGTCAGGTCCATGTAGAACGACACCTGGTTCGCGTAGTACTCGTACCATAGCGATGGGTGACCCGCGGCCGCGCTCTTGATGTCGGCCGGGAACCCCGCCGCCTGGATCGCCGCCGCCGCAGCGGCGTTCGTGAACCCGCTAGCGACGTAGGCCGGCATGTTCTTGAGGAACTTCGGCATGTAGTCGAGGATGCTCAGCGCCGGAGTCCAGTACACGCCTTCCCAGTCGACTGCGCCGTCGATCACGTCGGGATGCTGTTCGTTGAGCGAGCGCACTTGCGCGCCGCCGTTCGACGTTCCGACCGCATACGTTTTCGTCGGCGTATAGCGGTTCGCGGTAAGGTAGCTCTTCGCGAACACCGTCAGCTGGTAAAAGTCGTCGTTCCACGCGGCGATCGGCTTCTTGTTCGGGTACAGCGAGCCGAGCCGGTAGGAGAACTTGAGCGTCTCCAAGCCGGCGAACTCGAAGTCGAACGGAAAGCTGCTATTCGGGTTCGGACTCGCCGCAATGACCTCGGCGATCGCGTTGTACGGGATCCCCTTGTTGCTGCACGCGGTCGCGTAACCGCCGGCGAGCAAGAAGTCTTGCCAGATACCGTCGTTCGCGAACTCGCTGCGAAACGCCGGCGTACCGATCACGACCAACTTGCCGTTCCACGCGTCCGGGACGCGCAGCACATACCGCTGGTCTGTAGCGTACGAACCGAGAATCTGCACCCCGGGGATCGGTATTGTCGCTCCGGTCGGCGTGCCGGGAAGGATCAGCGCCTTCGCGTCACCCGCGGGATCGTACCCGTTGCCGCTCGCCGGGACCGGGACGAATCCGAAGCGCAGGTCCGGAACGTGCGTGGGGCCGGTTATCCACGGCGGAACGGGTCCCGTCCCGACCTGCCCGGCACCGGCACCGCATCCGACGAGCCCGAGCGCAGACGCGCCCGCGACGAAATGAGAGCGTCTCACGCGTAGAATTCCCCTTCGAAAACGTGTGCGAAATCTGGAAGATATCTTCCAACGAATGCGCACTGCCGCCTACACCCGAACGGGTGTAGCAGCGTCGATCAGAGCAGCCCGGCTTCGCGCGCTCGGGAGATCGCTTCGACCCGGTTGCGCGCGTCGAGCTTCTGCATCTCGTTGCGGAGATACGCCTTGACGGTGTTGGGGCTCAGGCTCATCGCGAGCGCGAGCTCGCCGTTGGTCTGGCCGGTCGCGACGCGGCCCAGCACGTCGTACTCGCGGCGTGCGATCGGCGTCCGCGGGCCGCGCCGGCGCCGCTCCTCACGCCGCACCGCGGGC
>OCZT010001471.1_pt1 | contig 24402 bp, 21 predicted proteins | sample 1539031 | NCBI WGS metagenome assembly OCZT01 (sample SAMEA3539308, study PRJEB22396) | soil metagenome | biome: tundra; feature: field; material: soil | place: USA | collected 2010-05 | depth 0.15 m | reverse complement strand
GGTGTTCAAGGCCGGCATGGCAACGCTGTTCGGCGCGTTCGACCTCGCCGATCTGTTGCCCGGCGGCGGCAGCGTCGATGACCACGCGCCCAAGATGCAGGTGCACCGCCAAGGCACGAACGTCATCACCGATCTCGACTGGCAGTCGCCGATCAACGCCAAGTTCTCGGTCGGCATCATCGACTTCGTTCCGGGCGGCAACCCGACCGCGCTCAAGGTGCACGCGGTCATCACCAAGGACCTCGCTGGCGGCGCGGGAACCTTCGCACTCGACGGCGCCCTAAACGACTTCTCGATCGTCTTCCTCGCCTCGCTGGAGATCAAGTTCACGGCGTTCACGTTCGCCTCGCGGACGGGCAGCAAGACGGACGTCAACGTCCACCTCGACAACGACTCGCCGATCGTGTTCGAAGGCGACCTGTCGTTCGTGGAAGGCCTGCGCAAGGTCATCCCGCCGGGTGTGTTCGGCGATGGCGTGAGTATCGACCTGATCCAGAACCCGCTCGGCGTCAAAGCCGGTCTGAGCATCGGCCTGCCACCCGCGACCGTGGGCGTCTTCGCACTCAAGAACATCGCGTTCTCGGCCGGTTTGACGATCCCGTTCCTCGACGGCAAGCCGGTTGTCGAGTTCGGTTTCGCCAGTCGGGACAAGCCTTTCTTGCTCGCAGTCATGATCTTCGGCGGCGGCGGGTTCTTCCACCTCGAGCTCGACACCGACGGCATGCGACTGCTCGAGGCGGCCTTCGAGTTCGGCGCGACCGCGGCTCTGGATATCGGCGTAGCCAGCGGCGAAGTGCACATCATGGCCGGCATCTACTTCAAGATGGAAAAGAAGCAGCTCGGACCGCCTAATGGCGAGCAGATGGTGTCCTCGCTCAGTGGCTACCTGCGCTGCGGCGGCTCGCTGTGCGTGCTCGGCATCGTCCGGGTGTCGGTTGAGTTCTACCTCTGCTTCACCTACTTCTTCGAGCTACAGAAGGCGAAGGGCAGCGCCACCCTGACTGTCGAGATCTCGATCGCCTGCTTCAGCAAGTCGATCGAGTTGACCGTCGAACGGTCCTTCGGGGGCAAGGGCGGCGACCCGACCTTCGTGCAAAGCATCGACACGCCCGCGTTGTGGGCCGAATACGCTGACGCGTTCGCCTAGAGACGGACGAGGACGGACGAGGACGGACGAGGACGGACCAGGAAATCAGCAATGGCCAACACGCAGCTCATCATCTTCACGGCAGTGCCGCAGAACCTCGTGTTCGATCCGGACACGATCAAGGTCTCGGTACTCGTCTCGCCGCGCCTGTCGGGCGATGACCACCTCGGCTCGTACGGCGACTGGTTGAACTGGACCCAGCGGCGACTGGACGGCGGCCTCAAGCTCACTTTCGAGTGCGGCGGCAACACGCTCACCGTGGACGCCGACACGAGCGGTCTGCGAGCCGACCTCTGGAAGGCCTTGTTCAACCCGCGCACGCTGGTCAACCCGTTCGAGTTCGATGACTACTCCGACCGATTCGTCTCGAGCTACGGCGTGCGCACGGCAATGGGCCTGCTGAAGGCGACCTACCAAAGCATCGGTGTCGAGTTCGCGCTGCCCACGGTCGACGGCGATCCGCGTGAACGCATCGGCCGTCGGCGCTCTCGTTTTGCGAGCTTCGTGAACGGGTTTGCCCTTGACTGGTCGGACGAAAAGGGCACTCGCCTGCTCTCGGAGCAACGTGCGCGGCAGGCCGAGCTCAAGGGGCACCTGAACGCGCTAACGCGGGCCAGCGGCACCGCCCTCAACACCGTGCTCGACGATAGCGGCTTGATCGTGACTGGTGCCCTGGACCCGCAGTCGCCCGTGTTCAAGTCGGCGAGTCAGAGCACGGTCGAGCAGTTCGGCGTGTTCAACCACCTACCGCTCGGCGACAATGCGGACAAGCCTGTCGTGCTGGACAAGGAGAAGGTGCTCGACTTCCACCAGGTGCTCAGCTCGCTCAGCGCCTACCCAGATCTGCAACGCAAGCTGGGCCTCGTCTTCGACGTCGAGTTGCCGTTGGATTTCCTCGCGCAGACCAGCCTGACCACGCCGAGCGAACTGCGGATCACCGCGGCCGACGGCCATTGGGACGCAGACACCCCGACCACGGTGCCGGCCACGAGTACCGCATACGTGCACGTAAAAATCGGCGACCAGCAACTTTTCGGGGTCGCGCCCCGGTCGATGCTCCGCCAGCCCACCGGCTCGACCATGCTCGGGTTGCTCGACCTCGACAAAGGCTCGTTCGGAGTCGCGCAGGTCGACGTCGACGGCGCGATGCACAAGACCGTCATGCAGGCAGACAACGTCACGCAGCTTGCCGGACAGTCGCCGCCGCAGCATCCCGAAGTCTTCGATCCCGCCACGACGTTGTCGTCGCTTCGCTCCGGTGGCTTCTCGCTCTTCGCCGACGCCCGCGCGCTCACGATGCTCGACACGTTCAACCGGTCGAAGGACCTGAACGCGGACCTTGAGAAGAACCAGCCACAGAAGTCACCGTTCTGCGCCGAGGACCTGACCCGCGGTTTCCGGCTCGACATCTGGGATTCGATCACCCGCCAGTGGCACTCACTGCACCGCAAGAACACGGTCATTCACATCGGTGAGGACAAACTCGAACTCACCGTCAACGACGAGGAAGGCTGGTTCCAGCCGGCCGCGACCCAAGCCCCGCCCAATGCCGACGGCAGCCACGCCACGACCGATCTCTACCTGCACGAGGCGATCGTCCGGTGGGCTGGCTGGAGCCTGAGCGGGGCAACGATCGGCAAGCACCTCACCCGTGCTGCCGACCCGGAACAGGCCGTGCCAGACCCGGCGAACCCCGATCCCGAGAACGAGGCAGTAACTCCGTTCAAGGTCAGGTCCGAGGCGACCCACGTGAAGGCCAGCCTGCCTAGGCTGCGCTTCGGCGTGGGTTACCGGCTACGGCTTCGGCAGGTGGACCTCGCGGGCAACGGTCTCGCGATCGACGACAAGGCGACCAACCTGCTGACGCCGGTCTTCAGCATGCCGCGGGGCAACAGCGTGATCCCGTACCTGCGGTTCGAACCGATCGTCGCGCCGGCGATCGTCGCCCGCGACGCGGCTGCCCTGACCGGCGAGGGTTCCTCGAACGATCGACTCGTGATCCGGACGTTCAACACCGACCCCTCACTCGACGATGCGTCCGCCGACCTGACCGGTTCCGAGCGGCACATCGCGCCGCCCGGCGCACACGTCGAGTTCGCCGAAAGGCACGGGATGTTCGATGATGCCGGCGGCAAGCTCGTCGGCTCGCCCGCCATGTGGGAGCTCATCAGCGATCGGGATCAGGGCACCTTCCACACCGAGGTGTTCGACGAGATCGTGATCAACGGCGAGAAACAGAGCTATCCCGTAGAGGGCGGCGCGCAGATCGCCCCGCTGCCTTATCTGCCAGACCCGCTAGCTCGCGGTGCGGCCTTCCGCAACTTGCCCGGAACGTCCGGCACCACAATCGGACGGGCAGCGCCGGGTGTAGGCGCAGCGCAACCGATGACCTACGAACCCATTCCGGATGCCCAGCCCCGACCCGGCACCGCGACGATCGTCGAGTTCGGTGGTCGTTCGGACTGGCAGCAGGTCAAGCCGTTCCGGCTGGCGCTCGCCGACGGCTCGGCCGCACCGATCTGGGACCCGGCCGCTGCGCTGCTGACCGTGTCATTGTCGAAGGGCAGCACCAGCGTCGTGCCGATCAGTTCGGTCTGCGACGCCGAAGACCTCAAGCTGCTCGGCGTCTGGCAGTGGTTGCGCGAATACCTCGAATACATCGCGGTGAACGAGGTCAGCTCCGAGTTCTTCCAGAGCCCGGCGGCGAAGGATCGGATCGCGCACATCCTGCAACTCGCGACCGAGGGCGGCCACGGCATGTTGACGCCGCCGCACCTGCTGACGTTCGTGCACGCCGTGCAGCAGCCCATCGGGCACCCTGCGTTCGAACGGCTCACCGCACAACTCGGCCGCGCTGGCATGAAGGTTCAGACCCAGCCCGAGGACGAGCCGACTGCGGAAACCGAACTCGACGTACTCACCGCGTGGCGAGTGTTCGGATCTACGGATGCCTGGCTCGTCGGCGCCCTCTCCGTACACGGGGCAAGCACCGCGAAGGTAGACATCAAGGCCAGTTGGACCGACCCGCTCGATGACCCGACCCCGGATGCATCCGGGCTGGTCACCGACCCGGCCGAACAGTCGTTCTCAGTGCAGGTCGACGAGGTGCCGCTGGTCAGTCTCGCCGAGGGCGAGCTCAGGGCGAACGGCGAGAGTCGCTACGTCGGCTATTACGACGACGACCACGACCTCGTCTGCTTCGCGCCGAGCGGGTCAAAGCTCGGCAACCGCGCCGAGGGTGACGTCGTGGGTGCCGATTCGATGCCACGTCATCAGATCGGCGACACCCGCCATCACGTCGTGAGTTACAGCCCGGTCGCGACCTCGCGATACCGCGAATATTTCCCCGCCAAGGACGGCGCGAACCCCCGGGACTTCACCCGTTCCGGCGCGCCCGTCACGGTGCAGGTGCCTGCCTCGGCTCGTCCGGTCGCACCATCGATCCGGTACGTCCTCCCGACGTTCGGGTGGGAGCGGGTCACGTCCGGCAATCAGGTGCGCAGTGTCCGGACGGGCGGCGGTCTGCGAGTCTACCTCGACCGGCCGTGGTGGTCGTCCGGCGTTGGCGAGTTGCTCGGCGTGACGCTGAGCTACAGTAGCGCCGCCGAGCCCGACCGTGAGGAGTGGAAGCCGTTCATCACGCAGTGGGGCCAGGATCCGATCTGGCAGACGGCCGCGCTGGCGGACTTCCCGGCGACGTACAACTTCCCGGACGCGACCGCGACTGAATCAGGTCTGCCGCTCGATCCCGGGCCGGCGTCGAGCGCGTACTTCCTCCCGCGGCGCGTCGACGTGGCTGGTCACGAGGTGCGCTACGACAGCAACCGCAAGCTCTACTACTGCGATCTCACTGTCGATTGCAACGAAGCCGCGTATGCGCCGTTCATCCGTCTCGCGCTTGCGCGCTATCAACCGCACGCGCTGGTCAGTGCGAAGTTGTCACGCGTGGTGCTCGCTGACTTCGCTCAGCTGACTCCCGAACGCGCGTTGATGGTGACGTCCGATCCGTACGTGCCGGGTGTCATGCGGGCGGTGGTTTCCGGACCGTCGCCGCGTGGACCGCTCCCGCACGTCGAGCACGCCGACGGCGTCGGCGCCGGACGTCCGACCAAGATCACGGTCAGCGTCCAGGTGCACGACCCAGCCGTGAACAGCGATCTGGCCTGGTCGGCCGCGGCCGACTTCGCCGTCACTCAGGCGGCCAGGGCGAGCGCCGACGATGCCGACTTCATCCTGTGGTCCGGTTCGGTGCGCTACACCGGCAACGATGCTCTAGAAGCCGGACGGTATCGGCTGCTCATCACCGAGGAGGAGCAGTACGAAGCAGACGGCGCGGTCGGACACGGCCTCAAGCTCGGAACTCGGCTCATCTACGCCGAGACCGTTCCGCTCGACGAGTCACTGCTTGCCGCGCCCACCTACCCCGTGAGCACCACAAAGCTCTAATAGACGCGTTCGAGCGCATATCACTTCACTCGAGGGGCTACCGCAGCGCACGCTGCCCCGGGGCACCCGTCGCTATCCATCCCGAACTGGGCACCGCCGGTGATATCGTCCTCGCCCCAACCAACCCCGCTGCTCGGCGATGTACAGGGGGGCGGCGCCCGGAACCGGCACCGCGGCAACGACCGCTGGTGGGCCGACCTTCGACGAGTCGCCCCTATATACATAGCTATTGACCTGCGTAAATGAAGTCGTATGCCATTCGGCGCGGCGACGCTGTCCGCTCTGGTTAACGCCTCCGTTGCGCGGCCAGCCATTCCAGGCTGGCTGTGGCGTCTTTGCGTGCCTTGGCCTCGCGCCGGAACAGCTCATCGGTCTTGGTCAGCACCAGCGTGTGCGGGCTGCCGAACTTCCAGATCTCGCGTTTGACTGGCAGCTCGGCGGAGCTGATCTGGTCCTTGACGTGCTTGCGGCGGGTCTCGGCGAGCGGCCACTCCAGCGTGCGCTCGCTGCCGTCGGCGAGGAACCCGCCGAGTGTGCCGCACAGTTCGCAGCCGCAGCCGCCGGACCAGGGGACCGACCAGTCGTCATCGGCCCGGGCCGGGCGTTCGCTGATCGCGGTGAGCCGCCGCTCGCATTCCCGTGCCAGCTCCTCGAGAGGCGCGCTTGGTCCTGGCCCGGCCGCCCGCAGCATCGGCAGCAGGCAGGCGAGCACGTCGTCGCCGTGCTCCCGCAGGGCCGTCACGATCTCGCCGGCCAGCGCTGTCCCGTCGGCGGCTGCCAGCAGCCCGGCGAGCGGCTTGCCCAGCTCCGCGAGCTGCTTGCGCCGAGTGGCCGGTGACGGGTACCTGAGCCAGAGCCGGATGTCGTCATCCAGCCAGCCCCACGACGCGGCGAGCAGCCAGCCGGCGGTGGCTGCCGCCCCGGCGTCCCGCAGCGCCGCGGTGAGGCCGGGCAGCGCACCGGCCCAGCCCTTGCGGTCCACGTCGCCGGTGTACTGCCACGTGTTCCGCGACCCGAACCACGCGTCCAGGAGGTTCCGGTGCCAGGACTCGCCGTACCGCGCGGCGAGCGCCGCCAGCCCGCCCGCGTGCGCGGGCGTCAGCCACTCGACCGCGAACGGCCGCAGCAGCATGAGCGCGATGCCTGGATCCTCCAGCCCTGCGGCCGTATGCAGTGCCGGTTCCAGCAGCTCAGGACCGGGCGCCTTCCAGAACGGCGCGACGGACTCCGCGGCGGCCCGCGCGGTGACCGGGTCCCCCGCATCCAGCCGGGCTCTCAGCTCGGTCAGCGCCCACGAAGGCGACGCCTCCGCCCGGGCCGCGAAGGCATGCTGCCGAGGCCACACGACGATCGCGGCTCGCCGGTACCAGCGGTCCATCGTGTTGCCGTAGTTTCCCATGTACCCGGTGTACTCGGAGTCGTGCGGCTTCAGGTCCGCCGACGGGGTCGATGCGCACACCTGCTCATCCGGCACATACAGCGAGATCGGCTCACCGCCAGGCATCCCGGTCCACCAGCAGATGGTCAGCTCGGAGGTGATGATGTACGTGAGATCGACGCCGCGGCCCCGCCGCCCCGGCTCGGTGTCCCAGGTCTCCTTGATCTCGGTGAGCGCGAGTACCGCCTCGCACCCCGCATCCGCAGCGGCGGACCGCAAGAGCGCGGCCCGCTCGGCGTCGGTGCCCTTGAGCCGGTCCCAGCTCAGCCCGCGCTGGGTGTACTCGTGGTCCAGCAGGTAGACGAGCCGGTTCGGCGGCTCCCGGTCGTCGCCTTTCCACCGGGAGACCCTGGTGGTGAAGTGCTCGGTGAGGTACCGGGCGGCCTCAGCCGACGGCTCGACCGGAACTTCACCGGCCGGATCGGAGTCCAGCAGCAGGTTGCAGGTAAACGTGACCCGGTACCCGGTCCTGACCGGTTTGACCTCGTGCCGGCAGTCAGCGTAGAAGGCGGCCACCGACACCTCGGTCGCGGACGCCTGGTACGCGACGGTCTTGCCGTTGTGCTCGATGAGCAGTTCCCCGCCGGTGTGCGACGACGGCAGCGACACCACCAGCGTGCCGATCATCGTGTCGTCCTTCTCCGAGTCCTGGTGCGGCAGGAAGAACTGCCCCTTTCCGTACACCAGCAGCGCGTGCGGCCCGGCCCGCAGCCGCGCCCGGGCCGGCAGCCCCAGCTCGTCGCGCACCACGGTCAGGATCGCGTCCCAGTCCAGCCCGGTCAGCGTCACCCGGTCCGGCGCGATCTCCCAGGTGTCCCGCACGCTCAGGTCCATCAGCGTCTGCTCGCCCCGCCCGAACCGGGCCGGCCGCGCGCAGGCGATCATCCGCTTAGCCTGCGGCGCCTTGACCGGGAAGCTGATCGGCCCCGCGCCCGCCACCGTGAGCCGGACGTCCCTCGCGGGCACGGACAGCTGCGCGCTGAACGCACCGGGCGCCTGCGAGCCGTCGAGCACCCTAGCCAGCCGCTCCCCTGGCGTGATCGGCATCCCTGTCCCTCCTGCCAGCCGCGTGCGGTCAGTCAGTCAGTCAGGCTACCGGGGCAGAGGACGGCATTCATCCGAACGGCCAGGGTGTTTCGCCGCGTGCGAACTCACAGCACCCCGGCGTGTCAGCCAAGGCGCGCGGCCGGTTCGCGGCACTATATTTTCCTTATGCCAACGCAGCAGCTGCTTGACCGTGTTCGTGAGCTGCGGGACGCCGGGCGCACGCCGAAGGAGATCGCCCGGGCGCTGAAGATGCCGCCGAGCGCGGTCGCGCCGCTCATCAGATCGCTCGCCGCCGCCAAAGGGCGGACCCGGGAGGACGCGCTGATCGGGTGCTGGATCAGTCCGGGCTGGTCATCCAGCGTCCTGGCACCGGAGCGGCCGGACTGGCCGGGGTCGGGCCCGTCGGAACGAACCGGGCACTCGGGGCTGGTGACCGTGCTGGTCGCCCGGGACCGGGGCGGGTCCACGGCCGGGGTGTGCTTCTACCTGGTGGACACCTGGTGCCTGGGGCTGAAGAACGCGGCCGGGCCGCAGTCGATGGACCGGCGGCGGCTGGGCGGGTTCATCCAGCAGATCTTCAGCGCCTGGGACGAGCCGGCCGTGCAGGTGCCGCTGGAGCTGGGGCGGCAGATCGTCTACGGCGCGATCGGGTACGCGCGCGAGCTGGGGTTCGAGCCGCACGCGGACTTCGGGCGGGCCGCCGGGTATCTGGGGGCATGGGACGGGGAGTGCGAGCTGACCTTCGGCCGGGACGGCAAGCCGATGTACATCTCCGGCCCGGACGACGACGGGGAGAGGATCATCCGCAAGCTGCACCGCAGCCTCGGCGACGGGAACTACGACTTCGTGCACATGATCTCAGGCTGACCGCGGGGGCCAGGGATGGCGTCGCCGTTCGCGGCTCACATCGGACGGTGTTTCACGCACCGGGTTCGTGGCTGCGCCCGATCCCTTCCCGGGGCCGGGCACGGTTATCCTTTTCCTGGATACGAGAGGAGGCGCCACGGATGACGGCCGAGCACGTACAAGGTGACGAGCCGCTAATGCCTATGCCCGCGCTGACACTCGACGCAGCTGATCTAGTCATCGACACATGCTGGCTGATGACGGCGTCCAAGGCCTGCCGGAACCGGGTGGTGCCTGTGCCTGGTCGGCGGCCATGAGCAGGGCAGATCGGCTGGTTGTTGAGCTTGGTACAGAAGACGGCGAACTTAATGCCGTCGGGCGCAAGGACGGTACCTGTTGGTGTCCTCGATCCGTCTGATGAGACCGACGAGGCGGAGCCTGCGATAGTCGCGCTCGCTTTCGGCGGGCACGGGGACCGGCTCCCAGGCTTGAGTTGGGCTGCCGCCGGGCTGGCGGCGCGCTCCGGTCGGCCCTGCCTGCGGGACGCCAGCGCGGTTGGGGCAGCGCGCGTTGCAGTCCTGGCCGCGTCCCGCAGTTATGCGGCGCTGGGCGTGGCCTGGCGCTCAGCCACAAAGAGTCACCCTGGCGCTGCGCGCCAGGGGCAGGGACGACGTGCCCTCCCTCTGCGGCGGGTACACCAAGAGAGGCCGGCCCTGCGGCAATCAGCCCATGGCCGACGATGTTTACTGCGGGACTCATCGCGACAAGGCCGACCGGGGTCTTCCGGTGTGAGATGCCGGCTCAGGCGATAGCTGAACGGTCCACCGGCGAGTCCGACACGTCCCCCATTCTTCAGCCCGGACATGAACCCTGGTCAGAGGTAGTGCCTGCGGTGTGCCTGCACAGCAGGAAGATGCTCGCCACCGTCGAACGCCCGTAGCCGGACGGTAACGCTAGGTCAGTTGGTTGCGCCGGTGAAGTTGACGTCATCGACCGACTCAGCATCCCCGAGTTCGTCGAACTCGACCTGTGGCCAGCTAGGTCCGGTTCCTGCAACAGCGTCTGGCGCGGGCCAGCGGCAGCGGAGCCGGTGAGGCTGGGATGAGAGAACCCCCGCCCGCGAAGCTGCGCACGGGGGCCTCCTGGTTCGCTGGCCTCTGTAACTTCGGTTCTGTAGGTTCCCGGCGCACTTTTCCAGTTGATCTTGGTTGACCTGCGGTTACCCAGCAGTTTTCCACCGGGCACGTGGGCTGCTTACCCGCGAACGCTTCCACTCTCGACGGCCACTGGCTGCACAGAGGCCCTGTCCGGGCCGATGACCTCTTGGTCTCCGCGCAACTCTTCCAGTTGGAAGCCCGGTGGAAAACTCGTCCGGGAATCGGAAGAGTTCACCGGGAACCTACATTCGGTTCGCGTCCCTGCTTTATCGCATTGGTGAACGCGCGCCACCCGGAGGCGGGTACGGTCAGCCTTGGTCCGGTGGGGTTCTTGGAGTCGCGGACCAGCCGCGTGGAGTCGGGCAGGGTGGCCACTTCGACGCAGTTCCCGCCCGACGAGCCGCTCCTTTTTGCCTTGACCCATTTCAAGCTATTACTCATCGCAGTTCACTCCTGACATTGCGTATCAAGGCTGCGGATTCACGGACCGGCAGCGCTGCTGCACGGAGCAGAGACAGTACCGTCATCAGGTCCGCAACCTCGGTCTGGGCTTCTACGATCCTCCCACCCCTGTGACACTCCGTGTATCCGACCGCTGGCGCGTCATCGAAATCGTAGAGGGCTACGGAGCCCTCTACCCCGGCGTGATCGTGTGCGGTGAACGGCAGGACCTGGATCATGATCCCGGGTCGCTCGGCGCTGGCCAGGAGCTTGTCGAGCTGCTCGGCCATCACGTCAGGACTTCCGATCACGTGGCGCAGCACGCCCTCGTGGATCACGCACCACAGCATCGGCGGGACCTCGGCGGACAGGATCTCCTGCCGTCCCATCCGTGCCTCGACCGTGCGCTCCACCACGTCGTCGCTGGCGGCCGGGCGGCCCGCGCGGATGACGGCCCGCGCGTACGCATCGGTCTGGAGCAATCCCGGTACCGCGCCGGGATCCCAGCTGTGAAGACGCGCTGCTGAGCGCTCGAACTCGACCACGGGCGCGAAGAACGCGGGGTAGGACTCCTCGACTACCTGCACCTGCCAGCGCGCGAACGTCCCGGGTGCGCCGGTGGCGGCGTCGCATGCCTGGGCGAAGGTCGGGCTCGGCGCGCGCACGCATTGCTCGACCGCAGCCACCAGCGCGAGGCTGTGGCCGATCCTGTCCGCGAAGTCTTTCTGCGTCAGGTTCAGCAGCGCCCGCCATGCCTTCAGCTCGTCGGCATACCTCTTCGCTGCGGATTCGGACATATTACCCACCATTACACCTGAGAAGAGATCAATACATAATTAGATAGAAGTCTTACACAGCTGACGTCTGCGCTGTAGTGCCTTGAGGAATGCGCTCTCCGCTGCCAGGGTGGCTAGCGGGATCACGTACGCGGCGTAAACCTCCGGTCCTCCTGGCCCGGACGGTCTGGGCTTCCGCGCCGGTACGTGATCCCGCCCCGGACAGACGCCCGGAGGAGCGGCACAGCGAGCGCGGAGGGTACACGTGATGCCGGGTAACGGGGCGGTTCACCAGCCGCAGGCACTCGCACCAGCAGACGGGAAGTTCCCCGGCGTGCCGGCTGCGGCCGGGCGGAAGGGGTTCAAGGCCGAGCTGGACGGGCTGCGCGAACGGATGCGCAGCCTGGGATTCCCCTACGGTGAGATCGCCGCCGAGATCGGCCGCCGCTACCGGGCGCGCCCGCGCGAGGCGTACCGGCTGGCCTGGGGCTGGACTCTGGAGCAGGCCGCAGCGCGGTTCAACGACCATGCCGCCCGGCACAACGCCGATCCCGAGGGCCGCGCGAGCCTGACCCCCTCCAGGCTGAGCGAATATGAACACTGGCCGCGCACCACCCGCAAGCCGTCGGTGTACGTGCTGTTCATGCTGGCCGAGATATATGAGGCCGACGTGATGTGCCTGCTGGACCTGGCCGACCACGAGAGCTTGCCGCAGCAGGACCGGCTGGTGCTGATGCGCCGCCCGCGCGCCGCGACCCCGTTCGGGGAACGAGTCGTCGCCTTGATGGAGGCACGCGGGCTGTCGGCGGCGGAGACCGCGCGGCGTGTCTCGTGCAGCGCGGGCTACCTGTCCAATGTGCTCCACGGCCGCAAGCGGCCATCCACGCGGGTGACCGCGCGCTTGGATGACCTGCTGGAAGCGGGCGGGGAACTGGTCACGCTCGCGGAGACAGCCGAAATCGTGATACAGGACGACGAGCCGGCCGTCGGGGGCAATCCTCGCGGCCAGGCCCGTGACACGCGGGCCGCGATGGCTGAGGGGTTGTCGCTGTCGCTGCCGTATGTTCCCGGCCGTCTGGTGATCGAGATATCCGACCCGGCCATGAACGCCGGGCAGGTCGCGTCCGGGCCGGATTACCCGGAATCGGCGACCGGGCCGCTAGCGCTGGTCCAGGGCTTGCCGCGCCAAGGTCAGGGGGACGGCAGGTAATGACGCGCGCGTCGGTCGTTGCTGATCACCCGTTGCGGCAGGTTCGCCACCGCCGGGGCCTGACCCAGGCCGGGCTGGCGGGCCTGTCGTATTCCTGTATCTCGATGATCGAACGCGGCCATCGCAGGCTCACCCGCCGCGATCATGTCAACGCGCTGGCTGCCGCCTTGCGGGTGCCGGCGGCCGGAATCGCGCCAGGCGTGAGCCCAGGGCTTGACGAATGGGCACCAGCGCCACCCACCCTCATTCCCGCGTTTCCGCCGGTCAGCGACGACATCGCCGTTGCCCGGCACAGGGAGCTGGCCATGCGGCTCATCGGCTATATGCGCAGCGGGGACATGTACGCGGCCGGGGCGTGGCTGCGCCGCATGGCGCGTGACTCCAGCGTGAACCCGTGCCTGCTGCTGGATCAGCTCACCGCAAGAGCGCCATCGTGCGCCGCACCGTCGTGCGCCCGACCCCGAAGGCGCCGATCAGCTCCTTCTCCGAAGAAAGCACAGCGCCGGGTGCCAGCTCGCCGGACTCGATCCGGGACCGCAGCCACGCCGCTATCTGCTGGCAGGGCGGAATCTGGCCCCTGTGGTCGATCTCCGGCGCGTCATGCACCGCAACACCGCAGGGCAGCGGGGCCGTAGCGGATCAGGCAGGTACGTACCGGAACCAGGAACGAGAGATCAGGAGGCGAACGGGTATGGGATGGCCCGCGAGAGGACAAGGCGCTGCCCGGAAACAACCGGAGCCGGACGCCAGACTTGCTGCGATCGCCGGGGATTTCCCCGGCTGGCATCCGTGGCGGTCCTCGGCCGGACGATGGTGGGCCGTGCGGCAGGGACGGGACTGGGCGCCGCCCGGAGCACCGCCTGAGTGGGCCAGGACCGTTGACGGCGACACCCCCGACGAGCTGCGGGCGGCGCTGGCCGCTCAGGAGGCGCTGGGCGGCCGTGCGCGGTGAGCTGACCGGGGCGCCGGGCGCGCTGGCGGAAGTCGTCTCCGTCCGGTTCGGCGACGCCGAGCTGCGCCGGATCCAGGCGTTCGCCGTCATCTACCAGACCACCCCGGCCGCCGTCATCCGCGAGGCCTGCGGCTCCTACCTCTCGCACCAGGTCGGCACGCCCGGCTACCACCAGGCCGTCGATGCCTACTGCGAGCGCGCCCGCCAGGTCGCCGCCGCCCTTGAGCCGGAAAGGACACCGTGATGACGGCCGGTCAGGACATAGCTGCTCAGGACCGGGCGCTGGACGCGCTCACGCTCGCGTGGGGCAGCCAGTACGACGAGTTCTCGGTCTACGACGGTGAGTGGGGCGCGCACCGCAACGACGCCGGGGACGACGACATCATCACCGCGGCCACCCCGGAGGAGCTGAACCGGGCGATCCGGGAACGCGAGGGCACGCCATGAGGTACCGCGAGATGGCCAAGATGGACCTGGCTGCCGTCCGCCAGGCGGTGAGCGACTGGCTCGATGCGCATCCGGACGGGTTGCTGCCGGACCTGGCCGACGATCTCAAGCGCGGGTACCCGGACGACCAGCAGGCGGACATGGCGATCGTGCTGCGCGGCATGGGGGCCGCTGAGGTGGAGTGCCGGGCCTCTCCTGCGCCGGAGATCCCCCCGGATCCTGCCGCTCCCGGAGGGGCGCGGTGACCAGGCGTGCAACGGCGTTCCGCGCTGAAAACTCATGCGGGTGGTTTTCGGGTAAGAGCGCGGTCCTGCCGGTGCGCGAGGGCAGCCCCGGTGTCCAGGTGCATGCACCGGGGCTGCCCCGTTACCTGGCGCGGGGGCGGCGATGAGCAGGTGCCGGGCGGATCACGCGCCGGCCTGGCTGCGGGTCATCGACGGCGGTTTGCAGCCTCGCCGCGATCCGGTGGTCCGCCTCCGCCAGTTCCAGGGTGATCATCCCGGGATCCAGTTCATCTCGCCGGTTACGGGCCGGTTCACGGCGCTGATCCCGCCGGGCACCATCCCCGGCGAGGACCGCGAGATCACCGCCAGGGCCCTGGACCTGTGCGGCCTGATGGACCAGCTTGACGACTTGTTCAGGCTGCCGCTGGAAGGGCCCGGCCGCGAGAGCGGAACACGACAAGAGAGGAACCTCACCCAGCCATGAACGGGACCACCGCCATCACCGGCCTGAGCCCCGTGCAGCGGGCTGGCCCGCCGCGACTCGGTCGCGCGCCTGGACAAGTTCCAGGCTAGGCACTTAGGACGCCACCTTGCCCCGCGCGGCCGTTAGCAACCGCAGCCAGCGCGGCACGTCATGCGCCGCACTGTGGCACCCACCTGGAAGGAGAGCAGATGACCACCGGCACGAGCATCCTGCCGGAGCTGAGGATCGCCGTGGCGAACTTCCGCCCCGGCGGCATCGATACTGGCAGCATGGTGCGCTGGGACCAGGCGGTGCGCTGGGATAAAACGGTCAGCGCGCTGCAAGCGTGGCAGCCGCACCTCGTGCTGTGCCAGGAGATCTCCGCCACCGCGCCCGGCGGCCTGCGAGTTCACCTGTGGACGACGGCGAACACGCTGGACATGATCCCGCTGCTCGGCCCGCACGCTCCCGCCCCGGTCACCGGCACCTACCCCGCCATCCTGGTCGCCGCAAGTGCCGACCTGGTGATCCTGGACGCCTGGCCGCCCGCCTGCCCGCCAGGGGCGGGCACCCAGCCCGCCTGGTGCGAGGCGCTGATACAGGTTCCCGGCTGGACGCACCCGCTGCGCGCCTACAGCGTGGACCTGCGCTCGCGCTCAAGCGTCGAGCAGCGGTCCCAGGTCGATCATCTGGCCGGCCGCATCGCCGAACTCGGCGAACTGGCGGTGGCCGGAGGCAACTGGAATTCTTACGGCCGCGCCGACGCGATCACCCCCGCCGCGCTGGACGTCGCGCCGCTGCACCTACGCCCGGCCCGGATGCGGTACACCCCGCAGGACCGGACGCTGACCCCGAACTACGACGTGCACGACGTGCTGGCCTCCGTCGGCATGGTAGACGTCTTCGCCGTCCTGACGCCCGGGCAGCGCGAGCCGGATGACCTCGCGGCGGCCGGGACCAGCAGCGGCGGCCGGGTAGACCGTATCTACCTGACCCGGGACCTGACCGACGCGGCGGCCGGGTATGCCCGGCAGGACATCGGGGACAGCGACCACCAGGCCCTGATGCTCACCCTGGACGGAACCAACGCCGCCCGGGCCATCCCGCCGGGGCCGCCGTGACCGCCGCCGGCTGCCGTCACGGTTATTGCGCTGATGGCGCCGACTGATCGGCCTGCGCCCCCGCGACCTGCCCGACGACATCCCGCCCGGCCGCGCGTACCAGGCCGGGACCGGCACCGAGACCCAGGTCGCGCTGCTCGCCCCCGACGCCTCCGGCCAGGGCCAGGCCGCCGCCCTGCGGCAGATCGCCGCCTGGGCGGCTGACCGGGACGCCGGGGTGCCCCGCGCGCTGCACCCGTTCCGGGTGGACGGGCTGCCCTCGCGGATCACCTTCGACGACGCGTGGAAGCTGCGCCGGGCCGCCACGACGGACAACCCGCTGTGGGGGCTGGCCGGCGTCGGCGGCGACGAGCTGACCGCCCTCGGGCCGGACCTGTCCGACGGGACGCCCGCCTTCATCGTGGCCGGCCCGGCCCGATCCGGCCGCTCGGCTGTGCTGGCCTCGATGACCCGCTCGTTCCTGGCCAGCGGAGCCCAGGTGATCCTGGTGACGCCACGCCGCTCCCCGCTGCGGTCCCTGGCGCCGCTGTCCGGCGTCGCGCGGTCGTTCGAGCAGTCGGACCTCGGCGAGGACGAGCTCGCCGCGGCGATCGCCTCGCTCACCGCGCCGGGCGCCGTCGTGATCGATGACGCGGACCTGCTCACCGACTGCGAGGCCGGCGGGGAACTCAGCAAGATCATCACCCGGGGGGCTGGCCGGTCCCTGGCACTGGTCGTCGCCGGCGATCCGGACACCCTGGCCAGCGGGTTCGGCGGCTGGCCGGCCGACGCCCGGCGGGCCAGGCGCGGCTGCCTCACCGCCCCCCAGACCCTGCCAGAAGGCGAGCTCATCGGGGTCCGGCTCACCCACGCGCACACCGGCAGCCCGGTCAGGGCCGGCCGGGCCCTGCTCAACACCGGCGACGGGAACCTGACCACCGTGACGGTCCCGACCGGCTAGCGCGAAGATCGCTGCCCTGGTCGTCCCCGGTAGACCAGGATTCCTCGCAGCCCCGGATGCCCTGTCACGGTGGTCTCGCCCGTCCAGCCAGCATGATCAGTCACACAGTTACTCACCTGTCACGGAATGTCTTACGTCCGTCTTACCCGCCGAACCTGCCGGGCACCAGGCCCGTTCCACCAGGTATGCCGGATCAGGTGCCAGATGACATGCCAGACGAACATGGTTCCTGCCGGAGCCGATCCCGCGGGCGGACGGTCCGGGCAGCTGACGGACGAGCGGGCGTACCGGGCGCCTGCCGTGGAGCGCAACGGGAGTGGCAGTGGCGGACCTGCGGGTGGAGGACGCGACTCTGGCGGACGCGCAAGCAGCCTTCCGCGCGGCAAGTACTCGTCTGGGGCCCGTCGTCTGGGCCCTGAAGGGCCTGAACTGCGGGGTGGTCGGCGCATCTCCGCTGGCCGGGAAGCTTCAGGACGCGGATGGCATCCTGGCGGCCGAGCTGGGGATCATCGGACAGGCCCTGGCCGAGCTGGCCGCGCACGCCAGCCAGATCAATGCCGCCTTCGGTCAGGTCGACCACACCTTGAGCGTGCAGGCCAGGACACTGCGGTGACCGGCTACGCCCGCTCCCTGCCTCACCTGGGTTTTGATCCGGCCCCCGGGGATGTCGGCCTGACCCAGAGCCTGGGCCGCCGCCATCATCAGGTCGCGCAAGAAGCGCGACAGGCCCTGGCTGTCATTGAACGGCTCAACCTGAGTGCCTGGCAGGGTCAGGCCGGAGACGCCATGCGGGCGCTGCAAGCCACGTTCCCGCCCGCGCTGAGGAACACGGTCAGCGCCGCGGAGACGCTGCAGGCCGCCGCGTCGTCCTGGGCGGGCCAGCTCAGCGGTTTTCAGGCCGAAGCCGATGCGCTGGAACGCCAGGCCGCCACCGTGAGCGCGCAGCATCAGGCGCTGCAGACCCAGCAGGCGGCGCTGCCGCCGGGTTCGCGTGTCCTGACCGCCGAGCTGGAGTCGTCGTCCACGGCCGTGTCGAGGATCCAGGGCCAGGCCCAGGAGCTGCACGAACGCTACCTGTCCGCGGCCAGGAAAACAGCCGCGGACGCCAGCGGGTCGTCGGGCCTGTGGGATAAGACAGAGCCGGTCAGGACCGTCCTGGAGGCTGTCCTGGCCCCGTTCGACATCGTGGCCGCCGATCACTGGGTAGGCGCACTCAAAGAGGTCGCCGGGGTGCCCGCCGAGTGGGTGAAGGAAGTCGATGAGGCCATCAATGAGGTCAATGCGCTGGTACGCGCGGGTAAATCACCGGTCGCGGCGCTGATCGAAGCCGGGGATCTCGCCGAATCGACCGGCGGGAAAATCGACGCGTGGTATGCGTTCGCTTCGGGCTGGCTCAAGACCGCGGCCGGGTCGATCGCGGAGATCCGGGGTCTTTCCTACTTCCTGAGCGGGCTCGGCCTCGTCGCGGATGCGGGAACAGTTGTCTCGCCGCAGGACAAGGGTGCGTTGGGCTGGGCGGACCGAGCCGTGGCGGTAGGCAACGGCGGCCTGATCACAGCTGACCTGGTCCTGGCCGAGTTTCCGGGAATCGGCGAGGTCGCGCTGGCCGCGACCGGGATGTACCTGGCGGGCGATTTTCTTTACCACCATTTCACGCCGTTCCATGATGTAGCTGACGAGGTGGGTCACGCGACCGTCCACGTGGTGGATCGCGCGGATCACGTCGCCCGTTCGGCCTGGCATTCGGTGACCTCCACGATCGGAAGCTGGTTCTAGATGGATCTGGACATGGCCGTCGCCGCGGCTGAACGGACCGAAGCTGCGCGGCACCTGATCGACCGGGCCCAGGCCGATGTCGTTGACCTCGTGGTCGTTTCGGCTATCCACTTGTGCGTGCTCGGCGGTCCCCGGCATCCGTTGTTCGATGAGAGCGTTTCTCGTGCCTGGATGAAGCTGGGGAACCGGCAGCGGAAGAAGTTCATCGAATACGCGACCGAGAGCATGGTAGAGCGAGGCCTGCTCATCGACAGCGACTCCCGGACCGACTTTCATCAGCACAGCGGTACCTATTCACTGCAGCCGGAGCTCGGCCTCATGCTGGCCGCGCGATGCCGTCCCACGTTCATCATTGCCACCGAGACGACGGTCCGGAACATACGTACGCCGCGCTTTTTCGCCCTCGGGGACCAGGCCGAGCCGGTCCGCGGGGTCGTGATGGAGTTCCCGGCGGTGCTGCCCAGGGAAAGCGCCGATGATTCCCCGCCGCTGCGGCATCTCGGGCCGCTGGGCTGGCTCTACCGTTACGTCCTCATGTCGCGGGACGAGGCGGCCACGGTGCTCGCGAAACTGGTCATTTCCCCGCCGCGGGTATCCAGCGAAGTTGTGCCCGGTGCGTACGTGGTGTCTGCCTTCCGTCACTATGACGGACAGAACTCTCCCGGCTATCGTCTGAGTGTCCAAGGTGACGGCACGAAGGCCCGCCTGGACGGTCCCGGCCCCGGTGACCAGGCCGGGGCCGAGTACGACGTCGAAGGGCTCCGCACGGTCATGGCCGACCTGATTACCCGGCTATCGCGATGAGCGCATCGCGACCCGCCTACCGGGAAGCTCACAGCGCCCTGGACTGGCCGCTGCTGGCCTACGCCCTGTCCGCACCTGCTGCCGGGATCATCTGCGTGATTCTCGGCGTGGCGGTACACCAGCCGTGGTTCTTCGTGATCATCGGAGCGCTTTTCGTGCCTGGCATGATCGGTACCACCTTGCTGTACCGGAACTGGCCGACAGGTGTCCGGATCGACGGGTCGGCGATCAGCATCGGAGCCGTCGGCTCGGCCCGGGCCGCGCGCCGGATGCCGACGGTCAATCATCAGAGCCGGGGGCTGTTCACCTGCCCGTGGCCGGCCGTGGAAGATGTGCGGGTCGTCACCGACCGGGCCGAATTGCGGCAGATGAAGAACCAGCCGCGCTATTACACGTTCACTAACCGGTGGGGCGGAAAGTCGGGGATGAGCCACTGCCGTATCGGTGTGCTCGCGTCGCCGTTCATGCGCGCCGCGCTGGTCCTCGACGTCGATCCTTTCTCGGTCACCGCCACCCCGATCCGGCCAGCCCGCTACTACAGCAACTTCAAGAACGGGCGTTTTTCCCGCCTGATCCAGCCCGAGCTGAGCCCGACATGGGTCGTGCCGACCCGCCATCCCGAAGCTCTCAGCCAAGTCCTCAAAGCTCTTCCCGGCCGCCGAGGATCTGTTCAGGCCCAGTAGGTACGTGCTGTCACGAATGCGGATGAGCGACCGCAGATGTTCGCCGGGTTCGGGTGTCCTATCCCATTCGGCCGTATGGATAACGGCTGGCGAGGCGCGGAGGAGACGGCGAGGGTTGCGGGCTCTGGTCGCGGCGGCGGCCGCGGCCTTGTATGACGCGAAGACGCCGGCCGGAACCGGGGTACGCCTGGCGGCACGCCAGCCTGCTACCTTCGCGTGATCGCCGCACGGGATCCGGTGAGACACGGCCGCTGGGCAGCCCCGCCTGTCACGGTGCGGCCTGAGCCGCGGCCAGGCTGGTTCCTGCCGCACCCGTCCGTCCGGCAATGGCCGTCCATGCGCATGAACAGTGCAATGAATGGCCTTGCTGATGATGAATATGAAAGTTCAGTCGTCATCAATATTGAACTGAATAGGCATGCGGAGAGCACGATGGCCAGCAAGTGGACATCCCGGCACTGTATTGGAAGAGGTGCACCGCATGGTGGCAACAGGTGGCAGGGTGATGACCGCTGGCTTTGCCCTGACCGTTATGGCGCTGCTGCTGCCAGGTCTGGCCTACGGGACCGCGGTTATGTCCCAGACAGCCGCCCGGTCTGTCGCGGTCGTCAAGCCGGTGACGGCCCATCAGTCCGCGGCAGCGGCGCGGCCGGTGCCTGCGCGCAGGTCCGTGACGGCAGCCGGATCGTGTGCATCGCAACCGTCAGGATGTGGGTGCATTACCCGGAACGCGAAAACGCGCGCTGGCTTGCCGGGATCTACGATCACGATGCGCTCCGGGATTTCATCGGAGTCCGGGATTTTAACCTCCGCGCAGGATGGTATTACTGGGATTTCCCCGTCGCCGGGGAATTCCCGGGCACAGATTCCCTGTGCCTGACCGCGCAATTCGGGACAGGCCCGCACCTGCGGGCGGTGACCTCCTGCGCCACCCCGGCGTGCTCATCAGGGAGAGCTGCTTGACAAACTCGATGAGCTGGCTCGCGATTTCACGTTGATGACTCGGGAGACGGCTTCAGGGCCGCCTTCGCCATCATCCGCCCGCGCTAGGGCCAAGGCTGGCCCAGCACGGGCCGCAGCGCGCTGGGCGGGAACGCGGCCGTCCGCAGCGCCTCACCCACCCGGCGGTGGCAGGCTATCCACGGTTACGGCACCACGCGCTGGTAACCGCGGTTCGTCAGGGCAGCGCTGGCGGGTCGTCCTCGCCGCAGGCCTCGTGGTACGCCTCGGTGAGCTCGGCGGCCCTGGGCACGCCGCGCTCGGCGACGGCGCGGATGACCTCGCGGGCGCGCCAGTAGTTCGACGGAACGATGCGGCCCGAGGTGATGGCCTCCAGCGCGGTCCCGGCGGCCTCGTCGTGCCGTCCGGCGGCGATCAGGGCCAGGGACAGGTCCAGGCGGGCCGAGGCGGCGCGGCGCGGGCGCGGCGGCCCGTCGATGGCCGATTCGAGCCGGGCGAGCACCTGGCGGGCATACCCCTTAGCGGCCGGGTCGCCGAGCCAGGACAGCGTGGTGGCCGTGTAGGCGTCGGACTTGGCCGGGTCGTACTGGTAGTGGTGCTCGGGCCGGTCGGGCACCGGCAGCGGCGACACCAGCGCCTCGACGCGGCCCAGCGCGGCGCGGTCTCGGACGCATCGCCGAGCCGGGCCCACGCCCGGGCAGACGGTCTACGTCCTGGACACCTCCGGGTCGATGAGCGGCGCCAGGCTGGCTGGCCTGAAGGCGGCGCTGCTCGTCGTCGACGATCTTCACCACCCGGTCCGGCTCGGCGGTCCCGGCCGCACGGCCCTGAGACACCATGCACGCCTTCCGCCGACCGAAGGTCATCCACCGTATGATCCAGGTATGAGCGACCGGAAGACGCGCCTGACCGTGACGATCGACCCGCACCTCGCCGCGTACGCCGAGCACCTAGTGGAAGCTGGCAAGGCCCCGTCCGTGTCCGCCGTGGTCAACGACGCGCTGGAAGCCGAGAGGCGGCGCGACCAGAAGGCCCGCAGGCTATGGCGGGAAGCCGCGGAACGGGCGGACCCGGACAAGATCGCCCGCATGATCGCCCACGTCGGTGCCCAGGCTGCCGCGCTCCCGCCATCGCACAGATACCGGTGAGCGAGGACAGCGGAGCCGTCCCGGCACCGTACGTCCTCGACGTGAGCGTGCTCACCGCGATCACGCGCGGGGACTACGGCATCATGACCTTCATCCAGCAGCTGGACGCCTCCGGGCAGCCACTGGTAATCCCGGTCCTCGCCATGACCGGCGCGGCGCTCGACCTGCGATCGGACGACACGGAGGCTATCCTCCACGGCCTTGAGCGGCTCGGGAACGCGATGGTCGCTCCCCTGCGGGACGGCGAGCAGGCCGCCCGGCACCGCGCGGGGGCAGTTCCATGGGGTCCATCGCACAGCGCGTCGAACTCGCGGGGCGTTCCCCTGGCTTCCTGCCACTCGCAGTAGGCGACGTACCGCTGCATCTGGAGCTGCCGGTGCCGGGCCGCGATCTGCACTTGCGGGGCGGCCCCGCCGTGGCGACGGCAGACGAACGTTCCCTCGACGGCGGGCGCCTGGCACGGTTCGCCGTCGCGCCGAGTGGCGGTGCAGCGGTCCCGGCGAGCGCGCGGGGTACTCACCTGCCGCACTAGGATCACGGCAGGTCGAGGTCGATGTCGTCGGCGCGGGCTGCCGACGGTGCGGCCAGGGCGGCTGCGTTGCGTTCCGTCTCGGACAGCTCACCCACGGCCAGGGTCAGCGCGTAATGGCGGCGCGGGTCGAAGTCGGCGAACTGGTCCACCCGGTCCAGGACATCGGTGACGAGCTTCTTCAGGAACACCCGGGGCGCGACCCCGACCTTCCCGCCCAGCGACCCGGTCACCGCTTCCGCGAGCTCACCCACGTAGGCGTCGTCGACGATCTTCACGACCCGGTCCGGCTCGGCGGCCCCGGCCGCGTACAGGTCGCGGACCTTCGCGCCGAGCGCCAGCAGCGCGTCCCGGTCGAAGCCGGGCAGCCGCAACTGCACCGCGCGGGGGTTGTCGAACCGGGGGTCGGTGGAGAAGTCAGTGGCCAGCCGCTGGGCCAGCGGCGGCAGCCGCGGCACCCCGCTGGGCCCGTCGTAGAACGCGGGCGTGCCGGTGATGACGAGGAACAGCCCCGGGTACCGCCCGACGTCGATCTCATCGAGCAGCTGCCGCAGCGCGTTCAGGGCCTTGTCCCGGACATCACCGCGGACCCGCTGCAGCGTCTCCACCTCATCAAGGACCAGCAGCAGCCCGGGATGCCCCGCGTCGCGGAGCACTTCCAGCAGGCCCTGCAGGAACCCCATCGCGCCGAAATGGTCCAGCTCGCCCCTGATCCCGGCGCTCCGCTTGGCTGCTGCCGCGACGTGCGGCTGGCCGCCCAGCCACGCCGCCAGCGCGTCGGCTCCCGCGCTGTCGCCCGCCGTCACGGCCGAACGGTAGGCCCGCAGCGCCTGAGCGAAGGCCGGGGTACGCACGGAGACCGCGGCCAGCCGCTGCTCCAGGAGCCCCTCGACGGCCTCGTCCACGGCGGCTGGCCCGCGCCCGGTCACGCCGGGATCGGCGGCGGTGACGTCGGACTCCAGGGTGAACAGCCACGAGTCCAGCACCGGCCGCAGCGCGCTGGGCGGGAACGCGGCCGTCCGCAGCGACTCACCCACCCGGCGGTAGACCGTCTCCAGCTTGTGCAGCGGCGTCTCGGTCTCGGAGATCTGCACCTCCGCGGCGGCGAAGCCCCGGCGCAGCGCGCGCTCGGCCACATACCGGGTGACGAAGGTCTTGCCCGCCCCGTACTCGCCGCGCACGGCCTTGAACGCCGACCCGCCTCCCGCGACGGCGTCCAGGTCGCCGTCCAGCGCAGGTGTGAAGCGTTCCAGGCCCACGGCCAGCAGGTCCAGCCCGTTGGCCGGGACGGTTCCCCGGCGCAGCGCGTCGATGACCTCGCGCCGGCGCCGGGGGGAGACGTGATCGTTCACCTGCGGATCCCGAACTGCTCACGCAGCAGTGCCTCGTCAAGGATGACGGTGGACCCGTCCGCGTCGACGCGCAGCACCGGGTAGCCCTCGACGTTCAGCAGCCGCTGGGCATGCAGGACGGCACCGCGCAGCGTCACCGGAGAGACCGCGAGGGCGGTCGCCGCCTGGGCGGGGACCAGCCGGTGGCCGGGGGCGGCCAGCAGCGCGTCGAGCAGCCGCCGGATCTGCTCGTCGGTGACCGACACGCGTCCGGCGATCTTCTTCTGCGCGGCATAGGCGGCGGATCTCAGCAGGGCCGCCGCGGCCGGGCTGGCCGCCGCGGTGTGGTCCGGCGGGGGCGGCGCGGGCTCCACGTCCGGCTCGTCGAACAGGGTGGGCGTCACGTCCTGCGGGCGCCTCCGGAAGTCACCAGGACGCGGCGCCGGGGCGGCGGTCGGCGGGATCGGCGGGATCGGCGTGGCGGGGGCGATGGGGTCGATCCACCAGGCCGATCCC
>OCZT010001470.1_pt1 | contig 24410 bp, 23 predicted proteins | sample 1539031 | NCBI WGS metagenome assembly OCZT01 (sample SAMEA3539308, study PRJEB22396) | soil metagenome | biome: tundra; feature: field; material: soil | place: USA | collected 2010-05 | depth 0.15 m | reverse complement strand
CCAACAACATGAATGCCGACCCGCAAGAACTAGCCAAATTCAGCGAACTGGCGCACCGCTGGTGGGATCCCACCAGTGAATTCAAACCGCTGCACCAAATCAATCCCTTGCGCCTGCACTGGATCGATGACACGGCCGGATTGAAGGGCAAAGCGGTACTGGACGTAGGTTGCGGCGGGGGCATCCTCGCCGAAGCCATGGCCGCGCTCGGCGCGCGCGTCAAAGGCATCGATCTGTCCGACAAAGCGCTGAAGGTGGCGCTACTGCACCTGCTCGAATCCCGTCTCGACGTGACCTACGAAGAAATCAGCGCAGAGGAACTGGCGCTACGCGAGGCCGGACAATACGACGCGCTCACCTGCATGGAAATGCTGGAGCACGTGCCCGATCCGGCCAGCACGGTCGGCGCCTGCGCCCGACTGGTCAAGCCGGGCGGACACGTATTCTTCTCCACTATCAACCGCAATCCCAAGTCCTATCTGCTCGCGGTGATCGGCGCCGAATACATCCTGCGCCTGCTGCCGCGCGGCACACATGATTACGCGAAATTCCTCAAACCCTCGGAACTGGCGCGGTATTGCCGCGCTGCCGGCCTTACGCTGAAGTCGCTGATAGGCATGAGCTACAACCCGCTGACCCGGGTCTACTCGCTCAACCATGACACCGGCGTCAATTACCTGATGCACTGCGTGCGCGATGCCTAGAACGAGCGCACGGGCGGTGCTGTTCGATCTGGACGGCACGCTCGCCGACACCGCGCCCGATCTGGCGCGGGCGCTAAACCGCGTGCGCGCTGCGCATCATCTGGCGCCCGTGCCCGTTGAAATCACGCGCCCCTATGCTTCCAGCGGTGCCCGCGGCTTGCTCAAAATCGGATTCGGCCTGGACCCGGGGGACGAGCGCTACGAGGCGCTCAGGCTGCAGTTTCTCGAGTTCTACGCCGCCGGGATCTGCGTCGATACGCGGCTGTTCGACGGCATGGCCGAACTGCTCGACCGCCTCGATCAGGAGCGCCTGCCCTGGGGCGTGGTGACCAACAAAGCTGAGCGCTTCACTTTGCCCCTGCTCCAGGGCCTGCGCCTGGGCGGACGCGCTGCCTGCGTCGTCGGCGGCGACACCGCAGCCCGCGCGAAGCCGCACCCGGATCCGCTGCTGCACGCCGCGGCGGCGCTGCAACTGCCTCCCTCGGCCTGCCTGTATGTCGGCGATGACCTGCGCGACGTGCAGGCGGCGCGCGCGGCGGGCATGCCGGTGATAGCGGCAAAGTACGGGTATCTGGGCAACGGCGGGTCGATAGAGTCCTGGCACGCCGATGCCATCATCGAGCATCCGCGCGAAGTGCTCGAATACCTCTGAGCCCCTTGTTTCCTGCCTGGTTTCGCCCCATATGAGATAATGTGAATGTAGTTCGGGTTTGACGGGCGGATGGCGAGGATGTTTTCTCCTTGTTGCTCACCCTTCACTCCCACACCAGATACCGGGGGCGACCTGGTTTCGACGTGGGTTACAAAGCAGCGCAGTGCATACCGAGGCCCAGCCACCTCGTAAATCCAACTGGAACGCAATAACCGCGAACGACGAACGTTTCGCACTAGCCGCTTAATACCGGCTAGCTCTGCACCGGTTGGTTCATGGGCCGGGTAACGCAAGTTACAGCAGAGTCATTTACATGAGCTCGCGCGCCGCAGGGTCACTTTGCGGCACGCCAAAAAATAGGTGACTCGCCGTTTGCCAGCCTGCCGGTTGGCGGGTAAGCGGTCAAATTAAACAACCTGGCTAAGTATGTAGATCTGTCTGTAGAGGACTTGCGGACGGGGGTTCAATTCCCCCCGCCTCCACCAATAAGCAGCGCATGAAAGAGAAAAAGCCCGTGCAAGCGCGGGCTTTTTCTTTGCCTGACCCTCCAACAAGCGATTACACTTCCCATTGGCATCCATGCCAAAATTCCTGCTTCAGACCGGCACTGAAACGGCGTTCATTTCATCGAAATGCGCGGCCAGACTGCCGCGCAAAAAGCAGGCGCCTAAAGAAAGAGAGGGAACAGCCATGACAACCCAAGCCGTTGCCGTCATCACAGGTGGATCCAATGGAATCGGCGCCGCCACGGCGCGCCTGTTCGCCTCTCGCGGATACGCCATCGCGATACTGGACGTGAATCAAGAGCGAGGCGAAAAATTAGCGGCCGCCCTGTCTGCCAATGGCGGCGCCGCCCGTTTCTATGCCTGCGACGTCTCCGATGCCAAGGCCGTTGACGCCATCGCAGCCAGAGTCGAGAAGGATCTGGGCTTGGCCGAGGTCCTTGTGACTTCAGCCGGCCTCATTCCGAATACCGAATCGGTCATGGACATGGATCTGGAGGCCCATGACCGCATGTGGCGGGTCAATTATCACGGCACGATCCACGCGTGCCGCTCCTTCGGCCGCCAGATGATCAGACTCAAGCGCGGTGCCATCGTGACCCTCGGTTCGATCAACAGCCTCGCGCCGATGCCCCTGCCCGCCTATAATCCCGGCAAGCTTGCGATCGCCCGGCTGACCCAGTTGCTGGCGGTGGAACTCGGGCGCCACGGCATCCGGGTCAATAGCGTCGGGCCGACTTATGTCATGACTGAGACGCTGCAGAGCCGAGTCGACAGCGGTCTGCGCGACCTGAAGAAGATCATGGACGTTCACGCTCTTGATACACTGCCGAGCCCCGAGGACGTCGCCTTGGCGATCGCATTCCTGTGTTCGGCTGAAGCCAGAACGATCACCGGGGTTCTGCTTCCAGTCGATTCCGGATGGCACGCCAGCGTCAGCTACAAGACCTATGCCGGCGGCGTGCCGTGGAAGGAGTGATCATGTCTCAACCGATCAGCATCCAGTTCACCCGCTTCTCCGCTTTCTACTCGCCGCTCATCGCCACCATCGCCGGTGGGTTCCTCAAGGAGGAAGGCTTCGAGCCAAAGTATTCGATCGCTCCGCTTGGCAAGTCCGCGATTGCGGGTCTGGCGGACGGCAGCGTGCACGTGGCGCAGTCGGCGCCCTCGCAGGGATTTGCCCCCTTGGAGAAGGGCGAAATGCCGCCTGCCGTCCATTTCGCCCAGATCAACGAAAAGGACGGTTTCTTTATCACCGCCCGCAGGCCTGACCCGAAATTCACCTGGGATAAGCTCAAGTCCGGCAAGATACTGGTCGATCACGGCGGCCAGCCGCTTGCCATGTTCAAATACGCGTGCTTCAAGAACGGCCTGGACTGGAAGTCGCTGCCTATAGTGGACGCCGGCATCGACAAGATGGACCAGGCATTCCGCAATGGCACGGGGGACTACATTCACCAGCAGGGGCCGGCGCCGCAGCAACTCGAGCATGACGGCGTCGGCCACGTGGTCGCTTCGGTGGGAGAGGCGATCGGCCCGCTCGCTTTCTCGAGCCTGGCGGCAACGCGTCAATGGCTGGCCACGGATGAAGCGAGGCGCTTCACGCGCGCCTACCGCAAGGCGCGCGCCTGGCTGATCGACACGCCGGCGCGCAGGATCGCCGAGGTGGAGGCGTCCTTCTTTCCCAACATCCATCGCGACGTGCTGACGCAGACCATTGCGACCTACCAGAAGCTCGGCTGCTGGACGCGGCACGTGGAGATTACGCGCCCCGCCTTCGAGGTGACATTGGACGTGTTCCAGCACGCGGGCCTGATCACCAGGCGTCACAAATACGAGGACGTGATCGCCCAGCCGCCCGCCTGACCGCGGGTCTGGCGCACCTGATCCGGTTTTCTTGCGCTCGGCAGGAAATAGTTTATATTCGTCTGGGCGCCGCTCCTGTTAGTTTGCCGAACGCAGAAGCAGAGGCAGAGCTCATGTATAGTAGCCGGACACGTTGGCGCGGAGTCTAAACCCCCGGGGCGGGCCGTTGTAATGCAATTTCTGATGTCCATTCAGTCACTGTCGCTGGTCCTGCTGCTGCTGGGAATCGGGCTCGCTTTTTCCCGCATTCGCCTGTCAGGCTGGGTTCTGGGCTGGATACTGCTCACCGGAGCGCTGCTGCTGCAAGGGTTCCGCAGCATGCTGAGCTATTTTTCCGAGCACGGCGGCCTGGATGCCACCATGTACACCGTCGCCAACGACTGGATGGGGCTGGGATTCTCGCTGCTCATCGTCGCCTCGATGCATATGATGCGGGAGGTATTTGCAGCGCACAGGCTGGCAGATGAGACCCTGCGCGTTGTCAGCGCCGCCGCCAACGATGCCATCATCATGATGGATAACATGGGGACGGTCGCGGTCTGGAACGAGGCGGCGCAGAGAATTTTTGGCTATAGCGAGCAGGAAGCGCAAGGCAAGAAGCTCAGCGAGCTGATTGTCCCGGAACGCTACCGCACCGATTTCGAACAGGGGTTCAGTCCTTCCGGCAGCGCGGACCGGGGGTCGGTCACCAGCAAGCCCATGGAGCTTGCAGGGCTGCGCAAGGACGGGGCGGAAATCATCACCGAGTACTCTCTTTCCAGGTTGAGCATAGACGGAAAATGGTACGTGATCTACATCGTCAGGGACATCACCGAACGCAAGCGGGCGGAAGACGAAATTCACTGGCTCAACCAGAGGCTCGAGCATAGGGTGATGGAACGAACGCGGGAGCTCAAGCGCTCGAATGAGGAACTCGAGGCCTTTTCCTATTCGGTTGCCCATGACTTGCGTACCCCGCTGAGGAGCATCAACGGCTTCAGCGCCATTCTGGCCGCAGAGTATGCCGGCGCGCTCGACGCCCGGGCCCAAGACTATCTGCAGCGTATCCGGGCAGCGACCGGCCGGATGGGGGATGTCATGGACGACCTGCAGGCTCTGGCCTATACCAGCAGGACCGAGCTGCAGCGGCAGGAGGTCGATCTGAGCGCCATGGCGCGTGAGGTGGCGGCCAGCGTCGGGGAGAAGGATCCGCAACGCCGGGTCGAATTCGTCATCGCCCCCGGCATGGTCGCGAGCGCCGACCCGGGCCTGATGCGCATCGCATTGGACAATTTATTCGGAAACGCCTGGAAATTCACGTCGAAGCGGGAGAACGCAATTATCGAGTTCGGCCTCACGACAGCCGAGGGCAAGCGGGCCTATTTTCTGCGCGACAACGGCATCGGATTCGACCCGGCTTTCAGCGGCAAGCTGTTCGGGCAGTTCCAGCGCTTGCACACGAACACGGATTACGAGGGAGCCGGCATAGGATTGGCGATCGTCGCCCGCGTGATTCGCCGGCACGAGGGACAGATCTGGGCCGAAGGCGCGGTCGAACAGGGCGCCACATTTTATTTCACCCTCGCTTAGAAGCTGTTGCAAAACGAGGGGATGCGTGCCGTCATGCTCCGCCAATTCAGGGGCTGTTTCAGTCATTCTCCGGCAGTCTCATGGATCGGCTCCCGTCGGCGGTTTCCAGGAACGCCGGGGAGACGCGGTCACGGCACGTCGTTGATATCTCCCGCGGGGCCCTCGTGGTGGGGATGCGGCTCATGCGCCGGCTGAACCGGCGCGCCGACTACAGGCACCGCTCGGGACAGGAACTCGATCACGGCATTGCCGAAGATGTCGTTGCGGTCTCCGGCCACCATGTGAGCTGCGCCGGTGACATTGACATACTCGCTGTGAGGACACAACCTCAAAAAATCCTGGGCACCCTCTTCGCTGAGCACATCCGAGAGACCGCCGCGGACCAGCAGCGTGGGCAACGCCAGCCTTCTTGAACAGGCTTCGAGACGTTCCCGGCGTTTTTCGAGATCCCATTTCACGCGACGGAACCGGGGATCCCAGTGCCATCGGTATTTGCCGTCCGCGCCGAGGCGCACGTTCTTGGCCAGACCATCCAGATTTTTCGGGCGTTTGCGGTGGGGCTGATAGTTGCCGATGGCCTCCGCCACCTCTTCCAGAGAACTGAAACCCTCGGGCTTCTGGCTCATGAACGCCTGAATCTTGTCGATCCCCTCCGTCTCGATGCGCGGGGCGATATCGACCATGACCAGGGCGGTCGCATCCACGTGATCCTCACCAATGGCTACAAGGCTGGTCCCGCCTCCCATGGACGCGCCGACGAGCACCGGGCGCCGCTTGCCGAGCGCGGCGACCACGCATTTGAGATCCTCGACCATGACATCCTGCCCGTAGAGTCCGTCGGGGGCCCAGTCCGAATCTCCATGACCTCGCGCATCGAAGGCGATGGCGTAATAGCCTGCGGCCCCCAATATTTCGCCGGCCCCCTTCCACGCATGGCGGGTTTGCCCGCCACCGTGTTGAAGGAGTACCAGCGGCCCGTTCGGGTCACCCCACGCATCCCCAGCTATCCTGACCCCGCCAACGCCGTTCCAGAAGTGCATCGGCTCGGGGGTTCCCGGAAGTCTGGTACCCGCGCTCATTGCTGGTTTGCGTTGAACCCGCAAGCGCCGGGGCCGCCCGGGTTACCGCAGCTTTGGCACGGCGCTGGAAGCTCCGCGTGAGCCGACGCGGCGCCCGTGATCGCCGCGAAGGCGGACAGCTTCTTGCGCAATTCGGTGCCGTGGCAGCCCGGACACTGTGGCGGAGGCGATGACTTGCGCACCAGGGTTTCGAACTCCCTTCCGCAAGAGGTGCATTCGTACTCATATATGGGCATGATGTTTAGGCTCCGGTGAAATGACCTGACCTCCGAAAATGGTCACACGGTGATGCAAACTATTTGCCGCGTGCGTCCCGCACGACCTTTCTCAGGGCGAGGACGCGCTTGAAACAGTCCGGACAGACGTAGCGGATGCCGCTGCCGAGCTGGTTGCGGGATAAAGGACGCATGGTCGCAGCATCGACCAGGCGCCGGCACTCCGGGCACACCTTGATTTTTGAGGGGTCCTTACCCATCGCTTCGCCCCGATGCATCGACTAACGTTCTCATATCCAGCTATCTTATCCCTTTTCCTGCGCTGCCTGTTTCATTTGCTGCTCTCGTGTTCTCCGGTCGATTCGGGCCGACCTGACCGGCGATTTTCCGAATGCAAGCGGTGGCAGTAATATAGGGGCGTACCCGCGTTTTCAACACGCCGTCGGGATGCAAAAGGAGAAAGTCCATGCCAACCGATACGCTTGCCCGACTGCAGCTTCCCAAGCGCGCGTTCGCCATCGTGCTGGCCGGCGGACGCGGAGCCCGCCTGGGTTGATGCCACAGGCACCATGCGCGTTATGCGGCTGCGGCGTGGCCGCGGTTCGTCAACTACAATATCGCCACTAAGCCTTTGCGCAATACTTTCGCCGATCCTCTCTAATAACCAAGGAGCCCCTCCATGCCGCATGAACTGATCGAGACCGTGACCGATCGCGTCGCTACGCTTACGCTCAACCGGCCCGATCGGCTGAACGCCCTCTCGTCCCCGATGATCGACGCTCTGCTCGAGGCCTTGCCGCGGCTCGGGGCCGATCCGAAAATCGCCGTGGTGGTATTGACCGGTGCCGGTCGCGGCTTCTGTGCCGGCGGCGACGTCAAGAGCATGGCCGAAGGTTCGAGCCAATTAGGCGTGGAAGACGCAGTACAGCGCTTGCGCGGCAGGATGGAAGTATCCCGCTTGCTGCACGAAATTCCGAAGCCGACCATTGCCATGGTGAACGGACCTGCTGCCGGCGCCGGACTCTCCATGGCGCTCGCCTGCGACCTGCGCATCGCGGCGCAGTCGGCACGCTTCGTCACCGCCTTCGCCACAGTCGGTTTCTCCGGCGACTTCGGCGGCAGCTACTTCCTGTCCAAGCTGGTCGGCACGGCAAAGGCGCGCGAACTGTATTACACCGGCGAACCTCTCGACTCCGCTCAGGCTCTGGTACTCGGCATAGTCAACCGGGTAGTGCCCGATGCCGAACTCGCCGACGCCACGATGACGCTGGCCACGCGCCTTGCCCGCGGGCCGAGCATTGCGCTGGGTCTGATGAAACAAAACTTCAATGCCGCAGAAACCGGCACCTTGTCCGAACTCCTGGATCTTGAAGCATTGCACCAGATCCAGACCGGCAGAACCGAGGATCACCTGGAGGCGGCGCGCGCCTTCGTCGGGAAGCGCCCGCCGATCTTCACGGGGCGCTGATACCCAGGTCAAAGTCCTTCACCACAAAGGACACGAACGACACCAAGGGAACCAGAAGACGCTTCGTATTCTCTCGTATTCCTTCGTGTTCCTGCGTGTTCCTGCGTGTCCTTGGTGTCTCTCGTGGTTATTGCTTTTCAAAGGCCGCACTTTGAGACACGATGCGGCGCGTCTCGAGAGACGCAATCTCCTGATCGCCATAACCGGCCTCGCACATGATCTCCCGCGTATGCTGGCCCAATAGCGGCGCCGCGAATCTCACCTTGGCCGGAGTGGCAGCAAATTTGGTGGGCGGACTGACGTAACGGATGGGCCCTTCGCTCGGGTGCTGCGCGCTCTGAAACAGGCCGACCGCCTTCAGATGCGGGTGCTCCGGCAGATCGTCGAGCGCGTAGATCGGCGTCGCCGGAATATCCAGAGAGGCGCAGATATCCATCCACTCGGTCGTGGTGCGTTGCCGCGTTGCCTCCGCCAGATCCCGGTACATTGCGACAATATTGGCATTGCGCGCTTGCCTGTCGCCGCCGCCGTACTTCTGTGCCAGGTCGGCGCGACCCACCGCGCTAAAGAATGCAGTCCAGTGATCGGCCGTGTAAGGCAGGACTGCGATATAGCCATCCTTGGTGGGGGCCGGTTTGCGGCCGCCGGCGAGCAAGCGCGCATACCCGGCCTTGGCCGGCGCCGGATCGAAGGTGAGTCCGCCCAGATGCTCGGACAGGAGGAACGCCACCATGGTTTCGAACATCGGCACTTCGACGTACTGGCCGCGGCCGGTGCGCTCGCGACAAAACAGCGCGGCCAGCACCGCATTCACCAGCGCCAGCCCGGTCGTCTTGTCGGCAATCAGGCTCGGGGCATAATCCGGCTGCTCGCGTCCGATGCTGTTCAGGCTGGCGAGTCCGCAGGCCGCTTGAATGATGTCGTCGAACGCGGGCTTGTCCCGATCCGGACCGTCCTGGCCAAAACCGGTCGCGGCGCAATAGACGATGTCGGGGTTGAGTTCGGCCACGGCCTTGTAGCCAAACCCCAGCCTTTCGATCGCGGCCACCCGCATGTTGTGGACCAGCACATCCGCGCCGGGAACCAGGCGCTTTAATATCTCCCTTCCTTCGGCGGACTTGAGATCAACCGCGATCGAGCGTTTGTTCCGATTGATCGCCAGGAAAATGGAGCTCATGCCCGGGTGCAATGAGACGCCGTTGGCGCGCATCAAATCGCCCTCCAGGTTCTCGATCTTGATGATCTCCGCGCCATAATCGCCGAGTATCTGCGTCGCCAGCGGACCGAGCACGACGGACGTAAGATCCAGGATGCGGACGCCGGCGAGCGGGCCCTGCGCGTCTGCGGTGGCCTGATCCTGAGGATTGGCGATGGTCATTTTCTGCTTATGCCCTTTCAAGATGTGCGCTTGCGCAGATTTTCCCAGGTTTCGTCCGACCAGTTCTGCATATTGAACGCCGAAGCACCGGCCGCCCCTTGAAGCCACTTCCCGCCATCGATGACGATAGCCTCGCCGGTGATGAAGCCGGCGTTGTCCGATACCAGGAAGGTGCAGAGATCGGCCAATTCTTCATGCCGGCCGACCCGTCGCAAAGCGATTCCATTCTCGATGGGTTCGCGATGACGTTCCTTCGGCATCAGCCGCGACCACGCGCCTTCGGTCGGAAACGGCCCAGGCGCCACGCCCACCAGCCGGATGCCTTTGGGCCCCCACTCCACCGCCAGGCTTCGAATCATCGACAGCAGTCCGGCCTTGGCCATCGCCGAGGGCACAGTGAAGGGAGCGCCGACCAAAGCGGACTGGGTCAGGATGCAAAGCACAGTTCCCCTGCGCCCCGCGTCGATCCAGCGTCTGCCGGCCGCGATGGTGCAATAGGCGCCGCCTTTCAACACGATGTCGATCACGGCGTCGACAGCGCGCGGAGACAAGCGTTCGGTGCGGGCGAGAAAATTGCCGGCGGCGTTGTTGAGGAGCACATCCAGCGGCCCGTTCTCCCAAATGCCGTCCATCATGCTCTCGACCGCTGCCGCATCGCGCACGTCGCAGACATGGATCTCGATGCGCGCGCCAAGATCGCGCGCGAATTCGTCTGCCGTTGCCTGCAGCACCTCGCCTCTGCGACCGCAGATGACAAGTTCGGCGCCGAGCTCGACATAGCGATGGCCTATGCTTTTGCCAAGGCCGGTTCCGCCGCCGGTGATCAGAATCCGCTTGCCCGCAAGCAATCCCTCGCGAAACATCTTCCATCCCCCGTGAACCGAAACTATTCCGGCTTGATACCTGCCGCATCGGCGATGCGACGGAATCGCTCGAGTTCGTCGCGGTGATATTTTTTCATGGCAACTGGCGCATACGGCATCAGCTCACCCCCCGTCTTCTTCACAAATTCTCTCGCCTCGTTCGTGGCCAACGCCTTTTGCAGGGCGTTGGCCAATTTGGCTGTCACGTCGTCCGGCGTTTCCGCGCGGACGTAGAAGGAAGTCCAGCTGTAATTCACGTATTCCGGATAGCCACTTTCCTTAATCGTCGGCACATCCGGGAAATCTGGGTGACGCCTTTCGCCCGACACCGCCAGCGCCCGCAATTTACCGCTCTTCAGCAGGGGCGACACTCCGCCCAGATCGACGATCGCCATATCGAGCTGGTTTCCCATCACATCGGTAAAAATCGGCGCTCCGCCCTTGTAAGGGATCTGGTTCAGCTTGATACCGGCAAGCGCCGCGAACCACTCGAGCGCAAGGCGATACCCCGCGGAATAATTACCTGCGTTCAGCGGCGGCCCTCCTTGCTTCGATGCCGCTACAAGATCAGCCAAGGTTTTCAGCTTCGAATTCGGCGCCACGATGTAGGCATTCATGCCACGCGTCAATCCGGACAGAGGCTTCAGGTCCTTGAGCGGATCATAGGGAAGATCCTTGATCGTCACGGGATTCACAGAAAGCGGGGAGTTGCTGGCGAGAAGAATCATGTGTCCGTCCGCAGGTGCGGTCTTGACCGTCATCACGGCAATCACCCCGCTCGCGCCGGGCTTATTCTCGACCACAAAGGGCTGGCCCAGTATCGCCGCGAGCTTCTCGCCAAAAAACCGGGCCGAAGTGTCGGACCCGCTTCCCGCCGTAAACGGAACGATCACTTTGACTGCCTTGTTCGGAAAGTCCTTTGCCTGCCCCATCGCCGGCGGTGCGATGGCTATCAGCCAGAGAAACACCAGCCACATCCGTTTCATTTACTCCCCCTTTCGCCTATCTGGACAAGATCGTCGATTCGTATTCGTTATTCCGGCTTGAAACCCGTCATCTCGGCAATGCGGCGAATTCTTTCGTACTCGTCGCGTTGGTACTGTCGCATGGCGGCCGGCGCGAGCGGCATCAGTTCTTCCCCCGGGTGATGCTTGACGTACTCCTTGGCGTCGTTCGCGGCCAATGCCTTTTGCAGCGCGTCGGCCAGCTTGGCCACAATATCGTCGGGCGTTTCTGCACGGACGTAAAAAGAAACCCAGGTGTAACTCGTGTAATTGGGATAACCGCTCTCCCTGACGGTCGGCACGTCGGGGAAATCCGCGCTGCGCGCGTCGCCCGTGACCGCCAGCGCGCGGAGCTTACCGCTCTTCAACAGCGATGACACGCCGCCGAGATGCACCAAGCCAACATCGAGCTGGTTTCCCATAACGTCGGTGAAAATCGGCGCCGCGCCTTTATATGGAACGTTGTTGACCTTGACGCCCACGAGATTGGCGAGCCAGTCAACAGTCAGCTGATACCCCACGGAATAGGTGCCGATGTTCAGCGGTGCCTTGCCGCTTTTCGCCGCAGCGACCAGATCCGCTACGGTGCGCAGCTTCGAGTCGGCCGCCACAATGTATACGCTCACGCCGCGGGTCAGTCCGGACAGCGGCCTCAAGTCCCTGAATGGGTCGTAAGGCAGGTCTTTAATCGTGATCGGATTCACTGTCAGCGGAGAGTTGCTGGCAAGAAGTATCGTATAGCCGTCCGCAGGCGCCGCCTTGACTGTCATCGTGCCGATCACGCCGTTCGCGCCAGGCTTGTTTTCGACCACGAAGGGCTGGCCCAGTATCCCGGCGAGTTTCTCGCCGAAATACCGGGCGAAGATGTCGGCCCCGCTCCCCGCCGTAAACGGAACGATTACCTTGATCGCCTTGCTCGGAAAGCCTTTTGCGTCGCCCATCACAGACGGGGCGATGGCCATCAGCACGAGAAAAGCCAGCCACGTTCGTTTCATCGCGTATCCTTTGCTTTGTTGGAGCAACTAAGCGCCCGGCTTTCGTGCCGGGCTGCGCTGGCGCGGGACCTCGGCAGGACGCAGCCGGCGCAAAGCGGCGTCACGGTTGATTGCTGGAGGAGTGGATCAGCGGCGTTCAACGCCCGGCCAGCATCGGCCACAGCGCGTCTGCACCCTTGGACGCAATGATGCGGCCGAGACGGGTCTGCCAAAAGGTCTCGTTGCCGAACTCGTCGCGCCACGACCACAGCCGGCGCGTGCTGTAATGCAGATTGTGCTCGCGCGTGTAGCCCATCGCCCCGTGCACCTGATGCGCAATTTCGGCGCCTTTGCCAGCCGCTTCGCCTATGCGCGATTTGGCCACCGAAACCGAAAACTCGTCCGGCGAAACGCGCGATTCCTCGACCGCCGCATCGGCCGCCGCGCTCGAGGCGGCCACCTGGCCAGCGAGTATCGCCAGCATGTGTTGTATCGCCTGGAACTTGGCGATGGGCCGACCGAACTGCACGCGCTCGTTCGCGTACTGCAGCGAGTACTCCAGCGTTCGCTCCAGCGCGCCGGCCATCTGCACGCTGCGATAAAGTGCACCTTCGGCTTCGAGGCGAGCGAGCGCGCCGTCCAGAGGCGCAAACGCAATAAGCGGCGTGCGCTCGAACTTAAGCAGCGCCCTGGGCTCACCGGCCAGATTCTTTTCCACGCTTTGCGCGGCGCCCGCGATCGCTGCCAGACCCACCACGCCTTTGCCCTCGAACTCCCCTGCCACCAGCGCGTGCACGCATGCATTGCCCCAGGGCACGCGATGCACCACTCCCGCAATCGTCGCTCCCGCAGCATCCTTTGCAAAAGTCAGCCGATCGTTCCTCTGCACCGGTGCCACGGTCAGGCCACCATCAGGAACTGCAATTCCGGCCGCAGCGAGCAGGCGACCCGCCAGCATCGTTTCCGCCAGTGGTATCGGCGCGCCATGGTAGGCGCTGCGCCGCAGCGCGAACATCGCATCCTCGAACTCGATTCCGGAGCCCCCCGCCTCTTCCGGCAGCGCAGCTCTGGTCACGCCCACCTCCTCCAGCGCCTGCCACAAAGTGGCGGGCCACTCGCCCGCTTCGGCCGATTCACGCACCGATTTCGGGCAATGCTCGTCGAATATCCGGTCGACGGTTTTCAGCAGATCATCGCGTATTTCGCTCATCGCAGTCCCAGCCCCCGTGCAATCATTCCGCGCAAAATCTCGCGCGTACCACCGCGAATGGTGAATCCCGGAGCGCGCAAGATGGTCATGCCGAGCAGTTCCGGATAGCTGGCGCCATCGCCCAAGGTCGGCTCGGTCGGAATCAGCTGGCGAAAGGTTTCGGGAATTTCGCGTTCGAACGCCGTACCGATGTCCTTCACCAATGCCGCCTCGACGATCGGCTGCGCCCCGCGCTCGAGCATGCCCGCGACCGAGGTCGACATCCGCCTCAAGGTCGCCAAGTGCGCAACGAAACGGCCGATCTCATTGGCCGAGCGCGCGTCGGGATTCGCCCCGATAGCGCGGATCGATTCGAGCAGCAGTTGGTAGGTGCTGAGGAAACGATCCGGACCGGAGCGCTCGAACGCCAGTTCACCCGTCACCATCTTCCACCCCATGCCGACGCCGCCCAGGATCATGTCATCGGCCACGAAATACTCGTCGAACACCACTTCATTGAAGTCGTGCCCGCCATAGAGGTTGTAGATCGGCCGCACAGTGACGCCGGGATGAGAGAGATCGACGATGAACTCGGTCATGCCGGCGTGGCGATCTTCCTCTTTCGGAGAGGTCCGCGCCAGCGCAATCAGATAATTGGTCCTGTGGGCGCCGCTGGTCCAGACCTTGGTGCCGCTGATCTTCCATCCGCCTTCAACCTGGGTCGCGCGGGTGCGAACTGCGGCGAGGTCGGAACCGGAGTCAGGCTCGCTCATGCCGATGCTAAAAAAACACACCCCGGCGGCGATCTTCGGCAGGATCGTTCGCTTTGCCCGGTCGCTGCCGTAACGCAGGATTTGATGTCCGCTCTGGCGATCGGCAACCCAATGCGCGCCAACGGGCGCGCCGCCGGCAAGCATTTCCTCGGTTACGACGTAACGCTCCAGAGCCGATCGTTCGTGGCCACCGTACTCTTTCGGCCATCGCATGCCGATATAGCCACGCTCACCGCAGTTGCGACTGAAGTCCGGGTCAAAGGAAGACCAGGAATTGCGCCTGGGCGTGAACGCCCCCTTGGCCACCTCCTCTGCGATAAATGCGCGCACTTCGCTGCGCAGGGCCTCCGCCGCCGCCGGCAGTTGAACCGGCTCAAACCTGAATTCGTGCATCCTCCCCCCTTGAAACGTTTGCGTCCGTCGGTCTTACCCCAGACTAGGCAGGACCGAACGCAGGAAATATATCCTAGACAATGCCGCCGAGGCAAGATAACATTCATCCGTAAATCATTTTCATATATACGTATTTTGAACAGCTCCACCATCTCCATCGCGACGCACCATAAAACAATCGGGCTACAGCCTGCCGCAACCCCAGGCGCGATCGCCGCAGTTCCCGGCTAGGGACTGGGAAGCCCTGAATGGAACGCAACGTCGTCAAGTCCGCAGCTCGCGTCCTCCAGATCCTGGAGTTCTTCGACGAGGTGAAGCGCCCAACTTCGGTCGCCGAAGTGGCCGAACATCATGGTTGGCCTCATTCGAGCAGTTCGGTGCTGATGCGCAGCCTGGTGGCGCTGGGTTATCTGCACTACGACCCGAGCGAACGCAGCTATTTCCCCTCGACCCGGGTGGCCCTGCTGGGCGACTGGATTCAGGACAACAGGTTCAAGGATGGCCAGCTCATGCGCCTGATGCACGACCTGAACGACGAGACCGGCGAGACCGTCATCCTGGCCGCGCAAAACGGCCTGCATTCCCAATACCTGCGCGTGATTCAGGGCACCAACACCCTGCGCATGCATTTGCATATCGGGACCTTGCGCCCGTTGTTCGTATCAGGAACCGGCCGTGCGCTCCTCAGTCAAATGGACCAGGCCACGATCCGCAAACTTGCGCGAAAGCACAATGCCAGTTCAGACTCGCAACCGCCGCTCGACATCCCGCGCTTGCTCGAGCAGGCGGCCGCAGACCGGGCAAACGGCTATGCAATGTCGCTCAACCATGTAACGCCGCGCGCCGGGTCCATTGCGATGCCACTGCCGACACACCCGCAGGACAGGCCGCTTGTGATCGGCCTCGCCGGCTTGAGCGACCGCCTGATAGCCAGTGAGCAACGCTACGCCGAGGCCATGCGCCGCGGCGTGAAGAGCTTGCTTGGCGACTGACATGTCATCATTTTTCACCCGGGCAGCCGGCCCAACCAGAAAGGCAAGCAACCCATGAGCGACCCAGTGCGATACGAACAGGACGGCGCCATCGTCATCCTGACCTTGAATGAACCCCGGACGCGTAATGCCATCTCGCCCGCCATCGTCGAGGCGATGGTCGAATGCATCAATCGCATCAATGCCGACTTGAGCGTCGGCTGCGTCATCGTTACCGGCGCGGGCGCGGGTTTTTCCTCGGGCGGCAACGTCAAGGTGATGAAGGAGCGTACGGGCTTGTTTGGCGGAAGCCCGGCGGAGATTCGCCGCAGCTACCTGCAGGGCATTCAACGCATTCCGCTGGCGATGTATGCGCTCGAAGCGCCATCGATCGCCGCGGTCAATGGCGCCGCGGTGGGCGCCGGCTGCGACCTCGCATCCATGTGCGACATACGCATCGCCGGACGCAGCGCGACTTTCGCCGAAAGTTTTCTTCGCGTCGGCCTGGTGTCCGGCGATGGCGGCGCCTGGTTCCTGCCGCGCGCAGTCGGAATGTCGAAAGCCTGCGAGATGACGTTCACCGGCGATTTCATCGAGGCTGACGAAGCGCTGCGCATCGGCCTGGTTTCGAAAGTGGTCGACGACGACAAATTGATGGAAGAAGCCAGGGCCCTCGCCCGCCGCATTGCCGCCCAGCCGGTGCATTCACTGCGCCTGACCAAGCGTTTGTTGCGCGATTCGCAGCAGGTCAGCCTGCCGATCGCCCTCGAGATGGCATCCTCGATGCAGGCGCTGGCGCAACACACCAAGGACCAGCACGAGGCCATCCTCGCCTTCACGGAAAAGCGCAAACCGAAATTCGAAGGCCGCTAGCTGCGACAGGTCGCATTCACCCAACATGCGGCAGTGCCCGACCGGGCCTGCCAGCAACTCGGAAGGCACACGCCATGCAAAGCGGCATCTACAGCTATCCCGCCACCAGCCGGATCGTCTACGGCACCGATTTCGTCGAAGCGCTGGCGCGCGAGCTCGACCTGACCGGCGAGCGCCGCGTCTACGTGCTCGCGAGCGGCACGCTCGAGCGCAGCACCGACGTGATCCGGCGCGTGCGCGACGCGCTCGGCGAGCGCTACGCCGGCCTCTGCGCCAGGATCGGCGCGCATACCCCGCGTATCGACGTGACGGCGGCGGCGAATGCGGCGCGCGCCGCGCAGGCCGACCTGCTGCTTGGCGTGGGCGGCGGATCGATCACCGACGCCGCCAAAATGGTCGCCATCTGCCTCGGCAACGGCATCACCGATCCCGCCGAGCTGGATGCCTACCGCGTCACCGTCCGCGCCGACGGCAGTACGGTCCGCCCGAGCTATAAGCCGCCTTCCGTCGCCTCGGTCATCATTCCGACCACGCTCTCGGCCGGCGAGTTTTCCGCCCTGGCCGGCTGCACCGACACCGTCCGCCACGTGAAAGAGATGTACGTCCACCCGCAAGCGGCACCGCGCACGGTGATCCTCGATCCGGCGGTGACGGTGCACACGCCGGAATGGTTGTGGCTGTCGACGGGAATCCGGGCGGTGGACCACGCAGCCGAGGATCTGTGTTCGATCAGCAGCAAGCCTTTCTCCGACGGCACATCGTTCCACGCCCTGCGCCTGCTGGGACGGGGCTTGCGCGCGGTGAAGGCGGACCCGAAAGACCTGCCGGCGCGGCTGGATTGTCAGTTGGGCTCGTGGATGTCGATCATCGGCAGCAGTGCCGGCGTCGAGAAAGGCGCCAGCCACGGCATCGGCCATGTGCTGGGCGGCACCGCCGGCGTGCCGCATGGCTACACCTCATGCGTCATGCTGCCGCATGTGATGCGCTTCAACTACCCGGTGAACGCAGAGCGCCAGAAACTGGTCAGCGAAGCGCTCGGCCGGCCGGGCGAGCCGGCCGCCGATGTGCTGGCCGCGCTGATCGCCGAACTGGGTCTGCCGCGCACCTTGCGCGACGTAGGCGTGAGCGCAGACCTGCTCGATCGCGTCGCCGAGGAATCGATGCACGATCGCTGGGTGCACACCAATCCACGCAAGATCGACGGACCGGCGGCGGTGCGCCAATTGCTGGATGCCGCGTGGTAGCGATACTCCGATTACGTCCGTGACGCCGGCGATGCGCGAATCTCAGCCGGCGGCTTTCTGGTAAAGGCAGTGAAGCAGAGCGCGGCTGCGGTCAGTCAGCTCGGGCGATAACTCGTCCGGCAGGAAGTGCAGCTTGAACGCCCGAACTGCCGCCACTTCGTCGCCAATGTCGTAACCCAGCGCCCGCAATTCCGCTGCAGCGTCGAACGGCGTCGGCGGCTCCGGAAAAGGCGGATCGCACCAAAGGCCAAATCCGTGATCCGCAAGCGTCTTCCATGGAAAGTAGCGGCTGGGATCGGTCTTTCGCTTCGGCGCAACATCGGCGTGACCCAGAAAATTCGCGGCGGGGATGTGATAGCGCTCCCTGATGTCGGTCAACAGGCGAAGCAAGGCTGAAATCTGGGCGTCGGCAAACGGCTCGTGTCCGTTGTTGTCGAGCTCGATGCTCAGGGACGCTGAATTGAGATCCGTATCAGAGCCCCATTTCGACTCGCCGGCGTGCCAGGCTCGAGCACGTTCGTCAACCAGCTGGATGATCGTCCCGTCACGCCCGATCAGATAATGCGCACTCACGCTTCGCGCCGGATCGGCTAGCGTGCGCAGCGCCTGATCGACCGCGTCATCGCTGGTGTGATGAAGAATGACGAAATTCGGTTTCCTTTCGTTGAAGTTCGGTGACCCCTGCCATGTTGTCGGAATGCCCGCGCGCTGCGGCACCGGCGCGCACGCCGCGAGCACCAGGGACAGCGCAAGTAGAGATGTGCGAATCAAGGTCATCGTGTGCCGCAGTCACCCGAGCAATAAGGTACCTATCTCAGCGCGCCTGCTCGACTTTCGAGAGAATTCGTTCACATCGCTGGCGATCGAGCGCATCGGCGACGCCCGGTTGGGCGCACCACGCAAGCAGGCGCTCGCCCGCGGTGACGGCACCAGTCGTTCGCGCACTCTGGAACCGGTCCCGCAACTGTTTCACCTGTAGCGCAAGCCGTTGCGGCTGAAATTCGGGCGGGCTTTCCAGACCCAGCAGCAACTCGAGCTCGAGCAGGCCCTCGCGGCGCGATCCGGCTCCGCGTTCGATCCGCGCCAGGTGCTCTGCGGCCGCCGCCTCCTCGGACAGCGCGCCCAGCGCGGCGGCCCGCCGCGCCAGCATTTTTTGCTCCCAGGCGGCGGCCAAGGCGGGCAAAGCCGCCCATCGTTCCTGTACCGCCGCCGACTGCGCCTCGACCGACTCCGCCTCCAATGGCGCCGAAGCGCCGCCTGAGCGCACCAACGCGTCCAGTTCCTCGCACACGCGCTCTTTCGCCGCCAGGGTCTGCCACACCGCGGCTTCGCGGGAACGGACGCGCATCGACAGCATCGTTTCCAGCGCAGTTCTGCCTTTGGTGAAGCGGGATTCGAGGTCGCGCAAACTGGGATCAAACCCGCCGATCTGTTGCTTCCACTGCTCCTGCAGATCCCGCAGCGCGCGGCGGAGTTCCTGATCCTCCTTGTCCGCCACCAGCGCGAGTTGTTCGAGTTGTACGCAGAGTTCCTGCAGCGCGTTGCGATGTTCGTTCTTGCGGCCGTCCTCTTCCTTGCGTTTACTCTGGCGCGCGTCGAACACGGCGTCGCAAGCGGCGCGAAACTTTGTCCACAGAGCGCGCTCATCGCGCTGCGCCAGGGGCAACTCCTTTGCCTGGACCTGCCATCGGGCCTGAATCGCCTTGACTTGCGACGGCGCTTCGCGCTCCATGGCTTTGGCTGAGAGCGCCGTGGCCTCGTCGATCAAAGCCTGACGCCCCGCCTTGGCGCGATCGCGCGCTGCCGACAAAGCCTCGCGCAGCGGCACCAGCGCGGCCTTGAACCGCAGATCGAACTTTTTCCATGCACCCGGATCGACGCTGCCCAGATCGCCTTCGCGCCACCGCTGATCGGTGTCGCGCAACCAACGCTCGATCGCACGCCAGTCGATGGGCTCCCCGAGCAGGGTCGGCGCATGCGCCGCCGCCGCGGCAATGAACTCATCGCGCCGCCTGCGCGCTTCCTTTCTTTGCGCCGCCAGCTCCGCGAAATGCCTGGCCGCGGGGGCGTAGGCCTTTTCGCACGCGCCGTCGAAGCGTTCCCACAGCGCCTTGGGCACGCCCGCGTGCTGCTGGTCGAGCGCTTTCCACTCGTTGCGCAGTTTCTGCACTTCAAGCGCGAGTTGCGCCGCGTCCAGGGTCTGCTTCGCTGCGGCTTCGGCGCGCTCGCACAGCTGGACGCGCGCGTTTTGCTGGCCGAACGATTCCCATCGTTCGAGTTCCACCAGCTGCTGCACCAGGCGGCCCAGCCGCTTCGTGGTCGGCTTCGGCAGCAGGCCGGCGCCCGTCTTGAGCGTCCTGATCTCGTCGGCAGCCGCGCGCGCGGCCTGCACCTGTCCTGCGGCGAGTGCCTGCTCCGCGGTGTGCAGCAGGGCATGGAGCTGCTGCCGCGCAGCGTTCGCTTCCTGCTGCGTGGCCTGGATCTGCGCCAGCCGGCGCTGCTCGACCGCCGTCAGCGCGGCTTCGAAGCGTCGCGTCAACTCCGGCGTGCGAATCGCCCGATCGAGCGCCTGCCACCGTGTCGGCAGTTCTGCATGGTCGATGGACGTGCCCGCGACAAGCTGCTCGGCTTCGACCACCAGCGCCTGCGCGCTGGCAAACGCCCGCAGATCCCCCTCCCGTAGCGCTATGCGTTGCTCCGCCTGATCGAGCCTGGCCAGCGCAGAGCCGTCGTTGCGTGCCTGCGCTTCCTCGCGCAGTGCGGCAAGCTCCGCGCGCGGTGCGGCGAGCGCATCCGGCGCGGCGCTCGCCGCGGTTCCCAGCGTCTCGATCCATTCGTTGAGCTTGCGCTCGAACTGCACCCTCCCCCGCTGCTCGCCCTGCTCGCGCTCGAAGCGCGCCTGAATGGCGTGGCGCGCGGCGCCGCAGCGTTCGAGGCGGGCAGTTTCGCCGGTAAGGTCGAGCGCCTGCCAGCGGCGGTTGAGCTCGATCACCGCGGTGAGTATGGGACCGGGCTCGGTCGCCAGCGCTTCCAACTGCGCGATGATGGCGTCGGACTCAATTTCCTGCGCCAGACGCTGCTTTATCGCGTCGATCCGCTGCCGTGCCAGCCTGGCCACGCCGTGATCCTTGTTCTTTGCCGCATCGGCGAGCTTGCGCAGGCCATCCGGCGTGCGCACGCGCTCGGCTGCGGCGATCCGCGTCTCCGCATGCTCGGCAAGGAGCGCGAGTTCGACCAACGCGTCCTCATCGCGGATACCGGCGAGCGCGGCGAGCCGGCGCTCCGCGTCCTGCGTGCGGCGCGCCACGTCGACGCGGATCGCATCGGTGCAGCGATCCGCCTCCAGAAGCGCCTGCGCGCCATCGCTGTCCTGCGTTTGCGCAAGCACATTGCCCAGCGCGCGGGCGAGTGCAAGCCGCACCGCGGCGTCGGTTTCCGTTTCCCAGGCGCAGGCGAGCGCGGCCAGATCGGCACAACGGAGCGCCGCGGCGATACGCACCTCCGTCGCCGGGTCGGCCGCGAGCAGCCGTGCAAGGTCGCCCGAATCCGGTGGCAGCGCCGCAATGCCGAGGATACGTTGCGCGGGTTCGGCGTGCTGGTGCAGAGCGGAACGTGAAAACAGGCTGGTGATCATGGTATCGGTGAGCTTCGGCGCGTCAGGCGCAATAATTGCAAGGCGATTTAGGCAAGGACTTTCAATCCGAGCCACGTGATGGTAACCAAAAACCGCGCCGTCGGTGGATAATTCGGGGCGGCGGGCAGGTTGCCATTTCGCGCTTGCCCGTTTCGACAGTTATCGGTCCGTCTAGTTGAGTTGCCAAAGCGCGGTGACCAGCGTCTGGTACCGGCTGCTGACTTCACGACGAAACCGCAGATCAACGGATTCTGCCGCAGCCTTCATTCTGGATCAATGCTGCGGCCTGCGCTGGCTACCCATCGAGTTCGGGATAGCGCCGGAAAATGTCATCGTTGTTGAAGGCCAGCCGCCGCCCCGATGCGACATAGCGCTTGATGCGCGGGCGGGCAAAAACCTCATCGTGCAGCGCGCGCAGGCGAGCGCAGGCGCGCAGCGCTTTCCTGCTGGCCGCCGGGAAGGCATAACGCAGCCCCGCAACCACCTGGGCCATGGACAGATCGACATAGGTCAGCCGGCTGCCGGCCAGCCATTTGTCGCTGTCCGGATTGCGCTCGATCACGCGTTCGAAATAGCCGAGGAACTTCGGCAGCCGGTGGGCAAGGAAATCGCGGCTGCGGCGCTTAGCTTCCGGCTTCTGCTCTTCATAGTAAAGCCCACCCCCGATGGGATGATGGGTATCGTGAATCTCCACAATGAAATCGGCAAGGGTGAGCTGCAGCTGATGCGTCCACAGCCGGCCGCTCTGATCGCGCGGCGCAAGGCCGAGCCGCGGGCCGAGAAACAGCAGGATGTTCGCGGTCTGCCCGATCACCATGCGGCCCGCTTTCAGAAACGGCGGCGCAAACGGCGGCCGCGCGACGCCGGGGCCGTCGAGGAATTTCATCATCGCCGGCACACCGCCCCCCTCCTCGTCCGGCACGAGGGCGACATCACGGTATTCGGCGCCGGCTTGTTCCAGGGCGAGGCGCACGAATTCGCCGCGGCCCTGTATGCCGGGCCAGTAATAGAGTTCGTAGATCATGGTTGGGCCTCGGTCTGAAGTGCGGATTCAGTTTGCTGCAACGCTTGCGACGGACGTAGACTGGCGCGTGTGCCTGCAGCCGCGCCGGCTAGGCAAGCTTGCCGAAGAAGCGGATCAGCGCGTCCGCCGTCTCCCGCGGCTTCTCGATCCAGAAGAAGTGGGAAGCGTCCGGCAGCAGCACGAGTTGCGCTCCGGGGATGCGGCCGGCGATCAGGCGCGAGTTCTCCGCCGGAATAAGCGGATCGCCTTCGCCTGCGATGACCAGAGTGGGGGCCTTGATCCGCGGCAGGTCCGCGCAGGCGTCGAACGCGTCGATGGCCTTGAGGTGCCCCTGCACCGCGTGCGGCGGCGTGGGGTTCTGGTTAACCAGGTCGTACAGGCCCTCGATCACGGTCCGCTGGCTCTCACGGAAGCCGGGCATGTAGTACGCCTCCTCCTGCCGCCGGGCGACTTCGCGCGCGTCGATCGTGTCGTTCGGCACCAGCCGCAGCAGTTCGCCGATGCGCTTTTCCGACAGAATCGAGCCGCCGCGGCCGCAGTTGGTGCAGCCCAGCGCCAGGCCATGCACCTTCTGCGGGTGCCGCGTGGCAAGACGCTGGGCAATCATCCCGCCCATGGAAACGCCGAAGACGTGCGCGCGAGGCAAGCCGAGCGCGGCGATCACCCCCGCGCAATCGTCCGCGAAGGCCTCGATACTATAACCGTCCCGGGGTTTGTCGGACTGGCCAGTGCCGCGGTTGTCCATCAATATTAGCTGGAAGCGCTCCGCCAGCGGCTTGAGCACGCCCTCCAGCCACACCACACGGCTGCGGCGAAAGCCGTTGATCATCAGCAACGGCGGGCCCCCGCCCCGCAGTTCATAGTCGATGGAGACCGCGCCGGCGTTCAGCTTGGGCATAGGTTTCTTCCACAAGGATCGAGGTGTTTAGCTTGCTGCCAGAATCGGCCGTCAGCCCTTGCCCGCCGGCTGAGCGGCTTTGGCGGCCCCGCCTGCGGGCGCCGCATCCGGCTTCGCCTCGGCCGCGGGCTTGGCTTCGCTCGCGGCAGCCGCGCCGGACAGCAATGCCTGGCAGTCGGGCGCGACTTCGATTTTCTTGGCGCCGCCGAGATTGACCGCGAGCCCGGCGACGCAATTGGCCTGGTCGATGCCGAGCGCGCGGTCCAGCGCCCCGAGCGCGGCCTCGTTGTTCGGTCCGTGGACAATCTGACCGATCACGCCGAGGCTGGTGAGCGCCGCGGCGCGCGCCTCCGGCTTGCTCGCTTTGGCGTTGACGACAGCCTCCAGGACCCCTGCGAGTTGAGGTTCCATCTTGGCGAGCAGCGTCTTCAGCTTGTCCGCTTCGTGCTGCTGCTGCTCCAGCGCTGCGGACTTGGTGTTTGCCGCATTGAGCTCATCCTGCAGCTTCTTGCGTGCCGCTGCCGCCGCCTGATTCGTCTTGTCCGACTCCACCCGCGCCTGAGACAGCGAGGTCTCGAGCTCGTCGATCTTGAAGTACAGATTCACCGCAACCGCGGCAACCAGCACCACCAGAAGCGTCAGCCCCTGAGCCGCCCAGCGCAGCGCTTTTTCCTGCGTAACTTTTGTTTTCATGGCGAACCTTCATCCTTGGATAATGACCCAAACCGGATTGTACCCGCCCTTGCGCCCGGCGCCAGCCTTGCGCCCGTCGTCGCGGTCAACATTTCGGATGGGATTTACCGGATACCAGGGGTACGCAAACGGACGGCCCGCGCCGATCGGCTGAGATTGCCGGGGCCGGAGCAATAAAGCTGGTTAGCCCTCAATCAGTCAGGTAGGGGAGGTTGTAAACGATCGAATAAACTCGATTACAAGTGGCGGGACGGCTCGCAAAACCTGTCGTATCAGACCTTCCCGTAGTCCTTCATCCCCTCGAGGAGCGACGACAGGTCTTCGGCATGCTCCTCTTCGCTGGCGAGTATTTCCTCCAGCATGCGGTGCGTGGTCGGATCCTGATCGCCGAGGTAGGCGATCATCTCGCGATAGCTCTCGATCGCGATTCGCTCGGCAATCAG
>OCZT010001469.1_pt1 | contig 24415 bp, 26 predicted proteins | sample 1539031 | NCBI WGS metagenome assembly OCZT01 (sample SAMEA3539308, study PRJEB22396) | soil metagenome | biome: tundra; feature: field; material: soil | place: USA | collected 2010-05 | depth 0.15 m | reverse complement strand
GGCATACGAGATATTGGCGTGACTGGAGTTCAGACGTGTGCTCTTCCGATCTGGAAATCTGTCGTTCACTCTCTACTTTAACTGAAAGAGAAAGTGATGTTATAAAAATGTTTTATGGTATCGGCATTCCTCATGGATTGACTCTTGAAGAAATTGCTGTAAAATATGATTTGACAAGAGAAAGAGTTCGTCAGATTAAAGAAAAAGCGTTAAGAAGATTGCGTCATAATTCGAGAAGCAAGTTGTTGAAACCTTATTTAGGCTAAGCAACTGATTTCTTTAATTCTTTAAGCCCGACCATTTGGCGGGTTTTAGAATCCCAAAATTTCAGACTAAGACAATTAACCACATCTTTTATTTTAAAGGATGTGGTTTTTACTTTTTGTAGTTCCGGGATGCTGCGCATAGCTTCGGGTAATCTGTAGAAGGGAATTCTTGCGTTGATGTGATGGATGTGGTGGTAGCCTATATTGGCTGTGAACCAACTCATGACGGGATTCAGGACCAGGTAACTTGAGGATTCTAAGGCTGCATATTCGTAGCTCCAATTTTTGCGTTCGCTGAAGGTTACTCCGGGGAAATTATGCTGGATATAGAATAGGTAGGAACCCATTCCGCAGGCTATGAAGAAGGGGATGAAGAAGCTTAAAATGAAGGTTACAATACCGAGGAACCATAGAATACAGATGGCTAATGTGAAATGGATTAGGATGGCTATGCCGCAATCTATATGCTTTTTCGGGCTGTTCCAGAAGGAATAGAATGTCAGGGAGTAGAAAAATATGGAGAGGTATCCGAATAGGATTGTTATTGGATGACGGCTTGCAAGATAGCCGAAACGTTCTACTTTTGATAAACTTAAAAATTCTTCTTTGGTTATTGTAGGGAAGGCTCCTACTTCGGAGACGGGCATTTTTGAATTGTGTTTGTGATGGAAATCGTGGGAACGTTTCCAGATACTTGGAGGGGCAAGGATGAAAACTCCGAAGCAGATGAATATTATATCGGCGATTTTAGATTTTTGGAGGATTGCTCCGTGCTGATGGTCGTGATAGATTACGAATAATCGGACAATGACTAATCCAGCTAGGATGCTGCAGATGATTCTTCCGTAGATATTGAAATTCCAATAGGTGCCCGCAAATAGGGCAATTAATATAAAGACGGTAGAAAGTGAGAGAAACCAGCTTTTTAATTTATCTTCTTTAGCGAATTCTTTTGTTGCAACAATTAAGTCTTTCCCGGATAGCATTTAAAATGTAAATATTCGGCTGCAAATTTACGAAATTGGAACGTCTTTTCGCTTATGTTTCCATCTTCTATGCGACCATAACCATATTTCGGGCTTTTTGATGATTTCTTTTTCGAGGCGATTGATGAATCTTTCTGATATTTCGTTTTCTGCCATATTCTTTGGTTCTTGCTCTAATAACTCGGCGAAAATTTCGTAATAACCTCTTTTTGTTCTTATGATGTTGATGAAGACTATTGGGTAATTTAATTTTTTACTTATTTTCTCCGCACCTGTGAAGATGGGAGTATCCTGGTTTAGGAATTTTGTCCAATAGGCGTTTTCGGGAAAGGGAGTTTGGTCGGCGATGAATGCTGTTGCGCTCAATGAGTTTTTATTATTAATCATATCGCGCAGGGTATTATTTACTTTTATCAGTTTTGTTCCGAACATGGTGCGGGTTTTGACCATGAGGTTTTCCCAATATATATTTGATAGGGGTTTGTAGATAACATATAACTGATAATCTGTTTCTAAGGTGAAGGTGGAGCCTGCCCATTCCCAGTTGCCATAGTGGCCCATGAGGAGAATGATGCTTCTGTTTTCGGAGTGTAACTTTTTGAAGAGGGAGGTATCATGAAATTTGCAATGTTTCAGGGTTTGTTTGCGGGTCATTGTTAATTTTTTTAAGGACTCTAAAGTGAGATCACACAGGTAGCTATAGAATTTCTTACTGATTTTTTGGAGTTCTTCGGGGGATTTATCGGGGAATGAGTTTCTGAGATTTTGAAAAACTACTTCTCGGCGATATCTGAGAATGTAGTATAAAAAGAGATACATGATATCTGAAATTCCATATAATATCCAAAATGGAAGAATGGAGATAAAATAAATAAATGGCAGCACTAAATAAAATACTATCGCTTGCATTATACTAATTGGCTTGCAAAGGTATTAAAAGATAATTGGATGGAATGGATTTGAACCTTTCAATTGCTAAATCTGAAAAGAAGCGGCGCTCTTAAAAATGAAATCGGGATTAATCTTTTGGGCTTGTTTGATTTTTGCCAGACATTTTAAACCAGAATATTTCAGGATGAATTTTTCTGTTTCTTCATTTGGAGGTCCATTGAAAACGATGCCTGTAATTTTGATGTCTCTACTTTTTAATAAATCAATGGAAAGCAAAGTATGGTTGATGCTGCCAAGGTAATTTTTTGAAACCAGAACTACTTCAGCTTTTAGATATTTAATCAAATCTATTACTAAAATTTTATCGTTGAGGGGAACCATTAAACCGCCGGCTCCTTCAATTATCAAATTATTTTTTGTGGCTGGTAACTTTATTTTAGATAAACTTATTTTTATTCCATCAATACTGGCAGCAGCATGAGGTGACATGAATCCTGAAAGGCAATATGATTCTGGATGAAAAATACTTTTGGAGTTAGTTATAAGTTTCTTTACTCGCATTGTATCAGTATCATTTAAATTACCGGCTTGAATTGGTTTCCAATAATCGGCATTGAGTTTTTCTACAAGGATTGAGGAAACAACTGTTTTGCCAATGTCAGTTCCAATGCCGGTTACAAATATTTTTCTCATAAGTGATGGCTAAATTAAATAATTTAAGAACAAATCGGCAATTGTTTTGCATAAACTTTCAATTTCATTCTCAGTATTAAAAGAATGAAGGCAAATTCTTAATCTTTCTTTACTTTTAGGAACTGTAGGGCTCAATATTGCTCGCACATCAAAGCCAAAGGATTGTAATTTCTTTGAAGCTTTTTTTGATTCTTTATTTCCTTCTATGATTATACATTGAATCGGGCTATCGCTGTTGATCAAAGGAATATTTTTTTGATTTATCTTATTCTTAAAAAGATGAATTAATGATTTCAGTTTTGTAATTTCCACACCACTTTTTTCTAATAAATCATAGGCGCAATAGATAGCGACCAGACTAGGAAATGGAAGAGCTGTTGTATAGATGAAAGGGCGTGCAAAATTGATGAGGTAATCTTTCAATAAATCAGATCCAAGAATAATAGCACCGCTGCAACCCATGGCTTTTCCGAAGGTATGGATGCGCGCAAACACTTTATCTTCTAAGTTTAATTCAGACACCCTACCCCTACCCTTTTCTCCAAAAACTCCGGTTGCGTGGGCTTCATCCACAATTAGATTTGCATTATATTTATTACAAAGGGAAACAATTTCTACTAATGGCGCGAAATCACCATCCATAGAATAGACTGATTCAACGACAACATAAATATTCCCTTTTGATTTCGACAATAATTCTTCGAGGTGAATTGTATTATTATGAGAGAATTTAAATCGGCTTGCTTTGCTTAAACGCATTCCATCGTGGACAGATGCATGAATGAGTTCATCGTAAATGACAGTATCATTCTCATTAGGCAATGAAGACAAGAGACTAGAATTAGCATCATAGCCTGAATTAAATATTAAGCCATAAGGAGCTTTATGATAAGTTGCGATTTTCTTTTCGAGATCTTCGTAAAAGGGGTAATTGCCATTTAGTAATCTTGAACCTGTAGAGCCAATTTTATGATGATTATCAATTAGAGGAAAAGCCGATATCATATCTTTTAATTTCTGAGAACGGGCAAAACCAAGATAATCATTAGAGCAGAAATCAATGAGGTCATCAGAAAAACGAAGACTTCGGAAAAGGTCTTCCTTTTTTCTTTTGTCAAGAATGGTTTTAATGAAATTATCTGCCGGAAACATAGAATGGTGGCAAAGTTATCCAATATTATTGATATGTCTAACTTCAGGTATATAAAGATAATTTATATTGCAACCCTATTTTTTGAAAATAAACTGCAAGAATCAAAAAAACAAAAACCAATTAGATGATTAACTCTGAATGTTTCGTTTTAAAGAAAACTATAGTAAATATTGTAAATACAATTAGCGTTATGACTTCTTGAATGACCTTTAGTTGCCATAAATTAAATGGTCCGCCATTTTCATTGAAACCGATTCTATTGGCAGGAACCTGAAAAGAATACTCAAAAAGACCAATTCCCGAACTAATCAGAACAATACTTACTAAACCGAGATTGCTTGACCAGCTCATCTGTTTAAACTTTAAATGTCCATACCATGCAAAGGTCATAAAGGTATTTGATTGGAATAAGAGACCAATTTTGAAAAATGTTTTTTTATGTTATTAAGTTTGTTATAGATTTAGAGATAACTATTTATGAGAGTTACAAAAGAACAAATAAATTTATTAACCGAGGCAAATTTATGAAACAGCGGTAAGAAATAATCTAATCAAAGTTAATCAGAAAGTACTTATTTCAGATGATGCTTGTTCACATATTCCTTAATATGGAAAGATTTCATTTGAGAAATATTTAAGTATTTATTGCTAAAAACGGGATGTCCATCTGTAGAAAGTTTCCCAACAGTTATCCAATTCAGATTATTAGGAAATCTTTTTAAAAGGTTCATTAATTCATACCATAAAAATGTGTTTTTATGAACTTCATTACCCCATGCTGCCCATACTGTTGTTACATTATATTTAATAAACAATTCTTTTATTTCATCCCTGTTACGATAAACCAATTGCATATTCTCTCCATAATTAATATCTGAAATGGTATTAATTTTTATTGGATATATGTTTATTATCAGCCAACCATCATTATCAAGGGCTTCACTGAGTTTAACAACCTTTTTGATTGTTTCACCCCACTTAGCCAAAGAATGATCTTCAGGAAATAGAGTAAATAAAACAAGCGGATTCGAGCCTTCCTTTCCGATAATGTACCTGGCAACTTTTTGTTTTGATTCTTTACAAATCCATTTATACATAAAAAATATTTTTAAAAAGATAAATTACAGGTAATAATTAACTATTTTACTCTAACTTTGCAAAGATAGGAGGTTATGTGATACATTCAAAATTTATTTTTATAAGTAAAATATTCCATTTATTAGGTTTTATTTAATAAAATGAGGTATATTTGCCGAAACTAATAAATTAATAAAGCCATGAAAAAAGCACTATCAATACCAGCAATCATTGTAATATTATTCCTGGTAAGTTTTAAGTATTCTGATAATTGGGTAACCTATAAATCAGATTTAGGTCATTATTCAATAAGTTTTCCTGGGACTCCAACAGAATCTGATGATAAGGACAAAACAGATGACGGGAAACCATTTGATATACATTTTGCAACCTATACACCAAATGATGATGAAGTATATATGGCGGGTTGGATTGATATGCGTACGTTCTATCCTGAAAGTAAATCAATGAAGCAACTACTTGAAGATAGCAGGGATGGAGCATGTGGATCTATGAAGACAAAAAAGGTAACAACACTAAAAACCAATCTTGAAGGAAACCCTTTTATTGAATTTTCGTTTTCAACCGATGAATTTACCGGTAAGGACCGAATTTATGTTATTAATAAATATCAGTATTCAATAATAACGATATTCTCCTTGAAAACTGGTATTCCGAAGGATGCTGATAAGTTTATTCAATCGTTCAAACATCTTAATTAATGTTTCAGGATTGAGAAAATCAATTCATCTAAGAATTGATTATTTTTAAAAACAGCTTTTTCTGTTTTCGCCTCAAACTTAAATCCGGAATTTAGCAGAACACGTTGCGATATTTCATTGGAGCTAAATGTCTTTGCATAAATTCTATTTAAATCCCAGGTATCAAAGCCGTATTTAATAATTTCTTTCACAACCTTTGTAGCAATTCCTTTTCCCCAAAATTCTTCTCCAACCCAATATCCTATTTCGGCACTCTTTCTATAAACATCCGTTCCGGGAAATATTCCAATTGAGCCCGCAGGAATACCATCAATCTCTATTGCAAATATCTTTGTTGGATTCTCTTCGTTACTTTCTTTTATGAATGCAATTCCGGATTCACGAATGTATGGATATGGAAATCTATCTCTCATGTTATCTGCAATTTTCTTATTGTTTGCATATTTTAAAAGATGTTCAATGTCTTCCTCTTTCCAAGGTCTTAGTTTAATTTCCATTTCATTGCGTTTTTATTGTTTGCAAAATTACCAATTATCGCCAAAACAAAAAGCCTCTCATTTCTGAAAGGCTTTTTAATGAATTAAATATCAAATCGTTATTTTGCCTTTTGCATTTTAGGGTCAACCATTTTGGTATCACCTTTCTTAAGTTTGCTATCCATTTTCTTCATTGAGGAATCGGATGGCATAGCACCCATTTCAGGCATCATTCCTAGCTGGGTCATCATTTTACCTTCTTCAAAATATCCCCAATGTTCGATGCCTTTACCGTCCTTGTTAAAACGTACGATGTCAACTCCATCATAAATATTTTTCTTATTTGTGGCAGGCATACCCATCATTGGACCCGAATTAGTTCCAGTAAAAGTGTAATGAGTTACTACCATATCACTATCGGCAACCATAAAATTAACTTTAAAGTTCAAATCAGGAAAACCGGTAATAAAATCAGCAAACATTTTTTTCAAATCATCTCTGTTCTTGATTTTCATGCCTGGAGGATTTTGATGTTCAACAAAATCGGCAGTAATCAATGAATCCATCATTGCCGGATTGTGTTTGTTCATAGCTTCATCGTAGAATTTCTGCATTGATGCTTTATTCTTTGCTATCTGATCGTTTGCTTTGTTGTCGCCTTGATTGCAGGAAGCAAAAACCGCTGCAATGAGGAGGATGTAAATGATTTTTTTCATATTTTTTTGGTTTTAAATGGTTTATTAATGCGACAAAGATAAATAAAAATTTAGAATGCTGTTCATTTATAAGAATATTTATAGAAAAAAAAGACAACTATTCACCAATTGTTATCTTTTCGCCAAGGTATTTTGGTTCTTTTCCAATAAATATATCAATAAAAACCTTTGCGCGGGCAAAGAACTCCCTGACTTTTGTGCGGAAACCATTGTATGCACTTACATCTTTTGCATCATATCCATAGGCTTCAATATTATAGTGCCTTGCAATATATACTGCCCTTTTATTATGGAAATTCTGGGAAATGACAATATAAGATGTCTGCCCGAAGACTTCTTTTGCTCTTATTATTGAATCAAAGGTTCGGAAACCGGCATTGTCGAGATAGATTACTGAGTCTGGGATGCCATACTTAAGCAGTTCTTTTTTCATATCGAGGGGCTCGTTGTAATACTTTTTACCATTATCGCCACTGACGAGGATGTATTTTATCTTACCTGATTTATATAATTCAACAGCGGCTTTTATCCTGTTATCGAAGTATTCATTCGGAACTCCTGCCCTCAGAAACTTACTTGTACCTAAGAGCAACCCTACTTTACAAGTTGGGAGGTCTTCGGGATTATCCTTAATATAGATAGAGGTAGAACTGTTAATATTAATATTGGCAATTATTGTCAAAATCAATATCAAAGTGACAAAAACCAAACCAAGCCAAAGAAGTTTTTTAAGTATTTTCATCTTTTATCTGTTTGTGCAATATTAGCAATAATCCTTTTAATAAATCTTTGTACGGTTGTTTAGAGAAAACGGTCAGTTGAAATTAAAATTGTTTTCAAAATCTATCCAAATCTTCATATCCTATTAGCCAAAAAGTTGAAAAACTCCCTGACTACTTGTATGCATCCGGTCAAAAGTCCAAAAAAATGACCGATCGCTTAGAAGAAACCGGTCAAAAGTTTGGAAAAATGACCGACTTGTTAGTAGAAGTTGGTCAATATTTTGAAAAACTGCCCGACTACTACTACTTTTTTGGTTAGTGTTTTTATCAAAACTGATGGATTTCCTATCATAAAAGAAGCTAAAATACATCAAAAACCACTAAAAACATTAAAAACAAGGGTAAAATAGGTAATAATTTGTCCGAATCAACTTTAGATGAAGAAAAATTCATCAGGGATTTATGAACATCTGTTCCCGATGTTCTTTGTGGAAGAGTTTTGAGACTTCATCGTTGGGGAAATAAAAAACATTGAGGGAGGTGCTGAAAATGATGAGTGTGGTGAGAATGACATTGCGGAACCAGAGTTTGAAATAAAGGAGGGGCAGGATGAATACTACCGTGAGTAATAAACTGAGGACTATCAATAATGCTCCGATATTGAAATTGAATGCGGCGGCAATGATTGCCAATGCGAGTATGATTAAATAGGAGGCGGAGGCGAACATGAGAATGAGTCCTTCGAGGCGCGATTGACTGTCTTTGCCTTTTGTTAGTGCTGTTTGATAATGACTGAATACGACATAAGCAAATAAAAGTCCGCTGAAACGGAACATCCAAATGCCTATGCCTAATGGCTTGGAGGTTGTTCCTGTTAGTTTCAGGAAAAGAATGAATACGCCGACAAGTGCCATGACAAAGGTGAGGTAACAAAGGCGGGAAAGGAGTTTTTTTTGAGAATTATAGGCAGCATCTTTATTGAATTCCAATGCAAAAAGGATGAAAAGATAGCTGATACCGATAATTGAGAACCCAAGAAAATAACCTGAACCTGTTAAACTAAAGAGTTTAAAGATGATACCAATGCTTAATAATACCATGCTAGAGATGCTGATATTCTTTACGCGTAGAATTTTATTGGTATGCAGTATTGCCATTAACGGTTATATCTAAAATTATTCCTTACTTTGCAGTCTCGTCTCATAGGTGCAAAAGTAGCTTAAATTTTTAACTATGAGATGAAAATTTATTTCTTTATCAATTATGAGCTTTATCATAAGTATTTTTTCTGTTGCATTTTTCTCATTCTTATTGATTCCATTTATTAAAGGGGCAGGAAAAAGTTATGTTGCTTTTATCGTAATATTATCTAATGCAATCCTTAGTTTATTGTTGGTTTTTCCAGGATTAAATGGCACAGCAATCGAATTAAATTTTTATGGAAGTAATATTTTCGGAAACATCCCGATTCGAATTGATGCGCTTTCTGCATGGTTTATTTTAATTATCAACTTTACTTGTGTCACAGGGTCTTTATATGGCATCGGATATATGAAACCTCATATTAATCAAAAGGGAAATACTTCATTGCATTGGGTCATGTTTATCCTCTTTCATCTTTCAATGATTGCTGTTTGCATGATTCAAAACAGCTTGGCATTTTTGATTGCTTGGGAGATCATGTCTATTTCTTCTTTGTTGTTAATAATGTTTGAACATAATCGCCCCGATACCTTGAAGGCAGGGGTTAATTATCTTGTTCAGATGCACATAGGAGTTGCATTTTTATCTGTTGGTTTTATATGGATTTATTTCTCTGAAGGTTCCTTTGATTTCGCAACTATTAGCAACTACTTTCATCATCACAGCGGGTGGTTATTTGTATTATTCTTCATCGGTTTTGGTATCAAAGCAGGATTTATTCCCTTGCATACCTGGTTGCCACATGCCCATCCTGCCGCTCCTTCACATGTTTCAGGTGTGATGTCGGGAGTTATTGTGAAGATGGGTATTTATGGAATATTGCGGATAATTTTCTATTTGAATACAGATTTGATTTTAATCGGAGAATGCATTTTAATTTTATCCGTTATCACAGCAATCTACGGTATCGTGAATGCCGCTGTTCATCGCGATTTCAAACAAATGCTGGCTTTCTGCACAATAGAAAATATCGGTATTATCGGAATGGGAATCGGCATAGGGACAATCGGTAAAGGAATAAATAATCCATACTTGATGCTGATTGGATTTGCGGGTGCTTTATTGCATACCTTGAATCATTCACTTTATAAATCTCTTCTCTTTTTCTCCGCAGGAAATATATATCAGCAAACGCATACTCGAAATATGGAGCACTTAGGTGGATTGATAAAAAAGATGCCTTCAACTGCCCTGTTCTTTTTATGCGGAGCACTTGCAATCGGTGGACTTCCACCATTCAATGGTTTCATTTCTGAGTTTTTAATTTACTCAGGATTATTAGAAGGAGTTCGTTCGGCAGATGTGCAATTCAGTTCAATAATGATTTTATGTATTGTTGGATTAGCGATAGTCGGAGGAATTTCAATACTCACTTTCACCAAATCTTTCGGAACAATATTTCTTGGATCACCAAGAATGGAACTTCCTCATCAACCCTCTGAAGTTTCGATATTGATGCAAATTCCATTATATATTATTTTATGCCTTATGCTTCTTATCGGGATATTCCCAAATCTAATTTTTGCCCCAGCTCTTTCTGTTGCAAGAAGTTTTTCTCCATCTTTTATTTCAGAGGATTTGTTTTCAATCAGCCCTGTAATTGTAATGATAGGAAGAGTTTCGTTAATATTAATAATACTAACCTCAATTATCTATTTCATTCGATCTCTTGTTACCAAATCTCAAATCATTGAGCATCGTCCCACTTGGGGATGCGGATATGTTGCTCCTAATGTCAGGATGCAATACACCTCCAAATCCTTCTCTAAAAGCTTTGCCAAATTATTCAGTTTTGTCGCCACTGAAAAAAAGAAATATTATGAAATCGGGCACAATAAAATATTCCCCTTGCCAAGAACATTTCATTCTACATACCAGGAGTTTTTTGAAAAGAATTTCATTAACAAAATCAACAATCGTATCTTTGCATTTATGAATTATTTTATGTTCATTCATAATGGCAAACTTCAATCATACATACTCTATGGGTTCTTTTTTATTGTCATTTTGATAGTTGCCACTTTCTTCAATATCATATAAGCAATGGAAATTATTATTGGAATATTAATCATCACCTTCATTTCTATTTTTCTTATTGCTTATGTAAAAGAAGAATGGAAAGGAATGATGGCGCTCTTTGCAGTTTCGATTAATGGCATCTTAAGTTCCTGCATTGCAATTCCTGTTTTAGTGGGTGATACATTTGAACAATCCTTCTTTGGCGGTAATGTATTTGGAAACATTGCAATAAGAGTTGATGCACTATCAGCATGGTTTATTTTGTTAATGAATTTCACAGTGCTAACAGGAATCCTTTACGGCAGAAGGTATATGAAGCATTACGAAAAACAAGATTCAAAATTCACTTTGCATTTCGTATCCTATATAATAAATCATTTTGCAATGATTGGAATCTATTGCCTCCAAAATTCATTTGCATTTCTTTGTGTCTGGGAAATGATGGCAATCACCTCCTTCCTGTTGATAATTTTTGAACATCACAAAATGGAAACCTTGAAAGCAGGAATCAATTATCTTGTCCAGTCACACATAAGTATAATGTTCATGACCATAGGATTCATCTGGGTAAATTCATTCACACATTCTTTCGATTTTAATGCAATCACAAAATACACTTCATCAGTAAGTCCTGCGGTAAGTTTTGTTCTCTTCCTCTGTTTCTTTATTGCGTTTGCCATCAAAGCAGGCTTCGTTCCATTCCATACCTGGCTTCCTCATGCACACCCCGCCGCGCCTGCACATGTTTCAGGAATGATGTCAGGAGTAATCATAAAATTAGGAATTTACGGTATCCTTAGAATGTTACTTTTGATAAAAGGCGATTATCTTTCCATGGGTTATTTTATTCTTGTCATCTCTGTAATCACAGGAGTTTATGGCGTTATGCTTGCAATCATCCAACACAACATAAAAAAATTATTGGCATATCACAGCATCGAAAACATTGGAATAATCGGCATCGGAATAGGTCTTGGCTGCATTGGTCTTGGAATAAATAATCCTATTCTTGCCTTCGCTGGTTTTGCAGGAGCCATGCTTCATACCTTAAATCATTCTCTTTTCAAATCCCTTTTATTCTATGGTGCAGGCACTGTTTACCAGGCAACTCATACAATGGATATCGAACGTCTTGGCGGTTTGATAAAGAAAATGCCACAGACTGCAACCTTATTCCTCATCGCCGCATTAGCCATCTGCGGACTACCTCCCTTCAATGGTTTCATCTCCGAATTCCTTATTTATTCTGGTCTGTTCAAAGGCATCTCAGGAACACATCTTGCATCAACAGCATTCCTTATTTCATCTGTTTTCGGTTTGGTAATTATCGGTGGAATGGCGATGCTGTGTTTCACTAAAGCCTTTGGAATTATTTTCCTTGGCAATGAACGCCATCCTCTTCCTTCAACTCTTCATGAAGCCGAACCATCCAAACTTTTCCCGAAATATTTAATCGCATCAGTAATTATCTTAATCGGAATTGTCCCGCAATTCTTCGTTTCAATAGTTTCAAAACCAACTTTTCTTTTCATCGGAGCGGACAGTTTTCAATCCCAACCAATCGAATTCATCAGCATCCTTCAAAGCATTAGCATTGCTGTTATCGGACTGATTATTTTATCTGCAATCATTTATGCAATTAAAAAGAGAGTAACAAAATCATACAGCATAATCACCGAACCCACCTGGGGATGCGGTTACTCAGCCCCATCTCCTAAACTCCAATACACCGCAAATTCCTTCGTCCGTTCCTTCCGCAAATTAGTCCGACCCATGATGATGATGAATAAAAAAGAAGAAGAATTAAAAGGAATCTTCCCAAATCCTGTTCATTCCGTCACCCATCCCTACGATAAATTCGAAGCCATTTTCATTGACTATCCCCTCATGCAACTAAAAGGTTTCATCGGCAAATTCAAATTCCTTCAAAACGGAAACCCCCAGTTCTACATCCTCTACGGACTTGTGTTCATCTTCATTATCATCACCTTCCCCCTTATTTCACAAACTGTAGATTATTTAATCGCATTATTTAAACAAATTTAAAAAATGAATATAATCAGCTTAGTATTGATAATTACCGCCAGCCTCTTTTTCACAGGAATTATCATCCGCACAAAAAGTATTTTCTCAGGAAGAAAAGGTCCAGGCATTTTCCAGCCCCTCAAAGATATCCGTCGTTTATTCATGAAAGGTTCCGTCTATAGCACCACCGGCAGTTTCATTTTCCAGATTGCGCCAAGCATCTACTTTGCATCCATCCTCATGGCAATTCTTCTGATACCATTCGGCAACATTGCAGGCATCATTTCCTTCAATGGCGACTTCATTTTTTTCGCTTATGTCCTCGCCCTCGGAAAATTCTTTATGATAATTTCCGCCCTCGATACAGGCAGCAGTTTCAGCGGAATGGGAGCCTCCCGCGAAGCCCTTTATTCACTCCTCGTCGAGCCCGCATTTTTCATTCTCATGGGTTCCTTCGCCCTATTGACGGGGCATACATCCTTCCACGAAATATTCAGTTCCCTTCATTTCGGCTCCTCAGTTTCGTATGCTGTCGGCACGCTCGCTGCATTTGTTTTGGTAATAATCGCCCTCATCGAAAACAGCCGCATGCCCGTTGACGACCCCAAAACGCATCTCGAATTAACCATGGTTCACGAAGTAATGATTCTCGACAACAGCGGTTTCGACCTCGGATTAATCCTCTATGCCACCAACCTCAAATTCGCCATGTACGGCGCATTAATAGCCAACTTCTTCCTCACCCGAAACTACGAATTATATTTTTCCATCCCCATTTTCATCTCCGCACAAATCCTCTTCGCCATCATTGTCGGCACCTTCGAATCCTTCATGGCACGCTTCCGCATGAACCACAATCCCCAGTACATCTTCATGCTCACCTCCATCTCCCTCTTAATTTTCCTTGGCGTTTTACTCCTCCTTGGAAAGATTGCCTAAACTTCGACATTCGATATTCCTTGTTGGATATTCGATATTCCCTTTTCATTTATTTTTATTTTCATCATCATTTTATTGCATTCCCTCCAAAAATGGAAATGTTATAAAATGTTGAAAAATTTTAAACCTCCCACTATCGAATCATTCCTTTCAATGATACCATTCATTATTATTTTCATCATCATTTTATTGCATTCCCTCCAAAAAGGGAAATGTCATAAAATGATGAAAAAAATTATCTGTTATATTTCACTGAAAGCTTAACAATTCTCCATTCTCATCAAATTAATAGAAATAATGTATTTTTGCAAAATGGAAATAGAATATAAATATGATGTAACACTATCCTTTGCAAGTGAGGATAGAGAATATGTTGAAGAATTTGCAAAGCTTCTAGAGGCAAATAAAGTAAAGGTCTTTTATGATAAGTTTGAACAAGCAAACTTATGGGGAAAAGATTTAGGAATTCATTTTGATACTATTTATAGAAAATCTGCAAAATATTGTATCCTTTTTATTTCTAAACATTACAAAGAAAAAGTATGGACAAATTATGAATTAAGAACATCTATTGCTGGAGCAATTCAAAATAACTCTGAATATATTCTACCTGTTCGTTTTGACGACACGGATATTGAGGGTGTTAGACCTACTATTGGTTTTATTGATCTAAAAGAATCAAAACCTGAAAGATTGGCTCAACTATTTTTGTCAAAGTTGAGAGAGGAGCCACTTGAACCTATATCTGAAAAATTTCAAGAAAAAAGAGATGATCTTATTTATATTGCACTTTATAGTTCTTTTACGACTGGTAGTAGTTTTGGTGCTCGAAGCATTGATGGAATTTTAAAGGTGACGATTACCAATACTTTGAAAGGTGATTATCGATATTTTTATGAACCAATATTTAAACTAACAATTCCATTTGATGGTGCTGATTCTTTTCAGTTTTTTAATCCTTATAGCACCTATAAATTTCCTATAAAACTTGAATATGGTGAGGAAATAACTTTGGACATTAATCTAAGTAAAGATCAGCTCGAACTTTGGGAAAAGATGGATCCAAAATGTGAAATTTTTGCAATTTCCACAACAACAATTGGTGAAAAGTTTGAATCAAACAAATTGAAAATAACTGCAGTAATTAATATTTTAAAATAGTGATTTTATTCATTATTTATGAATTCCAGTAAAAATATCTCCTTCCAATTCCCTATCTTTGCACAATGAAAAAAATAGTAATACCCGATTATAAAACCAAATTCAAATCAGAACTAAAACTCCTTGCGGGTAAGTTAAAGAAAAATATATCAACCGAAACAGGGGATTGGACTATAAAGGGTTTCATTGATATCTACAAAAATATCTACACCATTTCCTCTGATACCAAAATCGTTTCAAAAATTTTGGAAATTCACTTATTTCCTCAAATCCTTCTATTCGCAGACAGTATCGGTTATCATGTTGAATTAGCTGAAAAACAAAATCATTACCCTGATTTAAGTTTTGTTCATAAAGACAATGACCAAATTAAATTCGCCGTTGATATTAAAACTACTTTCCGTCGAAATGATAATAGTGTCAGTTTTACGCTTGGCAGTCATGGTGCATACTTTATTCAAAGAGACAAATCAAAAAACATTACTTACCCTTATAACCAATATTCAGGTCATTTTGTATTGGGAGTTATTTATACCCGAACTGATTTTAATGACGAAAAAGATGGGAAAATTTATCGGGTTGATGAATTAAAAGAAGGCAAAGAAAAGTCTATAAAAAAAGTCGGGGCAAGGGAAGTAACAGAGGTAAAAAATCTCAAATCAATTACATCAGTAATCAGGGACTTTGATTTTTTTGCAGTAGAAAAATGGAAGATTGCAAGTGATGGTCAAGGTTCTGGAAATACTGCAAACATTGGTTGTGGAATTACAATTGAAGATTTGAAAAATGAGAATGGAGTTTTCAGCAATCTTGGTGAAGAATGGTTTGATGAATACTGGCAAAACTATGGTAAAATAACTCACAAAAATACTGCGGTTAAAAGTTTGAAAAGCTATCTCGATTTCAAAGGTAAGCCTGAACTCTGGAAAAAAATCACAACCAAAATTATAAGGAACAAATGAAAGTAATTATCCCACCGATAAAAAGTCAGGGCATAAAAACAAAATTAGTTCCTTGGATAATGGATGTTGTAAAAATTGCAAATCCTAAAGGAAAATGGATAGAACCATTTCTTGGAACAGGTGTGGTTGCTTTTAATTCAGGTTTCAAACAAGCAATACTAAATGATACCAATCCACATATAATTAAATTCTATAAAGGCATTCAAGATGGAACAATAACTCCAGCAATCGTAAAACATTATCTCGAAAATGCCAATGAAAAACTTTCCTCTGCCGATGAAAATGGTTATGTTTATTTCAGAGAAGTTCGTGATAGATTTAATAAAGAATTTTCTCCGCTCGATTTACTATTCCTCTCTCGTGCTGGTTTTAATGGTATGATGAGATTTGGAGGCAAAGGAAATTGGAACATACCTTTCTGTAAAAAACCAAATCGTTTTGCCCAATCATACACCACAAAAATAGTAAATCAAGTCGCAAAAGTAAATGCAGTTATTAACGACAAATGGACATTTACAAATAAAAGCTTTGCAGAAATAATTCCTCTGGCAAAGGCAGAAGATATTATTTATTGCGATCCGCCCTACTATGGCAGATATGTTGATTATTTTAATGGATGGACAGAGAAAGATGAGGAACTTTTATTCAATTTGCTTTCAAATACAAATGCAAAATTTATTCTCTCAACATGGCATCACAATGATTGGCGGGCAAATGATATGATTGAAAAATTTTGGAATAAATTCAACATAATTACGAAAGACCATTTTTATCATTCTGGTGGAAATATCGAAAACAGAAGAACAATTGTAGAAGCACTTGTTTGTAATTTTGATTTAGAAACCATCAATAGCCATAATCATGGTCTAAAAGAGAAATCTAAAATTGAACAATTAGAACTTCATTGGACTGAATGATTAAAATCCTTTCCCCGATACGAAGAATTTTAAATCCTTCGGAATCTCACTAAGGATTTTCAATCCTTTTTCAATCTAAATTCAATCTTTCCAATTCCATAACCCACTCATCCTCAACCCATTCCATCCCATTCCATCCATATTCAGCCCCCTTACATCCATATATAGTCCCCTTACATTCATATATGGTCATCTTGCATCCATATATAGTCCCCTTACAATCATATATGGTTATCTTACATCCATATTTAGTCCCCTTTCATCCATATATGGTTGTCTTACATCCATATATTGCCCCCTTACATCCATATATTACTCCTTTACATTAATATATAACGCAATTACGTGCATATATTTTTCAACACGACTTGCTAACTTCCCTGAACGATATGCAGACCTCCCTAAACGATATGCAGACCTCCCTAAACGACTTGCAGACTTCCCTGAACGACTTGCAGACCTCCCTGAACGATATGCAGACCTCCCTGAACGACTTGCAGACTTCCCTGAACGACTTGCAGACTTCCCTGAACGACTTGCAGACTTCCCTGAACAATATGCAGACTTCCCTGAACGACTTGCAGACTTCCCTGAACGACTTGCAGACCTCCCTGACGCATAAACCGACCTTCCTGATAGATAAACCGACCTCCCTGACACGTTACCCGACCTCCCTGAGACGTTACCCAACTACCCTAACACGTTACCCGACTACCTTGAGAGGTTACCCGACTACTTTGAGAGGTTACCCGACTAACTTGATGGCTTACCCGACTAACTTGACGGCTTACCCGAATAACTTGATTGGTTACCCGACTAACTTGATTGGTTACCCGACTAACTTGATGGGTTACCCGACTTCCCTGACACGTTACCCGACCTCCCTGACACATAAACCGACTTCCCTGACGCCTAGAACATACCTCACTGAATTGAAAATCATCTCCCTGACGGCTAGAACATACCTGACTGACATCTAATACATACCTAACAACAATACCTATAAGGAGAAAAACCTGAAAGGAAATGTGCGGTTACGATTAGATTGTGGGAGATTTTAAATTTTTCATTTTATGACATTATCCCTTTTTAGGGTAATGCAATAAAATGATGATGAAAATAATAATGAATGAGAAGCCTCAGCCATTTGCCTTCACACATCTTACATTAATTCCTATCTTTGCACCCTTATAATTGATTTTTTCAATGACTAATATTCTTTTAATCACCTTTGCCATCAGCCTGATTTTCCTGGGAGTAGCAAACCGCCTGAACAGTTATATAAAAACACTCGCCTTCCAGGGCATCCTTCTTTTTGGCGTGGCATTTATCGAACTCATTGAAATAAACTGGCTCAACCTGGTTTTCGTTTTATTGGAAACCGTTGTTTTCAAAACCATCGCCATCCCTTATTTCCTGAATTATGTCATCAACAAAAACAAAATCACCCGCGACACCGAACCCTTCCTCCCCGATTTTGTTTCCATCGTTCTCATCACTGTCATCATACTCGGTTCATTCCTACTTTCCAACACCATCCACGATCCGCATCTGCGTAAAATATTTTTCATCGTCGCCCTGTCAGCACTCTTCACAGGTTTATATATTATCGTAACAAGAAGAAAAATCATCACCCACGTCATGGGCTTCCTCGTCATCGAAAACGGCGTATTTGTATTGTCCTTAGCCGTAGGGAACGAAATGCCAATGCTCGTAAACATAGGTATCATGCTCGATATTTTCGCAAGTATTTTTGTGATAGGAATATTTGCAAATAAAATCGGCGATGTAATGAAAGACCAGGACATTGAATCCCTAAGCAACCTTAGAGATTAACACAGAATGATTGGGATATATTTAATAGGGTCTTTAGTAATAAGCATTCTTCTATTCATCAATAGAAATAAGCTGTATAATTATTTACTAATCACTCTTTTCACTATTCTCCAATGGACTTTTACGGTCTATGAATACAATCATTTAAACATCCCCGACCTCACCTATTTCACTCCAGATTCCCTGGCAATAATCTTTCTTGGAATATTAAGTATAATATGTATTCCGGTATTTTATCACAGCTATATTTATTTTGCAAAAGGTAAAGATATTCCCCGAGAGCGAGGAATTTATTATGGTGCAATGATAATTTTACTGACTGCTTTAAGTGCCGCATATCTCTCCAATCACATCGCCATCACCTGGATTTTTGTTGAGCTGACGACCCTCAGCGCATCGGCATTAATATATCATCGTCGAAATACCCGCACCCTCGAAGGAACCTGGAAATATATTTTTGTTTGTTCGATAAGTATCACCCTTGTTTTCATTGGAATTCTATTCCTATCCATTGCCGTACAACAATCCGGCGGCACCGATTTATTCTACAAAGAATTATTTAATAAAGCCAATGGCATGAATGTTTTTTGGTTGAAGCTAGCCTTTCTTTTCATCTTCACCGGCTTCACTTCCAAAGCAGGATTAGTACCCATGTACACAGCAGGAATTGACGCAAAAGATAAAGCTCCATCACCTGCAGGAGCCCTATTCGGCAGTGTTTTGATGAATGTCGGATTCATCGGAATCTTTCGGTTTTATCAAATCATAAGTCCAACTTCCATATTTCCCTGGGCAAATAAAATCATGCTCATCACCGGATTTCTTTCCGTATTTGTCGCCACTGTTTACATGCTTCGAGTAAAGAATTTCAAGCGGATGTTAGCCTATTCCAGCGTGGAACACATGGGATTAATAATTATTGGATTAGCAGCAGGAGGCATCGGAAGATATGCCGCCATCCTTCATATTATATTACATTCATTCGCCAAACCAACATTGTTCTTCCAAATCGGACAAGTATATCGAATCTTTAAAAGTAAAAGCATTTATGATGTAGGAGATTATTTCAAATACAATCAGAGCGGTGCATTGGTTTTATTATTCGCATTCTTCATTGTCACAGCAATGCCCCCATCAGGGATGTTTGTCAGCGAGTTTCTTATTTTCCGTTCTTTATTTGAGTCAGGGCACTTGTGGTTATTAATACTTATTCTTCTTTTATTAACAATGATAATTTGGGCATTTGGAAAAAATATTTTCAAGATATTATTCATTAAACCAGTTAATTTTAATGAAGATAATCTTGTAAAAATAAGTCCTGTTGAATCCATCAGTCAGTTTATTCTCCTGGGAATGGTAATCTATCTCGGACTAAATCCTCCCACCGAACTTGTTACTTTAATTAATGATTCAATATCTAATCTTCCGAAATAAATGGACAGCTATATTGAAATAAAAAACAATCAAACCATTCCTCTTCAAAGCATTCCTGTGTTGAATTATGAAGAATTCCTTTCGCTCAATACTTCCTTTATATTGAATGATGAATCATGCCATTGTGTTAATTATTTTGGATATAGAACACAAGATGCAGGATCCAAGATGCAGGATATTATTAGATTGACCTGTTGCATCGCAAATGATAAAGAGCATACAATATATGTTTCATCCTGCATCCTAAATCTTGAATCCAGTATCCTGCATCCTGAATTCGGCATCTTGCTTCCTTCTTTCACTGCCATTCATTTATCTTTTCATATTTTTGAAAGAGAACTGCATGAGAAATTCGGCATTAAATATTCCAACCATCCCTGGTTAAAACCTGTTCGCTATTCTTATGACAGAGTAGATAAAAATTCACAGATTGCAAATTATCCCTTCTATCAAATTAAAAGCGAAGAATTGCACGAAGTCGGTGTCGGTCCTATTCATGCAGGAGTCATTGAACCAGGTCATTTTCGATTCATCTGTAATGGAGAACAAATCCTGCACCTCGAAATTCAACTTGGATATCAACATCGAGGAATTGAAAATCTTTTTTTGCAAAAGAAAAAACTATTACAAAGAACTATACTTGCTGAATCAATCGCAGGAGACACCGTTTCTGGACATTCGGTTGCCTTTGTAAATCTTTGGGAAAGTTTGTGTAATTATACTCCTGATGAAGATCTGCAATTCTCCAGAACATTGGCTTTAGAGTTAGAACGAATTGCGATCCACACTGGAGATTTAAGTGCAATATGTACAGACATTGCTTATCAACTTGGAAGTTCAGTCTTTGGAAGATTAAGAACACCATTAATCAATTTCTTTCAAATTTGGTGCGGTAACCGCTTAGCCAAAGGACTTATTCGTGCAGGTAATAATCATTATCATTTTACTCCTGAATTAGCTGAACAACTATTGAAATTGTTTGATGCCTTTGAACCTGATTATAATGAAATGTGGGAAGAATTAAAAACTTTACCAAGTGCATTAGCCAGATTAGAAAAAACGGGAGTCGTTACCCAAGAACAGGCAAAATCAATAGGAACCGTCGGCATGACAGCGAAATCATCCGGAGTTAAAAGAGATATTCGTAATACACATCCTCATGACCTCTATTCAAAATTAAATCACCAGCCGATATTAAAACATCATGGAGATGTTTACTCAAGAGCGCAAATTCGCAATGAGGAAATCAAGCAATCAATCGGATATATTAAGAGGATACTTCAATCAATTCCTGAAGAAAATAATAATCGTAAACCATTATCATCTCCTCAGCCAAATTCATTTACAATTTCATTAACCGAAGGATGGAGAGGAGAGATTTGTCATTGTGCAATCACTGATGAACAAGGCGAATTGGTAATTTATAAAATAAAAGACCCATCCATGCATAATTGGCTTGCACTTGCATTAGCAGTGAGAAATAATGAGATTTCAGATTTCCCGATTAGTAATAAAAGTTTTGATTTAAGTTATTGCGGACATGATTTATAAGAAATAAATGAAATGATTGGAAACATTAAAATACTGAGTCATCAAGGAAAACAATATATTCCTGACGTAACAAAAGCCGAAGTTCCTGGTATTTTCAGAGGGAGACCCGAAATTAGTATTATAGAAATTGACACTAATGAACTCATTGAATTATGCCCTGTAGGTGCAATTGCATCAAATCCTATAATTCTTGATTTAGGCAAATGTACTTTTTGTGGAGAATGCGCTTTCTCTTTTCCAAATAAAATAAAATTTACAAAAGACTATAAAATTGCTACAAACAAGAGAGAAGATTTAATAATTAAAGAAGGAGAAAATAAACCAATAACCCTTAATCCTGATTTAATAAGAAAAGAAATATCAAAATATTTCAGCGGCTCATTAAAGTTAAGACAAGTATCCGCTGGGGGTGATAATAGCTGCGAATTAGAATTAAATGCCTGTGGCAATGTCAACTTCGATATGGGTCGTTTCGGTATCGAATTTGTAGCATCTCCTCGCCATGCCGATGGCATAGTTATTACTGGTCCTATTACTGAAAACATGGTGCAACCATTACAGATTTGTTATGATGCCATACCGAATCCAAAGATTATTATTCTGGCAGGAACGGATGCTATCAATGGGGGGATTTTTGCTGATAGTCCTGCATTAAACAGAAGTTTTCTTGATAAATATAAAATTGATCTATATATTCCCGGCAATCCGATTCATCCTTTGACTTTTATCAATGGCGTTTTGGAAATGATTAAGAAACGATAGTAAGAATTATTTAAATTTCAAAGGAATGACCTTATATATTGTAATCATTACCGCCGTTGTTTCAATCGCTGCTTTTCAATCGCATGAGATTATGGATAAACTTATTTTTAATCCCTACAAGGTTAATAAATACGGTCAATGGTATCGATTGTTAAGCAGCGGTTTTATACATGCAGACTGGATTCATCTTATCATCAATATGTTTGTGTTGTATCAGTTCGGAGCGATTGTAGAACATGAATATGGATATGCATTTGCAGAAAAGGGATGGTACTATTTTCTGCTGCTTTACCTTGGTGGAATTGTTATTTCTATCCTCCCCACATTTAAAAGACATAAAGATAATTATGCATACAATGCTCTTGGCGCATCGGGTGGGGTTTCCGCAATTGTATTTACTTTTATGTTGTTCGATCCCTTTCAAAGAATTGCGCTTTACGGGCTTAATTTCCTTAGTATGCCTGCAATATTCTGGGGAATTGTTTACCTTGTTTATTCTTATATTGCGGATAAAAAAGGTGGCGGAAATACCAATCACAATGCACACTTCTGGGGTGCAATCTTTGGTATTATTTATACGGTTGCTTTGAAGCCAAATATCCTAATTAGTTTCATTGAACAAGTTAAAAATCTTTTCTCTTAAATTCAGCAAATGAATAAAGCAGTTTTCATAGATAGAGATGGAGTTATCAATATAGAAAGAGGCGAATACACTTATCTTTTATATGATTTTGTTTTAACTGATGGATTAATTGACGCACTAAAATCTTTTATTGTTAAAGGTTATCTTTTGATTGTTATTACTAATCAAGGTGGCATTGCGAAGAATATATATTCCATTTATGATGTTGAAAATATTCATAACTTTTTAAAAACTACTTTAGAGAAAGAGGGAATAAAACTTACAGAGATTTATTATTGTCCACATCATCCTGACTTCGGTAATTGTCTTTGTCGGAAACCTGGTTCATTGATGCTGGAAAAAGCTATTGCTCGATTTGATATTGATGCATCGAAATCTTATTTCATTGGTGATAATGACAGAGATGTTGAAGCGGGGAAAGCTGCCGGAGTTAATACAATAAAAATCGAACCTAATTCAGGTTTGTTAGGGATAATTAATCAAATAGATTGATGTATTTATAAATCTATGGCTGCTCATTTATTTGTTTCTTATAACGGTCAATACTTTCCTGATTCGGAATTTATATTTTCTTCCTCAAACCGTTCATTTCGATACGGGGATGGTTTATTTGAGACGATGAAAATGGTAAATGGAAAAGTTTTATTCTTCAAAGATCATTATCAAAGATCGATTTCAGGAATGAAATATTTAAAGATGGTTGCAGATAAAACGGGATTCTCAGAACAATCTTTATTTAAAGAAATTATTGCATTATCAGAGAAAAATAAAACATCAAAAAGCTGCATTGTTAGATTGCAGGTATTCAGAAATAGCGAAGGGAAATACACACCTGTAAAGAATGATTGCTCATTTATTATTGAAACAGAATCGACCAAGAATGCTTCATATATCCTTAATGATAAAGGATTAAAAATAAGTTTGTTTGATGAGGAAGTAAAACAAGTTGGTCATCTTTCAAACATCAAAACAAGCAACTCTTTAATTTATATTCTTGCTGGGATTTATAAATCTGAAAACAAATTTGATGATGTTTTAATCTTAAACAATAGAGGAACTATTGCTGAGGCAGTAAGTTCAAATATCTTTATTGTAAAGAATAATGAATTCATCACTCCACCAATTATCGATGGGTGTGTTGACGGGATAATGAGGAAGCAAATCATCAACATTTTAAAATCTCATAAAAAGAAAATTGCTGAAAGCAGTTTAACAGATCGGAAGAGCGTCGTGTAGGGAAAGAGTGTAGATCTCGGTGGTC
>OCZT010001468.1_pt1 | contig 24423 bp, 17 predicted proteins | sample 1539031 | NCBI WGS metagenome assembly OCZT01 (sample SAMEA3539308, study PRJEB22396) | soil metagenome | biome: tundra; feature: field; material: soil | place: USA | collected 2010-05 | depth 0.15 m | reverse complement strand
GTCACCTTAGCTTTTGCTTTGCCGGGCAATTTTGATTTTACATAATCCGCCTGTTCAGTCATACCTTTTGATTGTTTGCTCGCAGCAATACCATTTAAAATCATACCATTAAAATAAGGGTCTATCTGAGGACGATATTGCTGAGGTATTGTATCGCGAAACCTCACTATCATGTCAATCCCCTTCGTGAATTTGACAGGATCTTTTATTCGTTTCAGGAAATTGGCAAAAGGCTGAAGTATCATAAACTTCTCATTCCCAAAAGACAATTCATCAAATCGGTTGGCCAGCGAATCAAAATCATTTTCGTTAGAGTAGCTAAACAGAACATTAGTTACTGCATCTGAAAGTGCTCCCCTGACATGCAGGCCGGAAAGAGACTTGGCTTTATCAAGGGCAGCTGCTGTATCTATGGCTCCAAGTGCAACCAGCGCTTTTCCTGCAATGGAATAAGATGAATCATTCATAGATTTCAGGAATAATGGCTTATAGGTCATCGACTTATATCGTCCAAGTGCTTCAATAGCGCCGGCTCTTACCAATGATTTCGGGTCATTCTCTGCCATATCAGCTATAAGTGGTCCGACAGATTTCTTAACAGAGTCATCTATTAAATTTAACTTCTGCAATACATAAATGCGTAATCCAAAATAGTTATCTTTCAGAGCAGTTTTCATAAAGTCAAGCGCAATGTGATCATCCCCCTGATTCCTGGCTGCAAAATCGATAGCTTCCCTCCTGTCAAGATACAACGCTGCATTTTTGTATTGAAATATATAATTATCGAGAGTTTTGTGCTCAGTTTTTTCACAGAGAAGTATTTTATCACCATCTACATTTATCAGATCTGGTTTGGAAACAGTGTGGAAAACAAAAGTGTCAGCCTGATGTTCAACCCAGACTTTATAACGCTTTTTCTCAGTACCCTCATACACATCAATTGCTATTGGTAATTTAAATATCTTTCCAGCCTGAGTTTGTTTTATGAAAACTCTGGCTGTTTTACCATCTGTATCGTAATTGTAATTAATATCTAGTTTCGGATGACCACTTCCATAATACCATTGGTTCCAGAACCAGTTAAGATCCTGACCTGTAACATCTTCAAAGGCAAGACGCAGGTCCTGTGCTTCGGCTGAATTAAATTTTCTCGTTCTCAGGTAGAGATTAAGCGATTTGAAGAAAGCACTGTCGCCAACACAGTACCTGAGCATGTTCAGAATTCGTCCGCCTTTCTGATAGCTTATGAGGTCGAATACATCCTCACGGTCATTGTAATAAAAGCGAACCAGGTCTTTCTTATCATTTCCGCCACGTAAATAATTCAGCAAGCCGTTAAAATTATGTTCAGCTGCAGCATCCTTACCATGTTTATGCTCCAACCAAAGGATTTCACTTAAGTCAGCGAATGATTCATTAAGAGTTATATTACTCCAGCTTTCACAAGTAACATAATCCCCGAACCACTGATGAAAGAGTTCATGAGAAATCACATCTTCCCATCTGTTTTCATCAACCAGCTGCCTAGCATCCTGCTGTGCAGATTCACCGTGCAATGTGGCAGTAGTGTTTTCCATTGCTCCGCTTATATAGTCTCTTGCAACAACTTGTGAATATTTGGGCCAGGGATAGTCCACACCTGTTATTTTTGAATAGAAATCTATCATCTCCGGAGTATAACCAAAGATCTTCCGTGCAACAGGGGCATATTCTTTTTCAACATAATAACTCACTTCCTTCCCTTTATAGCTGTCTTTTATAATGGAGTATTCACCAACAGCCATCATCATAAGGTAAGGAGCATGAGGTAAATTCATCCTCCAGGTATCAGTGCGGGTTCCGTCGTTGTTTTTCTTATGACTAACCAAAAGGCCATTTGAGAGCGTCTGGTATTTATCAGGAACGGTCATGCTGATTTCATCCGTTTGTCTTTGATTCGGTTTATCAATTGTTGGAACCCATCCGGAGTTAGATTCAGTTTCCCCTTGTGTCCATATTTGTGTTGGCTTCTTTTTATCCTTACCAAGTGAGTTAATAAAATACAAACCTTTACCTCCTGATATTGCTGCGCTTCCTTTCCTTTTTATCTCGTTTGGTTTAGCTGTGTAATTGATAAAAACCGTATAATTTTCACCTGCTTTGTATGTTTTATCAAGAGTGATATAAAGATTTAAACTATCATAGCGATACTTCAAAGGAAAACTTTTGCTGCCCTTAACTATTGATACTTCATTGATATTCATGCATTTTGCATCAAGGGTTAAAGAATCCGCAGGGTAAAAATGAGGATGAAGAGTGATCCAGACTTTGCCATACATCCACGATTTGGAATAATCGAAGCGTACATCAAGTTTTGTATTAACAAGGTCATTTATTTTTGTTGAGCTGGCACGATAAATACTTTTCCAGCTTTCCGTTTTGACAGAATCCGGTTTTTGTGAAAAGGATACGAGTGAGCATAGGAGAAGAACTCCTATAAGAATGTTTTTCATGAATAGTGTTTTATAATGGTTAAATTCCGCTGATAATACGCGCTTTAATAGATTCATATTCCGAATCCGTGATAAGCTTCTTCTCCAGCATATCTTTGGCTTGTTGCAGTTTTGTGGCAGCATCTTCCGATGCATTACCTGTTTGCTGAATTCCGGGGTTAGTTCCAATAGTAACACCACCGGATTTTGCTCTTAACTCTTCCAGTTCCCGTACACGTCTTTTTTCCCGCCACGATTGGTCCTGAGACTGGGCCAGACGATAAATCTGTTCAGCTTGTTCTTTTCTAAAACCTGTCAAAACTAAAACCTGATTTGAATCTTTAGAAATCGCTAAGTCAGTGGAACCAAATATCTTCACAAAAATGTCTGCTCCGAATATTCCAACTTTTATTTTGGCATCACCAAGATCCTGCCACCGGAAATCAGTCATAGCAAATCCTCCAAATAATCCTCTTTTAATCTGAATAAACCGTCCCGAGGTTGCCGCAATAAGAATTCTCCTGTTAGTGAGGGCAAATAATCTTCGTTGGATTGCCCAGGCTTCAAGCGTTTCTCCAGTCACAAGAACAGAATTCAGGTATTCAAGAGCTTTGTTTAAGTGGGAATCTTCTGATGAGTTGTCGTTAGTTGCCATAGTAATGAAGTATTAAATGAAAATGTTTGATTTCAACATCAAAAATAAAACAAAATGTTCAGATGTTTGCTTTTGTTGTCGTGTAATTCGTTGCATATAAATAATATATTCAGAAAAATCCTGAATGATTTTCCGGCTTTCAATAACTTTTTTCATTCCTGTTTGTTTGTTAAATAATAGTAAAAAATAAAAAGAAATTCCATAAATCTACTACTATATATTCTTAACCGATTAAAATATTTTGATTATTAATTATCATTTTTAATTTATCTAAATAAAAATAAGCTTTATGAAAAAAATATTTAACCGTTATCCACTGTTCTCTAAAAGAATAGTAATAGCAGCGGTATTCATTTCATTGGTTTTTTCATGTTCCAAAAACAATAGCGACCCTGCTAACGTAGCTAATAAGTACTGTACCGAAATTGACTGGAGCAATTCAATTGGGGTATCAGGATATTTTAAGGGAGCACTGGCAAACGCTATATTCGGTCTGACATCTGAAAGCATAACTGATAATGGAATATCCAAAAACATAACTTTCAATCGTGATGCCTCAGGGCATCTCATAAACGGATCTGGGTTTACATATACCTATAATCAGGACCAATTGGTTAAAATTGTGGCGAGTGACGGAACAGCGACTGGGTCAGGCACATTCACATTTGATACTAAGGGTCACTTAACAAATACCGTGGTTAAGAGTTCAGATGACCAAGGCACCACTACAGTTACCTATACTTACACCTATGACACAAATGATGATCCTGTTAAAATTATCGGTGATGCAACAAGTACAGATAATACAGGGACAAGTAAGGCTCATTATGATATTACTGCAGATTACCTTACCGATAAACTAATTTTTTTCCCACTCACTCCCGAAATTACCCCATTTACAATATATTTTGCATATACCTTTTATTCAAGCATGCATTTAATAAATAAATGGGTTATTAATATTACAGGGACCGATACAGATGGCACTGCCCTTCATCCAATAAATTTCACACAGCAGTACACTTATACTTATGATACTGATGGCAGGATGGCAACCATGGTACACACAGGTAATAGTAATAATATATACACATTTACATATTCAGGTTGCAATTAGAAAGAAAATTAAATTATGCTGTCGTAGTACATGTCTTTCACTTATAAAAATATTAACACAATGAAAAAAATAATTTATTTGATTATTCTGACAGTGTCAGGTATTTTCAGGACAAATGCACAAGAGACCGGTAAAACGCCGGAATATAAAGTTCCGGCTGCTTACAATTTCGATTATAAAGTGGTATATGAAATAAACAAGGAGGATAACAAAACTCCTGAAACTATGAGTTACTATTTCACTAAAAATGGTGATTATATGAGTATGGAGACTGCAGACAGTCAAAAAGAGAAGGATATGAACTTTATGATCTCTACTAAAGATGGTCTGATGATTACTTTTGGTGAAGAACGTGTGCCAAAAAGTCAGGACAAAAATCGTAAGGTTTTAAAAGTGATGGACATGCATAGTATGATGAAAGGCAGTGCAGAAAGCATGGCAGCACTGGTAAAAACCTTACCCAAAAAGGATAAGCCCGACACAGAGAATAAGAAACCAAACCAGTTGGACAATTTTATTAAGACAGGAAAAACCAAACAATTTTTTGGGTACCCTGCTGAAGAGTATTCGAAGGAATTCACTAAGGAAGAAAATGGGCAAATGCATTCCGGTACAATGAGTGCATGGTATGCCAAAGTAGATTTCGATCCTGAAATGATGTTCTCCCTGGGAGTGGGAAGTATGGCCGGGGGACAGTCACAATCTAAAATGAACCAATCACATCCCAACAATATGCTTGGAATGGGTTTGACACAGAAGAACTACCTGCTGGTTGAAATGAATTTTGCTGAAAATGGAGGTAAAAGCGGAACAGCAATGAAAGTCGTCAGTATTGAAAAAACCAGTTTCAGTAAAAGCACCGATGGATATTATATTAAAAATTATGCCGGAATGAGCATGATGGAGATGATGCAGAAGGAAAGTGAAGAAAAATAAGAAAAAGAGGTTACACATTTGAGCAACCCCTTTTTTTATAACTAATTTGTAAGAATATTATAGTTTGGTTTTTAGTAGCTCCTTATGCAATTTACGACGTTGTCTCCTGATACTTCGCGTGTAATTCACAGTATACATCACCGGTATTAAAACCAGAGTTAAAAATGTAGCAAAGCTTAATCCGAAAATTATTGTCCACGACAGAGGTCCAAAGAACATTACGTTATCGCCGCCAAAATGCAGATGAGGATTCAGATCAGTAAGTAATGTTGCAAAATTAATATTCATCCCGATAGCCAGCGGGATCAGGCCCAGGATCGTAGCAGTTGCTGTCAGAACCACCGGTGTTATACGTGTAAGTCCGGCCTGAATAATAGCCGGCCTCGTTTTAACTCCCTGCTCTTTTAGTTTATCGGTAAACTCTACAAGCAATATACCGTTCCTTACAACAATGCCTGCCAGTGCCACAATTCCCATCCCTGTCATAATAATTGAAATAGTCATGTGGAAGATCATATAGCCCAATAACACTCCAATCAGGCTGAATACCACTTCCGATACAATAATCAGCGCCTTAGACATAGAGTTAAACTGTGTAATCAGTATGAACATTATAAGGAATAAGCAGAGAATCATTGCTTTAGACAGAAATGCCATAGATTCTGCCTGATCCTCCTGTTCCCCTGTAAGGCGGATATCAACATCCGACGGTTTTGTAAACTGAGGGATCACTTTACGGAGTTGGGCATTTATCAGGTTTGCGTTGAATCCATCCAGAACGTTGGATGAGACAGTAATTACCCTTTTCAGATTAAGGCGGTTAATCTGTCCATAGCTGTTCACATATTCAACATGTGCAACTACTGACAGAGGGATCTGACGAATGAGCCCTGAGGTCATGTCCCTGTATGTAATTGTAAGATTAAGCAATTGCTCGAGATCTTTGCGTTGATTTTCCTCAAAGCGCAGCATTATAGAGTATTGATCCTCCCCTTCCCTGTATTTGGATACCTCTTTTCCCAGTTGACCTGTCCGGATTGCATCGCCAACTACTGCAGCTGTAATACCTTCTGAATTTGCTCTTTCACGGTCAAGAAGTATTAGTATCTCCGGTTTGGTTGTGGCAAAGTCAGATTTTAGCTCCTCTATACCACCTATCTGCAATGAATCAACAAATCGTTTAAAGTTATCAGCTGTTGCAGCGAGTTTTACTAAATCTTCTCCGGAGATCTCAATATTAACTGGTTTTCCTGTCGGAGGGCCCATTTTAATTTTATCAACAACTATTTCAGCACCCGGTACATCTTTGAGAGCCTCTCGCATTTTATTCATATAGACACTGGTACTTTGTCCGTGTCTGTACTTATACTCGACAAAATTGACTGCTATTTTAGCCAGATTAGACGATTTACTGGAATTATCAAAATTGTTATCAGAGGCAAGAAAGGCAACATTGGTAACAACTGATTCCACAATAGGATTCTTTTCACCGAGGACGCTCATAATACGATGTTCAGCAATACGGGCAACAGAATCTGTTACTTCTATCTGGGTGCCAATAGGCATCTTTATAAATGTATTAATAGTATTCGGTTCATTATCGGGGAAAAAAACCACTTTTGGTTTTAGAATATTATTTAAAACCATAGTAAACACAAAGAGGACAATCATACCACTGAGTGCATAAGCCGGCCTTTTCCCTTTCAATACCCATTTCAGGGTGTTTTCATATTTCTTCATCAGAGCCGGAATGAAATGGGACTGAAATCTTCTCAATACCTTATAGCCGAATAATTCATGACCAAGGAAGGAAATTGCAATGAACATTGTCAAATTACCAATTCCTCTTGCCCCCAAGAGATAAAATGGTAATGATATCAAAGCTATCACGGCAGTAGTTTTGTATACATTGCGCTTGTTAACAGGCGCATCTTCATCATCAAGCTTCATGAAATCGACTGCAAATACCGGATTAAATATATATGCGACTATTAATGAAGCGAATAGTGTGATAATAAGAGTTACAGGTATAAAAACCATAAAACTTCCAACCACTCCCGGCCAGAATGCGAGAGGGAAGAAAGGTGCTAGTGTTGTCAGTGTGCCCGAAAGTATCGGGACAAAAACTTCTCCCGCCGCAAACTTGGCTGAGGAGGTAATATCCATTTTGGTTTTCTTGTGAACACGATGGGTATTCTCGATAACTACAATAGCGTCGTCAACAACTATTCCAAGTGCAAAAATAAAGGCAAACATCACAAGCATATTCATTGTGAAGCCAATAAACGGGAGAAAAATGAATGCTATAGCCATTGATAACGGAACTGACAAAGCAACAAAAAGGGCATTTACCAGACCCATGAAGAACATCAGTACGATGGTAACAAAGATGAATCCAAGTATTATTGTATTATTAAGCTCATTCACTGTATTCCGTGTGTTACGCGATTGGTCACCGGTAACCTGAACAATAAGATTTGACGGGAGTTTGGTCTTCTGCATGTCGGCAATGATCGCTTTTATCTTATCTGAAGCATCCAGAAGATTCTGTCCACTTTTCTTTATTACGTTAAGTGTTACTACATTTTTCCCGTTATAGCGTGCAAAATTTTCAGGTTGATGAAAACCATCACGTACGGTAGCAATATCTCTGAGTTTAATAATAGCGCCGCTACTGGTGCTTAATATTACATTTTTTATCTGATCAATATCTGTCACTTCACCAACTACCCTGATGGAACGACTCATTTGCTGAAGATCTATATTGCCACCCGATACTGTCATATTATTAAGGCTCACAGCCTGCTCTATATCTCTGAATGTAAGACTGGCAGCCTTCATCTTATACATATCAACATCAACCTGGATTTCCCGGGTGAGAGCACCTCCTATTTCAACGCGGGTAATTTCCTTAAGACTTTCAATCCTGTCCTGCATATCATCAGCATATTTCTTCAGACGATCCAGTGGTATATCGCCAGAAAGATTGATATATTGAATAGGTATCTCTGAAAGATCAATTTCCATCACGGACGGATCAATAAAAGATGGATCAGTGGGTAAATCTTTTTTAGTCTTATCAACTGCATCTTTAACTTTTTGTTTTGCGTCTTTTATCTCAATTCCGGTGTTAAACTCAACGATAATTGCAGAAAAATCCTGCACAGAACGGGATGTAATCTTTTTAACACCGCTCATAGATTTTAAATTCTTCTCTAATGGTCTTGTTACCAGGTTCTCCATGTCGGAAGGAGATGTACCGGGATAAATTGTGTTAATATCTATCATTGGGATCACAATCTCAGGGATCTGTTCTTTAGGAATGGTATAGTAGTTAATCATACCAAATACCGCAATAATAAATACCAGAACATAAACACTGATTTTATTGTCAATTGCCCAACTGGTAGCGAAGAATTCTTTATACTTTTTTTCCATGAAAATATTTTTTTATTCTCTGATAATTTGAAAATCAGAATAATACTTAAAATCTTACATATTCACCATCCACAAGTTCCTGATAACCAACTGATATGACTTTATCCCCTACGGCCAAACCATTAACAACTTCTGCAACCCCATTATAACTGATCCCCAGAATCACAGGCTGTTTGAATGCAGCATTATATTTTTCCTTTGAACGAACAACATAAACATAACTGCCGACCTGATCTGTCTGAATCACATTCATTGGAACCTGGATTGCATTATCGGAATGATAGTCGTTTATCTGAATAATTGCTATCATATTAGCTTTCAGATCACTAATACCATCCAAAAGTTTGGTTTCAATTATAAAAGTTCTGTTTGTCGGATTGATGTATTTGCTTACAAAATCAACTTTTGTTTCAATTTGTTTATTAATATCGGGAAACAGAACAACCAGTTTGTCTCCCAGCTTAACTTTGGCTGAATAAGCCTCCGATACTTCAGCACTTACCTTCAGATTCTTAAATGCAACGACTCTGTAGGCTGCCAGACGCGGATCAGGGGAAACCACACCTCCAACTTTTATATTACACTCTTCAATTGTGCCATCAATTGGTGATTTTATTTTAAATTTATCTACCTGTTGTTTTAAAGATGAAATCTGCTTTTCAAGAGACTCTTTGTTTGTTTTTGATTGCAAGTATTGAACTTCACTTCCAATTTTCTGATCCCAGAGACGTTTTTGCTTATCGTACAGATCAGAAGCAAATTTAAATTGGGTTTCAAGACCCTGCATCTGGCTGCGATATTGCTGATCATCGATCTGTGCTAATACCTGACCCTTAACAACTTTCTGACCGACGTCGGCAAACTTTGAAGAAACTGTACCCGGTGCTTCTGCAAATACAGCTGCATTCAGATCGCCATCCAGTTTACCCTGTACCCGGATATAATGGTCGAACGTATTGCTACTGACTGCTTTCAGACCAACAAACTTAAATTTGTCGGGATTGAGAGAATCCTTCTTTTCTGTGCTGAGTACACCCTCCAGGCTCTTGATCTTATCAGTTATCTCAATTTGTTGTTGTTTTAATTTTGATAGTTGTGCCTGCTTGTTACTGCTGCACGAAAACATAAGAAATAAAACTATTGTTCCTGCTATACTTAATTTAATGGTTTTCATATCTGATCTGATTTGTTTAATTATTCGGATTTCTTAATTATATAACTTATTTACTGATGCTTAGAATACGATCGAGCTTTGCTTTTGCATTTAGAAGAGATAGAACAGAATTGTAGTAGTTTGATTCTGCAGTTAAAAACTGGTTCTGATTTTGAGTAAGTTCGAAGCTTGAAGAAACACCTTCTTTATATTTGATGACTGTTTTGTCATATACTTTCTTGCTTAGATCCATACTTTCCCTGTTCGTGATGAAATTGCTATAAGCAGTCTGGTAATTACTTTTAGCCGTTTCGAATTCCATTATCAACCCTTGTCCTGCATTTTCCTTTGCAAGGTCAGCTTTTGCGAGGTCAAACTTGGCTTCGCTGACTCTTGCATTCCGCATCCCGCTGGTAAAAATGGGAATATTCAGAGAAGCTCCTACCACATCTTTTACAGCAAAATTAAAAGCTGGCATATTAGTCTGTTCTTCATGTCTGTAAAATGCAGCTATAGTTGGCAGATATTTTGATTTTTCGCGTTTTAACATTAAAGCAGAAATTTTTTCCTGGTAATTAATTAACTGGTAGTCCGCACTATTGTTTACATCAAATGCAGTTGAGGTTAAATACTGGGTTTTACCCTGTTCAATAATACCCGGAAGACTATCTGTAAGCTCAATATTCTGGTCGAAATTTAAACCCAGCTGATATTTAAGTAGTTTTAAAGTAATTTGCTTTTGTGATTCTATGGAAGTAATAAGAGTCTGTATATTGGACTTACTTATCTTGACCTGATCCACGTCTGTTTCTTCATTTAAACCCTGTTCATTCATTTTAACCAGTTCATTGTAGGTCTGGTCAACAGATTTCAAACTTTGATTTAAAACCTTTTCATTTTCTCCCAGAACTAAAACAAGATGGTAAGTTCCGGCTACTGATTCTTTCGTTTCATTCTCTGTTTTTTCCAGACTTTTCTCAGTCATTTCTTTAACAACTTTGGTAGCCTGTAACCCAACCAGATATTCGCCGCTGAAAATAAGCTGTGAAACTGTAAAATCAACTACAGTATTGTTATGGACACCGAGCGAAAACGGAGGAGAATTTATATAGGCATTTGTAAGATCGGACTTTGTAATATTCCCATCGGGAAGTGAATTCACATCAAGTACGGGTCCAAGGTTTAATTGGGGTACAACAAACTGATGAAGATAATTTGCAGCAACACTGAACTGAGGCAATCCGGTTGCCAGATTTTCCCACACTTGTTTCTCAGCATGATTAATATCAATTTTTGATGACCTAACTGCCCTGTTGTTTTGAAGTGCAAAATCCTGGGCCTCCTGTAACGAAAGTTTAAGTGTTTCTTTTTTATCCTGACCGAATCCAGGAACAATTGATCCAATAAGTATAAACGTTAAAAGGTATTTCCGTATAAAATTCATATTATAAATTATTTATTATAAGCCGTTTCTAATTCTTTTATCTTTTTTTCCAAAATTATGATCCCTTTACTGGTTGCAATACCACGAATATGATAATTGAGCAGTTCCACAAATAATTTTATTGAAGTGAACTCCTCAACAGAAAATATCTCAAAAATATTTGTATCCTCCGATCTCCAGAGATATAACTTTGCAATTATTTCCGTGTTCATATCCTTACGATATAACCCCTCTTTTATCCCTTTCTGAAGGTTTAAAAGTATATAGTTGTAAATCCCTTCCCTGCGGTCTTTTAAAGTTTTCTGATAGTGCTGCGGATAATATTTTTTAAGGTCATACTCAGTTGCAGGATTCTGATCACGCATCAGTTTGTTCATAAAGATCGATATCTCAAATAACTCTTCAATGGCATTGAAACCAAATTCAAAGCATTTTGATATTTCCTCTCTTCTGATTTCTAACTCATTCTGAATAAATTTTCCCACAAGGTCATCTTTATCAGTCACATACTGGTAAAGAGTCTTCTTTGAAATACTAAGCTCCCTCGCAACATCATCCATGGTTATACTTTTAATTCCGTATTTCATGTATAACTCGCGAACCTTCAGCAGTATATTTTTCAGCTCTTCATTCATTCGGCAAAAATAGTATCAAAAAACTTAGGAAACAAATTTTATATAAAATGTTTCCTGAGTTTTTTAGAAATTCAACAAAAATGTAACAATTCAATACTTCGGGCTTAAATGAGCTTATGAAAAATAAATTCGCTTCCTGTTAATTATTACATTTAATATAAGTTGACTTCTGGTAAGTGTTAAATAATATACCAAATCGCTTGAAAATCAATTTATTTACCCCATCCCCAAGGGGAGTAAATTGATTTTCTTCGCTCCCATAGGGGCCGGGGTAAACGAAGAACCGAAGCGAAGTGGAGCTCGGCGAAGCCAAAATCAATGGGTTGATAAGCATGATTCCAGATTCTCATATTAAATTAATTGAATAAATTAGTTAATATTGAAATAAAAACTGATTCATTATGACAGAACAGATAAAACAAATTGCAGAAAGAATAAAAGAGATACGTGAAATCTCGGGATTATCTGCCGAAACCCTGGCAGGAAAGCTGGGAATTTCAATTGATTTATATCTGAATTATGAAAGCGGGAATACCGATATACCTGTAGGAATTATATTTGAAATATCCGAAATGTTCAATATTGAATTATCTGTAATGCTTGGAGGGGACAATCCTAAACTACGAGTTTATGGAGTTGTCAGGAACGGCAAAGGATTAAAACTTGAGCGCAGAAAGCAGTATAAATATGAAAGTCTGGCTTACAATTTCATACATAAAAAAGCTGAACCTTTCATGGTTACAATAGATCCTGGCACAGATGACAAATTGCTGGAATTTAATTCACACCCCGGACAGGAATTTAATTTTGTTGTTAAAGGTACTATGATGACAATAATTGACGAACATGAGATAATTCTGAATGAAGGGGATTCGATATATTTTGATTCGGGTCACAAACATGCAATGAAAGCGCTTAATAATGAACAGGTGAAGTTTCTGGCAATAGTTTTATAACAATATTAGATAAGAGAACAATGATACTTGAAAAATATCTTGACAGAATTGAATACAACTCCTATAAGGAATTTACTACCGATTTCAAGATAAAGATCCCTGAAAATTTCAATTTTGCATATGACGTTGTTGATGAAATAGCTGCAAGCAACCCCGACAAGATAGCCATGGTATGGTGTGACGATAAAGGCAATGAAGCCATCTTTACTTTCGGACAGATGAAGTATTACAGCGATAAGACGGCTAATTTCTTCAAATCGCAAGGTATACGCAAGGGTGACCCGGTGATGCTTATTCTTAAAAGACATTTTGAATTCTGGTTCTGCACAATTGCTTTAAATAAAATCGGCGCGATTACCATACCAGCAACCCATCTCCTTTCAACAAAAGACATTATCTACAGAAATAATGCAGCTGACATAAAGATGATCGTCTGTGTGCCCGATCCGGAAGTTATTCAGCATATTGAGGAATCAGAGAGTAAATCGCCAACACTGAAACTCAAAGTGATGATTGGCAATGAACGTCAAGGTTGGTTGAATTTTACAAAAGGGATTGATAACAGTTCGGAAAACTTTATCAGACCGGTTTCAGATCAGGCAACGGCAAATAGCGATATTATGCTCCTCTATTTTACTTCAGGAACTACCGGTATGCCAAAAATGGTGAATCATGATTTTGTCTACCCGCTGGGACATATTCTGACTGCAAAATACTGGCAGAATGTTCAGGACAATGGCCTTCATTTTACAGTTGCCGACACAGGATGGGCCAAATCAGCATGGGGCAAATTGTATGGTCAATGGTTATCAGGAAGTGCTGTTATGACTTATGATTATGATAAGTTTGTTCCAAAAAACCTTATGGAAGTAATTGAAAAATACAAAGTTACAACTTTTTGTGCACCACCTACCATTTACCGGTTTCTCATTAAGGAAGATCTCACAAAATTTGATCTGAGCCATCTTAAATACTGTGTGGTTGCCGGAGAACCATTGAACCCGGAGGTTTTTAAACAATTCTACGATCATACAGGGATCAAACTTATGGAAGGATATGGTCAGACCGAATGTACCGTAGCTGTGGCAACCTATCCATGGATGAAGCCCAAACCCGGTTCAATGGGAATGCCAACTCCTGGTTATGATATTGAGATTGTTGATGAAGATGGTAATCCATGTGAGGCAGGTAACGAGGGAGAGATTGTAATACATACTGTCAATAGCAAACCTGTCGGTATGTTTAACGGATATTACCGCGACGATCAGTTGACTGCGAGTGTCTGGACAAATGGTGTATACAGAACCGGTGATATGGCCTGGCGTGATGAAGATGGTTACTTCTGGTTTGTTGGCAGGTCAGATGATGTAATAAAAAGTTCGGGTTACCGAATTGGTCCTTTTGAAGTCGAGAGCGCATTGATGGAACATCCTGCCGTACTTGAATGTGCAATAACTGCGGTACCCGACCCCGACAGGGGCCAGATTGTCAAGGCTACAATCGTTCCTTCAAAGAATTATCAACCGAGTGAAGAGCTGGCAAAAGAGCTTCAGGAGCATGTCAAAAAAGTAACAGCGCCTTATAAATATCCCCGGTTAGTTGAATTCGTAACTGAACTTCCCAAAACGATAAGCGGGAAGATCAGAAGAGTTCAGATCCGCGATGAAGATAAATAGATTTAAAATTACAAATTATGTTAAAACACACGATTCAAAATAATAGTTACAACAATGCATTTTAACTCCTGAACAAAACTGAACCACCTTAAAACCCTTTTAATTTAATATGAACAACTAATATTTATCCTATGGCATTAACTGGAACATCATCTAAATCACTTTTCAAATCGGAAAGTGAAAAGGGTAATCCCGTCTACATCATGGCTCTTACTCTCGTAGCAACATTAGGTGGGCTGCTATTTGGTTACGACACTGCTGTTGTAAACGGTGCTGAAAAATCACTTGTTCAACTTTATATTGCTAAAATTGTCGACCCGGCCAATCTCGAATATGCTCTTAAAATGATTTCACAGTACAAGTTAATGGTGACTTTAGCCTTTTACCTGGTGGTTTTAATAGTTTCGGCTCAGATACTCAAGCTTATCGGAAAAAATAAAGGATTAATTATCAGTGCAATACTTCTCAGTATTCTTACAATCTGGGTCATTGGTTATCTAAAGGCTGAGATTTCACAAACTCAGGATTCACTAAAAAGTTATGTTGATTCTGTTAAGGGATTTACCATTTCGAGTGCATTAATCGGATGTATTATTGGAGGAGCGATGGCAGGATTCATTTCAAAGTCGATTGGAAGAAGGAATGGGCTCATTATTTCAGCCCTGGCATTCACAATATCGGCAGTTGGTGCATGGAACCCGGAAAAGCTGAATTTATTCGGTACATTGCCGGTATTCTCATTTGTAATTTACAGAATTGTGGGAGGAATTGGTGTTGGATTGGCTTCGATGCTCTCCCCGATGTATATTGCCGAAATAGCACCTGCTAATGTGCGGGGAAAGCTGGTTTCCTGGAACCAGTTCGCTATTATCTTCGGAATGCTTGTAATTTATTTTGTAAATCTGATTATAGCCCGAAGAGGAAATGACGCGTGGCTGGTATCTGAAGGATGGAGATGGATGTTCTTCTCCGGTGTAATTCCTTCCGGCCTGTTTCTTATCCTTCTTATGTTTGTACCTGAGACACCAAGGTACCTGGTGATGAAAGGAAAGGAAGATAAAGCTCTTAAAGTGCTGAATAAAATTTCAGGAGAAAAAACCGCTCCGGAGATACTTAAAGAGATCAAAGATACCCTGAATGAAAAGAGCATTCCCTGGCTGTCATATGGATTCCTTGTCATTTTTATTGGCATACTGCTCTCGGTATTCCAACAGTTTGTAGGTATAAATGTTGTATTATACTATGCAGGTAACATATTCCGGAACATGGGTAATTCTAATGATTCCTCTATGATTCAAACGATTATTGTTGGTATTGTGAATCTCGTATTTACAGTATTAGCAATCTTCACAGTTGACAGATTTGGCAGGAAGCCATTAATGATAATAGGAGGTATCGGAATGGCACTAAGTATGTTTGCCCTTGGATTTTCATTTTACTCCGGAAAGCCTGGAATTGTCGCTCTCATTTTTATGCTTACCTATACGGCGGCTTTTGCTATGAGCTGGGGTCCAGTAACGTGGGTTCTGCTGTCAGAAATTTTTCCGAATTCTGTCAGAAGTGCTATGTCGATTGCCGTTGCAGCACAATGGTTAGCTAACCTTATCGTTTCATGGACTTTCCCGATGATGAACGATAATATAGCCCTGACTACACGTTTTAATCATGGTTTTGCCTACTGGATATATGGTATTATGGGTGTTCTGTCTGCTCTGTTCATCTGGAAGATTGTTCCGGAAACAAAAGGCAAAACATTGGAAGGAATTGAAAAGATCTGGAAGAAAAAGAAAGCTTAGTCCCAACAGTCTAGAATAATCCGGCTTTCTTCATTATTATCTCAATATCATATTCAGGTTTGCGGGCTTTCCTGGTCAGCATGGCATTAGCTTCCTTACCGGCAAGTACAGCCTGAATAGCAACAAATGCAATTAACCATAAAGGTCACAAAGCAGCGGCACTAAAATATTAACTACACAAAAACCAATAACTTAATGTCCGGATATTCTCTCAATAATTTCCATACACATTCGCCCATTGTGGTATGGACATACCCAGAATCCACCTTTGTCACCTCCCCCGACAACACCAGATTCCGAAACTGAACTGAACCAACCACCTGTCTTGTTATCAACCAAATGATTTTTAGTATAATTCCAGCAGTTAATTGAATTATCGAGATACTTTTCATTTCCTGTCAATTCGTATGTATTGAGGTATCCAATAATTGTTTCCGCCTGTGCCCACCAGCTCCGTTCGGTATTTATTCTTCCGGTTGATAGATCCTTATCGTAGATCAGACTTCCATCAGATTGTATTCCTTCTGCAGCGGCATTTGCTATCTTAATACTTGTTCCCTTTACTTTTGCCAGTAAGAAAGGATCACCCAGCAGACCGGCAGCTTCAACCATAAGCCATGAAGATTCAATATCATGTCCGTAGGAATCTACAGCTGAGGTTCTTTTCCAGTTTTTATCCATGAAACAAATGAGATGCGATGTTTTGGGGTCTATTATTTTATCAAGAAATATTTCAACCAGATCCTTTAAGCGATCTGCCACCCTTTTGTCGGGCCATACCCTGTAAAGATTGGTATAAGCTTCCATAATATGAAGGTGGGTATTCATCGTTTTCTCATCACTTATTGTCGATTCACCGATCAGCATATCGTGTGAACGGTGCCAGTCACGTGTGAAAACCTCGAAATATCCGTCAGAATTATTATCAAGAGCATACTTCTCAAACAGGTCAAATATTTCCTTTGCAGCCGACAGGGCTTCCTTATCACCTGTAGCCCGGTAATACTCAGACAATCCATAAATAAAAAATGACTGTGTATATGTCTGTTTCCTGGTATCTGATGGTTCTCCATTCGATTTGACGCTTCGGTATGCACCACCATACTTTTTATCGATAAAATGAGACATTATATAATTTTTCGATCTGGTAGCCAGCCGAAGGTATACTGTATCTTTAAGAATCCGGTATGCCGAAGAGTATGTCCATAAGATCCTTGCATTAAGTATACCGCCTTTATCTTCTTCAGAAAAGACCTGGTTATTAACGTTTATACGGCCATAGAATCCACTGTTTTGGTTATCAATCATCCTGGTTGACCAGTAAGGGAGCAGATTTTTAGTGAGATTAATGAATACTTCATTCTTAAGCTGATTCATTCTGAGTTTAGGATCAACCTTCACGCTGTCTTGCCTGTCTATGGAATAAAGATTTGATGAAATCAGTACGGTTATGGCTACAAATAAATATTTTTTCATGATCCGTATCCGTTAAAGGAACCTTTCCCTTTGTTTTACTTTGCGTTCAACTTCGTGATCCTTTGTGCCTGCCTATCCTACCGTCTCAGGTTTCTCCTGTCAGGGATCAGGTTCCTGGATGAACCGAACCTGTTAGGTATACGGCTGTTAAATTGCTGTTTAGTTGGTTTAACCGGATTATTATCAATCAAAGGAAAAGGATGATCATCAACAACCTGAATCTTTTTAGTAATAAGCCTTTCGATATCTTTAAGATATTCTTTTTCTTCCGCATCGCAGAATGAAATAGCCGTACCTTTAGCGCCTGCTCTTCCTGTCCTGCCAATCCGGTGAACATATGTTTCGGAGATATTGGGGATTTCAAAGTTTATAACATACTCAAGATCATCTACATCTATACCCCGGGCAGCAATGTCGGTAGCAACCAGAACTCTTGTTGTCTGTGCCTTGAAACCTGAAAGTGCCTTCTGTCTTGCATTCTGTGCCTTATTACCATGGATCGCTTCAGCGCTGATGTTTTTCTTTTTCAGAACTCTCACGACTTTATCGGCACCATACTTGGTCCGTGTAAAGACAAGAGCAGTTTTTATCTTCTCATCCTTAAGTAATTCAAGCAACAATGAGTTCTTATTCCCCCTGTCAATGAAGTAGACAAACTGGTCAACAATATCAACCGTTGATGCAGAAGGAGTAACTTCCACCTTTACAGGTTTATAAACTATTGAACCTGCCAGTCTGACAATCTCCGGAGGCATAGTTGCAGAGAAAAACAGCGATTGTCTCTTCTGAGGGAGAGAGGCAAGGATCCTTCTTACATCATGGATAAAACCCATATCGAGCATCCTGTCAGCTTCATCGAGTACAAATATTTCAACATCTTTTAACGAGATAAATCCCTGGTTCATAAGATCAAGCAATCTTCCGGGTGTTGCAACAAGAATATCCACACCATTACGTAATGCTTTTGTCTGGGGATTCTGATTCACTCCGCCAAAAACAACAGCGCATGTCAATTCAGTATAACGACCATATACTTTAAAACTCTCCTCGATCTGGATTGCAAGTTCCCTGGTTGGTGTGACTATGAGGCTCCTTATTTTTTTCTTTCTGTCGAATGTTTTATTTTTGCTTAACAGCTGAAGAATTGGTACCGCGAAAGCTGCTGTTTTTCCTGTGCCTGTCTGAGCACAGCCTATCAGATCGATTCCCTGTAAGACAATTGGTATAGCCTGTACCTGAATGGGTGTTGGTATTGTGTAGCCTTCTTCTTTTAACGATTTTAAAATTGGTTCAATTATGTTTAATGATTCAAATTGCATGTTTAAATATTTAAATTAAAAAGTCCGGATTATTAATTTTATCACCCGGATTGAATGGCGGCAAAGGTAGTCTTAATTATCAAGAGTTGGGTGTTTTTGTTATAATGTGGTGATAACTATGGTGCTAGGTGCTTGATGCTGGGTGCTTGTTATTATCAGTAAACCAGTAACCAGCAACAAGTAGCGAGCAATCAGTTCCAGCAGCAGCAATTATTTAAGCTGTTCCACTGTATTCCTGACCCCCTCCTGATATGTAGTTGTTTTGAATTTAAACCGCTTCTCGAATTTAGATGAATCAAAAAAATAGTCCCTGTCATACTGATAGATCATTTCCGGCATCTCTTTAAGAACCGGAACAAAAAGTCCAACGATCTTTATCATCCACAACGGCATAACAAATAGTTTGTTTGCTACTTTCATTTCCCTCGAAAAAAGCTCCACAAATTCCCTTCCGGTAAGTGTATTTTTATCTGTTGGAAGATGCCAAATTGTATTATAGGCATCATCTGTATTGCCGAGAAGAGCTGTAGCTTTGGCAGCATCCGGTGTATAAGTAAATGAGTGCTTTTTATCAGCATCAACAAACCAGATTGCCCGCATCCCTTTTAAAAAGTTTTTATAAACCATCTCATTTACAAAACTCTTGTCATTACCAGGACCGTAGAAATCGGCAGAACGTGCAATGAGGGCCATCAGTTTTCCGGCTTTCACTTCATCCATTATCATCCCGGCAATCTGTTTCCTAACTGCCCCTTTCTTACTCGGTGGATTATTTGGAGATTCCTCAGTCATATGAGGAATAGCATTGATATCATAAGTATAAACATTGTCAAAAAAAACCAGTTTTGCATTATGCTTTAAACATGCATTTATTGTAGCTCTGATCAGTCTTGGCCACTTCTCTTCCCAAACTTTCACCTTATAATCAAATCCTACGACAAGATAAACAACATCAGAGCCTTCAACAGCATGGTCAACAGACCCCGGATTAGACAAATCAGCTGCGAAAAGCTCATCTGATTCATTTACTTTTCTGGGGTTACGGCTTACTAGTCTTATTTTATCCGTGTAGTTTATTAATTCCTTTGCCAATACCGAACCGATTGTACCGTTTGCTCCTAAAATTGTTTGCATATGTTTAAAATTTAGATACTTCTTAAAGTTTCTTTTCCTGCATCTGTCTTGTGAATTTCACAACCATGGACCGTGGAGCAAATCTGACAGAATTAGCCAATATTAAATTTTTGAACCCGTGAATAGCAACAGCTTTTCCCTTCATCATTGCCTGGTATCCATATTCCGCTACTTCCCTCGATGTCGCTATATTTTTTCTTTCAGGTATTTTGCTGCCTTCCTTTGATGAAGCAGCCTGAAAACCGCTGTGTGTTGATCCCGGACAAAGTGCAGTGACCGTTATTCCATGCTCTCGGACTTCTTCATTTACAGCTTCTGAGAAACTAAGGACAAATGCTTTTGTAGCAAAATAAACCGACATTGTCGGTCCCGGTTGAAAAGAGGCAGTTGATGCAACATTCAGAATTTTACCACCACGCCGGCTTATCATATCAGGCAGAAAGAGACGGGTAAAATGAGCAAGTGCAGTTACATTAAGGCCGATCATCCGTTCCTGCTTATTCCAGTCGCTCTCTGCAAATAGTCCGAAGTCACCAAAACCTGCGTTATTGACCAGATAGTCTATTGAGATACTCTTCAGTTTCAATTCATCGTAAACTTCTTGGGCAGCGCCTGATTGTGACAGATCCTTTCCAATAGTAAAAACTGAAATATTGTGTTTCTCCTCGAGTTCATATTTAAGCTCATCAAGTTTGTTTTTACTTCGGGCAACAAGAATAAGGTTATCGCCATTCTCAGCGTGAACCTTTGCAAGCTCATATCCTATTCCGTTTGATGCTCCTGTTATTAAGGCTGTCTTACTCATATGAGATATAAGTTATTTCGTCTACGGCTTATCCTGTTGCCTATTTAATATAACATTGAGTAATCCTTAAAGTTCACTAAGTAAAAAAATCGTTGCCCAGCGGACGACATGTTCCCATGAAGCAATCAGTCTCATTCTTACCTTTTATTCTAATTGAATTGACAGGCAAAAGACTCCAGGGTAAAACTTTTTCTGATTCAATCAGGTGAAACTGTCCATTATTCATCATTGCTGTTATATTGTAAAAATCTGATTTAAAAGGCTCTCTATACTCTTTTGAATGATATTCTTTCCCCCTGAGAAAAGCTACACGCGTCAGGCCCATTTCGGCAAGACTAACACTTGAAGGAACCGGATGATCAGACCAGGAGGCATATACAGTCTGAAAATCATCGGAACACGATTCTCTCCATTTATTACCATCTTTAAATGATTCAACATAGTGAGTCATTGTCGTCATTAAGCTACTCCAAGAGTCATCATTTTCAAAAAGCATAGTGATTGCTGTAAGCACAGCTGCAGCATCGAATAAGTAACTTTGTTCCTGAAAAACACCCTTAAAAAAAGAGTGCTTAAGGTTTCTACTATCCCAGAATTTATTTAAAAGATTATGGATAAGCTCAACTGCATTCAATTCAAGATCGGGCCTCATGAGATATCTGCCTGCCTGCAGCATAGCAGTTGCCAAAAGAGCATTTATCCCACAAAGTATTTTATCATCCTTTAATGGCTGCTTCCTTTTCAGTCGAACGGATAATAGTTTGTCTTCAATCTCTCCAAGAGGATTATCATTCATTCTGATAAGATGGATCAAACCTTCAAAGTTTTCGGATTTATTAATAATATATGTTTTGGAAAATCTTTCAAACTCTTCAGGGAGTAGTTCAGTTTTAAGCTGTTCGTAGTTCCAGAGGTAAGTGGCACCCTCTTTGTGTTCTGTATCGGCATCAATACCCGTTATGTATAAACCTTCAACCTTAAAACACTCATCCAGGCACCTTAAAATTTTCTCTGCCATTTTTTTGTATGTCTCTTTACCTATCACGCGATAAGCGAGGGAATAGCACCAGAGTGCCATAGCCTGATCATATAACATCTTTTCAAAATGGGGAATTGTCCACTCCCGGTCGACGCAATATCTGAAAATACCCCCCTGCAGGTGGTCATTAAGTCCTCTCTGGCTCATTGTATCAAGAGTTCTGATGCAAATAGTTTTCGCGGAAGGACCATCTTCTATTCCCAGTTGGTATAAAAGAAATAATAATGATGAGTGAGGAGGAAATTTTTGTCCGGTACCAAAACCTCCGTTTTCCGGATCATAATATCTTGAAAGTGTTCTTGTCAATGAAGACTCATCAGCTGTTTCAGTCGGATTCCCGGCGGAAACAAATGGAGGAATTTTATCCCTGTTATGTTCAAAAAACTCATGAACTTTTTCAGATATTATCAGAAAAGATAACATCGAATCTCTTGAATCAACCGGAGCGTAAGTAAGTGCATAAACAGGACGAAGGTCGGGTGTCAGGAAAACATTTAGAGGCCATCCTCCACTTCCATTCTGATTATTAATGAAATCCATCAGATACAGATCAATGTCTGGTCGCTGTTCACGGTCAACTTTTATACAAATAAAGTGAGTATTCAGGTAATTGGCAGTAGAGAGATCAGAAAATGCCTCAGCAGCCATAACATGGCACCAGTGACATGTTGCATAACCTACAGATACAAACAGAAGTTTATTTCTCTTAACTGCATAGTCTATTAGTTCATCACTCCACTCCTGCCACCATATTGGGTTGGCAATGTGCTGCAGAAGATAAGGGGATGATGATTTATCGAGATTATTACGACTGATTTCTTTCTCATCTATATTTTTCCTTGTCATGAACTATTATCTTCTTTCCTATCTAACTGATACAATTAATTTTTTCTTTATTGATCAGAAAACTCTGAATTATAACGATTGACAGGACAGAATGTTCACTATTAGAAAGGCGCAAAGACACAGTGGTGTAAAAGCCTAAATATGTTTTAACGCCCTGCGGGCTGTATGTTGCAGTGCTCCGTCTGTAGGCTTCGGTGTCTGATAACTATATTTAAAGACAGACCGAAGGTTGTAAAGACTTCCGGACACAAAGACTATTTGATATTCAAGTCAGGTTCATTCTGTTTTCGGTAGTTCCGGCCCCTTCTTCTCCCCTCCCGGTGTCAGTCCCATTGTCAATGCTGTCATTCCAGCCAATCCACCTAACTGCATGGTTTCAAGTGCTGAGCTAGGAACAATTACTATTGTGGAGTTCGTCTTCAATCCTTCATACAGCATGTTCATTGCTCTCAGATGAAGAGCTGTTGGATTGTTTTCATATGTTTTTGCAGCTTCTCCAAACTTTTCTGCCACCTGTCGTTCAGAATCACCCAAGATCACTCTGGCTTGACGTTCTCTTTCAGCCTGGGCCTGCATCGACATAGCATCCTCCAGCGAAGAAGGGATCAGAACATCTTTAACCTCAACCGAGATCACATTGATACCCCATGGTTCCGTACGATCATCAATAATCTTTTGAAGCTGTTCACTCATTTTGTCTCTTCCTTCAAGCATCTCCGACAACATGGTCTTACCTATGACATCACGCAGGGCTGTCTGTGAGGCCCAGTTAATTGCGTTTCTGTATTCGGCTATTTCAAGGGCAGCCTTCTTGGCATCCAGAACTTTCCAGAACAGTACTGCATCCACATCAACTGGCACTGTATCTTTTGTAAGTGTCTTTTCAGCAGTAAATGTAGTAGTTATGACGCGGCCGTCAATCCAGTATGCAACGTTATCAATAATAGGGATTATAAAAAATAATCCTGGCCCTCTTAACGACTGAAACTGACCTAGCCTCAGGACCACAGCTTTTTCCCACTGGTCAGCTATCTTAATTGCAGCTGAAATTATTATAGCAAAAAGGAATGTAATTACACCTATAACTAAAGTTCCTGTACCTGCCAGATTACTATTTCCGGAATAAGCGATTGCTAAGCCGATAGCCATTATAACAAAAAATATTAATACTGAAAAAGAGCTTCTGGTTTTCATAATAATTTCCTCCAATTATGTAATAAATTATAAATCAAATACGTTAACGCATTCTAAAGTATCGGATCGGTTCATAATTATTGAGCTTCTCCGGATGATCCCAAATTTAGGTAATAAATAATCGGAATGCAACTGAATTATGGTATTATCTTATCCAGGTGTAAAGTACTTCGTAATGTGCGCGGGGCAGAATCCCACACATCACGATTTTAAGTTGATACTTCCCAAAACAATCTTTATATAACTTATCTTTCAAATCTCCTTGCTATCAGATACAATTTAAAAGAAGGCGACACTCGATGTGAAAGTCAATGACTGCAATACAATTCTTGA
>OCZT010001467.1_pt1 | contig 24445 bp, 20 predicted proteins | sample 1539031 | NCBI WGS metagenome assembly OCZT01 (sample SAMEA3539308, study PRJEB22396) | soil metagenome | biome: tundra; feature: field; material: soil | place: USA | collected 2010-05 | depth 0.15 m | reverse complement strand
TGACACCGATCGAGTGCCTGCATTACGCGCTGAATCTACCCACTTCCGTGGTCATCACTGGCATCGACAGCATGGAGATTCTGGATCAGGCATGCGAAGCCGTGCAGACGTTTCGCCCGATGAGCGATGAGGAGATACGATCCTTGCTGTCGAAAACCGCCGAGGCGGCGGCGCGTGGCGATTTCGAGCCATTCAAGACCACATCCATATTCGACGGTACCGCCCAGAACCCGGAGTGGCTGGGAGAGGAGCCGCAACGCCTACAGCAGCTGATGCCGAAGTAAGCCGAGGCAAGCAAGCCGTCAGTGCCTGTCTCAAACAACGAAGGAAATCCCACCATGAGCATGATCACCACCCACGACGGGACAGACATTTACGACAAGGACCTGGGCTCTGGACAACTTGGCAAGACCGTGCTGCCCGTCATCGCAATCGCGCTGTGCATGCTACTTTCCCTCGCCGTGTCGGCGTGCAGCGGGGCGACGCAGACTCAGGGCAAACCGACAACGGACTCCGGTGCGACATCCGGGTCGGCGGGTGGCGCCAGCAAGCCGCTGCCTGCACTCAAGAGAACGGCGGGCTTCACGGACAAGCAGTGGCTCGGCAAGCAACTGTTCTTCGACTCGAACCTGTCATCGCCACCCGGTCAGGCGTGCAAGGCCTGCCACGACCCGGCGACCGGCTGGGCCGATCCGAGGAAGGACTCGCCCACGTCCGAGGGCAACACCCCGGGTCTCTTCGGCGACCGCAACAGCTCCAGCGTGGCGTACGCGTCGTTCAGCCCAGATTTCCACTACGACGCCGCCAAGAAGAGCTACGTCGGCGGGCAGTTCTGGGACGGCCGCGCCAAGAACGAGGCAGACCAAGCCAAAGGCCCCATTCTCAACCCACTGGAGATGAGCGGGGCCAACAAGCAGGCCGTGATTGACGCTGTGAAGGCCGGCCCGTACGCCGACCTCTTCAAGAAAGTCTGGGGCGCGAACGTCTTCGATGAGGCCGAGACGGCGTACGACAACCTTGCGGCGTCCATCGCCGAGTACGAGAGGACGAGCGAGGTCAACACCTTCAGCTCGAAGTACGACGACGTCCTGAGGGGTGCGGTGACGCTGACCGAGCAGGAGAAGCGCGGCCTCGCTCTCTTCAAGGGCAAGGCGAAGTGCGACACGTGCCACACGAGCACCGCCGCCGCTGCCAGCGGCAAGGTGCTGTTCACCGACTTCGGCTATGAAAACGCGGGCGTGCCGAAGAACCCGAAGAACAAGTTCTACACGCTGGACGCCAAGGACAACCCGGCCGGCAAGGATTTCATCGACCTCGGCCTCGGCGGCCAGCTGAAGAAGCGGAGCGAGAACGGGAAGTTCAAGGTGCCGTCGCTTCGCAACGTTGCGCTCACCGCTCCGTACATGCACAACGGCTACTTCACGACCCTCAAAGACGTCGTGAGGTTCTACAACACGCGCGACGTGGCCTCGGCCGGCTGGCCGGCGCCCGAAGTCACGGAGAACGTGAACAAGCAGGATATGGGGGACCTGAAGCTTACGGATTCCGAGATCGAGGACATCGTCGCGTTCCTGAACACGCTGACCGACACGAAGTTCCCACACTGAGGCCTGGTTCGCTTCAGATCGTCATCGCGCTTGGCTCGACGCGGCTGGCCGGTCGTTCAAGTTGCCAATAACGACACTTCTTCCCAGTAAGGGATGTAACCATAGTGTTTATAAATGCTGGTTCCCCAGGTCGAATCAGCCATATTCGGCCAGTTGTCCTTATCGAAACCTGGAGCATTCTCCAGCAGTTTCTTGTCAAGGTTCAGGACGGCGTGCTTTCCCGACAAGTTGAAGCGGAGCGCGTTCCACGGAATGGCAAAATACTTGTCACCCATCCCAAGAAAACCTCCAAAGGATAAGATCGCGTACGCGATCCGGCCCGCTCCAGCGTCGAGTACGAGGTCTTCGATCTTTCCGAGGTCCTCATGTTGTGCGTTGACGACCTTACTGCCTATCACCGTCTTCTTCGCGAGAACGATGTCAGTGTAGCTCCCTACTTTCGGCCCGGCCATGTGTGATTCTCCTTATCGTCAGAGGAAGCTGGTTGACTCGCCTGACTTCCCAGTAGGCAGCATCATAAAAGAGACGAAGATGGGTATCTGTCCACTTCGGAACACATTTGCAGCTGCTCGGTTATTCGGTCGTCCGAGTTCTTCCGCTCACACGTGAGACTCAGGTACGGTATCATTCCGCGGAGGCGCTTTCTCCGTTCGGCAGGGCCGGGGAAATGAATCGTGACCTGCGCGAACCTCGACCGCGCGCAACTCACGCGCCTGCACGCCGCATCTGATTATTCCTCCGAAGGAGTAGCTCAACTGGCGGATCACGTCCGCGCCGAAGTCCCTCTCGATTCCTTATGTCCCGAGGCGTCGGGTTCTTGGGTGCGTCGGATTCTCACGCCCGTCAGAACCTCGCGGGGCGGCGGACTTGAATCTGCGCGTCAATGACCCGCCGCGCCGGCGCGTCTCCCCGGCTCTGATTGCCTGCGGAGGGCTGCTGGTCCTCGCCTCGATGTTTCTGCCCACGGTTCTCCAGAAGATGCCGGATTTCGAGGTGTACTGGAACGCCGGGGCGCGCGTCATGTCCGCCGCGCCGCTCTACCGGCTCGAGGATGGCCACTTCCAACACAAGTATCTGCCCATCTTCGCAGGACTCGTCGCGCCACTGGCGCTCCTTCCCCTGACGAAGGCCAAGATCATCTGGTTCTATGGGTCGGTCGCCGTCGTGGTCGGGCTCCTCGCCATCAGCCTCAGTCTGCTTCCGCACCGGCGGATCCCGCCGCACGTGCTCGTGCTCTGCACCGTGCTCGGCATGTTGAAGTTCTACGCGCACGAACTCAACTTAGGGCAGTGCAACGCGCTCATGGCTCTGTGTGTCGTGGTCGGCTTTGCGTGCTTGAGCCGAGGGAGGCCCGTACTGGCCGGATTGGTCCTCGCGATGGCGGTCGTCATCAAGCCGTATCCCGTGATCTTTCTCCCGTACTTGCTGCTCAAGCGGCGCTTCGTGACGTTCGGTGTTTTTCTCGCGCTTGTCATCCTCAGTCTGCTGCTCCCGGCGGTGATCTACGGTGCGGAGGGCAACCGCTTGTTGCTGGAGAGCTGGGTGCAGACACTCTCCCAATCCACGCGCGCCAACCTCCTCAACCAAGACAACGTGTCCATCTGGGCGATGTACGCCAGGTGGTTCGGGGTGGGGGCGTTGGCGTCCGGCCTGGCGCTGGCGACCCTGCTGGCCATCGCGGCTGGGGTCCTCGTGCTGCTGCAACTCGGCTCCGAGCGACCCGGCGTTGAATACCTGGAGATGGCGCTGCTGCTGATGCTGATTCCCTTGGTTTCGCCTCAAGGGTGGGACTACCAACTGCTGATGGCCACGCCGGCCGTCATGCTGCTCGTGAACGAGTTCCGTGGCCTGCCTCTCGCGATGCGTCTGGTGTCCGGCGCGGCGATGGCGACCATGGCGCTGAGCGTGTTCGACATCATGGGACGACGGGCCTATGCGGCGTTCATGTCCGTGTCGGCTATCACCTTCTGCGCGCTCGTCTTGCTCGGGGCACTGGCGTGTCTGCGTGTCCGGCGCCTGGCGTAAGGACCACTTCAGTTCTGCCTCGGCGTGCTAACATCCCACCAGCGCGGCCTGAAAATTGTGCGACCTTCCAAACCGATGCTCTTCCTGGATTTTGACGGCACGATCACGCGTCGCGATGCGACGGACGCGATACTCGAAGCCTACGCCGACGCGCAATGGCTTGGGATCGAACACGAATGGAAGGCCGGGCGCATGAGCTCGCGCGAATGCCTGACGGCCCAGATGGCCCTGGTCAGAGCGACCCGGGATGAGATTGATGCCCTGCTGGACGAGGTCGAGATCGACGAGGGCTTCGCCCCGCTGCTTGAAACCTGTTCCGCTCATGGCGTGCCCGTGCACATTCTCAGCGACGGGTTCGACTACTGCATCCAGCGGATTCTCTCGCGGCCATCGCTGAACCTCGCGCGACATCTGCGAGGCGTGCAGATTGTGTCGAGCCACCTCGAGCCGGATGGGGATCGGTGGCGCGTTGGTTTCAGGTCCTTTGAGCCGGCCTGCACCCACGGTTGCGCCACGTGCAAACCCGACGCAATGGTGGCGCTGAACACCAGCGGCGGGCGAACGATCTTCGTTGGGGACGGGCTGTCCGACAAGTACGCGGCGGCGCGCGCCGATCTCGTGTTCGCCAAGGACAGTCTGGCCGCCTATTGCGATGCGCAGGCTCTCTCGTACGCGCCCTACGACAACCTCGCCACGATAGCCCGGCGGCTCGATCACCTGCTCCACTCGGACAACGAAAGGGTGTCGCCATCTCTATGAGCGGAGAACAGGACGAGAAGGAACTGCTCCAACTGGAACGCAAGTACTGCTCGTGGGGTGACACCGTCCACTACCTGGAACCGCCGAAGTTTTTCGACCGCGCGGAAGGCAGCTATCTCTTCGACCGCGAGGGGACTCCGTATCTCGATCTTCAGATGTGGTACTCGGCGGCCAGCTTCGGTTACGGCAACAGCCGGCTGAACGGGGCGCTCATCCGCCAGTTGAACAAGCTGCCGCAACTGGCCTCCCAATACCTGCATCCCGAACGGGTCGAGCTGGCGGCGGCCATCGGCCGTCTCAACGAGTCGAAGTTCGGCCTGGACGGCCGCGTGCATTTCAACGTCGGCGGCTCGCAGGCGATTGAAGACTCGCTGAAGATCGTACGCAATACCACGGGCAAGAACCTGGTCTTCGCGTTCATGGGTGGCTACCACGGGAGAACGCTCGCGGCCAGCGCCATCACGTCGAGCTATCGGTACCGCCGCCGCTACGGCCACTTCTCCGACCGCGCGCATTTCGTGCCTTTTCCGTACTGCTTCCGGTGTCCGTACGGGAAGAAGAAAGAGGACTGCGGGATGTATTGTCTCAAGCAGTTCGCAAACAACTTCGAGACCGAATACAACTCGTTTTGGGACGCGAAGGCCGGCGAATCGGAATTCTCGGCCTTCTACATCGAGCCCATTCAGGGAACCGGTGGCTACGTCGTGCCGCCACTGGAATATTTCCCTGGCTTGAAGAAGATTCTCGACGAGCGCCACATTCTGCTGGTGGACGACGAGATCCAGATGGGCTTTTATCGCGCCGGAAAGTTCTGGGCCATCGAACAGTTCGGCGTGTCTCCCGACATCATTGTCTTCGGCAAGGCGCTGACCAACGGGCTGAATCCGCTGAGCGGCGTGTGGGCGCGCGAGAGTCTGATCTCGCCTGACGTCTTTCCGCCGGGTTCGACGCATTCCACCTTCTCGTCGAACACCCTGGGCACCGCCGTCGCGCTCGAAGCCGTCCACATGATGGCCGAGCACGACTACGAAGAGATCACGCGGCGCAAAGGCGCGTATTTTCTCGCGCAACTCAAAGACCTGCAGCGGCGCTATCCAAAGGTGATCGGCGACACGGACGGGATGGGAATGGCGCTTCGCATCGAGATCTGCCGCGAAGACGGGTACGAGCCTGACCGCGAGCTGACCGACAGGATTTTCACGGAGGGCATGAAGGGCGACCTGGTCGCGCGCGGCAAACGGATGGGGTTGGTGCTCGACGTTGGCGGATACTATAAGAACGTGTTCACGCTCGCGCCCTGCTTCGACCTCACCGAACAAGAGATCGACCTTGCCGTCGAGCTCCTGGAGCAACTCATCCGACGCTGCGCGCCGGACCGCGTGTGATGCTGTCCGCGATTGTCGAGACCGCCGAGCGTCTCGCACTGCGGACCAATCCCGAGCGAGCGCTCCGGCTGCTCGGCTACATCCCCGACGCGGCGTTCGACGCCGTGCGGCGCGCGCGCTTCAAGCGGACGCTGCGGCTGGCCGCGGAGCGGTCTCCTTTTTACCGCGAGCAGTTTCGCCGACGCGGCCTGGACGTCGGTCGTATCGAGCATCCATCGCAGCTCGGGGATTTCTACACCACCGGCGAGGACCTGCGCACCTTCGGCGCGGAAGAGTTTCTCATTGGCCGCCCCGCGACCGCGTTCGAGACGACCGGCACCACCTCTCCCGTTCCCAAGCGCATTTTCTTTTCACGCCGTGAAGTCGCCGACATGGGACGGCTCACCGCGCTGTGGCTCCATCTCCTGGGCCTGCGGCGCGAGGATCGGGTGGTCAGCGCCTTCGACTGTTCGTTCTGGGTCTCGCCCTGGGTGCTGCGAGCCGGCCTTGAATTGATCGACTGCTTGCTCGTCGAGGCCGGCAAGATCGATCCGCGCGAATTCTACGAGCGCGCCGCTGCGTACCACCCGACGGTGATCTTCGGGGAGCCTTCATGGATCGTTCGCCTGTCCGAGGTCGCCAGGACTCGCGGCCGATGGCCGCTGAAGTTCCTCTTCGCCGGCGGCGAGAACATCTCGGAAGCCGCCCGCGGCATGGTGGAACAGACGTGGGGAGCGCCGCTCTATCTGAACTACGGCCAGACCGAATCGTTCGGCGCCCTCGGCGCCGAGTGCCGGCTGAAGGATGGCTACCATCGCAACGATCTCTATTTCTTCTTCGAACTCGCCGATGCGGACCAGGACGGCTACGGCGAGATCGTCTACACGACGCTCGCGCGCGACGTGATGCCGCTCATCCGCTATCGATCGACCGACGTCACGCGACTGGTCGAGGAGCCATGTGGCTGCGGCGTGGCGACGGGCAGGCTCGGGAAAATACGCGGTCGCTGCGATGAAATGGTCGTCTGCGGCATGGGCAACATCGGCCCATGGGTGTTCGAAGATATTCTGCGCGGTATCGACGGCATCGGCGACGACTGGCAGGCGGTGGTTCTGCACGAAGGGCCGCGCGACGTGGTCCGGGTGCATGTTGAAATGGACGACAGCGCGCGCCGCGGCGCGGCGGAACAGGCCATCCACCGGAATCTGCGAGAGCGGTTTCCGGACTTCTGGAAGAATCGCGAGATGAAGCTCTACGATCTGCGCGTGGTCGCGGAGCGTTCCGGGAGTCTGCGAGGCACCGGGAGAAAGCTGCGCCGTGTGATCGACGAGCGCCAGATGCTGGCGAGCGTCAGTCCAGCCAGCGTCGCATCTGCTGCACGATCTCGGGCGTGACGGCTGCCTCGCCCTGCCGTACGGCCTTCAACAGCGCCCGGCCGGGCGCGTGAAGCGCTCGAATATCGCCCAGGTCGGGCCTGATGTAAACGAGCGTGTCGCTGGCCGGCGGGCGGGACGCCACGGCGAATCGACAATCCGACACGATGACATGCGTTGCGCCGAGTTCCGGCGATCGCGCAAACTCGATCGGCAGCGAATCGCTGAGGCCGCCGTCCGCCAGCCGGAACTCCTCGCCGCCGAGCGTCAGCGCCTTCGACGGCAGGACGCCGGGCACCGCGGCACTGGCTCTCGCGACGTCAGCGAGCCGCGCTCCGCGAGGATCCGCGGTCGAAAAATACAATGGCTGTTTGCGGATCAGATCGTGACAGACGATCCCGAGCTGCTGGATGCCGTGGTGCAGCGTGTTGAAGCTGCCCGCCTCGAGCTGGCTGAGCCGCTTGGGGATGATTCCGCAGAACCGCCGCAGGTAGGGCTTGAACGCCGGATGCGCCCGCAGGGTCAGGCCGTGCATGAGAAGGTGACGCCCGCGGAAGACGTGCGCATCGTCAACCATGTCATTGACGGTGAATCCGACCGCGGCGTAGTACGCGGCGATGATGGCGCCGGCGCTCACGCCGACAATGACCTCCACGGGAATGTTGTGACGCAGGATCTGGCGGAGCACGCCGAGGTGCGCCGTGCCCCGAAGGCCTCCGGCGCTCAGCACGAGCCCGATGCGAGGGTGGTTGGGGGTCTCGACGGTCAAACTCACTCAACCACCAGTGAAGACGAAGACAAGAATGTCCTTACACGCCGATGCATTGACTCAATATGGCTGAACGAGGTCCCCACCGCAAGGCGCTGATTGGCCACCGTGGCGCGCCGGCCTATGCGCCAGAGCATACGCTCTATTCATACGACCTGGCGCTTCAGCAGGGCGCCGACGCCGTCGAGCAGGACCTTCACGTGACGAAGGACGGCGTGCTGGTCTGCCTGCACGACCTCACCCTCGAGCGGACCACGGATGTCCGAAACGTGTTCCCGACGCGTGGCCGAGACGTACTTCTGGAGGGGCGGCTCGCACGACACTGGTTCGTCCACGACTTCACGGCCGACGAGATTCAACAACTCGATGCCGGTTCCTGGTTTGGTCCCCGGTTCGCCGGCTGCCGCATCCCCACGTTTCAAGAGGTCGTCGAATGTGTGGGCGAGAGAGCAGCGCTCTGCGTGGAGCTGAAGGATCCAGAAATCCACGAAGCCATGGGCGTCGACCTCCTGTCCCTGTTTGCAACGGCGCTTCGGAGAAGCGGCCTCGATCGGCCGCGATCTGGAGTGCTCCCTTTGACGGTCCAGTCCTTCCACGAGCCCACGATGCGCCGCGCGGCGGCGATGTTCGAGCAACCCTTGCACCTCGTCCTCCTCATCGAGCCCGCGGACGCGCATCGATGGTCCGATCGCGACGATTTTGAAGCCGTTGCGGAGTTCGCCACCGGGATCGGGCCAGGCAAGGCGATGATCGAAGGGCGTCCGGACCTGGTGCGGTGGGCTCACGAGGCGGGCCTGCGCGTCACGCCGTGGACATTTCGCGCCTCAGAGCCGGGCCGCTTTGCCAGCGTTCGGGCCGAGATGGCCTACTACCTCTCCGCGCTGGACGTCGATGCGGTCATCACCGACAATCCCGACCAGTTTCCTCGAGAACTGTCGCAGCATTCCTGACCGGCTTTCTGATCGAGCTGTTCGATGGGGCGTTGATTTCGCTCCGGCACCACGTGAAGAGCATGCTTGGCTGAGTTTCGCGTCAGGCCCTTCGCGACGCCATCGACCTCTACGCAGTCGTGATCAGCGCATCACTTACGACTCCCTCACGTGAGCTGAGTATCCCGCCATGCTGTAAACCCAGCGCCTTGATCGGCCGAACCCTTGCACTGGCATCAACCAGTTCGGCCGAATCTCCGAGCGCAACGAAAGCCGCTGCCGGATCTCCGGCACTCGAGAGGGGGTAGCGCCGAGATTCTGCTGAGGTTGCCAGGAGCGTTACCGATGAGTACCAGCCTTGCACCACCGCCGCTTTCGAGCGTGCCATCTCCCGCCGGCCTAAGAGTCGTTGCCGGTTCCGGACCACAAGCCGTTCCGGTTATCCCGCAGCCTTCACCAGCCGCTCCGGTCCGAACCGGCCGACGACGTGGTCGCTGGGTCATTGCCACAGTGGTGATGCTCATCTTGGCTGCCGCAGCGATCGAAGCGTGGCGGGCATCGCACGCGACGACGGCCATGCACTACGTCACCGCGCCGGTCACGCGCGGGTCGGTCACGCGCACTGTGATCGCGAGCGGGTCGGTCAATCCCGTCATCACCATTCAAGTGGGGACCTACGTCTCCGGCGTGATTCAAAAGTTGTACTGCGACTACAACACGCCGGTTCGAAAGGGGCAGCTCTGCGCAAAGATCGACCCGCGCCCCTATCAGACGGTGGTCGACCAAGACCGTGCCAACCTGTCGACCGCGAGGGCGCAACTGGCGAAGGATCAGACCAGCCTCGGCTACGCGAAGCTGACGCTCGACCGAACCGCCGGCTTGCGCGAGCGGGGCATTGTCTCCCAAGACACGTTGGACAGTGCGAAGAGCACGTACGACCAGGCGGCAGCCCAGGTCGATCTGGATAAGTCCACTATCGAGCAACATCAAGGGGTGCTGAACGCCGCCGAAATCAATCTCGCCTATACGGACATCGTGTCGCCGGTGAACGGCACGGTGGTATCGCGAAGCGTGGAAATGGGGCAGACCGTCGCGGCCAGCTTTCAAACGCCGACGTTATTCCTCATCGCCACCGACCTGACGAAGATGCAAGTCGATGCCAACGTCAGCGAAAGCGACATCGGCGGCATGAAGATCGGCAACACAGCGACGTTTACCGTCGAAGCCTTCCCGAATCATGTGTTCGAAGGCGACGTTGCGCAGGTCCGGCAGGCGCCGCAAACCGTGCAAAACGTGGTGACCTACGACGTCGTGATCAGCGTCCTCAATCCAGACTTGTTGCTGAAGCCGGGAATGACGGCGACGGTTCACATCGTGGTCGATCGGCGTGACAACGTCGTGCGAGTGCCAGATCAGGCACTCCGCTATACCCCTGGCGGGCTATCTGCCGCGACCGGCGGAGGGACTGGAGCGACTGCGCCCGGTCGGGCGAGCGCGCCCACGCAGGTGTGGGTGCTCAGAAATGGGCGGCCGACCGCCGTCCCGATCACGATCGGACTCGACGATGACACATACGCCGAGGTCGTCCGGGGTGAGTTGAAGGTTGGCGATGAACTGGTCACGTCGGAGAGCAGCGGATCGACCGCCGGCCGTGCGCCGTCGTTCCGGCTCTAGTCGACCCAGGCGCCCCGAGGAGGTGAAGGACCGTGTCAGAGACCGTGATCGAAGTCAGGAACATCACCCGGATCTACCACGCGGGTGACGTGGATGTTCCGGCCTTGCGCGGCGTGAGCCTCACGATCGAACGTGGCGAGTTCGTGGCGATCGTCGGGTCGTCCGGCTCCGGGAAGTCAACGCTGATGGCCATTCTCGGGTGCCTCGATCGACCGACTAGTGGGCAGTACTTCTTCGAAGGGGTCGATGTGGCCGGATTGAGCGAGCCTCAACTCGCTCGAATCCGCGGTGCGCGGATTGGGTTCGTCTTTCAAACATTCAATCTGCTTGCGCGAACCAGTGCGCTCGAGAACGTCTCGCTGCCGCTGTTCTATGACCAGTCGGGACCGTCAAGTCGTGCTCATCGTCTCGCGCGTGCCCGTGCAGCCTTGCAGTTGCTCGGTCTTGGTGACCGAGAAGCGAACACCCCCTCCCAGCTTTCGGGCGGCCAGCAGCAGCGCGTGGCCATCGCCCGCGCCCTGATCAACAACCCGAGCCTTCTGCTGGCTGACGAGCCGACGGGTAATGTCGACACGCGGGCCTCCCACGACATCATGCAGCAGTTGGTGAGGCTCAACCAGGAGCAGAGCGTCACGATTGTCGTCGTCACGCACGAGCCGGACATTGCGGCGTACGCCGACCGAGTCATCACGGTCCGTGACGGCGAAATTGTGAGCGACGAGCGAAAGGCGCGGAACGAGGTCGCGAGCCCCGCGACGGTGCGGGCCAGTGCCACGCCGGCGACGCCGATGACAGCGGCTCCTGCAGGCGCATCGTGGGCGTTCGGGTTCATGGTCCTCGGTGCGGCCATCCAGGCGCTCCGGCGGAACATGCTTCGGTCGTCGCTCACCATGCTCGGCGTGTTCATCGGCGTGGCCGCCTTGATTGCGATGGTGGCCGTCGGTCAGGGCGCGAACGAAGCCGTCAAGAAGCAAATCGAAAGCTTGGGTACCAATCTTCTCGTCGTGATGCCGGGCGCCACGACGGCGACTGGTGTCCGCGCCGGATCCGGCAGTGCCTCGACGCTCACCCTGGCCGACGCCCAAGCCATCCGTCGCGAGGATGCGGCCGTGGCGCAGGTCAGCTATTTGAACCGCCAGATGGGCCAGGTGCAGTACGCCAACCAGAACTGGACCACGCAGATCCAGGGCGTGTCGCCGAACTATCCGCCAATCACGAACTGGGTAATTGCTGTTGGGCGCGATTTCACCGAGGACGACGAGAACAATGCTGCGCTGGTTGTGGTGATCGGCCAGACGGTCTACCGCCAGTTGTTCGGCGAGTCCGAGAATCCCGTCGGCGCGACCATCCTCGTGAAGCGCGTGCCGATGCGCGTCATCGGGTTGTTCGTGGCCAAAGGGCAGACACCGTTCGGCCAGGACCAGGACGACCTGGTCATGATCCCGTTCACGACGGCCGAGCGCAAGGTGCTCGGGGTGGCGGCACCCAGTCAAGTGCAGGCCGCGAACTCCATCTACGTCGTGGCGCCCAACCCATTTGGCCTCCAGCCGCGCCTCACCGGATTTGTGAACTCCGTCTTCGTCCAGGCGACCAGCCCCGACGATGTGCAGGTCGCGATCGCCCAGGTGACGGAGACGCTTGTGCGCCGGCATCGCATCAAACCGGGAGACACGAACGATTTCTCCGTTCGCAACCTCAGCCAGATCGCCGATGTCGTGGAGGGGAGCAGTCGCATCATGGCGCTGTTACTGGCCACGGTCGCGTCGATCTCACTCGTGGTCGGCGGCATTGGGATCATGAACATCCTGCTCGTCTCGGTCACCGAGCGGACGCGCGAGATTGGCTTGCGGATGGCGATTGGCGCCCGGCGGCTCCACGTGTTGCTGCAATTCCTGGCGGAAGCCGTGTTCTTGAGCCTCACGGGTGGTGCGGCCGGCATCCTCGCGGGTCTGGGCACATCCAAGATCATCTCGGTGGTGGCTGGCTGGCCGACGCAGATCCCGCCCATGGCGATTGCCGGCGGATTCCTCTTTTCGGCCGCGGTGGGGATCTTCTTCGGCTACTACCCCGCGCGCAAGGCATCGCGTCTCGATCCGATCGAAGCGCTACGGTATGAATGAGAAGGCACTTCTTCGAAGAGGCATGTATGACGAAGTCATCTCGGCTCACCGCGATCATCACCATTGGCGCGGTGCTCGTACTCGGCGTCGACTACAAGATGGCGGCATCGCAGACACGTGCTCCGCATTACGCCAACAGGATCGTGTGGACCGGCGTGTATACCCACGAGCAGGCTGCACGCGGGAAGCTGGCGTACACGCAGTTGTGCAGCCGGTGTCATCGCGAGGATCTGAGCGGTGGTGAGACAGGCCCGCGACCGGGCCGCCCAGCGCGAGCAATCCAAGAGCGGCTCCCGGGGAGGCCGAGGGGAGTAGCATGACGACCTTACGTTACGTGCTCGACTTCTCAGAGATCAGTCTGTCGGATGTGCCGAAGGTCGGAGGAAAGAACGCGTCGCTGGGCGAACTGTTCCGGGCACTCAAGCCGAAAGGCGTGGGTGTGCTCGATGGCTTTGCCACGACCGCTGATGCGTACTGGCGGCTGCTCGGCGCCGGCGGACTCGAGGACAAGCTCCGGTCGATCTTCAGTCCGTTCGATCCGGAGAATCTCGTCGAGCTGTCGCGACGCGGTGAAACCGCGCGCGCCGCCGTTCTCGCGACGCCGATTCCAGAGGAAGTGCGCGCCGCCATCCTCACGGCTTACGAGGGCCTGTGCGGCCGTTGCGGATGCGAACCTGAGTTGGCGGTGCGTTCATCCGCGACCGCCGAGGATCTGCCCGAAGCGTCGTTTGCCGGCGCGGCGGAGACCTTTCTGAACGTCCGCGGACGTGAAGGTCTCCTGCGCGCGGTGCAGGCCTGCTTCTCGTCGCTGTTCACCGATCGGGCGATCAGCTATCGTGCCCGACTCGGATACGACCAACTGAAGGTGGCGCTCTCGGTGGGCGTCATGCCCATGGTGCGCTCGGACAAGGCCAGCGCCGGCGTCATCTTCACGCTGGACACCGAGTCAGGCTTCCGCGACGTCGTCACGGTGTCTGGTGCTTACGGATTGGGCGAGTTCGTCGTGCAAGGTGTCGTCACGCCGGACGAATGGACGGTCTTCAAGCCCACGTTGTCAACCGGTCATCGCGCGATCATCGGTCGGAGTCTCGGCACGAAGGAAGTGCGGCTGGTCTACGCCGATGGCAGCAAGGCAACGCGCAGCGAGCCGACTCCCATGGATGAACGCGGCCGGTTCTGCCTGACCGACGATGACGCGCTGACGCTCGCGCGCTGGGCCTGTCTCATCGAGACGCACTACTCGGAACTGGCGGGCCACGTGCAACCCATGGATATCGAATGGGCGAAGGACGGGGTCACTGGCGATCTGTTCATTGTCCAGGCCCGACCCGAGACGGTCCATTCCGCGAAAGCACACGCGGCCGTTGCCGAGGTGTACCGGCTCACGGGTGCGCCGGGCGTCCCAATCGTTCGTGGGCAAGCGGTGGGGGAACGCATCGGCAGCGGCCGCGTGCGTGTCGTGCGTGACGTCAAGGCGCTCGAAACGGTTCACGCCGGCGATGTGCTGGTCACCGAGATGACCGATCCGGACTGGGAACCCGTGATGCGACGCGTGGCCGCCATCGTGACGGACAAAGGCGGGCGGACGGCGCACGCGGCGATTGTCTCGCGCGAATTCGGACTGCCGTGCATTGTCGGGACGGACACCGCGACCCGGACGCTGCACGACGGCGACGAGGTGACGGTGTGCTGCGCCGAGGGCGCTGAAGGACACGTGTACGGGGGGCGAATCCCGTTCACGATCGACCGTCTGGACGCGTCAGGCGTCCCCCAGACGCGCACGAAGGTCATGCTCATCCTCGGCGATCCGAGCCAAGCGTTCGACCTCTCGCGAATTCCCAATCAGGGCGTTGGGCTGGCCCGCGCGGAATTCATCATCATGAACCACATCGGGATTCATCCGATGGCACTCGTTCGCTATCCGAAGGTGAAGGATCCTCAGGTCGCCAAAGAGATCGCCGCGAGAATCGGATCTGAAGACGCTCACGCTTTCTTCGTCAGGCGCTTGAGTGAAGGCATCGCCCGCATTGCGGCGGCGTTTTATCCCAAGCCGGTGATCGTTCGCACGAGCGACTTCAAGACGAATGAATACGCGCAACTCCTCGGCGGCCAGGAATTCGAGCCCGAGGAAGAGAACCCGATGATCGGGTTCCGCGGCGCCTCAAGATACTACGACGCGCGCTATGCCGAAGGGTTCGCCCTGGAGTGTGAAGCGCTGCTCCGCGCGCGCCGCGACCTGGGTCTCACGAACATCAAAATCATGATTCCGTTCTGCCGGACGGTTGACGAGGGCAAGCGGGTGATTGCTGCGATGGCGACCAATGGGCTGCGCCAGGGCGAGGAAGGGCTCGAGGTCTACGCAATGTGCGAAGTCCCGTCGAACGCGATCTTGGCCGAAGAATTCCTGGGCGTGTTTGACGGCTTCTCCATCGGGTCCAACGATCTGACGCAGCTCACGCTTGGCCTCGATCGGGATTCGGGGACCGTGGCGCACCTGTTCGACGAACGCAATGATGCAGTGCGCTGGATGATCGCCCGAGCCATCGCCGCGGCGCGCCGGTTAGGAAAGCCGATCGGGATCTGCGGTCAGGCGCCATCGGACTATCCGGAGTTTGCGACCTGGCTGGTCAGCGAGCACATCGACTCCATCTCACTGAATCCGGACGTCGCGATTGCCACGATAGTACGTGTCGCTGCCGCGGAGCGAACCCCGTCGACGGTGACTGTCTCGGGATGATGTTGAGGCTTGTTGCTGCTGGATTTGTAACGGGTGAGGTTATGACACGGACCGCGTGGCTCACGAAGACCACCTTAATCGTCGTTGCACTCATTGTCCTTCCTGGCCCTGGGATCGCCAGCGCTCGAAACCCTGCGCGGCGATGGACATCCGCAACAGCCGCACAGGAGCCGGGACCGCAGAGGACCGTCTGGGACGGTGTCTACACAGACCAGCAGGCTCAGCGAGGAGCGCGAGCCTACCAGCAGCACTGCAGTCGCTGCCATCGCGAGGACCTGAAAGGCGAGGCAAAGGCGCCGTCTTTGGTCGGCGCACCGTTCTTCGACCGCTGGAGCAATCTGTCGGTCCACGACCTGTTCTTCGCGATCCAGATCACGATGTCCCATTCGCACGAGCTGTTTGCGCCGTCGGAGAAGGTCGCAGACGTCGTGAGTTTTGTGTTCCGCGCCAACAAAATGCCTGCAGGCGCCGACGAATTGCCCGTAGACGAAGCGAAGCTCCGGCAGATCCTCATCACTGGAAAGCCCGCGACGCAGTAGGCGACCGAATAGTCAGCGGCGAATGAATCCGGCCTATCAACGTGAGAAAGGATCCTTCATGAGAGCGATCGCGGTCGAGCGTCCGGGCGGTGACTTTGTCGCCGTCGAGCGTGACGTGCCGTGCCCGGAAGAGAACGACGTGCTCATCCACGTCGAGGCGTGCGGCGTGTGTCACGGCGACGCGATCGTCAAAGAGGGTCAGTTCCCGAACCTTCGCTACCCGCGTGTGCCTGGCCACGAAGTCGTCGGCACGATTGCGCAGCTCGGTGCGCGTGTCCGCGGGTGGAGCATGGGGCAGCGCGTCGGTGTCGGATGGCACGGCGGACATTGCTTCCATTGTGCCGCGTGCCGCGCCGGTCGCTTCGGAGGTTGCGAGCACGCGTTCACGACCGGGATCTCCTCCGATGGCGGCTATGCCGAGTACATGCTCGCTCGCTCAGAAGCGCTCGTCTCGATTCCGGATGAGCTTCGGTCGATCGAAGCCGCCCCGCTTCTGTGCGCCGGCAGCACAACCCTCGCCGCGATCAAGAGCAGTCGCGCGCAGGGCGGCGATCTCATCGCGATTCACGGCTTGGGCGGCCTCGGTCATCTCGCGACGCAGTGGGCATCCAAGCTCGGCTTGCGCGTCTGCGTGCTCTCGCGAGGCAAGGACAAGGAGGATCTCGCCCGCCGACTCGGTGCGCATCATTTCATCGACACCGACGCACACAACGGCGCCGAGGAGCTGGCAGCCCTCGGTGGCGCGAAGCTGATCGTCTGCACGGCGCCGAACAGTGAGGCCATTGCCGCGCTCATGCCGGGCCTCGGCCACGCCGGGGAGATGATCATCATCACTTATGTGAGCGAGCCCTTGGTTCTGCCTCCGGGCCTCCTCATGCGCGGATCGCGCGCCATCCGGGGATGGGTGGGTGGGAACATGGAGGATGCGCTCCGGTGCGGCGTGCTCACGGGCGTGCGACCGATCATCGAATCGTTTGCGCTCGCGAATGCCCCGCTCGCCTATGACAAAATGCTGACCTCGAAGGTCCGTTTTCGAGGCGTACTTATCCCGTGAGGCCTGTGATGGACATCCTCGATCTCATTCAGCAGCGACAGTCATCAAGAGTCCTCTTTGATCCTGAACGACCGATCCTCGACGATCACTTGCGACGGATCCTCGAAGGGGCGCGATGGGCTCCGACCGCGCACAACATGCAGAACTTCGAGATCGTCGTCGTCGACGATCGCCGGATCCTCGACGAGCTGTCGGAGATCCCGACGGAGACCTCGCGCGTGTTCGTCGAAGAGAACTACGAGCAGCTCTCGTTCTCGGAGGCGGAGTTGAAGCGGAAGAAGGTTGGGCTGCTCGGGACCATGTTTCCGCTCTCGTGGCGCACGCCCGGTGTCAAACCCCACATCGAGGAGGCGCACGCTCATTCCATCCTCGGACCTCCTATCAAGATGAGCGCGGCCCTTCTCATCGTGCTCTACGACTCCCGCAAGCGCGCGCCCGCATCGGAAGGCGACGTGCTCGGCATGATGAGCCTGGGCTGCGTGATGGAGAACATGTGGCTCGTCGCGCAGTCGCTCGGCATCGGGTTTCACATCCAAAGCGTCATGAGCGCGACGTCCGTCGAGCGGGAGGTCAAACGAATTCTGGCCGTGCCGGAGCACTTGAGGATCGGCTTCGCGGTGCGCCTGGGGTATCCGAAGACGCCGGCGACCTATCTCCGGGTTCGGCGAGACGTGGAAGACTTCACCCACCGAAATCGATTTGACGTTGAGCCGGTTCCCGCCTCGCGGTAAGCTATTGATCCCATTCGACGGAGAGATGTCCGAGTGGTTGAAGGAGCACGCTTGGAAAGCGTGTGTAGGGGAAACTCTACCGAGGGTTCGAATCCCTCTCTCTCCGCCAATCCTTCCCACGTGTTCGAGGCGAGGCCTCTGGAGGTTCCGATGCGATCACCTTTCTGGTTGTGTGTGCCGGTCGTGTTCGTGGCCCTCGCGCACGCACCCGCGAGGCTCGAAGCGCTTGGCGCTGCGGCGGCGCCTGCGAAGCCCTCCTCCTGGAGCCACGAGTACTGGGCACAGAAGGGCGACGTCAAGCTGTACCTCTTCCGAAAGCGGCTGGACGCACCCGCCTCCGGTGATCACCCGCGCCCCGTATTGTTCCTGGTGCACGGGTCGTCGAACTCCGGACGATCGTCATTCGATCTCGACGTCCCGGGCCACGGCGACTACTCGATGATGGACGTCTTCGCCGGCTACGGCTTCGACGTCTGGACGATGGACTTCGAGGGGTACGGGCGATCGTCGCGCACCGAGCGGAACTCGGACATCGCCGAGGGGGTCAGGGATCTCAAGGCCGCCACCGACGTCGTGCTCCGTGAGACCGGACAGACACGGCTCCACTTCTTCGGCGAATCGTCTGGCGGCCTGCGCGCCGGCGCGTTCGCGATGGCGTATCCCGACCGCGTGGATCGGCTCGTGCTCGCGGCCTTCACGTACACGGGCGAAGGCTCGCCCACGCTGGCCGAGCGGGCCAAACAGGTCGAGTTCTACCGCACGCACACTCGACGGCTTCGCGATCGCGAGATGATCCGCAGCATCTTCACCCGGGACAAACCCGGCACCGCCGATCCCGCCGTCGCCGAAGCGTTGGCCGACGCGGAGCTGCCGTTCGGCGACATGGTGCCGACCGGCACGTACCTCGACATGACGGCCAATCTGCCGGTGGTCGACCCCGCGAAGGTGCATGCGCCGGTGCTGCTCGTCCGCGGTGAGTACGACGGCATCGCCACCGAAGAGGATCTGGTCGCGTTCTTCAGGAAGCTCGCGAACCGCGACAAGCAACTGGTCGTCCTGCCAGGGATGTCGCACGCGCTGGGGTTCGGCTACAACCGCGAACAGTTGTGGCACGTGATGCGGAGCTTCATCGAGATGCCGTCGCGCCGAGATCATCTCGGGCAGTAAGTCTGCGGGAATCTCACCGCTTCTCATCGGGGCCGGGCTTCGGCGGGTCGCCGGAATCCTCGTCGGCGGCGTCCTCGTTTCGTTTCACCTCCAACACGTGGCGCGCACTCGGTTCGAGCAACGACTGAACCTCCAGAAACGCCGTGCCGAGTCCGCCACTGCTGCCGCGCTTCTTCCGATAGTAGATCCAGCCTCTGGCTTCCATCCAAAGGGCCAAGCGGTGAAGCCCATAGACGGCAGCCGCTGCCACCGCCACCCAGACAATCGCCATCATGGCTGCAGTCTAGCGCGCCAGCCGCCACGGCCGGACAGGATATATGATTCGTGGCGCTCGGCGGGCTTCTTCAATGGATGAGGAGACGACATGGACACACCGGAAACGATCGCCGCCGACTACCTCCGCCGCGGCGCGTCCATCGACATCGGCAGCGCCCTCTCGCGCGGGTGGGATCTCGTGCGCGACAACGCGGGGGTGCTCATCGGCGCGTCGGCGCTCGGCTGGCTGATCACGATCGCGCTCGGGTGTGTGCCGATCGTCGGCTGGGTCCTGGGTATTGTGCTCGTCGGCGGTCTCGATTACCTCTTCATCCGGCGCATTCGCGGCGAGGCCGTCGAGGTGGGCGATGTCTTCGCCGGCTTCAGCCTCGCGTTCGCCAATCTCGCGCTGGCCGGCCTGGTGATGTGGCTGCTCACGACCCTCGGGCTCGTGCTGTGCATCCTGCCCGGCATCTACCTCGTGGTCGGCTACGTCTTCACGCTGCCGCTTGTCATCGACAAGAAGATGGATTTCTGGCCGGCGATGGAAGTGAGCCGCCAGGTCGTGCAGCGGCACTGGTGGTCGATGTTCGGGCTCGTGATCGTGCTCGCGCTCCTCGTCGTGGCGGGCTTCATCGCGTGCCTGGTCGGCGCGATTGTCACGATACCGGTCGCCATCGCGGCGCTGATGTACGTGTACGAGGATCTGTTCGGCGCTAGCGCGGCGCTGCCGCCAACCGCGCCCGCCACTCACGAAGGACCGGCGTGACCTGCTGCACGACGTCGCTGCGTCCGGCAGCCTGAGCGAGCGACAGCGCCTTGTCGAGTGCGTTGACGCCGTCCTTCAACCGTCCGCCCTGCGCGTACGCCTCGGCGAGGTGGATCAGCAGGTTGATCTGGTCGTCCGCCGAATCGGGGACGAGGGCGAGGGCGTGCTCGTACTCGACGATGGCCTCCGTGGTCCGCCCGAGACGGATCAGCAGGTTGCCGAAGTTGACGCGGATGCCGTAGGTCTCGGGCCGCAGCCGCGCCGCGTCGCGAAAGTGTTCGACCGCGGCATCGACATTCCCGAGCGTCTGATCCGCGAGCGCGAGGTTGCTGTGCGCCTCGGCGTATTCGGGCTTCAGCTTCAGCGCGGCTTCGAAGTGCGGCACCGCTTCAGGCACCCGTTGTTCCTGCAGGAGCGCCGTCGCCAGGTTGTTCTGCGCGACCGGGTCGTTCGGCGTCAACCGCACGGCTTCCTGGTACTGCGCGATCGCGTCCGGCCGCCGGTCGGCGTGCCAGAGCGCGATGGCGAGATTCTCGTGGGCGTCGGCGAAGTCGGGCCGCAGCCGTGCGGCGGTCGAGAACTCCTCGATCGCCCGCGGCGTCTCGCCCGTCCGGTCGAGCGCCAGGCCGAGGTTGAAATGCGGCGGCGCATAATCGGGCGCCTCGCCGGCTGCTCGCTCGAGCAGAGGAATCGCGTCCGCGGGCCGGCCGGTCCGAATCAATTCCGAACCGAGGTTCAGCCGCGTTTCGTCGTACGACGTGCGCATCGGTGTGTTGACGATGTGCATGACGATGAGCCCGAGCACCACACCCGGAATGACACCCCGAATCCGGCGGGGCGTGAGAAGAGTCCCGGGAATCGCCGACACGCTGACGCCAGCAAACAGCATCGCGATCGGCACGATCGGGAAGCGGTACCGCGCGAGCACGTAGAAGATGGCCACTGACACCGTGAGGCTCACGAACGCCGCGTAGAGCACAGCCAGCCGGCGCCATTCGTCGCGCGTCATCCATGCGCCGATCACGGCCATCGGGAGGATGAACCCGAAGTCCAGCCAGAGCAGATAGCGCAAGACCGGCGAATAGTCGGCGTAGGCCTCGATCGACTCGGTGTCCACCGCTTCGACGGCGTTGAGCGTCAAGAGGAGCTTGCGGCCGAGGAGCGCCAGCCACGCCGAGGGTTCGCTGCGGATGTCGCGCAGCGCGCGGCCGAGCCAATAGTCGGAGACCTCGGCGGGTGACAGTCGTCGGCCCGATGCGTCTTCAGCCAGCCTCGTCGCATCGTCGCGCTCGAAGGCGGCGTTGCCGTGATCGGCGACGAGCGCCTCGTAGCCGCCGTGGGCGCCGGCATGATTGCCGATGTAGAAGTTCGGCCCGAGCTGCGAGGTCGAGATCAGAAAGTCGCCGCTGACGTGATAGTTCCGCAAGCCGACCGGAACGAGCAGCGCCGCGATCGCGACCGTGAAAACGCCGACCCATGCCGCTCGTGTCTTCAAGGGCGTCGCGCGAAAGTAGACGAGCAGCCACACCGCGATGATGGGATAGAGCACGCGCGCGTTCTCGCGATTCAACGCGAACGCGCCCATCGCGAGGCCGGCGGCGATGAGCCACTTCCAGTGCGGCCGCGCGAGAAACTCGCCGAGGAGCGCCAGGAGCAGCGTCATCAGAAAGAGATCGAGCGACGATTTCTGGATCAGGCCGTCGAAGAATATCGCCGGCGGATAGATCGCGAGCAGCGCGCCGGCGGCGAGTCCCGCGCGGTCACCGAAGAACCGCCGCCCAGCCACGCAGAGCCACACGCACGACATCGCGCCGAGCGCCGCCTGGATCGCCCGCACCAGGAGGAGGTGATGGCCGGCGAGCTTGAACACGATCGCCAGGAGATACGGATAGAGCGGCGTCTGGTAGAAGACCTCGGTGCCGATCCACTGGCCGCCGGCGATCTGCCGGGCCCAGGCGTCGTACTGCAGCGCATCGCCGATGAGGACGGCGAAGACCGGCGTGTGGTGCAGCCACGCGAGATGGGCGAGGCGCAGGGCCAGCGCGGCGATGCCGATGGCGACGAGCCAGCCGATCCACCGGTCTGTCCGACCGACGTCGATCATCCTCGGCGCGTTCGCGGGCTTTCGTGCCATGGGACGGAGCGATTCTATCGCCTGGGTCCGCTTTTGTCCGCGCGGCCGGTTTCCAGCTAGAATCGCCAGCGACCAGGAGACGCCATCATGTACGACGTACGACGAATGATTCCGCGCGCGGTGTGCGCGCTCGCGATCGGCGCGGCGCTGGCGAGCCGCGGGCTGCCGCTCATCTTTGCCCAGCAGACCCCATACGATCCCAGCCTGTATGCCGGCTTGCACTGGCGGATGGTCGGGCCGTTCCGCGGCGGACGCGTCGACGCGGTCGGCGGCGCGCCCGGCCGGCCCGATGAGTTCTACTTCGGCTCCGTCAACGGCGGCGTGTGGAAAACGGTGAATGCGGGCCGCACGTGGCTCCCCGTCTTCGATTCGCAGCCGGTCTCCTCGATCGGCGCGCTCGCGGTGGCGCCGTCGCGCCCCGACACGGTCTACGTCGGCAGCGGCGAATCGACGCTGCGCGATTCGGTCGGCTACGGCAACGGCATGTACAAGTCGACCGACGCCGGAAAGACCTGGACGCACATCGGCCTCGACAACACCCAGCACATCGGCAAGATCGCGGTCGATCCGAAGAATCCCGACGTCGTGTTCGTCGCCGCCATCGGGCACCTGTACGCGGCGAATCCCGATCGCGGCGTGTTTCGATCGAAGGACGGCGGCAAGACGTGGCAGAAGGTCCTGTACAAGAACGACAGCGTCGGCGCGATCGAGGTGGTCATCGATCCGGCCAATTCCCAGGTCGTCTACGCCGGTCTCTGGAACACCCGTCGTCCACCGTGGTACACCTACCAGCCCTCGAACGGACCCGGCGGCGGCCTTTTCAAATCGACCGACGGCGGCACGACGTGGACGCAACTGGCGGGCGGCCTGCCGACCACCGGCTTCGGACATAGCGGCCTCGCCATCGCGCCGAGCAACCCACGGCGCCTCTACGCCGTCGTCGACACCGGAAAAGATGCGAACGGACGCGACACGGGCGGGTTCTATCGATCCGACGATGCGGGAGCGACGTGGACGTCGCTTGGAGCTGAAGCGCCCGGACTCTGGGGCCGCGGCTGGTACTTCGAAGTCGTCGCCGTCGATCCGAGAAACCCGGACATCGTCTACGTGCCGAACGTGGCCGTCTACCGATCGAAGGATGGCGGCAAGAGCTGGGTCACCCTCAGAGGATCGCCGGGCGGCGACGACTACCATCAGGCCTGGATCTCGCCTGACGATTCGAACCGCATGATCGTGGCGAGCGATCAGGGCGCGATCATCACGCTCAACGCCACCACCGACAATCCCAGAGACATCGACTGGAGCTCGTGGCTCAACCAGCCGACCGCGCAGATGTATCACGTGTCGGCCGATTATCGATTTCCGTACTGGCTGACCGGCGCGCAACAGGACAGCGGCGCGGTGGCCGTGCGCACGCGCGGCAAGTTCGGCAGCATCACGATGCGTGACTGGGAGCCGATTGGGGCCGGCGGCGAGAGCGGCTACACGGCGGCCGACCCGCTGCATCCGGGGATCCTCTTCGGCGGCTCCGGCACGCGTTTCGATCTCGATGTGAACGGCGGATCGCCCACGACGTCGCCGCGCAATGCCTCCGAACCGTCGCGCACCGACTGGACGCAGCCGCTCGTCTTCTCGAAGGCCGATCCGCACGCGCTCTACTACGCCGATCAGTTCCTCTTCAAGACGACCGACGGCGCGCACACGTGGGCGCAGATCAGCCAGGACCTCACGCGTCCCGATCCGGGCGTGCCGGCCAGCCTCGATGAAGCATCGGCGGCCGACACCGATCGCAATGGCAAGCGCGGCGTCATCTATACGGTCGCGCCGTCGCCGCTCACGGCGCCGCTCATCTGGATTGGGACCGACGACGGGCTCATCCAGGTGACCCAAGACGATGGCAAGAGCTGGCAGAACGTGACGCCGCCGGCGCTCACGTCGTGGAGCCGCGTGACGACGATCGAGGCGTCGCACTTCGATGCGAACGAAGCGTACGCGAGCGTCGACCGGCATCAACTCCAGGACTACGAGCCCTACATCTACCGGACGCGCGACGCCGGCAAGACGTGGCAGACGATTGCGAAGGGTCTTCCAGCCGGTGTCTACGTGCACGTGGTGAGGGAAGATCCGCTGCGGCGCGGCCTGCTCTTCGCCGGCACCGAACGCGGCGTCTACCTGTCGTTCGACGATGGCGACAGCTGGCGGTCGCTGCAGCTGAATCTGCCGGCGACCTCGATGCGCGACATCGAGATCCACGGCGACGATCTCATCGTGGCGACGCACGGGCGCGGCTTCTGGCTGATCGACGACATCAGCCCGCTGCGTCAGGTGAACGACGTGGTCGCCGGCGCTGATGTGCATCTCTTCAAGCCGGCCGATGCCGTCAACGTGATTCAGGAGATCGGAAGAGCACACGTCTGAACTCCAGTCACGCCAATATCT
>OCZT010001466.1_pt1 | contig 24453 bp, 19 predicted proteins | sample 1539031 | NCBI WGS metagenome assembly OCZT01 (sample SAMEA3539308, study PRJEB22396) | soil metagenome | biome: tundra; feature: field; material: soil | place: USA | collected 2010-05 | depth 0.15 m | reverse complement strand
CCATCTCCGGGTCGGTCATGATGGTGGCCGGATTGGAGTTGGCCAGCACCACCTCGTAGCCTTCGGACTTGAGCGCCTTGCAGGCCTGCGCCCCGGAGTAGTCGAACTCAGCCGACTGGCCGATGACAATGGGCCCCGAGCCGATGATAAGGATCTTCGCGATGTCGTTGCGGCGTGGCATTTATTGTTTCTTATTCGTCCAAAGTTCGTCTGGAAGGGGCACGGTTTCAAACCGAAGGGGCGCGGCTTTAGCCGCGCCGTTCGAGTTGACCTTATTTGGTGGCTTTAGCCACTGAGGGACTTCGTCTCTCTGGCTCCCGGGAAAAGCCGAGCAGTAGGGATAATCAGTCGCGCTTTCCACCAGTTTCCGACCAACGGGGTTTCGGTAAATGTAACCAATGTGAATCCGATAGTCCTCAGCATTGCGAACTCGATGATCTGAGAAGCCAGTCTGCCAAATCTCCGTGGACGATTGCAATTCTTTTTTCACACGGTAAGAAAAGCCGCCTTTGACGAATTGAACTGCGCGCTCGAGGCTCACCGTCGGGGTAATCAAAATGTGAAAGTGTTCTGGCATCAAGACATATTCGTGGAGCACGTACGTGCGTCCCCGATAAGAGTGCAGGGTTTCGAGGAAAAGATCAGCCCACTGTGGGTTTCGAAATAGCTCGCGCCTCTGCCAAGTCTGTGAACTGACAAAGTAGGTCTGACCTGGCTGTGTCTCTTGTCGAGTCGGTCTCAAGTTCGAATCCCCTCAGGGGCTAAAGCCCAGTTCTTCTATTGCACTTTACGGCGCACCTAAAGGCGCGCCCCTTCAAAGGCAACTTTCCTTGTGCCCTTCTCTTTTGGATGAAGGTTCTTCCGCAATCTCTCCCCACACATATCGGCCATATGGGCTACGATTGAGCATTGTGTAGCCCTTTCCTTCAGTTTCAGTCGAGAGAATCGCCCAGTGTTCGAGAAATACCCTACCAAGCCTATCGTTGAAAAGGCGGTTGCTAATCTCGACTCCGCAAATTATTCCTTCCTCCGAAATCTGAAGTCTTTGCAGCTCGACACAGCTACTGCAATGCTTCCGAGCCAGTTGCGCTCCAACCCGAACATTTGCCCACCTATGGTTGGCTTTTAAGCAGTCTTCTAACACTTGATAGTGGTCCGTGATATCCCTTGCTTCGACTTCAACCTCTGTGCGGTTCTCCAACGCCTCCTTCGCCTTACTAGGGTCGATATATCTTGCCGCAGAATGCCTTGTCATGCGTTCAGGCTCGGCCGTTGAACTGTCACTATCTCCGCTACTCTCCGCATTTCGAATCTGCCTTCGCGCTTCGTCTAGATACTCGGAAAGGCGCGTACTTAGGTTCTTCGCCTCGCCTACGTACGCGCAACCTTTCTCTGAATCCTGCGCCGAGAAAAGCCAGCGGTAAACACCGGGATCCGTTTTCAGTTTCTCTGTCAGGGTCTTGGTCTTGCCAGCTTCCAACCATTGCGTTATGTCGGCACCAGAGAGCAGTGGCTCCCACCACAGCCTGAACTTGGACCGCCGCAACGTCACTTTTTCCACTCCTCCATCATCTTCACAAAATCCTTGAACAGGTAGTGCGAGTCGTGGGGGCCGGGCGCGGCCTCGGGGTGGTACTGCACGCTGAACAGCGGGAGCGAGCGATGGCGCAGGCCCTCCAGAGTGTTGTCGTTCAGGTCGATGTGCGTCAGGTCCACTTCGCTTTGCTTGAGCGAATCGGGATCCACTGCGAAGTTGTGGTTGTGCGCGGTGATCTCGATCTTGCCGGTCTTCATCTGCTTTACCGGATGATTGCCGCCATGGTGTCCAAATCGCAGCTTGTAGGTCTTTCCGCCCAGCGCGATGCCGATCAACTGATGTCCGAGACAGATACCGAAGATGGGCACGCGCCCCATCATCTTGCGAATGCTCTCCTGCGCGTAGGTCACCGGCTCGGGATCGCCCGGTCCGTTCGACAGAAACACGCCATCGGGCTTGAGCGCGAGTACGTCCTCGGCGCTGGTCGTGGCGGGGACCACGGTCACGCTGCAGCACTCGCCAACCAGCCGTCGCATGATGTTGTGTTTGATGCCATAGTCATAGGCGACGACGTGATGCTTCGCCGGCTCGTTCTTCACCCCGACCACTTCCGTGGGCTCATGCGAGCGCACGCCTTCGTCCCACTGGTACACGTGGCGAGTGGTAACCTCCTTCGCCAGATCGGTGCCATCCATCTTCGGAATGGAGCGCGCCTTGGCGACAAGCTTGTCGGTGTCGGCCTCCAGCGTGGAGATAACGCCGCGCATCACGCCGTGGGTGCGCAAATGGCGCACCAGCGCGCGCGTGTCGATCTCGCCCAGCACGGGAATCTTGTAGCGTTCGAGATACGATTCTGCGACTTCGTTCGACCGCCAGTTGGAGCTGACGCGGGAGAACTCGCGCACGATCAGTCCCTCGATGTACGGACGCGTGGCCTCGTTATCGTCGGAGTTGGTGCCGTAATTGCCGATTTCGGGGTTGGTGAGAACTACAATCTGCCCGGCGTAGGAGGGATCGGTGAAGATTTCCTGGTAGCCGGTGATGGAGGTGTTAAAAACAACTTCCCCGTAACATTCGCCTTTTGCGCCGTAGCCTTTGCCGTGGAAGATCCGTCCATCTTCCAACGCAAGGATTGCCTGCATTGCATCTCCGGGGTTTGGATTTTATTGATTTTATCAGGGAATGCGCGGCCGCATAAGAGGCCGAGCCACGGAATTTGTTCTGCACAGGATGTGAGGCACACTCACGTAGTTCATCGGGGATCCGGACTGCCAATGTCGGCCACAACTTTCCACGAGCCGTCCGTCTGCCTCCGCCATGTAGTCATGTAGCTTCCATGCGATGTCTGCGGTTTGCCATCGTCGCCGGTGAACTTCGCCTCGTAGCGTCCGACCGTGTAGCCCACTGGACCGTTACCGACGAACTCAGCTTTCGTTGGCTCCCAGGTAAGTTGAAAGCCGGGCGAGCCAAAATCCTTCGCCATGCCCGCCTTGATTTGCTCGAGGCCAACCAGCGGTTCGGCACGCAGCAGCACTGCGTTCGGGGCCATGAACGACATCCATCCTTCGAGACGCTTCGCGGCAGTCGCTTTGGCAAAGTCGCGGTCGGCCTGCATGAGCACGCCGGCATCGCGCTCAGTGGCGACGGCAATCGTCGAGAGGAGAGCGACACAGATAAGAAGTCGCAGAACCGTCTTCATGCAGCACCTCGGGCAGCGGGAAATGGAAAGCTAACGCAGTTTGCCCAGTTTGGCCACTGGCCAATATCCGAAGACTGCTTTGCCGTAGATAAAGTCCTCGTCCACCGGGCCGAAGTCACGGCTGTCGTTGGAGAGGTTACGATGATCGCCCAGCACGAAATAGCAGTGTGCCGGCACCACGGTCTCAGGATAGGAGCGCACGTCTTCATAGGCATCGGGCACGTACGGCTCGCGTATGCGTTGCCCGTTCACGAACACCACGCCATCTTCGATCTTCACGCGGTCTCCGGCGGCGGCCACCACGCGCTTGATGTAGCTCTTGGCGGTATCGCGAGGATAGCGAAAGACGACTACGTCGCCCCGCTCGATGGGCTCCAGCTTGTAAACAAACTTGTTGATGAAGACGCGTTCCTGATCGTCAAGGGTGGGCATCATGCTGGTGCCTTCCACTTTGACCGGCTGATACAGGAAGATGATGAAGAACGCCGAGACCGCGAGCGAGATCAGCATGTCGCGCAGCCAGCCCGAAATCGCCGGCCTCAAGCGTTTCGGTGTGGGGGGCGAGGCCGTGCCGCTGGCATCTGACGCAGATGCGGGAGGCAAGATTGTGGAATTGTGTTCGTCGGGCACAGACTTCATCTTAATGGTTTAGACGGCTCGTCGTCAGCATAGTTTCAACCGCTGGGTGAGGCCGACGATTCTTCGAGGCTAACGAGTGCGTGTGAGGGGCGGCAAAAGAGGCTGCCGAAAAAGCGTTAAAAGCAGGTCCCTCGCGGGTGAAGAGCGTGTGTGAGAACCAAACGTGATACTTGCCAATGGACTGGATGGGCAAAAATCCAGCGCCGTAGGCGCGGCATAGTTTAGCCCAGCACGGAGCCGTAGGCGGAGTGCTGGGTAAAGTGGGAAATAAATCCGAGTCCCTTCAGGGACGGCACAGTTCTCACAACACGCTCTGAAGCCGGCTCGTGATGACAAAAACAAAGAACTCAACGGCGCACCCTTCGCTCCGGGCAGGCCCTAAAGGTGCGCCCATTCAAAACGCCCGCTGAAACGAACTTTTTCGACTGCCCGCTAGCGCCGCCCGAGGAACGCTTCCAGCTTACTAACCTCCGCGTTCGCCTGATCCAGATAGCGCCTGGCCCGGTCCGTATCGGAGCCGTCCAGTGCCTGCTTGGCCTTGGCCATATCGGTGCGCATACTGGCGCGTGCGGAGACCATGTCTCCACGCAAGCCCAAACCGCTCTGATGCATCTGCGCCTCCAGCGCACCCAGACTGCTCTCCACCGCGGCGGCCCGGCTTTCCAAGTGATCGTCTTCAATCTCCATTTCGTCCAGCAGCTTTTTCTGCCGTTCCAGGGCGGCTTGCGCCTGCTGCGCATCCGGACCCGGAGTGCCCGGAGGAGGAGGGTTCAGCTTGGCTTGAATTGTCTTGGTGCGTCCGCCAGGTGCTTTCGATTTGTCAGGTGCAGCGTTCTTAGCGGTTGCTGGTTCGGAACCGGGCGTACTCGGGGACGGAACCACCGGAATGTCAATTTTCGCGACGCCCTGGTCTGGCCCTCGATCGCTCGCCGATGGACTCGGGGTGGACACCGCACTGCCGCCACGGGACATGGGTCCGACCGCAACTGAACTCGCTGCATTCTGCTTATAGGTGCGATAGGCTCGAGCTCCCGCCAAGGTCGCGAGCAGAAGTATGACCGCAACTGCCAGGATCCAATACGGATGCTTTGCTCCAGTATTGGGTTGGAGCTGAGAATCCGTGTGGCCGGCGACAGGAGTCGTAGAAGCATAGACCGGGCCCGATGACTGGCTTACCGGCGTCGGTTGCCTTGCGTCAGCGACTCGGGTAGGCGGAAGCTGCGCTGGCCGGGGCGTCGCAGCAGCGACGACCGTCTTGGGCAAACCGGGCGAGCCGACGGACTCTTTGATCTGTGACAAGGCATTGCGGAAGGCGTCGGCCGTCTGAAAGCGGTCCGCCGGATTCTTAGCCACCGCCATGACGATCAGATCGCTCAGCGCCTTGGGCAACGAGGACTGCACTTCAATGGGCGGACGTGGCGCCTCTTTGATGTGAGCCTCCATAATGGAAAAGCTGCTGGTTGCGCTGAACATCCGTTGGCCGGTCACCATTTCATAGAGCGAAACCCCGACCGAGTACAAATCCGACCGCCCATCGGTAGGCTGCGACTGCACCTGCTCGGGAGACATGTAATCCAGCGAGCCCAGGGTGGTGCCCGTCACGGTGAGCCCGAGGTCGTTGCCCGAGCGCGCAATCCCGAAGTCCATTAGCTTTAGGACTCCGCGCGGCGTCAGCATCATGTTCGCAGGCTTGATGTCGCGATGAATGATGCCTTGGGCGTGGGCGTAGCTCAAGGCGGCCAGCACCTGGTCGATGTAGTTCAAGGCTTCGGCTGGCGGGAACGGTCCCCCCTCCAGACGATGCCCCAAGGTGTCGCCCTCGACGTACTCCATGATCATGATGAGCTGATTGTCCGCCGAAAAAGCCGTCCGGAGCGCCGCAATGTTGGGATGATCGAGGCTGGCCAGCAGCTTGATCTCGCGCATGAAGCGGGCACCCAGGTCGCCCTGGTTCGCCAAGTCGGGAAGCAGCACCTTCATGGCCTCAATGCGGTCCGAAATGAGGTTGCGCACCAGGAAGACCTGGCCCATCCCACCGTGACCGAGTTCCCGGATGATCTCGTAGTCACCGATTTGCTTGCGTACTGGTTCGGTCATATCAAAACCTCACAACTGAAGAGAGGACGGCCCGCGAACTCAGTGGCCATGCACGGTGAATTCGTATCGGGCCGGACGGCGACACGGCACCGAAGCAAGCTAAGGCGCAAGGTTCGCGTAGACAGGAGCGGCGTAATTATGCGCTCGTCTCCAGCCAGGGTCAAGCTGAAGCCGCTGGGATTTTTTGACAGGATTTTTTGGCTGAGGGACGCTCCAACGAGTGCCCAGGCCGATAGCGACGATCCACACGGATTGTGCCCAAGTCACGGACAACGCGGAAGGTGACCCGATTAGGTAAGAATATCCGACACCTGGATCTATCGCGTGCCGGCTCGAATCGAAAGGCAACCTCCCTCGATCCCGAACTTTAATTATTCATGAACGTTGAGGTGTCATCCGGAGCGAGCGCCCGCAAAGAATTTCTGACCCGCCTCTTTTGCGGATCGGGCGGGTGCGGAGTCGAAGAGCCTGTCCCGTGCGAAGTCGAGGGAACCCCTATAGCTGCGAGAAATCACAGTGCGGTCGCGTGGCGCAGCAACAAGTTTGAGATTGCTGGCGGCCAAAGGGGTCCTTCGACTCCTCGTCCGGTCGCCACGGCGACCGGGCTCGTCGCTCAGGATGACAGCCGAAAAAAGGTTTTCCATCCCTATGGGTGGGCCACAGGCCCATGTCGCGGTCAGGATGACACCCAAGAAACCACTGCGCTCATGAATAATCCAGGTTAAGAGCCCTTGACAATGTAATACAGAGTACTCTAGACTACAGAGTGAAGGAAGGGAGGTGTTCGGCTATGACTGAAATCAACCAACTGAAATCCGATCTCGGTTACGTTCGAGAGGCGATCGAGAAGTCCGAGCGAGATCCGTCGCCCGCTTCGATTTACTTGCTGTGGGCGGCGATCGTTCTGGTGGGCTTCGCACTCATCGACTTCGCTCCGCGGTATGAGGGTGTTTACTGGAGCGTTCTCGGCCCGTTGGGCTTACTGACAAGCGCCCTGTTGGGTTGGCGCTACAGCCTCAGACTTGGACAGGTGCGGCGAGATCTTGGGGTCCGCTATTCCCTCCACTTCCTCGGCATGATGGTAATCATCTTCTTGGCCGTTCCTCTGGGGGTGACGGGTGCCGTCGCCTGGGGCGCAATGAGTAAATTCTTTTTGCTGATCATCGCCCTCGCGTACTTTCTTGCCGGGGTCCATCTGGAGCGCCCGCTTCTCTGGATCAGTTTCGTGATGGTGGCAGGCTACGTGGCCCTGTTCTTTATTCCGGCGTACGGCTGGACCATCGTGGGCGCGATGACGGCGGTGGCCCTCGCCGCCACGGGCCTGCTAGGAGGCGGAAAAAGTGTCGCCGCGACGAGCTGATTTCGACGGTCCCAGCTTGGGGGGGCTGAACGGTCTCGATAAACTCCTGGAACACCGAACCCGGCTGGGAATCTGCATACTTCTTTATCGTAGCGAAGGCCTGACATTCAGCCGGCTCAAGGCCCTTCTGGAGGAAACGGACGGGTCTCTTGGGGCGCATTTGCAGAAACTAGAAGAGGGCGGATACCTCTCGGTCCGGAAGGAGTTTCGGGACCGAAAACCGATGAGCTGGTATGCCCTGACCCGGAATGGTCGGGCGGCCCTGCAAACGCATCTCAAGGCTTTGGAAAAGTTGATCGCGGAGGCCACCGCCACCAGTTAGGGAAGCTCTGATTAAGTCTGGCCCTTTGAAGGGGCCGGCCTTCAGGCCGTCCGCAGGCGGAGTGCTGGGTAAAGTGGGAAATAGGTCCGAGTCCCGTACCGGGGTCCCCAACGAGCGCCCCGCCGTGGCGGGCTTGTTGGGGTGGTTGAGGGACGACACAGTTCTCACACGCTCTTTAGCCCCTGAGGCACTCCCAACTGGCTTAATCGGACCTTCCTTAGTACGAATCTTATCCGGGATTTCCATTTGGAATTCGGGCAGGCTGGATCGCACCCATTCGCCGGAGGCCCCATCCTTCGCGCGTGTTTTGGCGCGAAGGTGGGAACGACGCACCAAAGACCAGTTTTTTGTCCTGATCGACAAGATCATGGCAGTTCCACAGTTTCTTGTTCCCACCCTTCCGCAAAAGAGGCGAAAGGGTGAGAAAGCTACAAGCCTATGGTGTGATCTCGAACACCACGCCCGCCTGATCGTATGGAACGATGCCGCTGATCGGAGTTGTTCCATAAAGATTGCCGGCATTACCGAGGATCGCTCCAGTCTGCGGAGAGCCCCCATCCGCGGCCCCTGAAAATCCATAGAGAATCGTTTCCGTCCACTGGCCTCCGGCCGAGGGCGTCAGCTTGTACACGGTGCCGAAAAGGCGCGGCCCGCCACCGTTCGTAGTGCCATAAAGATTACCGGCGTTGTCGAAGATGAGCCCCGCGAAGGGAGTCTCGCCGTCGGGGCTCCCGGCGAAAGAGTACAACAAGCTTGGGCTCCAGGCGCCATCCGCGTGAGGCGTCAGCTCCAAGCGTCACAGTCGGCATGTATGATTGACGACAACGTCCGGCGGGAAGACTCGTGATCGGCGATCGTGCCAAAACGCAGCTCGGCAAATGATTCGTCCTATTGTGAAGACTCTCTCTGAAGCCACCGTACTCGCACGAGGAAAGGTTGGATTCGATGAGGGTTCATCTCGTAAATCCCAGCGACAATTCTTTCGGTACGGCCGTCATAACGCCAAGATGGTTGTTTGTCCTTGCGGCGGCGACACCTCAAGCAGCGGGAGATCCCATTCTCGTCGATGAGTCGCTGGAGCAGATTGTGCCGGAAAGCATCATGCCGGGAGATATCGTCGGCATCAGTGTGCATACGGGGAATGCTTTGCGTGGATATGAAGTCGGCCGCATGGCGCGCGCACGCGGCGCGTGGGTAATCTACGGTGGCATCCACGCTACGCTGTATCCCGAGGAGGCTTTGGAACGCGGTGGCGCCCACGCCGTTGTGAAGGGAGATGGCGATATGGCGTGGGGCAAGGTCGTGACCGATTGCCTCGCTGGCAAGCCAAGCCGTATCTATGAGGGCGGACGGATTGAAGGTAGCCAGTTCCTGGCCGCGCGGTGGGATTTGATGCCGCGCGACAAGTATATGTGGGCCTCGGTGCAGACCATTCGCGGATGCCCGAAGCATTGCTCTTTTTGCAGCGTTTGGCGGACCGATGGGCAACGGCCCCGGCAACGGCAGTATCAGAGTGTGATCGACGAAATCGTTAGTCTGCGGCGGATCGGTTTCCGGTTTATCGCCCTGGCCGATGACAACTTCTATCCGGTAACGTTGACCGATCTGCGGCTGGCCCGGGAGCAAAACAATATTGCCAAACTGGAAGAGTTGACGGCGATCCGCGCCGAGCGTTTCCAACTGATGGAAGAGCTGGCAAAACTGCCGAAAGACATGGTGTTCTACACCCAGATCACGATGGAGGCGGGTGAGGACGTCGAGTATCTGGACGCTATGCGGAAGGCCAATATCAAGGGCGCTCTGGTGGGGGTCGAGGCGGTAACCCCGGAAGGACTCAAGGCGGTCTTCAAAGACTTCAACCAGTCTGGCGAGGCTCTGGCGAAGCAGCTGCTGACGTTCAAACAGCATGGCGTCCATGTACTTGGTTCGTTCATCTTCGGTCTGCCGACAGATAAGCCGGCAACGTTCGATGCGACGGTGGAGATGGCACTGAAGGCGGGCGTAACCTTTGCCCAGTTTGTGATGATGTCGCCGTTTCCGGGCACCGTGGATTTTGCGCGCTGGGAAAAGGAGCAGGCAAACGATCCCACGCTGGTGGGCGATGTGCCGATTACTCGATACTGGCTGATTCCGACAGATGTTCGTCCCAAGATGTTTACGCCGCATCCTTCGATGAGCTCGGATGAGATTCGGGAGCGTACACAGAAGGTTTGGGACAGGTTTTATAACTGGCGTGCTATTTGGCAGAGGTCAGCCTGCACTCCAACTCTACGGGCCAGGATCGCTTTTATGTTCCTTTCGAAGCTCTACCGGCAGATGTATGCGGGAACTGGAATTTCGACCGATAGCGCCCGCAGGAAGAAGTCCAAGACCTGGGCCCGGTGGACAGCCAGGCAGTGCAGGAAGCTGTTCCAGGCAGAGCCAATGCCGGCACTGCAGTCGCCCGTCTGGGAACCTGCGTTTGCATCTTCCCTACTACATCGTCCTGCGTTTCTAAGGAACGAGCTCCAGGATGAGGCGGGGCCTTTCGTCGTCATCCCGAAGAGTTGAAGCCCGTTGTTGGGCTGAGGATTCACAACGTAGACCATTGGCGATCCTGGCGGGTGGCCCGCTTAGCAATCCGAGCGTGCCCCACTCTACGACGCCGCTCAGGGCAGGCTCCAAGCTTCTTGTGCTGGGGTGGGGTAGTTCTGTAACTTTCACGGACGACAGAAGCGAATTCCGCGAGTACGCCGCTCCGATTTACTTATTCTCGCCCGCCGCGGCGGGCACGTCGTGACATGAAACCAAAATCCCCATCCCAGCAAAACCAGCTTGATGGGGCACCCGGCTTCCAAGATCGCGGGGACTCCGGCCATGCGGGAGTCATGGACGGAGCTGCCAAGATCACTTGGTTGCGTCCGCCGGTTTAGCGGGCTGGGAAGGTGTGGCGGCTTTCAGCTTGGCCAGAGATTCATCCACGCGCTTTCTGAAGTCACCCTTGTCGTCGTGCTCCCATCCGCTATAGTTCGAGACGACTTGCATCTCACACACTGTACCCTTCGATACCAAGGTGACGTGGTTGGTCCGCTGGAGGGCCGCTCCGCTAACATTGACATGAGCGGAGTGCTTCACATTGTAGGACGCAGTCATTTTGGTGTCGTCACTCTCCACGACGCTGTAGTTTTCCGGATTGCTAAGGGTGTCTTTGACCGCGCCCCACACCTCGCTGCAAGGAACGGGATAGGTATTCTTGTAGGTTTTGCCGAATGCGGGCACAGCAAGAATAAGCGACATTAAAGCCACAACTACAAATTTCATCTTTGTTCTCCTTGGCTGTACGGCCTGAATCGAATCAACTTATGGGACGGGCGACGGGGAGAGGGCAATGCAAAGGTCGGTTGCTGGCTGCTTGGTGCGATACGACGGTGGATGAGAAAAAGGCCTGAAGTCCTTCTCCGGGGTGGCCCGGCTTAGCAATCCGAGGATGCCCAACCCAAGCTTCTTGTGCTTGGATGGGGCACCCGGCAAAGTTGGGCCTGCGCTCCTCTACCTTAGAGAAGCGTGACCTTCGCAAATTTAACGCCGCGGCTCAAAGCGGCCAGGCTTCGACCTACGGCAAAATGACCAATTCGGGCTTGCTCCCGGCACCCATCCCGTAGGTCGCCCCGGAAACGAATGCGCCGGCATCGTACTTGTAGCAGCCCGGAGTGGTTGCCTTCACCGTGACCTGCTTGCTCCCGCCGCCCATGATGGGGTCGTCCGGAATGAAGGGCGAGTCCTTGCCGAAAGACACCATGAACCCAGTGTTCTTGCGCGAGCTCATCCATACGACCGTGGTGCCGGCCTTAACGCAGAAAAACTGGTTGTTCTTAGCGCCCGGAATCCCCGGTTTGACGCTGGACGAGCCGCGTACCTTGGTGATATCCACGGTGCAGGGAGCGGCAGCCGATCCGCAGGTATTGGCCGCAGTACACAGGCTTGCCGGATCGGCCTCGTCGCATATGTACTTGCTCTTGTTTTGTGCCTGGGCGGCAGTAGAGTTCAGCAGCACGACGCAGGACAACACCAGCAGAGCATTCAAGGAAGCGAATCGCTGTTGCATCTTCATAAGGCACCTCGTACGAAATAGGAATCGCAAATCAAGCAAGCGTTTTGCCACGCAGGCACCGCGGCCATACGCTCCCGGGAAGGCAGCAAAAGCGTTTCGAAAACAACTGTCTGCCCCGCCCCGAGGTTAATAACGGCCGTCGAGCTGGTACCGGAGAGCTAGTTCTCTGCCGTACCCTTCCAGTCCTTGATGCCTGCAAGTCTCCACGCATTCTGGTTCAGGTCGAGCTCCAACTCACCCTCCTTGTTGATGATCAACTGAGCGGCGGGGTACAGGACGCCGGAACTCTTCTTCGTGTCCTTGTCATTCAGGTCGAATTCGCCGGCTGTAAGATTGAAGCTCATCGACTGGCTATCCGAGCGAGCTTCTCCAAACGCAATCTTGCGGTTGGTGACGAAGCGAATCTTGCGGCCCGCCGGCGTCTCAATCAGACGTATGAAGCTGACGTCATAGCCCATGGTGCCGGTAACATTTATGTGGCCCACCGCTTTCATCTTCGACAAGGCGTCGACCAACCCCTGATTCTGTCCCTTCTGGAACGCAGCGACGAGAGCCTGCCGATCCTCAGGCGACGAGAACTGATAAATGACGAGCGTAACTTCGACAAGGCGGCCTACCTGCGTGCCGGTTCCAAAGGCGCCGGCGCTGATGGTTTCATACTTGCCTTCGGAGTAACCGGGGATGCTGCCGATCATCATCAAGCCCAGGATTAGTAGGCTTGGAATCGCGATTCTGACAACTTTCGATTTATTACACATGTTTATCTCCTCTTTCCGCTTGAGGCAAAGATGTTTACCGCCGGGAACCGCGACTACGCCTCGAAAAGCCATCACGGCATCGATTTGTGGCGCCGGCCGGCAAGTAACGAATACCTGCAATTGCGATTGTTCTCCCGGCGAGGACGCTTGTCTACTGTTCATTTGCGACCGTTGTGGAAGCGCGCGTTAGTTGTGCAGGTACTCTGCGCCTTGGTCCGTAGACAGCGGAAATCACTCCCTGATCGATCGCGTACTTCACAAGCTCCGAGTTGGTGGCGATTTCCATCTCTTCCCTGATTCTGACTTTGTGAAATCGGACGGTTCGGTGGGTGATCTGCAAAACGCAAGCCGGGTGCCCCATCCTTCGCGCGTGTTTTGGCGCGAAGGGTGGGAGCGACGCACCCAAGACCAGTTTTTGTTCCGATCAAAAAAGATCATGCCAGTCCATAGTTCCTTGTTCCCACCCTTTCGCAAAAGAGGCGAAAGGATGGGGCACCCGGCGAAGTCGAGAAGATTCGGATACTACCCTTCCATCTCGACTGTTATCATCTTGCCGTTTCCTGAGGCTCTCGCTTGGCCTGGTTTTGAGGAGTGCGCATGAAGCGTCGTTCCCTGCGTTTGTTACTGAACCTTGCATTTTTTGCTGCGCTAATCGCGCCGACAGCGGCCATCGGAGCCACTCGTCCTGCGGTTTCCGATTCCAATTCCAATGAAGCCCGCACCGAGCGCTACTTCCAGAGCGTTCGCAACAATCCCAATTTGCTGCTGGCCTTTCTGCGAGAGATGCCCAAGGGAGGCGATCTGCACATTCACCTCACCGGATCGGTCTACGCGGAATCGTACATCCAGTGGGCGGCGGAGGAGGGCGAGTGCGTCTATCCCAGGACCCTGTCCTTCAGCGGGCCACCGTGCAACGTGCCTGCGGTGCCGGTCAAGAACGCCTTCCAAGATACCGGGCTCTACGCCAACATCGTTGACGCCATCTCGATGCGCAACTGGCAGTATTCGGGCCAATCCGGACACGACCACTTTTTCGCTGTATTCGGCAAGTACGCGCAAGCAGTCAACAGCACCACCGACAAAGCGCTGGCGGAAACCGCCGCCCGCGCCGCTTCGCAGCGCGAGATCTATCAGGAGCTGATGCTCACGCCGACCGGCAAAGACCTGGCGACGCTGGCCGAGTCCGCCGGTTGGGACGATGATTTTGGCCGGCTGCAACAAAAACTGCTCGACGGCGGACTGCCACAGATTCTGGCTGCTGCCAGTCAACAACTCAATGCCGCAGAGGCGTCGCGCGACAAACTCCTGCACTGTGGCGTTCCCGCCGCCGATCCGGGATGCCAAGTCGTACAGCGCTACATTGCCCAGGTTTCCCGGGGCGCCACCAGGGAGGTGGTTTTCGCCCAGATTCTCGCCGGCTTTCTGCTGGCGGGCGCCGACCCCAAGCTGGTTGCTCCCAACCCTCACGTGGTCGGCCTGAACCTGGTGATGGCGGAAGACTGGTATGTCCCCATGCGCGACTTTGCGCTGCACATGCGCATGCTCGATTACTTCCACGAGCGCTATCCGCATGTGCACATCGCGCTGCACGCGGGTGAACTCGTCGAGGGTCTTGTCCCTCCCAAGGATCTGCAGTTTCATGTGCGCGATTCGATCGAGGAGGGGCACGCGGAACGCATCGGACATGGGGTTGACGTGATGAACGAGAGTCGCCCCTTCGAACTTTTGCAGGAGATGGCCGACCGCAATGTGATGGTGGAAATCTGTCTCACCAGCAACGACGTGATCCTCGGCGTTCGCGGGCCGCAGCATCCGCTCAGCGAGTATATCCGCGCTGGCGTGCCGGTGGCGCTCGCAACCGATGACGAGGGTGTCTCCCGCTCCGACATGACCCACGAATACCTGAAGGGCGCCGAGGAGCAGGATCTCAGCTACCAGCAATTGAAGAAGATGGCGCGGACTAGCCTGGAGCACGCCTTTATCGGCGGTGCCAGCCTGTGGCGTGACGGCAAAGCGTTCACCGCGGTCAAGGAATGCGGAAGCGAGAACCCAGGAGCCACGCAACCATCGGCGTCATGCCAGAAGTTTCTCGATGGCAGCGAAAAGGCGCGTTTGCAATGGAAGTTGGAAGCCGAGTTTCGCCGGTTTGAGGCGAACTCGTGGACGGTTCCTAACGATCGCAATCCAGCAGCGCCTCCGGAGAAGATCTCGAAGAAGACTGCCACCCAGTGGACGGAAGTCTACGACTACAGCACTAAAACCATTTACTGGCGCCCGTCTATCACCGGCGGCATCAAGTATGTGAAGCTCGACGACATCAACTTCTCTCTCGCCGGCACCAAGTGTGTCCTCGATATCCAGGCCGACGGCGAAGGAGACATGCTGAGCAGGTTCACAGTCATCTATTAGTCTGGAAACCCTCCAGGTACGGCGTTTGCCTGGTGCCCCAGGTTCGCGTCCGTCTTTTGGACGCTAACCTGGGCAGGGGAAGATTCGAATCGGGGCAGATCAGGTGGCACGAACAAAATCTGCACGCTTGCGGCTGCCGAGTGCAGCGGTCCAGCATAGCCCAACAGAGGGGCGAACCTGGGGCACCAGGCGTAGGGTGGACCACGCCGCCCCGGTGCCATTCGCCTCGAGTGGAGCCATGCAACCGAGCCATCGCATTTTGCCAGCTCCGAGCAGTTAGAATGCAGGGTTAACAGCCAAGGCGAGGAGAGTCAGATGGATTCGAAAAATGTGTTGGAACTACTCTTCAAAGCGGCGCGAGAGAAAGGCGATCTCGAATACATTTTCACGCTAGTACGGGTCGACGAACTTCAGTGTGGGTTTCCCGACCCACTCCTCGGCCTAGCAGACCCCATTCGAGATATGGAGAGTGCGCAGCCGACGCTCACCAATTTCTGTCATCTCGCTACGTCCTGGGAGCCTCTGAAATTGCTGGCAAATCTCATAGCCTGCACCCAAGGTGAACCTTACCAGCTTTCTCCATTTCTCCATTTGCACACCGGAGAGACTCTTGAGCGAAAAGCACCCAGTAATGTCCAAGCCGTGAACGACACTGCATCGAAGGCAGATGCAGCCGGATTACCGACGCTATGCGAACTGGTGGAGCATTGTTATCCGCAGGAGCTATTTGAGATTTGCGAAGATCCGACGACGAGCGCTAATGATGCCAAGGCAAGATTCGGTTCACTTGTGGAATTCCTTCAGGCGCTATTGGATGTCTATCGCAGCGAGCGCCTGAAGTATCGAGACGAGATCAAGCTCCATAAGCTGCCTCTTTTTGAGGTTCTCGAATTGCTCGTTGATGACATCGTCGGTTTGTACGGTTTCCGGATTTATTTCTCCAATGGATCATCGGCTGTCTTCGAACGCCATCATGATCGCGTTGAAGGCCGCAACCTCACTTTTGGTCCACCGATTGGTTTCTTTGTGGGGAACCTTTCTGCCCGCCGACAAGAATGGAGAGTTGGAGATAAACGTCTCTACCAAGTCGGATTACCTGGGAGGTACAACGTCCTTGGTGAGTGGAAGCCGATAATCTATCCCGGCGATGCTCACCCTCTCCAAAAGGAAGCATCTGCAGCATCCGACGACCCTTATGTTCAGGGAGCGTTGTTCTACATGCTTGCCACCGGGTACCGATGCATCGAATTCGTTATCTCTACAACACTGGAATTGCCACGACAGTACTATAAGTTCGGGAAGAAGCTCCATTTATGGAAAGTGCCGCGCCCTGATCAATCGGCGAATACAGGAGAATGGCAGCTCTACGATTGCTGGATCGACCTCGAGAGTGGCGACGTAACAGAATTGGAATCAGAGATCAATTTCATCGCACGGTTTGTGAACATGCTGACCTTTCCGTTCGATGCCTCCAGCGAATGGCGTCTTAAATACTCAAGCACAATTGGGAGAAGAGCGATCGCTCTCCCAACCGCTGAGGATGGAGCCATCTATGACATTATCGTCAACAATCTTCCCCAGACAAATGCGGGAGCGTATGTGGAAGCAGCCATTGATTGGTTCAACCAGGGGACAGCCGCCCACAATCCATTACTGAAGTTTCTCAATTACTACATCGCGTTCGAAACGCTGTGTACCGCTATTGCACAGGGCGAGGATTTCGGCATTGGCTACAGAAGATTAGCGAGGCAGGACATTCGAGACAAGACTGGCGAATGCATTCGGAAACTCTACGACCAGAAATATGAAGCAGACCCGATAGAGTTTGTACGCTCAGCTTATTTCGATTGCGTCGAAAGCATCCGCAAACAGCTTCAAGGAGTGGCGACATTTGTTTTTGGCGAAGACCACCCGTCCACCGCAGCTCTTTTTGAAAAACGAGATGGTTACTCGCTAACGAGTATCCGGGGCGAACTGGCTCACGGCGGTGCTACGAGAATCCTGCCTGAACACGAGCAGCGTATACGCGCGAGAGTGCCCGAGATCGCTCAAATCGCGAGAGAATTTATTCTTCGAGTAGTTCTTAAGCTCAAGCCCGAAAGCGCTCTGCCGAAATGGTCGGGAACGCATAGTTTTCCAATGCATATGGCGGACCCGCGGTCCTGCGCATGGCTTACAACCGAGTCGATTCTCCCCACGAAGGACTGGACAATTCGACCCGAATGGTGCCGACCATGATTACGACTATCGAGAAGACCGTCCCCCTTTCTGGGGCACCAAGGCCCGGAGAAAAAACAAGAATTATGGAAGAGAAGAAAGAAGAATCAAACTGCGTGATCTCCGTGTCCTGAGCCTGCCCTGAACGAAGCCGAAGGGTGATAATAAATCTTCTCCGTGTCTCTGTGCCTCTGTAGTTACCGTATCTGACGCAAAACGGAGATTCCATGTAGACTTTGGAAAACTCATCGCATTGGTCAGGAACAGACTTGGGGAAGACTTTACCAGCCACCGCATCGAAAGCCGCCTATCCCCCTGCCGCCAACCCCGACGGCGCTGCCGTCGCGCCGAAACGCACTCAACTTCGCCGCGTGTTTCGGGTGCGGGACGGCGTGGCGCTGATCATCTCCAACGTCGTCGGCGTCGGCATCTTCACCACGCCAGCCATCATCGCCAAGCTGGTGCCGGAGCCCAGCGCCATGCTCGCCCTCTGGATTGCCGGTGGATGCCTCGCCCTGGCTGGAGCCATGTCGTACGCGCAACTAGGAAGGATGTGGCCGTCAGCCGGGGGAGAATACATTTACCTCTCCAAGGCCTACGGCCCAACCGCGGGCTTTCTCTCCGGCTGGACCTCGCTGATTGCCGGCTTCTCCGGGGCCGTAGCCGCCAGCGCCGTGGGATTAGTCATTTATCTTGGGCAATATTTTCCCAGGCTGGCGTCGGACCACGCACTGTTTGCCATCAACTTCTACGTGGGTGCGTTCACCTTTTCGCCACGCTCGCTCACGGCTGCTGCCATCATCATCGTGTTCGCACTCTTGCACGCCTGCCACTTGGGAGCCGGTAAGCTGACGCAAAATGCGCTGGCTCTCCTGATCCTGACGATCGTCCTTGCGTTTTGCCTGTTTGGATTTGCCGTGGGCACGGGTTCGTGGTCGCACTTCCAGTCGGCCCATATACCTATTCGTCCGATGAACTGGCTGCTCGCTCTCATTCCCATCATGTTCACTTACAGCGGCTGGAATGCCGCGTCGTATATCTCGGAGGAGTTGCACGACACCCGGCGCATGATTGGTCCGGCGCTGCTGATCGGGACTTCGATTATCGTCGGCCTCTATTTCCTTCTGAACACGCTGTACTTGTATGCGATTCCGCCCGCGGCCATGCAAGATGCCGTGAATGTTGGCGACGTTTCTGCGCACGCATTGTTCGGGGTGGGGAGAAACTTCGTGACACCCGCGCTGATCGTCGCGCTCCTGGGCGCCGTCAGCGCCATGACCATCGCGGGACCGCGCGTTTACTTCGCCATGGCCCGCGACGGGGCTTTTGTGCCAGGCTTCGACCGCACCAGCCCAAGATTCGGCACGCCTGCGCTGGCCATCGCACTGCAGGCTTTGTGGTGCGTCGTGCTGGTGATGGCCGGCGGGTTCTACCAGCTTCTGATGTACACCGGGTTCACGATTCTGCTGTCTTCGGGCGCGGCAGTGGCGGGACTGTTCGTAGTCCAGCGACACGCGCTGCGATCCAACCCCAGGCTCTGGCTCAAGATGTTGGCTCCTGCGATTTTCGTCATCGCCTGCGCTGCAATTGTGGTTAACGCCGTTGTGGGAGCTCCCAAGACCGCGCTGGTCGGTTGTCTGCTGATCGCAGCCGGGCTGCCGGTGTTCTTCTGGTCAAGGCGGCGCAAAGCTGCGGGACCAGCCGCCGAATCTGAAGCGAGTGTTGTCGAAGCCGGGTAAGGCGGTTGCCTGCGGTCCAACCCAGATGGATGAAGACTTTTTCGTTGTCATCCTGAGCGAGGCCGCGCCGTCGTTGCGCGACCGAGTCGAAGGACCCCTATAGCTGCAGGAAATCACAATGCGCCCGACTGGACGCAGCAACAAATCTGCGGTTGCTGGCGGCCAAAGGGGTCCTTCGATTCCTCGCTGCGCTCGTCACTCAGGATGACACCCCAAAAAAATTACGCGATGCCCGCATAGTATTATGAGGACGTGGCAATGAGAACGCTGCCGACTTTTCCCCGGAGCACGCCCTGTACTGATCCCTATGCCCAGCAAACTCGGTAAGTCGCTTTGTCTGTTCCTCTTCTGCATTTTTACGTTCTGCCAGGCCCTGGCGCAGACTCCTCAGTTCGTTTCCTTTGCCGCGGCACAGCCTGTGCTTGACGCCATGCGAGGCTCGTTGCCGCCCGAGCTGAAAGCGTCACTCACTGCCAGCGCCTGGGACAAATGGGTCCACACTTCGGACAAGGAAATTCGCAGCCGGATCGAAGAGGGCGAGGAAAATACCCTCACGAATTTGTTGCGTATGGGCGTGACCTTCACCAAGGAAGACCCCATCACCTACGAGGACCTGGGCAAGTATGGACGAAGCACCGCCGTCGATTCCATCGCCGAAAAGCGCGCCAACGATCTGGTCCGGGCGCTGGCCGCGCCGCATCCCAGCGCAGGTATGCTGGAAATGCGGGCCTTGCTGGAACGAAAAGGCTTCACGCTGAAGACTCCCGAGGGGCAGAAGAAGGTCAAAGCCTACCTGCTGGCAAATCTAGCGCGCTGGCGGGACGATGTGGCCCGTGCCCAGGCACAGACGAAGACCAACCCCTATCAAGCCTTCAAGGACCGCGGCATCTCTACCGACAGCAACCTCTACCCCGACTACACGATCCAGCTTCACCTCAAGCACATGATGGACCAGGGGCTGCTGAAGCCGGGCAGCGTGCACCGCATTGCGATCGTCGGCCCCGGCCTGGATTTTGTAAACAAGAAATCCGGCTCCGACTTCTACCCTCCACAATCCACCCAGCCCTTCGCGGTGATCGACTCGCTGGCCCGACTGGGCCTTGCCGACCCCGCTGTGATCGAGGTTTACACCTTCGACATTAGTTCTCGGGTGAACCGGCACCTGGAGCGTGCCCGAAAGGACGCCGCTGCCGGTAAGCCGTACACCATCCAATTGATATCGAGCCTATCGGACCAATGGAGCCATGAGTACCACACCGGCTTCATCGAATATTGGCAAAAGTTGGGAGACAAGATCGGAAAACCGGGTGTGCGAATTCCGGTTCCGGAGAGTGCGGGAAACATTTGGAATCGCGCCGTTAGCGTGCGGCCCGCCGTTGTGCTGAGGGTCATTCCGGTGGATATGAATGTTGTGTTCCAGACTCTGCCGCTGCCGCCCGAAAAGCAATTCGATCTGGTGATCGGGACCAACATCTTCGTCTATTACGGCGGCCTCGAACAGTCACTGGCCCGCGCCAACCTTGGAACCATGATTAAACCCGGCGGCTTTCTCCTCACCAACGAAGCTTTGCCGGGTACCGCTCCCACCAAGCTGGCGGACTCGCTCAAAACCTCGGTACCGATCGCAAAGTCCCCGGCCATCACGGACTACATGTACAGCTACGTGCGGCAGAAGTGAGGGTTTTTCGAGGCAGCGCGATCCATCATCGGGAATATAAGACTTAAGTGCTATAAAATACGTTAAATAATATGAGGCTTAGGTGATGACGTATAAACCACCATTGAGCCACTTTGCAAAATGCTGTTTAAACGCCTTGGCAGGCCCGTAGGCGAGCCTTGATGGCTGCGGACATCCCAAAGTATCTCCGGACATACAACGTCGCTGTAAAGGCCATTTAAAGACAAAATCCGAGGATGTCGCAATTTTGACGTTATTCCCGATTTGGGATTGAATTCGGTTAGCGACGCCGATGGAGATCGAATCGGAGTGGACGGCCAGAGATCGTGAGTTGAAAATGTCCGGTGGGCCGGGCCGAACCTTCCTCTGCCCAGGTTAGCGTCCAAAAGACGGACGCGAACCTGGGGCACCAGGACCAGGCCGGCACAGATTGGCCTTTTACAGGCTTGGACCTTGCGGTATCATCCGGCGCAGACATGCCGCCACGCGTCTTCATCAGCTACACGCACGATACGCAAGAGCACATGGATCGGGTCTGGGACCTCTCCGAGAAGCTCCGGCTCGATGGTGTGGATTGCCGCATCGATCAGCACGAGGAGTCGCCTGCCGAAGGCTGGCCGCGCTGGTGCAGGAACCAGGTGCAGGAGTCGCAGTTCGTGCTGATAGGGTGCACCGAGACCTATCAGCGGCGTTACGAAGGGAAAGAAGAAGCGGGCAAGGGACTGGGCGGCCAATGGGAAGGTTTCGTCATAACGCAAGAGTTGTATGAAGCCGAGGCCAAGAACACCAAGTTCATCCCGATTGTGTTTTCGTCCGTCGATAGCGAATACATTCCGATCGAACTGCGCGCCGCCACCCGCTACGAACTCAGCACTCCGGAAGGCTATGACAAGCTATTTCGCCGCGCTACAGGTCAACCGGCGAGGGCGCCGTCCCTCATTGCGCCGACTGTGAAGACGATGTCTCCGATGGCGAGTCTTGAAAGAAAATCGCCGTCGCCGCCGTCGCCGAAGCAACTCTTCACCGTGCCGCTGCTGGAGAACCCGTTTTTCACCGGGCGCGAGGAGGTGCTCCACGAGCTGAAGAAGACCTTGGACAGGAGCGGCATTGCGGCGCTGACCGGACTGGGCGGCATGGGCAAGACGCAGACGGCGGCGCAATATGCCCACCATCATCGCCAGCATTACCCGTGGGTGTTGTGGGTAAGAGCGCAGAGTGCGGATACGCTGTTTGCCGACCTGTCGCCGTTGGCCGGGCGTCTGGCGTTGCCCGAACGCGAGGCGAAAGAACAAAGCGTCATCGTCGAGGCGGTGCTGCGCTGGCTGGACGAGCAGGAGCGCTGGCTGCTGGTCCTCGACAATGTGGAAGATTACAGCGTGGTTCGCGATCTGTCCCGCAAGGCGAGCGCTAACGGACACCACGTGATCATCACTACGCAGACACAGGCGCTGGGAGCAATCGGGCGACAGAAACTATTGCCAATGGAGCAGGAGCAAGGGGCGGCACTGCTGTTGCGGCGAGCGAACCGACTTTCGGCGGATGCGCCTCTGTCGAACGCCGATCCGGGAGAGGCTGCGCTGGCGCGGGAGATTTCGCGCGAGGTTGGCGGACTGCCGCTGGCGCTGGACCAGGCCGGAGCTTACCTCGAGGAAACGGGCTGCGGGCTGCAAGATTATCTGACACTGCTGCGGCAAAGATTCAACGAATTGGCGGAGCGGCGCGGCGGGCTGGATGCGGACCACGTTTCTGTGGCGGCAACCTACCTGACTTCCTTCGAGAAACTGGCGAAGGTAAACCCGGCCGCAGCCGAGCTGTTGAAGGCGGCTGCCTTTCTTCCGCCGGATGCGATTCCGGAGGAGATCTTCACTCAGGCAGCAGCGAAATTCGGGCCGGTCCTGCAGGAGGCCGCTTCCGATTCGTTGAAGTGGAATGACGCCATTAGCGCAGCCTTCAAGTTCTCTCTGCTAGAGCGTGACACCGCTAAGAAAGCGCTCGCCATCCATCGCATGGTGCAGGCGGTGGCCAGGTCGCGCATGAGCACCGAGGAGAGCGCGCAATGGGCGGGAGAGGTGGTGGGCGCGGTGAATGCGGCCTTCCCTGGGGTTGAATTTGCCGACTGGGAGAAATGCGAGCGGCTGGTGCCCAGCGCGCAGGCTTGCGCCGCGCTGGTGGACGAGTATGGATTGTCGTCGCCGGAGGCAGCGCTGCTTTTGAACGCCACGGGGTATTACCTTGACGACCGCGCGCGGTATAAGGAAGCCGAGCTGCTTTATCGCCGGTCCCTCGCGATTTCCGAATCCACCTATGGCCCTGACCACACTAATGTGGCTACACACCTGAACAACCTGGCCACATTGCTAAATGCGACTAATCGGCTGGCCGAGGCCGAGCCGCTCTACCGGAGGGCGCTGGCCATTTGGGAGGAAGCCTTGGAACCAAACCACCCTCAAGTAGCCATCGGCCTCAACAACCTGGCCCTGTTGCTGCAGGCGACGAACCGGCTCGCCGAGGCCGAGCCGCTGATGCGGCGTGCGCTGGCCATTGACGAAAAGGCATTCGGCCCGGACCATCCCAAGGTCGCCACCCGCCTCGCCAACTTAGCCGCGTTGCTGAAGGAGACGAACCGGCTGGGCGAGGCCGAGCCGCTGATGCGCCGGGCGCTGGAAATTGATGAGCGCGCCTACGGGCCTGACCATCCTGATGTGGCCATAGAACTCAACAACCTGGCCCAGTTGCTCCAGGCCACGAACCGCCTGGGCGAGGCGGAGCCGCTGATGCGCCGGGCGCTGGAAATTGACGAGCGCGCCTACGGCCCCGACCATCCGGATGTCGCTATCGGCCTTAATAACCTGTCGGGGCTGCTGCAGGGCACGAACCGGCTGGGCGAGGCCGAGCCGCTATATCGGCGGGCGCTGGCGATTGTCGAGAAGTCGCTGGGGCGAGACCATCCGAGGACGGTGACCGTGCGCGAGAATTTGGATGTGCTCCTTCGTCAGATGGGGAAGGTCGAGGACGCCGGCAAGCTGTAGGACCATCCCTGGTGGCCGACTCTAGCGCTGCTTTCCGATAGATATGGGCCGACCCCTTCTAGCCTGGTTTTGGCGAGGGCGGGGCAGTTAAGGGTTGCGGGAGCACGAAGTGGTGGAGATCGAATCGGAGTGGACGACCAGAGATCGTGAGTTGAAAATGTTCGGTGGGCCGGCCCGAACCTTCCTCTGCCCAGGTTAGCGTCCAAAAGACGGACGCTAACCTGGGGCACCAACTGTCAGGGGGACAGAGGGAAAAGAGCAGCCCCTACACCCGCGCCAGATGCACGCCAAACCATTTCTTCCTATCGCACCAGGTGTGCTCCAACCTGAAGCCGCTCTGGCGCAGGATTGATTCGATCATGTCGTCGGTGTACTTGTAGCTGTTCTCGGTGTGGATGCGTTCTCCCGGCGCAAACGACAGGTCCATGTCGAGGGCCGGGATGAATACGTTTTGCGCGGTGGTGCTCTCCAGGTAGGCCTCGATACGTGACAGCCGGCGGTTCCACAAAGCGACGTGACGGAAACGATCGACCTCGAAGTCGGCGTCCAACTCGCGATTCAATCGCGCCAGAATGTTCTTGTTAAAACTTGCCGTGACTCCCTGCGAATCGTCGTACGCGGGCAGAAGAATCTTGGGGCTCTTGGCGAAATCGGCGCCCAGCAGCAAAGCGTCGCCCGCGCGCAGCGTCCGCCGAATGCGGCGCAAAATTCGTATTCCCTCGTCTGGTTCGAAATTCCCAATACTCGATCCGATGTAGAGCACCAGCTTGCGCCCGCTGATGCGACTCAGCGCCGACACGCCTCCGGTGTAGTCCGCCACGATTGGATTGACCCGCAACTCGGGAAATTGCCGGCCGAGATGCGCTACTGCTTCCTGCA
>OCZT010001465.1_pt1 | contig 24457 bp, 21 predicted proteins | sample 1539031 | NCBI WGS metagenome assembly OCZT01 (sample SAMEA3539308, study PRJEB22396) | soil metagenome | biome: tundra; feature: field; material: soil | place: USA | collected 2010-05 | depth 0.15 m | reverse complement strand
TCTTTCCCTACACGACGCTCTTCCGATCTGTGCCATCCGCCGCGTTCCGGCGGCTCGCGCAGGCCATCGCCACGGGTGGCGGCGAGCTGCGCTATCACGGCGATTTTGACTGGGCGCCGGTGGCCGTCGCCGCCACCCTGATCGACCGCTACCAGGCCAGGCCATGGCGGATGACCGCCGCCGACTACCTGGCCGGCCTGGGCGGCGCTCACCGCGGGCTCACCGGCGAGCCGGGGCCCACGCCGTGGGATCCCGGACTCGCCGCGGCCATGCGGCAGACCGGTCGCGCCGTGCCCGAGGAAAGCGTTGCCGATCAACTGATCGCCGATCTGCGGCGCAGCGGCTGACCGGTTGGCAGGCGGTCGCTGACGCGCGTTCCCTGCCGACGACGAAGTAGATCCCGTACGCCACCTCACTGCGCCAGGCAGATCGTTACGGCTGGCTTCTTGAACACGCTGAGTGGTAAAATTCGCCACAACACGTCCTATAGACATTGTCGACGCGACTGATAATCAGGTCTATATCGCGAAGCGCTAGTAGCGCCTCGTGACTACGCTAGCTGCCCACGGTATTTACTATGGCGTCGTGTAAGGCGTTGAACGGAGCGGGCGACGATGAAGACACCCACACGACGCAACAGGCGGCTGATGCGTAATGCCGGTCCTCACCCAAGGAAATCGGTCAGCGGCATTCGGTCAACCGCCCCGGCACCAGGATCCTGTCGCATCCTGATCGTCTCTCAGGCCACGGTGGACGGCGTGGCCGTCTGCGTGCGTGACCTCGTCCAGGCTGCCGTTAACAGCGGCTACGAAGTGACCGTGGCCTGCCCTTCGACCGGTGATCTGGCTGGCTGGGCCCAGCAACGGGGAGCGGCATGGGAGCGGCTCGAGATGCGGCGCTCCCCACACCCCGGCGACATCCTGGCGGTGGGACGAATCCGGCGGCTCGCCCACGCCAGCAGTCTGGTTCATCTGCACTCCTCGAAGGCTGGGGCGATAGGACGACTGGCGCTGGCCAGCTTGGGGCGCAGGCGGCCGCCCAGCGTGTTCACCCCCCACGGCTGGTCGTGGTTAGTCGGGGGGTGGCTGGCACCCGCATACCGGCTTTTCGAGTGGATCATGATCCCGGTGACGACAGCGTTAGTGGCCGTCTCCGACGAGGAGCGGGCGCTTGGCCGGGCTGTTCTTGGCTCTCGGGCTGCTCGAATCGAAGTTAATCCCAACGGGGTTGACCTCTCCCGGTTCTGCCCGCCGGGACCAGTTGCAAGTCGGCCAGACGAAGCTCTCGTGGTCTGTGTCGGCCGCCTGTGTCATCAGCGTGCACCCGACGTGGCCGTGGCTGCGCTCGCCCTGATGCGCACACCGACGGTCCGTCTCCGGCTGGTCGGGGATGGCGAGGACCGGACGGCGATCGAGAACCAGGTCAGCGCCCTGGGCCTCACCGGCCGAGTCGAACTGGTGGGCTTTCGTCCCGATCCAGCGCCGGATCTCCGCGCGGCCGATGTTGTCATGGTGCCCTCCCGCTACGACGGGATGGCCCTGGTCCTGCTCGAGGCCATGGCCTGCAGTGCCGCTATTGTGGCCACCCGGGTGGCCGGAAGCTCCGCTCTGGGAGGAACGGGCAAGCTCGTCCCCGTCGAGGACCCACGGGCCCTAGCCGAGGCGGTCGATGCCCTGCTCGCTGATCCAGATCAATGCCGGTTGCTCGGACTCGCGGCCCGCGAGCGGGTCGTTGAGCAATATTCCCTGCAGCGCTCGCTTGAGGAGACAATCGGGCTTTGGCGACGGCTCGGCGCCCGCCCGGCATCCGATAGACCAAGAACAGAGCTCCAGCGTCGGAACGCGTCGGCAAAGAAGAAGGTCAGTTGAGTCCCAGCGCATCTCGCGACACGATGACGCCGCAACGCGTAGCCCGGATCCTCTGGCGCCGCAAGCTGGTGTGCTCGGTCGTCGCCGCTGTCGTCCTTCTCGCGGGTACCGGGTGGCTGTTCACCCGTCCGAAGATCTACCAGTCGACCTCCTCTGTCGCCCTCCTCCCGGTCACGACTAACTCCGGCGTTCTCCCCAATTACCCCAGCTTGATCGCCAGTCTCATCCCGACCTACGTCCAGCTGGTTTCGAGCCCTGTGTTGCTCGATCGAGTGGCGGCGACGCTGCCCTTCGCCGTCTCCGAGACGCAACTGGCCAACGACGTGCACGCCGAGTCACTGTCCAATGCTGCCATCATCAACATCGTGGCCGAGAGCCCGAACGCCATCCAGGCCCAGGAGATCGCTGCGGCGGCGACTGCTGCCTTCCTGAGCGAGCTGCGGGGAAACGGTGTCGTCGGCCCTCAGATCTATGGCCGGCCCATCGTGCCCGACAAGCCGGCGGCGCCGAAAATCAAACTCGTGCTGGGTGCCGTCTTGGCCTTGGCTGTCATCCTTGGCCTGGGTTCAGGCCTGGTGTGGGATCGGCTGTTCGGCCGCGTCGACGGCACCGACCAACTGCCCGAGATTCACGACGACCCCCTGCCCGCGCCCGGGACCATCCCCGAGTTGGGTGAGCAGCCAGTGCAGGTCAGGCCTAGGCATGCGTCAGAAAACTAGATTGAGCGCGCTTCGCCGTCCACCTCGGCAACGAAGCGCTCGAGAGAGAAAGCGTGCTGGGCGGCCGCCAGAGCGGCCCTGCCCATCTGCTCGGCCAAGGTCGGGTTGCTTAGGCGCGAGAGAGCGTCTCTGAGCGCTAGAGCGTCACCCGGCGGGACGAGGATCCCAGTCTCGGGATTGATGTAATCCTCGACGCCGGGCACCCGCATGGTCACGACCGCGCGACCGACCGAGATCCCATCGAGGACGGTCAGCTGACCAGCCGGGCGAGCCGCGGGGCTGAGCGGGACCACGATCGCACGAGCTCCCTCCATCAGCTCCAGCAGTTGCCTGCGCTCGAGCTGGGGTAGGAGCTTGAGCAACCCGGACTCGGGCAGATCGGCCGGCCCGACAACACGGACCTCGCAATCGAGCCCTTCGGCCGCCTTCGCAAGCGTTGCCCAGTCACGTTCCTCACGACCGACCGCCAGGAAGTAATCGCCCGTGGGCGGGCTCCAAGTCCCAGTCGTCCTGACCCCGAGGGGGATGAAGCGCAAGCCCTGACGTTGAAGGCCGAGGCCGACTCCGTCTTCGAGCGCACCGGCGCTGAAGAAGAGCACGCGATCCGCGCGAGCGAGCCCGCGAAGCATGATCTGCCGGCGAAGCGTCGGGGTGGTTGCGTCGATCAGCGGGTTGAGTACGACCAAGCGCGAGCGCCCACGTCGGCGCATGAGGCCGGCCAGAGCGCCGACGATCGGCTGCCAGGCGATGAGGGGGGCGCCGTCGGCCTCGCGCAGACCGCGCAGCGCCAGCGACGCGTAGGTCGGCCAGCTGCGCAGGCGGTGCAAACGCTGGCCAACGCTGGTCCCGAGCGCAGCCCCGCGCAGCACACGCGCCTCGACGCCGGCCGCCTCACACGCCCAGAGGAAGTCCTCGTGTTCGCTGTCCGACCAATCGACCAGCCAGAGAGGCGACCTTCTTTCGTCCCCGCGCTCACTAGTCTTGCTTTGAACCACCACCTATCACCTCTCGAGAATGGCCTTAGATCTCGGCCAGCATACGCTGAGCCGAGAAGCGGCAATCTGCCAGACGTTTACCGGCCGGCCAATGGCCCGCGCTCGCTCGCCGTTCGCGCTCAGGGGGTTAGGCCCAATGAGGCTCCCCGGCCCAGGCGGCCCGATAGGCGTTCCGGTAGCGGTCGAGCATGTCCTGTGGCCCCCAACTGGGAGCCGCAGCCAAGGCATTTCGTCGCAGATCCGTCGCCAGGTTGTCGTCGGCAAGAACACGCGAGATGGCCTCGCTCACCGCCGCCGAGTCTCCGGGGGATACGAGCAGCGCTGCCGCAGGAGGCACCAGGTCGGTGACGCCGTCGACGGCCGTGGCCACCACCGGGGCGCCCAACGAGAGCGCCTCAAGGAGCGTCAGCGGCAGCCCCTCCCATGTCGACGTGAAGACTACACAGGAGGCCAGGCCGACCAGGGCGGCAATGTCATCGACCACACCGAGGAACCGCACCCGGTTACCGGCCTCTCGGGCCAGGTCCATCAATTCCCGCCGCAGCGGGCCCTCGCCCGCCACCGCGAAGGACGGTCCCTCCAAGCGGCCAGCGGCCTCAATGAATACCGGCCAGTTCTTCTGTTCCACTAACCGCCCGATGCCGACGACGAGGGGTGCCGACCCGAGCTGCAACGACACCCGCAGATCTATCTGGCGTTGGAGGCTGGCCGGGTGCAGGGCCGCGCCGTTGGTGATGACGTCGATCCTGTCGCCCGGGAAGCCGGCCGCCTCGAGAGAGCGGGCCACCGACGGCGCACAGACAATCACCCGGTGGGCAACGCGGCGAAGGACCCGGCTGGCCGCGCGGTAATCGCCCGGGGCCACCCCATGGAGCGTCGGCATCAGCACAATCCGATCGCGCGTACCCACGAGGGCGAGCTTGGCCAGGGCGGTGGCCCGCACGTTGTGTGCATGCACCACGTGCGGTCGTGTGTGCCTAATACAACGAGCCAGGCGAGCCGTTGCGGTAGCCGTCGCCATGCTGGAAGCGATCCCGCGCGAGGTGGCTGGAAGCGCGACATGCGCGGCGCCGGCCCGCGCGACCTCTCCTGTCCAAGCCCCCGGCCCGGAGGCCACCACCACGCTGTCGCCATGGCCGGTTGTATCGGCCGCCAGCTGGATGACCAGTCGCTCCATGCCACCGGGGGACAGGCCGGGCAGCACATGCAGGATTCTCATCTGTGCCCGTTCCCGAGGATGTCCGACCACAGCCGCAGGTGATTGTCGGCACAGCGGGACAGCGAGAATCGTTCCGCTACCCGGCTTCGGGCTGCCGCGCCTAGCCTGGCCGCCAGAGATGGCTCATCGATCAGCCGCTCCATGGCCGTGCGCAACGCTCTGATATCCCCCGGAGTGATGAGCACTCCGCAGTCTGCGCTGAGCACTTCGGGAATCCCGCCTACGTCCGCCGCGATGCAGGGCAGACCCATCGCCATGGCCTGGAGTAGGGCAAGCGGCAGGTTCTCGTTCAGTGATGGCAGGACGAAGACGTCGGCCTGCTCGAGCTGGGCGTCAATGTCGGTCCGGTAGCCCGTGAACTCGACCTGGCTTTGCCGGTCCGCCTGTCCGGCGAGTTCCTCGCACCGGTAACGATCGGAGCCGTCTCCGATCATCCGAAGCCGAAGGTCCGGGCGGTTCGCGGCGATGGCCATGAATGCCTCGACCAGCAGTGGCATGGCCTTGGATGGCGCAAATGAACCGACCGTGGCAAAGGTTCGGATGCCATTTCTGTATCGACGGAGGGACGGGATGGCGACCCCGTTGTGGAGCACCCGGAGCCGGCGCGCCGGCACCCGGAGCTCACGGTGCAGGAATCCAGCGATGGCCTGGGAGGGCGCGATCGTGCACGCGACCCGGCGAGCCACGAGTGCATCAGCCACGAGGCGGCTGCCGCCGGAAATACCCGGGCGACGGCCTTGCAGGGGGCCGGCTCGCACCCACCGGCCAGCGGCGTTGTCCGGAACACCGTGAAAGGTCATAACGACCGGGGTCCTACTCCCGACCACGAGTGAGGCCACCAGGCCGGCCCGGCGGTCCTGCGCATGGATGATGTCGGGCGCCAACCTCTTCAGCAACTTGGAGACTGCCGCCAGGCCGGCCAGATCCGTCTTGGACCGCATGTGCACCGGCTGCAGAAGGCTCCAGGGTTGTCCGGCGCTGGAGACGGAAGCAGGCCCTGCGATAGTCACCTCAGGACCACTCGGTCGGCCCGCCAGCTCTTGGGCCAGGCTCACAGTGAGGTCAGCCGGTCCGCCCCGATCCTGGGTCAGCAGGAAGACGACCCTCATGACCGGCGACGGCGCCCGTACACCAGGCGCTTGATTGCATCCAGAGGACTAAGGACGTTGAGGCCACCTCCGATAGCAGCCAGGTAGGTGGCATCGGAGAACTCCTCCACAAAGCCACGAGGAATCCGCAGCGGCTGCGTCGTTGGTCGCCACCATCCCGGACGGCTGGTTACGGCCGAGGTGAAGCCGACGGCCGTGACGGCGGCGACCACACGATCGTCCATCAGTCCCGTTGGGTAGGCGAAGGTTGTCACGGGCTTGCCAAGGAGATCCTCGAGGTCTTCCTTGCTACCCCGGATCTCGCGCTCCAGCTCACCGGGGCTGCACGCTCGCAGATCGGGATGGGTTCGGCTGTGTGCGCCGATCGTCACGCCGCCGGCGTCCATCTCCAGCAGCTGCGTGCGCGTCATGTAGCCGGGTTTACCCAGCAGACGGCTGGGAGCGTAGAGCGTGGCTGGCAGGCGATTGCGGCTCAGCGGGCCGAGGACATGGGCGTGGTTATCAGCCCAGGCGTCGTCGAAGGTCAAGACCACACGACGGGTACGGAGGTTCCCAGCGGCGAGCACGGCACTGACCTGATCGAGGTGGACGACCGGGAAGTGCTGTCGATGCTCGCCCAGAATGTCCATTTGGCGGATGAAGACGGGGGGCGGGACAGCCAGCCCGCCCCCCTCAACGTCGATCCGGTGCCATCCGAGTACGGCCACGGCGGGGCCGATGGGCAGGGGCCAGCGCGCGCGTACCCGGACTGCGGCGGCAACCGCCGGCCTCACCGGTCGGACCCGGGCACGAGCGTCCTCGCCTGGGTGGGACCTGACGGCACAGAGAGCAGATCGCCGACCTCAGTGTCCAAAGGGGACGTGGCCAAGCTGGCGGCGAGGGCCGGCAGGAACCACAGCGGCGGGTAGTACTGTTCGGCGAGGAACAAGGCGCCGACGCAAGCCACAACGAAACCGGCGGCCATGGCGGCCTGCAGTTGGTCCCTTCGCTGGTCATCTGGGAAACGGCGGCGGAAGTCGGCCCACGACAGGGCCAGGTAGCCGAGAAACAGCGCCAGCCCCAGCGCTCCCTGCTCGGCCAGGATGACGAGGTAGGCCTCCTCGCCGCTGATCGTCAGGATGTTCGACGGAAATGGCAAGCTCTCCTGGGCCGCCGGCGCGAACTGGTAGAACCGGTAGACGAAGTTGCCTGGTCCCACCCCGGTGATCGGGTAGTGCTCCCACTCGTTGAGTTCGACCTGGTAGTAGCCGAACCGGACATCCACGTTCTGCGTGGCCACGTAGGCCTTCTGACCGAAGGCAACCCGGACGATCTGCGGTGTGGCCAGCCATGCGACACCGCCTACGGCCGCGAGGCACGCGACTACGGCCAGCAGCCAGCGCAGGCGCAGGCGCCGGGTCAGGAGAGCCCAGAGGCTCGCCAGGACCAGGCCCGTCAGCGCACTGCGGGAGAACGTCGCGAGCGTGCACGCCAGGATCAGGACTAAGGCCGCGCTCCAGATCGCCTTGCCCCACCTCGGGGCGCCCCAATGCACTTGGTAGATGGCCAGCGGCACGGTGCTGGCGAGGATGAAACCGAAGTCGTTGGGATCTTTAATCGGCCCGCTCGCCCGAGTGACGTGATGTCCGAAGAAGGCAATTAGGCCGATGGTGCTGGCTACCGCGGCAGCGAAGATCGTCACGCTGACAAGGACGTCGGCTCGGCGTCGATCCCCCCGGACGGTCTGGAGCACGAGGAAGTAGAGGGTGGCAAACGTCAGGTACCGGAGCGAGGTGACAAGGGCGGCCCTGTCGTTCCGGGCGACGACGACCGATACACCAGTCCACAGAAGAAATGCGCAGACCAGCCACAGTTGGCGGGTGCCGAGGACCGGCCGCCGATTCACGGCCCACTCCAGCATCCAGGCCATTACGGCCAGAACCCCGAGGCCCTTGTCAATCGTGAGGATTCCGGCCCCGTGGTTCAGGTAGGCGTTGAAGAAGAAGGTGGCAGCCAACACGGCCACCGCCAGGTCGAGCCGGAACAGGATGAACCCAAGAACGACGACGACGGCGAGCCCGGCAAGGGCGAGCAACGCCCAATTGACGGCGACGACAGCGGCGCACAACGCGACCGCCAGCATCAGGGCACCCGCGAGCAGCGGCGAACGGCACCGCTCCGGGCTCGTCACCCGGAGTAGCCGCCCGCGGGCGGCTGTCATGACATCAGCCGGTTTACCGACATAGCGCTACACTAGTGCAGATAAGGCCGGGGAAGCCCTCGCCGCACGGCAGCGGAACTGTCGCCGGATGCCATGACGCGCGGGCTTCGAGCGGCGCACAGCAGGAAAAGATTCCGGTCGGCGGAAACCACAATTACTCCTGATCCCCTTCCGGCGGATGGCCGTACCCTTGCTGCGCGTGGAGCGCTGTGGCTGTCGGTGGGCTCATGGGGCGCTAAGGGCACGCAGACCGTCGCGCTCCTGGTGCTGGCCCGAGCGCTGGCGCCGTCCGAATTCGGGATCCTCGCCATCGCCGCCCTCACCTACAACGTGTTGCAGGCCGTCAACCAGTTAGGGGTCGGCGACGCTCTGACTTATCTGGAGGACCGGATCGACGAGGCGTCGAGAACCGCCTTGTCGATGGTCCTGGTAACCGGGCTGATCCTGATGGGCGCAACCTGGGCCGTGGCCCCCATGATCGCGTCTTTCTTTCACAGCCCGGCCGCCACCTTCGTACTCAGGGGCTTTGCCATCTGCCTGCCCTTCGATGCAGCCGCACAGGTGCCGATCGGTCGCATGACCCGCTCTCTGCGCTTCTCCCGGCGGGCTGTCACCGACGCACTGCCCTCGGTGATCGGCGCGGCGGTTACCATCGGTGTCGTCCTCGGCGGTTACCCGCTGATCGGCCTGGTAGCCGGTCAGGTCGCGGGATCGGTGGCTAACGCCGCCGTGGCCACCCTCGTTGGGCCCCGATGCCTGCCCGGTTGGAACACGCTCATGGCCCGCCGGCTCCTGAAGTACGGCGGGTATCTCAGCGCGGCGGACCTCATCAATCTTGGCCTCCTCAACGTGGACTACATCGTCGTCGGCCACGTTCTGGGCCCGGTGGCACTTGGCTTCTACTCGCTGGCATACCGGATCTGCTTTATGCCCTACCTGTCGATCTCGGTGGTGGCGAACGGGGCTGTCTTTCCCTACTACTGCCGGCTCCCCTCCCGGGAGGCCAAGGCTCGGACCGCAGAGAACACCTTCTGCCTCATCAACGCGGCGAGCATGCCCTGGTTCGCCGGCCTCGTGCTGTTCGCCGGCGACATCGCTCTGCTGGGCCAAAAGTGGGCCCCGGCCACGGGAGCCGTGCGGTTCCTGGCCGTGTACGGATTCTTCCTCTCGCTGATCCTGAGTGCCCTCCAGATCCTCAAGGCGGTGGGTCGGAGCGATCTTGTCTTCCTGGACAGGGGGTTGCACTTGGCGATCCTGACCGCCGTCCTGATCAGCACGGTTCGGGAGGGCATCACGGTCGTCGCCCTGGACCAGGCTCTCGTGGCCTGCGCGATAGCCCTTGCTAGTGGTTGGTGGATCGTTCGCCACGCCTCCGTGCGGCCGGCCGCGCTGGGCCGGTCCGTGGCGCTGCCGTTGCTGGCCGCGCTCGGCATGGTCCCAGTGGTTCTCTTGCTCGGCCGCCTCCCCGGGTTCCGTTCCACTCCGTCGTGGGCCTCGCTGCTGACCCTCGGTCCGCTGGCCCTGGCCGTCTTCGCCGCCATCTTGCTGGCGGTCATGCCCGGGCCCCTTCGCAGCGGATGGGCAGCCCTGCGAGGATCCAATGGCGACCCGGACGGCCCGGGGCGAAGCACATTACCTCTCCACTGAGAGTTGTGCTAGCGTCTTTTCCCGGAGCCCAGTGCGAGACCAGCAATGGGAAATCTTCAGCAAAGTCGGCTGGAGTTCGCCCACGTCACCTTCGGGCACTTCGTGGCCCGTAAATGATCTTGAGGTGGGCCTGTGGCATGACCGAAGGCCGCCCAGCCATTCCTGGCCCTACCGAGGTCGCCGTCATTATTCCCGCGTTCAATAGCGGCGCCTACCTGGATCAGGCGCTGGCTTCAGTTGCCGCCCAGATTGCCGCGCCCATGACGGTGGTAGTGGGTGACGACGGCTCCACGGACGACACCGTCGAGCGAGCCCGCCGCTGGCAGGGCCGCCTTCCCATCGAGGTAGTCCGACTAAAGCGGAACCAGGGACCCGGCGTGGCTCGTCACCGCGCCATCCAGGCCACTAGTGCTCCATTGCTGGCCATGCTCGATTCCGATGATCTCCTTCTTCCTGACCACCTGGTCACTATGGCGGCCACGCATGCCGCCTGTCCAGGCCTGATCAGCGCCCAAGAACTGGCGTGGTACCCCGGCCGTAGCCTCACGGCATCGGTCGGACAGCGACGCGTTCCCAGGGCATCATCCCAACTGGGCGCCTTACTCCGTCGCAACTTTGTCACCTTCGGCTTCTTCTCCCGAGACCTCTACGAGTCGGTTGGTGGCTTCTGGGACCAATGTTGCGAGGACTGGGATCTGTGGATCCGGATGGTACGGGCCGGAGCGACGCTGACAATGGCGTCCCATCCCACAGCCATACACCGCGTGCGCCCCGGAAGCCTTTCCTGGGACCCGGAGCAGACGGCCAAGGAAGGCATCGTGGTGCTAAGCGCGGCGCTGCGGGCCGCACGCTCACCCCGTGAGGCGGCAGCCGCCCGCGCCGGTCTCCGGACCCTGCGAGGCAAGCTTGGTTTCTACCGCGCGACGGAACTGGCCGCCAGAAGGCATTCGTGGCAAGCCCGGCAGGTCGCGCTCGGGGGACTTCCGGCCGGAGGACCACGTGCCGCGGCTGGCTTGCTGGCCCTGGTCGTGGCCCCCTGCACCGCTGCCCGGCTGGAGCGGCTGACGCGGCCGTACCGATTGCCCATGGGTACCCACATCTCCCCGGACGGTACCCCCACCGACAGCAGCCAGCCTACGGGGGTCAACGAGCCGGGCCGCCCGGGGTGAGCCGAGCGTACTCGGCCCAGCCCGGCTTCCCATACCAGTCGACTGGGAACGAAGAGCGGCCCGGCGCCCGAGCAGGCTTGGACGGTGATGCCGTATCGTCATTGCCGGGCGATGTGCCTCCGGGGAGGGACCGCCCTGGGGACGGTCACGTGAGAGTTCCAGGGCCTGGCTTGCTCGTTCTCCCGCACCTGGACCGTTGGGTTCTGCAGTGGGATCAGATGGTCGATCTATCGCCCCTCCCGTCCCCTTTCCTGCGGTCGTGGTGGCTCACCCGCACGGGCGGCCCTCGGCTTCGCTTTCTGCTGGTCGTGCAGGATGACCGACTCTTGGGCGGGCTCGCCCTGCAGGAAGACCGCCGGCTGGGCCTGCCACGCCTTCGGATGATGGGCGCCGGGCCGCTTTGCCCAGATCATCTCGACCTACTGGCGGCCCAGGGTCAAGAGGAAGCCGTAGTCAGGGCTGTGCGGGACTGGCTGCACCGACCAGGAGCACGCCTCCTGGACCTAGAGGGCATCAACGCCGGCTCCCGCCTGATCACAGCCGTGCCCGGGAACGTCCCTTGCGAACCGCTTGCTGTCGCGCCGTGGACTCCGCTGCCCGCCGACATCAGGGCCTACCTGGCTGGCCGCCCAGCGGGATTCCGCCGGAACCTCCGGCGGGCCTCAGCCCGCATGACGGCCGCAGGGGCAACTCATCGCACCCACCGGGGCCCGGGAGCGCTCGGGTCCCTCGGAACCCTGCGACAGCTCCACAGCATTCAGTGGAAGGACCGCTCCCGCTTCTTGCCCAGCTTTGATCGCTTCGCCGCTGCCTGCCGGCTGGGGGTCGATTTCGACGAGGTCTCGACCCATGAGCTCCATGTGGGCGAGACCGTCATCGCGATCATGGTCACCTTCGAGGTGGCAGGACGCGTGAGCCTGTACCAGAGCGCCCGGCTGACCGATTTTCGCTGGCGGGACGCCACGACGGTGCTGCTCGCTGCGATCATCACCGACGCGTGCCACCGCGGCTTCGCCGAGGTCGACTTTCTCCGTGGCGACGAGGCGTACAAGAGCAACTTCGCACCGGAGCGGCGTGAGCTACTCCGGTTGCGGGGAGCCAATGGCAGGGCCGGCCGAGTTGCCCTGGTGGCGGAGACGGCAGCGCGCAAAGCCAGGCTCACGGCCCGCTCCGCCCGTGACAGCTGGCGAGCGCACGGCCGCAGCCCGAAGAACGCGGCGCTCCGCCCAGCAGGCGGGCGCCGGGCAGCTCAGCCCTTCCGCTGAGCTGCCCGGCGGGACGTCCTGGCCTCGATCCCTGACCGCACATGCCGGGCGAGGCCCCAGGCTCGCATGGCAGCCACCTTGGCCCCGTCGACCGGAGCGGAGCGTCCTGGTTGCCGGGGGCTCAGATGGAATGGTCGCAGGCGAGCGTTGAAGGCCTCGATCAAGTTGTCGCGCTCGGTGGCCGCAGTGAAATACGTGAGGGTGATTGAGAGCGAGATGGCTGGGCCGTTATGCACCCAATGAGGTGCGACCGGGGGTATGTATACCCCCCGCCCCGGCGTGAGGGGGCAGGACGCCAATTCCGGAGGCAGGGACTCGATGCGCCCGTGCGAGCCATCCCAGTACCGCTCAATCTCGTGCCGACGGGCCGGCTCGCTCCCGAAGCGGCCAAGACTGACCGTCTTGGCCCCACTGACCTGCATCAACAAGCTGTGTTCGATATCGAAATGGGCAGGAGTGACAGAGCTTGGCGAGGAGATGAAGATGAACCCCACCCGGTTGCGCATCTTGCCTTGCCTGCCGAGCATCCCGCGCTCGAGCTCATCGAGCGTCGTGTTCATCAATTCGGCGTACGCGGGATCATCTTCGATGTTGAGCAGCGTAAGCCAAGCGTTGGCGTCCTCTATGTCGCGGATAACGTCACCTGGCCGGGGCAGCGAGCCCCGCGGAGGGCCTCCCTGGGGAACCAGGAGAGGCTGAGCAGCAGTGTCATAGATCACCGACTGACGGGGCAGGCGGTCAGCCAGGTCGGCAATGGCCTCGAGGGTCAGCCGAGCGTCTTCATGAAAACTGTGGACGAACTCCGCCGGCTGCTCAGGGAAGGCTCCACCTAACGGAAGCCGACCGAGCGTCGGGAGTTCCTGCCCAACTGGATGCGTCACCAACGCTCGCCTCCAGTAGCTGCCGCATGCCACTCACTACCGATGTTCCCCCTTTGCCTCTGGGCTGTCAAACGTCGGCATCGAGGGCCAGCCAGGGCGTCCTGGCGTCGGCGTCCTGGCGTCGGCCTCCTGCCTCGCAAGATCACACCGTCGCGCATCCGGAGCGGCTCGCGGGCGTGATCAATTGTGGCCACGACATCACGACGGTTAACCTCGACCTCATGACCGCAACCATCGGTCGCGGGTCCAGCAGATGGGCTCCTCTTGCCTAGGATCGCCAGGATTACGGTCCTGCTGGTGGGGGTAACCGTGACCTTGGCCCAGGTTGGAGCAGCATGCGGTCGGGCTCCGTCCGCGCCTACCGCCCCCGGCCATTTGACGCGGACGGCGGCCGTCAGGACCTTCAGCTCGGCACTCGACGAGGCGGCCGTCAAGGCGACGACCAAGGCCCAGTGGGTCAGGATCGCGCGCGATAATACGATTGTCGTGCTCAATTCCTGGGACTTTGGCCTGATCCCTCTACTCAAGCATGCTAACCCAAGGATCCAGGTATGGGTTTACAAAGACCTCTCGGGAGTACGCTCAGACGACTGCGCGACGGGGAATGGTGAATGCGGCACCTGCACAAAAGACGTTACCGATAGTACCTTTCTGTCGTCGGGCATGGGATACTGCTGGGTGAAACGCAGCCATCCGGATTGGCTCCTCCGCGCTGATGGAAATGGCCAGCCGCTCCAGTTCCAAGGCTATCCTCAGACCTGGGAGACCGATTACGGCAATCGCGCTTACCAGCGCCAATGGATCAGGAACGTCCTCGCCGACATCCGCGACCACCGATGGGACGGCGTCGAGGTAGACAACGCCTTGACCATCGCTGACGCCTACGGAATCGCCGCGAAGTATCCCACCAACGCAGCGGTGCAGGCGGCTACGTACTCTTCTCTTCGAGAAGTGGGACCCGCCCTGCAGAACGCTGGCGTGGCGTCCGTGTTCAATGTCGGCTATGCGACGCTGTTTCCGGGGTTGTGGCAACGATGGCTAGGCCCGGTCCAGGGTCTCGAGCAGGAGTTCTACCTCTCGTACTCCACGCAGCCCAACGCCATCGGCACTGCGTGGAGCACGTATGAGGACGAGATTTCCTCCTGCACGGGCCAACACAAAAGCTGCTGGTTCCACTCAGGCGAAAACTCGACTGGGGTTACGTCCCAGACCCGCGAGTACGCGCTGGCCTCCTACCTGCTCGCCGCCGACGGCCAGCAGGTCTTCGCAGTGGGAGACATTACGTCAGGGATCTGGGCGCCGCGTTGGGCACCGGGCGCGCCCGTGCACCCCATGATTCAGACCGGGGCAGCCTGGCGACGATACTTCGAGGGGGGTATCGCCGTCGCGAATCCGTCCAGGTCCAGGTCCATTGTCTCCCTTGGCGGCAGCTACCTCGATGACAGCGGTCACCTGGTTTCCACAATCACCCTGGGGCCAGCTAGCGGGGTCGTCCTCCGTGCGTCCCCCGGGCAGGCCGCCGCTAATGGAGTTCCCTGAGCCACCCGCCCTGCCCGGGCACGGCGTGGTCCGACGAGCCGGTCACCGACGTCACGCAACGCAACATCCGTCCACGGAGGCAATTTAGAAAACAGCAGAACCCTGTGTCTTAGTTGACTTCACACGTACCACCAGCGATATCCTATTTTTTGATCGCAACTCTATACATGTCATCGAGCACGCCATACGCTGAGCACACCATAGGCTGAAATCGGTGCTCCGGACCCTGGCAGCGTCCGTCGCGAAATGTCTGATTTATGCGACATATCCGAAGTTAACTTAGCCGGGTCGGGTGACTGCGGGGGGTCGGTTACGGTCGGAATGTTAGCGGTTCCCTGGGCTTATTACGCGCAATCAGTAGTGGATTCCCTGTTCGGTTCAGTCATGCGGTTGGTGTACGACGCTGGTCGCGTGGCGCACGTGATGCCGCGTCGGCTCACCGCTGAGACCCGCTCATCGCGGGCCGTCCCGGCGGGAGCCGGACGATGACCACCGGGGACGTCTTCCGAGCCCCCCACCCGAAGCGCGGACCACAGCTGGCGAGGGCCGCACAGCGGCCGGACAGCACGCTTGCAGGCCGACCTCCCCGGACCCGGCTACCCGCCCGACGATGGGCGGTGGTCACGCGGCACGCGGTGCTGCCGGTGTCTGACAGTTTCGCTTTGGCGGCGACCACACTGCTGAGCGCAGCCGGCTGGCCAGCCGCGATGTACGCGGTCGCGGTGCTCCTGTTACTGAACGTCAGCGGCCTGCAGCGGTTGCGTATTTGCCTGCGGGTCTCCGACGAGGTGCCACGTCTGGCGACCTCCGCGGCCCTGCCAGTCCTGCTGGTCCTGCCTTGGACGGAGTCGGCGGGCGGTCTGGCCCGCCTCGCTCTGCTGTCCACTGGCCTGCTCGTGACCATGCGGGCCGGCACGTACGCCGTATTGCGCGCCGCTCGCCGGCGCGAGTGGCTGACCGAGCCGGCGCTTATCGTCGGCACGGGCAAACTCGGCGTCGAGATCGGGGAGTTGCTGCGGGAGCACACCGACCTCGGGCTGCGGCCGGTTGGGTTCATCGACAGTCTGCCACCGGGCCCGGAGTCCTCGCTGCCGCTGCTGGGTGAAGTGTCCGAGGTATCAGATGTGGTTTTGGAGCATGGCGTCCGCCAGATCATTGTGAGCTTTCCCGTCGAAAGCGACGCGGACCTCGTGTCGGCGCTGCGCGCCAACCGCTCGCTCCCGGCGGACGTGTGCGTGGTGCCGCGGATGTACGACCTGGCCGCTGCCGTCCCAAGAGGCTGCCTGGACGAAGTATGGGGTATCCCGCTCGTCCCGCTGCGGCGCTGCGGTCTCCCATGGTCCGGCCGGGTGGTCAAGCGCGCGTTCGATCTCCTCGTCGGCACGGCCCTGCTGCTCCTGCTCTCACCGGTGCTGGTCGTGCTCATGGTCGCGGTATTGGTGTACTGCGGTCGGCCCGTGCTGTTCCGGCAGGCACGGGTGACCCGTTCCGGGCGAGTCATGAAGATCACCAAGCTGCGGACCGTGGCCGGGCGGGACCCCGACGTGCGGTGGACGGTGGCCCCAGAAGCGGGCCCCGCACTAAGCCGATGGCTGCGGGCAACGCACCTCGACGAGTTACCGCAACTGGTAAATGTGATCCGCGGAGAGATGTCACTTGTCGGTCCGCGCCCTGAGCGACCGTACTTCACGTCGCGTTTTGCCGAAGTGGTCCCGCGCTACGAAGACCGGCATAGGACGCACAGTGGCATGACCGGATGGGCGCAGGTGCACGGCCTCACCGGCGACACGTCAATCTCTGACCGCGTCCGCTTCGACAACCACTACATCGAGCACTGGTCACTATGGCTAGACATAGTCATCCTGGTCCGCACAATCGCCGAGCCGCTGACTGGGGTTCGAAGAGCGCACCGATCCCGAAGGCGGATGTGACGCAGCCGGATCCGCCTGCTCAAGATGGCCTGCGCTTCCTCGGCCGGGCCGGCCCGGCCGAGATGCCGTTGCGCCAAGGGCCGCGCCGGGCTCTTAGCATGGAGGCACGCAGCGGCCCCGGATCGGGGCCCGGGAAGGACGTGGCACGCTCATGACGGTGACTGGTCCAGTGAGCACGGGTCCAGAGAGCACGGCACGCACCGCCATCGTGACCGTCGATGACGATCCAGGGGTGTCCCGGGCGGTCGCCCGCGACCTGCGGCGCCGGTACGGCGAACAGCACCGGATCGTGCGCGCCGAGTCCGGCGATGCGGCCCTGGACGCGCTGCGCCAGATGAAGCTCCGAGGCGACCTGGTCGCCGTGATCCTGGCCGACTACCGGATGCCGCAGATGAACGGCATCGAATTCCTCGAGCGTGCGATGGACGTGTACCCGGGAGCGCGGCGCGTCCTGCTCACCGCCTACGCCGACACCGGCGCCGCCATCGATGCCATCAATGTGGTCGACCTGGACCACTACCTGCTCAAACCGTGGGATCCACCGGAAGAGAAGCTCTACCCGGTGGTCGACGGGCTGCTTGACGCGTGGATGGCATCGGATCACCGGCCCGTCCCCGAGACGAAGGTCGTCGGCCACCGGTGGTCGGCGCGCTCGTCCGAGGTCCGCGAGTTCCTGGCCCGCAATCAGGTGCCCTACCGCTGGTACGCCTCTGACGAGCCCGAAGGGCAGCGACTGCTGGCCGCCGCGGAAGCCGACGGCCTCGATCTCCCGGTCGTGATCACCCCGGACGCCGATGCGCTGATAGCACCCACCGACGCCGAACTGGCCAGCCATGTGGGCCTCGCCACCACACCCTCGAAGGACTTCTACGACCTCATCGTCATCGGCGGCGGGCCGGCCGGCCTCGGCGCCGCGGTGTACGGCGCCTCGGAGGGCCTGCGTACCGTGCTCGTCGAGCGCACCGCGACGGGCGGCCAGGCGGGCCAGAGCTCACGGATAGAGAACTACCTCGGCTTCCCGGACGGCGTGTCCGGGGCACAGCTGACCGAGCGGGCCCGCCGGCAGGCCACCAAATTCGGGGCCGAGGTGCTCACCACACGCGACGTAACCGCCCTGGAGATCAACGGCTCGGCGCGCAGCGTCCGGTTCGCGGACGGCAGCGCCATCGACGCGCACGCCGTCATCCTGGCCACTGGGGTCTCCTACCGGGAGCTGGCCGCGCCCGGGCTTGGCGACATGACCGGACGTGGGGTCTACTACGGATCAGCCTTGACCGAGGCGGCCAACTGCGACGGCCAGGACATCTACATCGTCGGCGGCGCCAACTCCGCCGGGCAGGCCGCGGTCTACCTCGCCCGGCACGCCAAGTCGGTGACGATCCTGGTCCGCGGGCCATCGCTGGAAAGGTCGATGTCCTACTACCTCATCCAGCAGCTAGCCGGCATCCCGGAGATCACGGTGCGCACCTGCACCGAGGTCATCGAGGCGCGCGGCGACGGCCACCTGGAGAGCCTGACACTGCGCGACACCGCCACGGGGGCGACAGAGACGGTCGGCGCGCAGTGGATTTTCCTGTTCATCGGCGCAGCGCCACTGACCGACTGGCTGGATGGTGTCGTTGTGCGGGATGAGCGTGGTTTTGTGGTGGCCGGCCCGGACCTTTCTATCGAGGGTGACCGCCCGCGCGGCTGGGAATTGGACCGGGCGCCCTATCACCTGGAGACCAGCGTTCCCGGCGTGTTCGTGGCCGGGGACGCGCGGGCCGAGTCGGCCAAGCGCGTCGCCTCCGCCGTCGGCGAGGGCGCCATGGCCGTCATGCTTGTGCACCGTTATTTGGAGAAGTTGTGACCGAGCCAGCGCAGTCGATGCCATGCAGCAAGGACGAGCTGCGCACCCTGTTCCTGTTCGAGAAGCTGACCGAGGACCAGCTGGACTGGCTGTGCCGCGAAGGGCACGCGGAACTCGTCCCGGCCGGGCCGGTGGTCACCGAAGGCGACCCCGCGACCTGCTTCTACGTGCTCCTTGAGGGCACTTTGGTGATGTCGCGCCGGGTCGGGGCCGACGACGTCGAGGTGACCCGCTCGTCCAACCCCGGCGTGTATGGCGGGGCGTTCCGGGCGTATATCCCCGATCGCGCGCAGCAGGTGTACAGCAACTCGATCCGGGCGACGGTGCCCACGCGCTTCTATGTGCTCGACGCGGACAAGTTCGCCGCGATGATGCGCGACTGGTTCCCGATGGCCGTGCACATGCTGGAGGGCCTCTTCTTCGGCATGCAGAACACCCAGCAGGCCGTCGGCCAGCGGGAACGGCTGCTCGCGCTGGGCTCGCTGTCGGCTGGCCTGACCCACGAGCTCAACAACCCCGCCGCCGCGGCGGTGCGCGCGACATCGGCGCTACGCGAGCGGGTCGCCGGGATGCGGCACAAGCTGGGCATGATCGCGGCCGGCCCCTTCGACCGGGCCTCGCTTGAGACGCTCGTCCGGCTGCAGGAGGATGCCACCGAGCGCGTGTCGAAGGCACCCACGCTGAGCCCGATGGAGGCGTCCGACCGCGAGGATGTGATCGGCGACTGGCTGGGGGACCACGGCATCTCCGGTGGCTGGGAACTCGCGCCCACCTTCGTCCAGGCCGGCCTGGACACCGACTGGCTCGAGCAGGTGGTGACCACCGTGGAGGGGCAGACGCTCGAAGGCGCGATGCGGTGGCTGAACTACACCGTCGAGACCGAACTGCTGATGAACGAGATCGAGGACTCGACCAACCGGATCTCGGTCCTGGTCGGAGCGGCCAAGCAGTACTCGCAGCTGGACCGGGCCCCGTACCGGGTCATCGACGTGCACGAGCTGATCGACAGCACGCTGCTTATGCTGGGCCGGAAGCTCGACGGGATCACCGTGGTCAAGGACTACGACCGCAGCCTGCCGCAGATCCCTGTCTACGCCGCCGAGCTGAACCAGGTCTGGACCAACCTGATCGACAACGCGGTACAGGCCATGAACGGAGAGGGCACGCTGACCGTGCGCACCGCGCTGGACCGTGACCAGCTTCTCGTCGAGATCGGTGACACCGGCCCGGGTGTGCCGCCGGAGATCCGCGACCGGATCTTCGAGCCGTTTTTCACCACGAAGCCGGTGGGCGAGGGTACCGGGCTCGGGCTCGACATCTCCTGGCGCGTCGTCGTGAACAAGCACCACGGGGATCTGCGGGTGGAGTCCGTCCCGGGGGACACCCGCTTCCGGGTCCACCTGCCGCTGACCGCCCCGGCCGAGGAGGCCTGAATGCCCGGCCGAGCAGGCCGGAATGACGACTGCCCAGGAGGCCTGAATGACTGAGGAAGCCGTGCCGGGGATCGACCCCTCGGTCCCGCCGAGCGGGGCCGGCTGCGTGGAGTGCGACGCCGCCGCCGGATGGTGGCTGCACCTGCGCCGGTGCACCGAGTGCGGGCACATCGGCTGCTGCGACACTTCGCCGGCGCAGCACGCGACCGCTCACTTTGGCGCGACGGGGCACCCGATCATGCGCAGCTTCGAGCCTGGTGAAGACTGGTTCTGGAGCTTTGAGACCAAGGACTACTACGACGGGCCACCCCTGGCCCCCCCTGAGCATCACCCGCTCGACCAGCCGGTCCCCGGCCCGGCCGGCCGGGTACCGCACGGCTGGCGCAACCAGCTGCACTGAGCTAGCTGCACTGAAAGAAGGGGCGTGAGTCATGGGGATCGTGTCCCGGGGTTTCTCCGGGCGCAGGCGCGGGGCCGGCGAGAACCTCCCGCCGGGCCAGTACCTGGTCACCGATTTCCCGGTGCTCTCCGCCGGGCCTACCCCCCGGGTGAACCTGGACTCGTGGGAGCTGAAGATCAGGACCGAGACCGGGCAGTCCCGTAGCTGGGACTGGCCCGCGTTCCGCGCCTTGCCGCATGAGGACATCACCGTCGACCTGCACTGCGTGACCAAGTGGTCCAAGCTCGGCACCACATGGCGGGGCGTGTCACTGGACACGCTGCTCGACGGGGTGGACACGGCGGCCGAGTTCGCCCTCGCGCGCTCCTACGGCGGCTACACGACCAACCTGCCGCTGGCGGACCTGCGCGACGGGCAGGCCTGGATCGCCTTCAGTTATGACAGCGACGACCTCGATCCTGAGCATGGCGGCCCGGCCCGGCTGCTTGTGCCGCACCTGTACCTGTGGAAGTCCGCGAAGTGGGTCCAGAGCATCGACCTGCTCAACGATGACGAGCCCGGGTTCTGGGAGAGCCTGGGCTATCACAACTACGGAGACCCATGGCGCGAGCAGCGGTACTGGGGCGACTGACCTGGCTGGTCGGGACCGTGGCGGCGGTCCGCGAGGAGACCCCCACCGCGCGCACGATCGTGCTCGACGTGCCTGGCTGGCCCGGACATCAGGCCGGCCAGCACGTCGACGTGCGGCTCACCGCGCCCGACGGGTACTCGGCGCAGCGTTCCTACTCGATCGCCTCGCCCCCGGGCGGCACGGGGCTTGAGCTAACCGTGCAGCGCCTGGCGGACGGGGAGGTCTCGCCATACCTGACGGAAGTCCTGGCGCCCGGCGACCCGCTCGAGTTGCGCGGCCCGATCGGTGGCTGGTTCGTCTGGAGGGCTGAGGACACCGGGCCGGTCCTGCTCGTGGCGGGCGGCAGCGGCGTGGTGCCATTGATGGCGATGATCCGCGCCCGCGCCCTGAGCGGGAGCCGCGCGCCGTTCCGCCTGGTCTACTCGGTGCGGGAGCCCGAGACGGCCCTTTACGCGAGCGAGCTGGCCGAGCGGGCACGCACCGATGCCGGCCTCGAGGTGACCTACGTCTACACCCGGTCCACTCCGGCAGGCTGGCGCATGCCCGCGGGCCGGATCAACGCCGACATCCTGACCGCCGGCCAGGCCGCGCTGCCGGGGCTCTCGGTGTTCGTCTGCGGGCCAACCGGATTCGTGGAGGCGGCCGCGGACCTTCTGGTGGACGCCGACCACGAACCGGGGACAATCAAGACCGAGCGATTCGGACCGTCGCAAGTCAGTGAGCATGAGTAAACTGCTGGCTCGCAGCCGGGCCTTGCGTCCCGGCGGTCCCGGTCTTGCCCGCCTTGGCGGGGCCGGGTTCCTGTTTCATCCCGCGGCGCCCGGCGCGGCCGGGTCTTACCTGCGGTCCGCAGGCGCAGCTGGGTCAGACAGTTCCTGGAGCCCGGGACCAGCAGGGCCCAGGCTCCCGGCGGCTGAACGGCCAGCCAGGGCACATGACCGCCGCGCGGTCCGGAACGCTCCCTCAACTGCGCCAAAGCCTTCTATAGCTCACTCAGCCAGCAACTACCGCGAACCCTCTGGAGGCCAGCAATGAACGAGCACCTGGACGGAAACGTGCTCGCCGGGGCGCTGCGCGAGATTTTCACGGTCGATATCACCACCGCCATAGGGCAGTGCGTCTCGTGCGGGACCACCGGCGCGATGGGGCAGGCCCGCGTCTATGCGGACGCCCCGGGCATGGTCGCTCGCTGCCCGGCCTGTGATGAGGTCGTGCTCCGGTTCGTCCGCGCTCCCGACCGCGCCTGGCTCGACCTGCGCGGCATCACCTGCCTCCAAGTGCAGCTGCAGCCGTAGCAGCGGCGCGGGGGGGCGCCAGTGAGCGAACGTTAGGGTAAGACCGTGAGCAACCTCCCGGAGCCCGCCGACCAGCGTCATCTGCGGGTCTCCGACGCCGACCGGGAGCAGGCGGCCGAGGTGCTGCGGCAGGCGGCCGGCGACGGCCGGCTGACCCTGGACGAACTCGACGAGCGGCTGGCCACGGCCTACGCGGCCAAGACCTACGCTGACCTTGAGTCCGTCACCACCGACCTGCCCGGGCCCGGCGTACCGGCTCCAGCAGCCCAGGTCAGCGGCAGTTTCCCGGCTGACCGCATCGGGGGCACTCCAGGGGCGCCCTTCGCGATCGCGATCATGGGCGGAGCGCGGCGGCGCGGGCGCTGGGTGATCCCCCGCCGCTACACCTGCTTCGCCCTGATGGGCGGCATCGAACTCGACCTGCGGGAGGCGCAGTTCAGCGAGCGCGACGTCACCATCCAGGCGTTCTCCCTGATGGGCGGGGTCAGCGTGATCGCGCCAGAGGACATCGAGATCGACGTGACCGGCCTCGGCATCATGGGCGGCTTCGATCATGAGGCCAGCGGGCCCGGGACCCCCGGCGCGCCACGGTTGAAGGTCATCGGCTTCTCCCTGATGGGCGGCGTCGACGTCAGGCGCAAGGCACTGAAGCCAGGGAAGAGGAAGCAGGGCGGGGCCGTCGAGCCGGACCGCAGGCGGCAGATCGACGAATGACTCCCGGGGGGCGGAGCGCTACGGCACCGCGGCAAGTCGCTCGGTGAGGAAGGCCAGGACCCGGTCCAGCGCGGCACGCGTAGGGTGACCGGGCTCGTCCACGAGATCGGCGGTCAGCACGGAGTGCGAGCTGGCCGGGATTCCGTCTGGATTTCCGGGCGAGGAGTCGACCTCGATGGCCTCGAATGCGTCGCCCAGTTCCCGGCGGAGCGTCGCGAACCGCTCTGCTGGCGAGCCCTTATCGGCGGTGAAGCGGAGCCCGAGCACGCACAGCCCGTCGCGGGTCCGCTCCTTGACCGAGGCCAGGTCGGCCGGGTCCAGCCCGAGCGCGGCCCGGTGCCGGGCGTTGACCGGCGCGGGCAGCCCCGGCTGGCTGAGCACGGGCGCCAGCACGGCCGGCTCCACCGCCATGGCCAATGCGAAACCGCCGGTGAAGCACATGCCGACCGCGCCGACCCCCGGCCCCCCGCATTCGGCGTGCACCATGGCGGCGAGCGCGCGCAACCACGTCGCGACTGGGCTGGTCCGGTCGGCCAGCAGGGCAAACTCGCGGGACACGCATACCCGCAGACCCGTGCGGAGCATCTCACGGCCAGCGAACGGCGCCCCGGGCCGCCCGAACAGCGACGGCAGGTACACCGTGAACCCGGCGTCCACCAGGCGCTGGCCGAACGCGGTCACGCCCGGATGCAGGCCCGGCATCTCGTGAATGACAATTACGGCGGGCCCGGTGCCCGCCCAGTACAGCTCGTGCTCGCGGCCCTCATGCGTGAACGTCGTCGCGGTAAAGCCCGGGACAGCATCCGTCATCGCCTGCTCCTCATATCAGCCCCCCGGAGCTCGCTCCATGCTCGCACAAAGCGACTGAGCCCGGCAGGCACCATCTTCCCTGATCGCGGCGGATTGGAGCATCTGGCGTCGGCGCTTCCGGGCGCATTTACCTCCCCCTGCCCGGCCAAAACGCGATACTGGCGGCCGGAACCGGAACGGGGACCCCGGCGGCCGCGTGGCGCGCTGGTCCTGTGGTGCGAGCACCCTGTGCTGGCCCCCACGCTGCGGAGACCCGTACTACGAACCTGTGGCGCGGGTACCTGTGCCGAGGTAACCCCATTGACCCAGGGAGCGAGATCATGACAAACGATTCCTTCGTGCCATTGCCCGGCAGCGAACGCGGCCCCGTTCCGGGGCTTGAGCCAGCCGGCCCAGTTGACGGCACGGCCCGTATCGAGGTGACGCTGGTAACCCGGCGCCGGGCCGCGCTGCCCGCGGAGCTTGTCCTCGGCCCGGACACGCTGAGTCCGCAGCAAATGGCCGACCAGCACGGAACCGATCCCGCCGACGTCGAGCTCATTCGCGAGGTGCTGTCCCAGCACGGGATCGAGGTGACGCAGACGTACACGGGCTCGCGGTGCGTGAAGGCATCCGGCACCCTGGCGGCCCTGGCCGAGACGTTCGGCGCCTCACTGAGCATGGTGCGCAGCGATCATCCGACCGCCCCGGGCGGCCGGGCCGAGCACCGGTACCGCGAGGGCAGCCTGCGGATACCGGCCCAGCTGGCCGGGATCGTGCTCGCGGTGCTCGGGCTGGACGACC
>OCZT010001463.1_pt1 | contig 24479 bp, 19 predicted proteins | sample 1539031 | NCBI WGS metagenome assembly OCZT01 (sample SAMEA3539308, study PRJEB22396) | soil metagenome | biome: tundra; feature: field; material: soil | place: USA | collected 2010-05 | depth 0.15 m | reverse complement strand
TCTGACCTATCAGAGGCATAGAGGATATTGGGACAAAAACACCCGATATAAAGATGAGCGGTAGCCTCACTGTATTAAGCATAGACATGACCTCACCCACATTCTCTGTAGGGTATGCGGCAAACAGTGTCCCGAGCGTGGCAAAACAGAATGCTGTGAGGATCATAGCAATCAAAAGGACAGTTGTATGTACAATAGTTGTACTGAAGATGATCACGCCAATGACCAGAGGAAGGCATGCGATACCGAGACTATACAAAAATCCACTCAGGCTCTCACCCGATACCAGCGAATATAGCGAAATAGGTGCTGAGAGCAAACGTTCAAAAGTTTTAACACGCCTTTCGATAGGTATTGAAACCGGTTCTATTGATGAAGCCGAAAACAGGAGAGTAATCGAGATCAGCCCCGGAATTAGGGTGCCTGGAGGGGTGTTCTTTCCAATGGCAAAGGCTAGGAACATAAAAAGCGGGAAAAAGATGCCGGAAACGATTATATTTGGCTTGAGGTAGTAGATCCTCATGTCTTTTTTGGCGATTGCCCACGCAGCAGATATTTGGCAGGAAAGATGTTTTATCAATCTCTCATGATTAATCGATTGCATGGATTCCATCACCTGCCCGCTGCAGACCAGTCAACTTTACAAATACATCCTCGAGGCTAGGGCCAAGAGTAGTAATACTGATTATTTTAAGATTATGCGTGTGAGCATAGGCTATTAAGGCATCAATAACTTCAGCTGGATCTTCAGTATAGAGCTTAAACTTGTCACCTGCCTTTTGTGCGTCATTCACCATTGAAAGACTGTTGAGTTCGTCCAGGTGATCTACGAAATTATGGTCAAAAGATACCTCGATCGACTGTGAACCTTTAAACGTCTTTTTCAGAGATTCCGGTGCATCGATTGCAATGATATTCCCTTTATTGATGATAGCTACTCGATCACACATGACGTTTGCCTCTTCAATATTGTGCGTTGTTAAAAAGACAGTGACTCCATTGAGAATGAGGTCCGATACCACTTTACGAATGATGAGGTTACTCTGTACATCGAGCCCTGAGGTTGGTTCATCCAGGAATAGCAGACGTGGGCTGTTGACAAGCCCCATTGCAAGGGTCAAACGTCTTTTCATTCCCTTTGAAAAATCGTGCGCTTTGTCACTGAGGCGTTCATATAACTCAAACTTCTTGAGCAATTCGGTAGCCTTTTTTTCTCTCTCATTTCGTCCTACATGATAGAGTTCCGCGGAGAACATCAAGTTCTGCCATGCAGTCAGATCATCGTAAACGTTGGAATTTTCGGATACGATACCCATGGATTGCTTTGCATTAATGGTATCATGCTCAATATCATAGCCAAAAATGGTTGCTGTTCCAGAAGTTGGTCTTGATACTCCGGTCAAAATACGAATTGTAGTAGTTTTACCGGCACCATTGGGGCCCAAAAACCCAAAGGTTTCTCCTTCACCAACTGAGAAACTAATATCATTGACCGCGGTGAGAGATCCAAATTTTTTGGTGAGATGAGATACTTTAATTGCTTGCATATATATATATCAACTCAAGTACATTTTTTAATTATTAAATTAATTGGTGTAAAGAGGATTTCAATCAACTCTTCAATTTAGTAAAATGCATATAAATTGTATATAAATAACTCTTGAAAATCATCGGTAAATCGGAATTCTCTTTATTTTGAAATATTTCATCGAGGAAGCTAAATGAAAATCATTGGAATCAATGCAAGCCCAAAGGGCAATGCAAGTAATACCTTAAAACTGGTAAATTCTGTAATCAAAGGTGCTGAATCTGAAGGGGCAGAAGTTGAGATTATAGATCTTTATAATCTAAATATCGAGTATTGTACTGGATGTGGAGCCTGTTATGCTACAGGTGAATGTTCTTTATTTGATGATTTTATGGAGATATTTGGGAAAATTATGAACGCTGATGGGGTTGTTCTTGGTGCTCCGAACTACATTAACTCTGTTCCGGCTCCAATGAAAGCCTTTTTCGATAGACTTTCAGATGCAATTCACTGCCAGATGCTGACTGGGAAATTTGGGTGCTCGGTATGCACAGCTGGTGGGAGCGGTGACGATGAAGTCTTGAAATACATGAATGGAGTTCTCATAAATATTGGCGTTACTGTTGTCGGAAGCATTGGAGTTGTAATCGGGAGAGACCCCTCTGCACTTGAAAATCATATCGGGCCTGCGCAAGATCTTGGGAAGAAGCTGGTGAAGTCAATCCGCGGAGAAATCAAATATCCCGACCAGGATGAAATACATCGTCAGCGAACAGAATATTTTTGCCAGCTGGCAAAATTCAATAAGGAGCGCTTTGCTCATGATTATGATTGGTATATCCAGAAAGGATTGATAAAATAAAAGTCCACCCATATAGATTAGGGTCCAACATTTAGTGATTTTTGGACTGAAACACTGAATTTGCAGGAAGAAAGTGTTGTTCAATCAAATAGTCTTAGCTATAAAACAACATTTCCAGGCAAATTCCGTTTATGAATTTCGAAAAGGAAATGAAAGAACCCCGATTTCCAGGGCATATAAGGTAAACTATATTTATTCGATTGTTTCTATTTTCTCTTTTTTGACGAAAGGCTTGCTGATTTTTTCTGGCATCCAGCTAGGCTTATTCTTTGGAGCTTCGACAATTTGCTTCCATGCTTTGAAAACATGTACTTTCTTTGTTCCGCGTTCCCTGAGGCGGATGATCTCCGGTTTTGACTTTGTCCCCTTGCCTCGATTTGCAGCTTTCAAAGCAGCTTGTCGAGGCTGTTTTCCAGTGAAAATTCCCTGTTCATTGCCGTCTTTGTCCCGTAAAACAAAATTTCTCATGTTGGATATAAAGATCACCTCATAAATTATTTATTAAACACTGTTTAAGTCTTTATATATATATACTTTTCTGAAAATGTTGCCTATTGTATTTGATTTATGAAAAATTCCTCCTTCTATCATAAAGGACATATAAACTAAATTTGTCATATTGCTTACAAAATGAGAATTTATGTAGTCTTTGGACGCTGACCTCAGTTATTACCCTGCCTGAATATTTTTTTCCAATAACTGCGTAAGCTCTTCCTCTGAGATCATTTTGAGCTGAGTCTCGCGTTTCTTAATATATCCCATATAACCAGAAGATGTTCTTCTAATGGTCTTTCCATTGTCAAGTCACAATCGTTTGATTTTGCTCTGAAAGCTGAACAAAAAAATAACTATATGCTATTATTTATGGAATTCTACTCGAAAAATGGGACTAGTTATCGATAAGTTTACTAGTGCAATAGTTTCAAAAATTTTTGGTCTAAAAATTCAAATGAATATTTACGGACTTATTTCCAAAAATAAATTTATTTAATTACCCAGTTTTAGAACTCATGTAATTAGTTTTATTAGAACTTATGAGTGGAACTAAAGAATTAATAGTATTAAATATTTAACCGATGAAAAATAAAGTTGATCATAACGTCAAAAGTATTTGATTTTGTTCCTTTAGTTCGTAATCCTATTCAATTTAAAGAATGAGAGGTATAATGGAATGAAAGTTATAGGTATTGTAGGAAGTCCCCGCAAAAATGGAAACACAAACACTCTCGTCCAACAGGTCCTTGAAGGAGCGGTCGAAACTGGGGCAAAGACTAGGACTTTTCTCCTTAATGAAATGAAGTACAGTGGCTGTCAGGCCTGTGACTACTGTAAGTCTCATGAAAAGTGTAAACTTGAAGATGACTTTGGAGAGCTTTTAAAAGAATTAGCAGAAGCTGATGGCGTTGTTTTCGGGGCTCCAATTTATTTTAGTCAGTTTTCAGGCCAGATGAGGCTCTTCCTGGATCGTTGCTATTCTCTTGTAAATTCAGATTATTCTACTCGCCTTCCATATGGGAAAAAAGCCATCATTGTGGTAGCCCAAGGTGAGACTGATCCTGCAGCATATAAAGGGGTCTATGAAGAATTTAGAGACGAAATTTCTCGTTTTATGGGAATGGATGTAAAGGCTACTCTTGTTTCAGCTGGATACCATACCCCGGGAGAAGTAAAGAATGATGTTGAGCTTATGAAAAAAGCAAGGACAGCCGGTATGCAGTTGTTCAAATAAAGATAAGGTGAAAAATGGTTAGAAAAGACATATGAGTCGTTTCCTTACTTAGATCTCTAGGGAATGGATAAAGGAAGTTCAACATGGATACTCTTGAAGTAATTTACACTAGGAGGAGTGTTCGAAGAATATGCAGAAAATTTAATGTCTGGGAGCTTGTTACTGAATTGCTCAAGGCTGCGGTGCATGCTTCACCTGCAGTTAATGCCAACCTATGTCTTCATTGTTACTGATGAGCAAAAATTGCGTGAAGAGATTCCTACGTTCATTACACTTATAGCATGTGATGTCAGTTCCCCTTCAATTTTTGTCTGCAGGGATGAACAGATAGGTGAACTAGCTATGATATGTAAGTCCATCTTTGAAGGAGATTAGCTTAAAAGCTGCCTAGTTTTAGGTCCTACAGGTACTGGGAAAACAGTGGTTTTTAAGCATGTTTTCAGGAGCCTGGCGGCGAGGTAGAAAATGATTAAACATGGCTGATTCCTTTTTGATTAAAAAAGCTGACCTTGAAGCCAAAAGTAAATCCTTAGATGCTCAAGACCAAGCATCTTTAAAAACATTAAATAGAATTGTACCAAAATCAACATAATATTGGAACACGTTTCCTGTAAAGAAACCATTACTCTTCTGATATAATACACTAGATTATTACTAAGTTGGATCCTTATACCTAAATTTCCAGGCGAGGTACACCTTTTGATACTATATGTTACGTTTTATACGATCTCATGCGTACTAAAAACGCAGGTTTGATTGTTGTTTTAGACGAGATATAATTTCTTAAGGATGACTCACTTCTCTATAACCTAAGTCGGGCAGTTGTTAAATAAATACTAATCTGAAGACGGTTTATAGCTATAATGGGTCTGTCAAATAATGTCCGATATGATGAAAACTCGATTGAAGGGTAAAGTCTTTATCACCTTTGAAAAGATATACCTCCCTTCTTACAGTAATATATTTTATATTACATACTGGTGTATTTCTGCGTCAAACTCTATGATACAAACGTTATATAATCTATACTTTTTGAATATTTTCTAAATTGAAGTAAGTTTTACTAATATTTATCATATATAAATAGTCCTGGCCCCACGAACCAAATCAACAACTTATTGGGATCTCTTAAAATATGGAACTACACGCTCATATACAGCTTAAAGATTTTCTCCTTCAGGAAAGCCAGGCTCAAAGTCCAAGTTCCAGGAAGCAAGCTCTTTCTCCCAGTTTTTTTCCATTTTTTGCTTTTTTTGCCCTGAAGATCTCCAATCATGGCTTCTTATAGCGCTAATATATTTGATTTATCATTATTGTTATTGGTCGCTTCCTACAGAGTCGGAACTAACTTAAGGTCTTTGATTATCGCTTCTGTTAAAGATTAGCCTGACCTAGTATTCCGAAGATTAGTCCAAAATAAAAAAAAATATAAACATTAGGACTTGCATATTTGAGGTATCAAATTCGGGCTAAAGACACCAAATAAATTGGGATAATTTATTAACGATTAAGCTACTGACTTTTAATAAATTGAACCCCTTACTCTTAATTTGATTTTCAAAAGTGCCTTTGATACTCGAAGAAAAGAACATAATTCTAGGAAAAACGCATCTTGAAAAATCTCCGGTTGAAATAAATGGTTTTGATGATACCACTGACGTTAGACTGCAAAAGGGTCGCACAATACTTGTATGCGGAAGTACAGATTCAGAAAAGATACTTATAGCCATGGGAAGCTAATCAATTTCATCTAAACCCATGTTTGAGAAGAAGGACTTAAATCAAGTATTTTTTGCCGTTAACAAATTCTTTAAAAGATCTATACCGCTCTTCCTGAAGATGAGATAATTATATATTTTCTGCTTGAAATGACAACCAAAATGAACTTTTGATAACGGGAGAAGCTGCAGTATGAATTAAAAAAGCCTGGATGGAGATATTGTGGTAAACATCTTATGACTGCATGATTTTGAAGGAAATCTTATAGGATGTGTTCCTGCTGCCAGTGGGCTCCCAAGCGTGAGCTGACGGCGAAGGATGATAAAATAAGTGACTAGCAGATGAATCCACATGCAATGAACAAGGAGCGGAGTGCTTCAATCGCACAATGGTATGTAGGGAAGCATCGAATACGAGAGAAGGTAGTAAATGAACACAGTTGGAAGCATTCAAAAATGGCTAACATTCGGGTTGAGCGCGGACCAAGAGGATCGTTTTAGACAGGCAAATTTTAGTGCTAATGTAGCTAAAGCTCGAATTTGCATTTTTCTGCTTATCCTGCCCATAGTAGGCTTTGTGGTCAATGACTATGGTTTCTTTAGGCTCTCATGGACCTTCTACGAGCTTTTAGCACTTAGATTTGCGCTCCTTGCGTACACTAGGTCATCAAGAGCTTACCTGGACTTACAAATTACCAGTCCTACGACCGAGTTGAATTTCATTGGGGTCTCTTTTACGCATTCATCGCCATCGTGGTGCATGTGACACGGCCTGTTTACTTCCTCGCTTACACTATTATCGTAATTCTCTTAGTTTTCGTCACAGTTCTCTTTATCCCAAATCGATTCACTAACCAACTGACTATATCTCTGGTGTACACCATAGGGGAGATACTGATTCTCACGCACAGTTATGTGGACGTCGCCTAAATAATCCTTTACGATGCTTCTCAGCCTATTCCTTGCGAATGCCTTTGCCATTGCGGTTGGCTGGCTGCTTCATTCCTATCGCAGGAAGGAATTCTTAGCTCATGAGCTAGAACAGAAAGCCAGAGAGGATGCTGAAAGTCAACTTGCAGAGAGTAAATAGGCTGAAGAAATACTGTGGCGAAAAGAAGAAGAGCTCAATGAAGCTCAACATATCGCTTACATAGGCAGTTGGTATTGGGATGCCAAGACTGATAAAAATATCGTATCCAATGAACTACTACACATATTTGGTTAGGTATGCCCCTCATTCCAAAAACAGAATGGAACGATGTACCCTCCTGAATCGTGGGAGAGATTGAATGTAGCTGTTCAAAGGGCGATGCAAACTGGGATCGGGTACGAACTAGACCTAAAAGCTCTTCATGGAGATGGGCACACTATATGGATCACGACGCGGGGTGAAGTAGTGCGTGGTGCCAATGAATTGATTATTGATTTACGTGGCACAGTTCAGGATATCACCGAACGCAAGCGAAATGAGCAGCAGTTATTTTAACACTACCCAGCACCTGGAATCACTTCTGAAAGCATTGCCTGTGGGGGTCAGTTTCTCGAATGATCTAACCTGTCAGATTATTACTGGGAACCCTCCATTATTGGCTCAGTTCGAGGCCAATGCAGAAGACAATATGTTAGCCTCTGCGCTGGACGACGGAGCACTCGGTCGATAAGTACGCTTCTTCTTGGATGGTAGGCAGATCAGCGATATTGAGCTTCCTCTGCAGCGATCCGTCGCAGAGAACCGAAAGAGATCCTACCCATGGAGCTAGAAATAGAAATGCAGAGCGGCCAGCGTTGGTTTGCAGAAGCCAGTGGGACACCCATACTTGATCAAGAAGGCAACGCTGTTGGCGGCGTTGCCATAATCATGGATATAACAGAACGGAAAAAAGCAGAAACTAAGTTGAAGGAAACATTCGATAATTTAGAAAACTTAGTTAAAGAACATACAGAAGAACTTGAAATAGCTTTTAATTTGTTGAAGGAAAGTGAGAATAAATACCGCAGTCTCTTTGATAACATGACTGAAGGTTTTACTCTTTATAAAGTAATTCTCGATTTTGAAGGTAATCTAAAGGACCTGTGCTATGTGGACATAAACAAGGCATCTGAAAAAATAATTGGTTTACCCCGTGGTAGAATCGTAGGCAAGATGCGGAAGCACTTATTTCCACAGACCAATCCTATTTACATGGGGAGTATAGCAAAAACTGTATTTACCGGACAACCTCAATTCTCGGAATGGTACAGCTTGGTTACAAATACGTGGTTTGAAACTAATTCTTGTGTCCCAAATCCTGGCTATATAGCCATCATTTTCCGAGACGTCACCGAGCGCAAAAAAGCAGAAGAGAAAATTAGGAGTTTAGTAAATATCGTAGAGTCAACAGACGATGCAATCCTCACTAAATCTCTTGATGGTGTTATCATCAGTTGGAATAAGGGAGCAGAGAAGATTTATGATTATTTGGCTGAGGAAGTTCTGGGGAAAAACGTGTCAATAATCGAACCGGAGAATCGTAAAGGAGAAATAAACCAGTTAATTGAAAAGATTAAACAAAGCGAAAGTATCAGGCAATACGAAACTTTACGGTTAAAGAAAGATGGTACAATAATAAATGTTTCAATAACTCTTTCTCCGGTGTTTGGCACATCTTGAGAGCTTGTGGCTGTCTCTACTATTGCTAGAGACGTCACCGAAAATAGAAAAGTAGAGGAGGAATTGCGGAAGAGTGAGGGACAATTTCGCGCTCTTATGACAGCCAGTTCGGAAGCGCTATACCGAATGAGCCCGGATTGGAGCGAGATACTCCAGCTATATAGCAGGAATTTTCTCGCCAACACGGAAAAGCCAAACAGCATTTGGATTCAGGGGTACATTCACCCGGACGACCAGTTGCATGTGATCACCGCCATCAATGAAGCTATCCGGACGAAAAGCGTTTTCGAACTGGAACATCGAGTCTGGCAAGCTGATGGCAACTTGGGATGGATTTTCTCGCGTGCTGTTCTGTTACTGGATGAGAATGGTGAAATCTTGGAATGGTTTGGTGCTGCCAGCAATATCACTGAGCGTAAAAAAGCAGACGAAACTTTAAGGTTGAAATTAGGAGAACTTGCCAGTTCAAATGAAGAATTAGAACAATTTGCTTGCGTTTCGTCGCACGACTTACAAGAACCCTTAAGGATGATCACAAATTATTTGCAGCTTTGACAAAAGAGATACCAGGGTAATCTAGATGATCAGGCTGATAAATATATCTACTTTGCTGTTGACGGTGCTTCTCATATGCAAAACCTAATTCAGGATCTGCTAGAATATTCCCGAGTGACTAAAATAAGCAGAGAGCCTGAACCTACAGACTGTGAATTCATTTTGAATTAGGCACTATTCACTTTAAAATTGATTATAAAAGAAAATAATGCTACTATATCTCATGACCTTTTACTTGAATTAATGACAGATTCTACCCAGCTGGTTCAGGTATTTCAGAATCTGATACTAAACGGGACAAAATTCCACAATGAAGAAACGCCAGAAATTCATATCGCTGCAGAGAAAAAAGAGACAAAATGGGTATTTTCAGTGCAGGACAATGGAATTGTAATTGATCCGCAATATTCGGAAAAAATCTTTGAAATATTTAAAAGATTAAACAACAGGGAAGAATATCCTGGAACAGAAATAGGGCTTGCAATCTGTAAAAGAATTGTAGAACGACATGGTGGACGTATATGGGTTGAATCTGAACTAGGAAAAGGTTCGACTTTTTATTTCACTTTACCGATCAACCCCGTATAACTTAAAAACCGAATTCTAATACATACAAACACACTCTAGAGTTTAAATTCAAGTTTGTCTATTAAAGAAGTACGGTGATGGAAACATGATTTTTCTGACTCAAGAATACTATTCTTGGCATCCAAAAATCTCATCTGGGATATTTTTAAAATGCATAATAATATAAAAATTATAAAAACACAATCTTATAAATTATCTAAGGCATAATTCCCAACACGTCAATGATAACTTATTAACTCTGTTATTTAAGTCAAGCTATGAGCTTCTAATGTGCTCTCATATCTATCTAGATATTTAGTGTTCCTCTGTCTAAATACTTTACAATATGCCATTAATGACTTTTCGGATAGGATCTAAGCTATAAGCATATGCCCTTTTGAAGCAAGCGAAATCTCTTTCAAATGCATGGACTAGTTGAAGAATGGTGAAACTTTAATCAAACATGGCTTATATTAGGAAAAAGTGAAGATTTCTTTGAGTTTTTGCTACCTGGAGATAAAAATGAAATCATCCTATGATTTTGTCATCAAAAATCGTAACCAATTACAAGCGGTCAAATGGAAATTCATAAATCAGAGAGGTATTGAATGGATATATCTATTTGCTGTCTCGTAAAGTAACAAAATAAATTAATTTTGATCATTTTAGCGAAGAAGTATTAGTTAATTCTCAAGTAAAAATACATTTTATTTGTAAACAATACAGGTATTTATAGTAGTTTAGAATATACAAAGCAGGCTCTGAAATCCGTGCCTACTCAGAAGCTAAAAGATGAGGTTTTCTGGATCACAGTCATAAACGAATCCGAAATCGAGAAGCTTGCTTTCTCTATCTACGGAGAGGTACAAAAGTCAGTACGCGCAATTCCTTCTACTATAGAACTACCTAGTGTTTCAAATTTGCTTCCAGAAATTTTGAAAGCTATCGACCGCGGAGTCAAAATCAAGTTGCTAATTACTCCCCCATATGACTTTTATTCCTGTTTTTATAACACAGGGAGAGAAGGCCTTCGGCAAAATAAAAAAGCCATGGAAATAAGGATTGCTCATAACATTGCTTCCAGTTTTTCAGTCATTGACGACAGCATAGTAGTTTTATCCCAGCTTCACCCCATGGATAAGGACCGCATACTTTCGATAGTGTAAATTTTGGATACAGGCCTTGCAAAAAGCCTTGGTGAGGAATATGATTCCCTCTTGACATGGAGAGAGCGGCTCGATCTTGAGAAGTTCGCTAAGGAAAGAGAACTCTATAGCTAAGGAATGGATTAGTAAAATGCATTGTATACAATAGATGCAATAAAAATGATTCTGGTGCAAAAAATTGGGTTTTGTTAAAAAAGTGTAAATATTTACAATTAGGAAAGTTAATCAATCTCATCACCAGGAAAAAAGTACACAAAGGTAAAAATCATGGTATCGAACTATGAAAATATTATGTTTTCACCACACCGCCGAATGTACTTGATTTTCTACTTTAAGTGCGTAAGTCATGTCAAAAAAGGCCCGAAAATGATGTGAATGAGCCTTTGCTTCACCTCAAGGCGAAAGCTACCTTTTTTCATATGAGGTCAATCGGTCAGATTTTTATCTTGGTCAATAAAAGCATCTATTTCTTTTTTCAGCATTTGGTTGAGAATTTTTCCATCTAAAGTGCCTCTGTACTCCTTCATAACAATACCCATGAGGGGGCCAAGAGCTGCTGAGCCTTTATCCTTGATGAAATCTCTTTTTTCTTGTATCATTTTTTTTATGAAATTTTCAACTTCTTCAGGATTAAGGGTTTTGAGCCCGATCTTTGAGATAACTTCCTGCGTGGTCAATTCAGGTTCTTTTGCAAGAGCGGTCAAAAGATCTTGGATACCTTCTTTAGCTATTTCCTGCTTTGAAATAGCTATAAAAAGTCCTTTGAAGTGATCATCTGTAAGTTTATCCGTCTCAACCCCAGTCCTTCTTATTTCGGGGATTATTCCAACAAGAGTCCTGGCAATCAGAGTTGAATTTACGTTAGAGTCCTTGTTGTAGATTCCAATTAAATTTTCAAATAGGGGTAGATATCTTGAATAAGCTATTTTTTCTGCAAGCTCTTTATTCAGACCGCTGTCTGAAACAAAACGTTTTGCTCTGTCTGTTAAAAGTTCCGGGATCTCAATTGAATCAAAGTACTCCTGAGATATTTTTATTTGAGGAACATCGGTTTCAGGATACATTCTTCCAGCGCCTGGAAGGGGACGCATATAAGCAGTATTTCCATCTGGAAGGGCTCTTCGGGTTTCTTCTGGGATTCCTTCAATGACTTCTCTTGCCCTTGTAATAACCGATTCGATCGCAAGCCTAGCTTTTTTGGACTCTTCCGCAACCAGTATTATGACGTCATCTCTGCATGCAAAGATCGTATTTCTTACAGTGTGAACTTCTTTTTCGGTGATTCCATAATTAGGGAGTTCATCAGTGTGGAAAATGCCTCCTACACTTACAGTTTTAGCCCGATCTGAAAGTTCGGTACCGAGCTTTCTTCCAGGCTGAACTTCTCTGCCTATTAACCCTTTGAATTTTCTTAGGCGAGCAGCCAAAATGACGCCTTTATTCACAAATTTTTGCAGAACCTTAGCCTTTGTGTCTATGAACAGCTCTGTTACATCATATATCTTCTCATAGACAAAGGCCTTTCTTTCCAGGAGTTCCTGCCGGATTAAAAGAAGGTTCAGCTGTCTTTCAACTTCTCTGCGAATGATATCTTCTATGAGATCAAGAGATTGTACTCCTTTTATTTCTACTCTTGAGCCTTGTGCAATTGAAATATTTACATCTTGCCTGATCGTGCCTAGCCCTCTCTTCACTTTTCCAGTTGATCTGAGAATCATTCCAATCTGCTCTGCAATTTGTCTTGCATGGCTAGGGGACTTGATATCCGGCGCAGTTGCAATTTCCACCAGTGGAATTCCCAACCTGTCTAGGGAATATACGATTGAGTCCTCTATTTCTTCTATTTTCTGGGCAGCTTCCTCTTCTATGCATAGACTTTCAATTCCACATAGACCTTCCGATGTTTCTATATACCCATTGTTTGCCAGAAAAGCGGTCCTCTGAAAACCGCTAGTATTTGATCCATCCACCACGATTTTCCTCATGACATGTATCTGGTCTACAGGCTTCATATGGAAAAGTTTTGCAACCTCAAGGGAAATATTCAGGGCTTCTTTATTGAGTTCCCTCGGAGGCTCTTCATCGTTTTCTATGAGACAGGTTGTGTCATAAGCTTTATAGATGAACTTCCTCCTTATTTTGGTCTGCTCTACAGCGGCTCTATCCTTTTCTCCCATTTCGCTTTCTGTAGCTCTGAGATACCTGAAAAACTCGAGATCCGAATCCCTTACGTATTTTATCATAGTGGGACATCTGCAAAAGAGTTTCTCCTTTGAATCAATCTGTTGGTGAATTTCAAGCCCGGCTTTCAGTCCAAGTCCATTATAATCGTATTTTTCCATATTTTCACCCGAATTTAAGCAGTAGGCCTCTCAGTATTCCGTTAATTTACTCTAATTCTCCTTAAATTTTTCTTAAAGCTCAGTTCTTTTTGTTCTTCCTATGTTTTTAAGTCATCGGCTTATCACTTCTTTTCTGTTGGAAAACGACAAGGAAAATATGACTTCAATAAAATCATCATGGATTATTTCCATAAACTTCTAATTTTCATGAGTCTTATATACGACATTTGTAAGCATATTACGGAATATGGAGTTTATCGAAATCTTCCAAGAATGATAATTATATGCACATATATTCTCAAAAAAATTGGTCTATTCATAAAAATCGATCTAAAATTAGTTTTTCTTTTTCAATGTCCAGTTTTGAGTAATCTGCAGATATTTTCTACTTTAGCTCTGAAATCATCTTGGGAGATCCCATATAGGCCTGCAAGATGCATGGCACCACCGGCACCGGCACCTTCCTTGATTGTGCCTGTCTCGTATCTTTGAAGTCCCTTTAATGAGGATTTCCAAAAACCTGGATCAGCGACATAAACCATAGGTACACCAAGAATTCTGGTAAGTTCAATAAAATTTGCGGATTTATCTTCTACTACGTAACGGGTAGTAGCGATTGCAAGTTTTTCAGTATTAAATCCCAAGTGTTTTATCAAGGCGTAAACTGCCGCCATTTGAGTTCCACCAGCAAGGATAATACTCGTTTCTGTACTCTGAAAGCCTGCTACAAGGCCGATGACAGCAGGCATCATTGGATCTCCCATACATTCAATAGCTTTCATGGGATTGTTTTTCAGACAGCCAAATATAAGACCTGATGCTTTCATGCCTTTCTCAACAGCCTGTTTCTTGATCTCAATGGGGTTTTCATTTGAGCTACTGCTAACATTTCCTTTATAGCCTAAAGCCGTTAGAACCCCCATTGCAGTTGTTGTGCCCCCTGGGATACTTTCTCCGATAATTACATAATCTACCTGATTTCGAAGTCTTCTGGATAGGAATTTTGCCCTTTCAAAGATTTGTTGTACATCCCTTACTGCAGTCTGCTCTCGTATATCTTCTCCGGGTTTCGCTTTCATGTCTATGCATGGGACATAGGGAGTTACAATGAGACCAGAATTAATGAAATTGTATGGAACGTCTGTAAGCTCCAATGCCGAACGAGTTATAATTGCGGGGGTAGGAGTGCCATAAGGAGGAGTCATAGGAAGCACTGGTACACTTATAATGTCTCCAGTTTCTATAAGTTCTGCATCACCTGCAGGTGTAAAGTCTGTAAGTTCAGCCGTATTCCCTGCGGCCGAAATCTTCGGGATATGCGCGGTTTTAGTATTTGAAAGCACGCATAAAAACATCGGTTTTTGGGGTTTTTTGGTTACTTCCGGTTCTATCCAGGCCATATCATATCTCCTCCACAGGATAAAATGCAGATTAATCTCAAGAATATTTATACAGGGATTGAATTTCGTAGAGATTGTTGATTTTTAGAGTTACCAATTCTGAAATAAATATAATTTCTCTGGAATCCGATGAGAATTCTCCAACTTATTATTTAGTATTTATCCGCAAATGAATAGAGATGGTTTCGATAAATGTTTGATTTTCATGAGTTTTTTATTAGATCAGTTATATATATATGACGAAATTTGGGGGTTTATCAAATCCTTACAATGTCATAAAAATTACAAAATAGTTCGATGTAGAAGATGCATAATTTTTACATCATAACTCTACAATATTGAATTTTCTAGAGATTACTACAAAAAAATGGAGTTATAAATGTGTGACTTGATTTTTATAGGGTAATGAGAACAAAAATTGTAATCTATTAAGAGTATCCATTCATAACTACTAAACATCGGAACTATTGCACATATTTGTAGGTTTATAGAACGGAGACATAGCTCTAAGCTTTCCTACAGTTTCAGGCAGTATTTTGAGAACATAATCGACATCTTCCTCCGAGTTTGCATCTCCCAGCGTTAGGCGTAGAGATCCCTGAGCTATTTCTGGTGGCAAACCTATTGCCCTTAGCACGTGTGATGGTTCAAGAGATCCGGAAGAACAGGCACTGCCTGTGGAACTGCAGATGCCCATCTCATCAAGCATAAGAAGCAAGGCTTCTCCTTCAATGTATTCAAAACTGAAGTTGAGGTTTCCAGGAAGATGTTTTTTCGGATGCCCGTTCAACCTGCAGCTTGAAATATCCAGGATTCCAGACAACAGACGGCCCCTCATTTTTTTAATCTTTTCATTGTGATCTTCGATATTTGCAGTTGCAAGTTCGATTGCTTTTCCCATCCCTACTATGCCTGCTACATTCTCCGTCCCTGCTCTCTTTCCTCGCTCCTGTGCGCCTCCATGGATATAATTATCTATCTCAGTCCCTTCCTTTAGATAAAGGGCTCCAATTCCTTTTGGCCCGTAGAACTTATGAGAGGATAAAGAGAGCATGTCCACGTTTCTGTGCTTATGTTTCATCTCAAGGGGTACAGTTCCAATTACCTGCACGGCATCGTTATGGAATAAAATGTCATGCTCCTTTGCAATCGCACCTATTTCTTGAATTGGTTCTATGGTTCCAATTTCATTATTTGCGTACATGACCGAGATAAGGATAGTATCCTCCCTGATTGCAGCTCTCACCTTTCCAGGGTCGACAAGCCCATATTTATCCACCGGTAGGTAGGTCACTTCAAAACCCTGTGTTACCAAATACTCACAGGGATAAAGAATTGCATGATGTTCTATTTTAGTAGTTATTATATGCTTCCCTTTCTTTCGTCTAGAAAAGGCAGTTCCCTTAACAGCCCAATTATCGGATTCGGTTCCTCCTGAAGTGAAATATATCTCTTCAGGTTTAGCCCCGAGGGCTTTTCCGAGCTGCTCACGTGCTTTTTCAACTGCTTCTTTTCCCTCTCTACCTATTGAATACATTGAAGAAGGGTTTCCAAAACATTCTTTCAAAAAAGGTAGCATAGATTCAGCCACCTCAGGTTTTGTGAAAGTTGTGGCTGCGTGGTCCATATAAACAAAGCGCTTTTCTATCATCAGAACACCCTCTGAAGTTAAGAGCTTGCGTAATATGAAACCATTGCGCAAACTCCTTTTTTCGGAGACATTTTTCAATAAAGTTTACGAAGACGTATTTAATCCCAAACCTCTGTCAAAAATTCATACTAATTTCATCTGAAGTTTTGTCACCCTAATATGCAACTTGTCTCTTTCTATACTTTTCCTCGTTGCTTTTTTTGATATTTTCATATAAATTTTCTAGATATGAGGTATGATCGTGGGGATTCTTATAGTTTCAGTAGGTAAATCGGAGTTATTGTGGCCATTTCTTTTATATTATTGATTCTAGTACCTCATTGATTATTTACAATTATAAAAAACATAGGTATTCTTGAATGTAAATCTTCACATTTAATTTCTAGCGTTGTATAATTGTATAAAGCATGAAAAAAAAGTAGTGGGAGAGATTTCCTCTCTTTTCTCTCCATTTTTTTCGTACTTTAATTCTTTAAATTTTATATTTATGATCAGCAGACATATATATACATCTGATGATAAATACATTTATCTAACTTGTTGAGGTGTTACTTTTTATGGTGAGACCTCCAATATAGAGTGCTTTGCAGGAGCTTATTTCCAGGCATGAAACTTCAATATTTGGAGTAATAAAGGGGCTGCTTTGGATGATTTACCTAAATCGGATAAAGCAATACAAGTATGTGACAAATCAATTTGAATTGACCCTAACATTCAGATGCTTGGTATTGATAGTAGTGTAATTTTTTATTCTCTTCTCACTGAAGATTGGCTCAATTCTCAATTGAAAAAAGTCATATGACGTGACTCATCGTGTAAAGAAACCGCAAAAAAAACGATAATTTTAGAGGACTATTGACAAACGAACGGTTTCAGGGACTCATTGAATGAAAAGGTGTTTTTTTATTTACGTTTAATATGCTTGAAATTCTATAGTCACAAAAAGATTGAAAAATATGGAATAATTTTTGATTTGTTTTTTGTATTTTCTATGTTTCATTTCCAAGTTTAAAACCACTATGAAAATTTTGAGACTTCACAAATCCATTTTCCTCATTTGATAAAATAGTGATTGATAAAATATTGATGCATACACAGTTTTATGAAAAACCTGCCCATTTCTTCATTTTTCAGCCAAAATAATAGGGACATTTTTACCTTATTGTGCAGAAATAAATAGTCTTAATTAAAACATGTGTTACGGTAAAATCCAAAAAGTTGCTAAATTTATCTCGCAAAGTATAAAATATAAATGAAAATTAAGCAACTATTCAATCTACAAATCGGTTTTATTTAATCTATTTGGATTAAGTTCCTTTATCTTACCAATTGTCTTTTATCAGATTTATTCTATTTAGATAAGTTACTTTTTTTGTGCCAAGCTTTTGATGTTCGGGTTAATTTCAGTTGCTTTAATAAATGCCCCTATTGCTTCATCGAACTTTTTTAATTTTGCTAAAGCAAGTCCTTTATTGTACCAAGCATCTGGATTCTTCGGGTTAATTTCAATTACTCTATCATATGCTTTTATTGCTTCATCGGGTTTATTTAATTTATTTAGAGTAACTGCTTTATTGTACCAAGTCTCTGAATCCCTCGGGTTAATTTCAATTGCTTTGTCATATGCTTTTAGTGCTTCATTGTATATGCCTAAGTTCCCTAAAGCTACGCCTTTACCATCCCAAGCCTCTGAATCCATCGGGTTAATTTCAATTGCTTTGTCATATGCTTTTACTGCTTCATCTAACTTGCCGAATTTAGTTAAAGTTGCTCCTTTATTGTTCCAGGCATTTGAATTTTGCGGATCTATTTCAATTGTTTTCTCATATGCTTCTATGGCTTCATCGTATTTGCCTAATCTGCTCAGAACATTCCCTTTTTTATACCAACCTTTTGAATCCTGCGGGTTAATTTCAATTGCTTTGTCATACGCTTTTACTGCTTCATCTAACTCGCCTAATTTAGCTAGAGCAAGTCCTTTATTGTACCAAGCGTCTGGATTTTTCGGGTTACTTCCAATTGCTTTGTCATACGCTTTTATGGCTTCATCGTACTTTTCTGAGCTCATTAGCTCGCTTCCTTTATGGAACCAAACATTTGAAGATTGTGCTGCGCCTGCTATACCCACTATAATTAAAAGTGCCAGTGCAGTGATTCCTAAAGCCATTATGATTATCTGCTTTCTACGTGCTTTAGCACATTTATCTTCGTTCATTTTAATCCTCATGATATGGATTTGAATATTAATAACGGGATTTGTCATATGCTTTTATGGCTTCATCTAACTTACTTGATTTACTTAGAGTTTTTCCTTTATTGTACCAAAGTTCTGAATCAAAAGGGTTAATTTCATTTTTTTGTCAAATGCTGCTATTACTTCATTGGATTTGGATCTTCTTGATTACATCTTATCTCACTGGCCATTGGCCAAAATATATGGAGGTCTTGCCATGTGATCGGTGGACTTGTGATCGGTGGATTTGTGGGCTTGGATGCAGAGTTCTTTGGAAGAAGAACTTCATCGAAAGAGAATATCTTGCAACATACTATCCTTTGTTTTTGATAATTAAACGTTTTAATGTTATTTATAACTACTAACTATATAAGTTTATAAGAATAGTTGAATGTATTTCAACGTTCCGAATCAGAATAATGAATGTTTCCAATCAGATTGAATAATCTTCGAGTTTGCCTACTTACTAACATTAAAATAGTTTAATACGTGATTATAAACACAAATTGTATTCAATAGTCTTAGATTCAATAGTTATGATTTTAATGTTGGTAAGTGTCGTATATGCATCTCTATATGCATATATTCCAAACTTTGGCAGCAACATTTTTTTGTAATTGATACAGAAATAAATCAAGTTACAACCTCAGTAAATGTAGGGCCATAGTTTTATAGAGTTGTAATCACCCGGATGGACCAAATGTATGTTTTTCGAACCTGAACAGATATAATCCCTGAATTAACACAAAAATAACAATGTTACATCCACAGTGCCTGTAGGGAGCAGTCTCCTGGAGTTGCAAAATCAGTAATATTTTTACGTTAATTTATGGAAATTATATTTTATTTTTTATAAAATATATTTTCTGATTTCATCACCCTAAATAAACAGCAAACTATTTTTCCAGTCAGTGATTACCTTGATAGCACTCTTGTTTTACTGACCTCACATTTTATTTGGCCATGTACCTGTAAATTCAATTATTCCAATACATATGAAGCATACTACTTGTGACCAATTATATGGCTTTCAAATGCAGAAAAATTATTAAACTTCTTTGATGTTCACTAAAAGAGCCGGGTTTATCCAGATTTCTCCCTAAAATCTTTAATTTTTGAAAAACCAACAAATTTAGTGATTTCAGAAAGATTTTGTGGTGGTAGATTTTTATTGCTATCGGATAAGAAACTTGCCATGAGCCTATTAGTGTCTTATTTCTTATTTTATATTTAAGATAATATAGTCGTGAACCCAGACCTCAAAAATTAGCACCTGCATTATAATCGTGAAAATGAAACAATATTTGGTATTATACTTATAAACAGTAAATTGTTAAAAAAGACGATGGATAATGAACTTGAGGAACTAGTTTCGTTACTGACTTTATGTTGGATTAATCTAACTTTCAGTGAATAATATTGGGTAGCTAGGCAACAAATTCGATATATCTGAAATGTAGGATGTTGGATCTTTCGACGTCAGTGATAAAGATGTTGAAAATCAGGGTAATGGGAAGGGAAAGGAATTATAAAGGCATAGTAAATATTTGATTTTGAATAATTCCTTTATGCAGACGACGATGCAAACATATCAGTTGCTTGCAGCGAAGTTTATAATCAAAATTATGATTTTCTTTATCCATATTTTTTAACTTCTTTTTTGATAATGTTCTGCCGCACGGGATAACTATATTTTCAGATATATATTTATTTTTCAGTATTTATTTTTCATTTTGAAGCGATGCAGCAGGTACTCCAAGAGGGGGATTAAGTGCGTAAAATTGTATTAGATGGAGGATAAATTGTTATGATGCAGAAATCTCATATCAGAGTGAGATTCATTTTCATTTTATTGGGTGTTTTTTGAAATGAACTTTATACACACACATATATATAAAATATATTAATACTGTTATATTTATAAGTTTCTTTCCCGGGATTTTTATCTCAAACATATAAGTTTATACCCTCTTTTCGAGATTCTTCTGATACCCTTATTTTTCAGTTATTACTCTGTTACTATGATTGGTTACAATAGCTTTATATAACTGTCATTCCTATTAAATTTTAAGAGTTTAGTTTGTAAGATTTCGTATTAGTGTTAATTTCACTTGGATCATAATCCCTCAAGGCAGCTAAATTAAGTTTGGGAGTTAAGTTCAGAGGTAATTTTAAATGAGTGATGAGATGCTTATCAAAAGATGCTTAAACATACCAATAAATAAGAAATATTGGAGGGAAACCCCTCAAATAATAACTATTATACTTCCAGCTTGCGATGAAGAAGAGTCCATTGGAAGTCTCGTTTTGCTCAGTAGACTCTATGCTGACAACGTGATTGTTGTTGATGACGGCAGTGTCGATCGGACAGCCGAGGTCGCCAAAAAAGCTGGAGCTAATGTTATTGTTCATGGGGACCGGAAAGGAAAACGTGAAGCTCTTAAGACCGGCTTTAAAGTGGCATCAGACATTGGAGCTGACATTATTGTGACCATGAATTCAAATTGGCAGCACAACCCTGCTGACATTCTCATGCTTGTTGAACCGATTATTAAAGGTGAAGCTGAAATGGTTACCAGTAGCCGTTGCCTAAGTAGTATGAACAAAAACGCTTCTATATACCACTATGTGGATCGGGCTCTGCAGGATACTAATGTTCAAATCAATTCATATTTCAAGATCACCGATCAATATAGTGGTTTTCGTGCATTTTCAGCTTCTTTAAAAAATATTTTTCGCTTTGATTCTCAGGACATAACCATCGAGAGCGAAATGCTCGCAGATGCAGGAAAAGCTGGCATCTCTATAAAAGAAGTCGAAATATGTGGCTGTCATGATTTTGGAAGCTCTGTCATAGATCCACTTAAGTGCATTTTTGGATTCTTAAAAACTGTGGTCGAGGATATAGAGACCAATAAATTATTGTATTACAATTCAGTGCCAGGTTTTGCTCTTGCAACATGCAGCTTCTACATGGCCTTCAAGTTTCTGGAAGCTTATTTTCTTGGCATAGATAGTATGAGAGTCGGTCCAATGTTCCTAATGAGTTTTTTGGCTATTTTAGGGATATATATGACCTTGAGAGGGATTATTATATATTCTTTAGTAGAAATGGGCATGCAAAGTGAGTCGGCTCAATAATGTATTTTTGTAACCGCGATATTTTGCAACTATCATCTTCAACAAAATTTAGAAGCATACCTAATAACCAGAAAATAGGCGCGTTTAGTACTTCGCTAATTAGCTCCTATACTTAGTAAAATCCCGCTCATTTTTACGATTACTTCTGAGATTTCCTATGCTTCATATAACTCATTAAAAATAGTTCTTACTTTTGCTTCCAGTTGCTTCTTATATATATATTATTATAACTAAAAACGATTAATGCTACTTAGTTTGATAATTTCTATCCAACATATATCTTTTTCGGCATCTAGCTATTAGATTTTTCCCTATCAAATTTTATCTTTTCTTTTTGCAAAATTCCAATCCAGTTTTTTTTATTATCTCCCTGTCAAAAATAATAAGGGAGCTTTTTTCGAGTTATTTCTACTCAATTAGAAGTGTCGAAAAAAAGTGTTGCAAATCAAGAACTTTACCCTATTAACTGAAATTTCAATAGGTATTTTTATTGGTTTCTTGAGTTCATTCATTCAAATGTTATCAGTAATTTATGATCTTTATTGTGTCGATACTTGTCAAGTTTAGATTTAGTATGTTGAATAACTATACTTTTTCAATCCAACTTTGGATTAATTTCCTCACGATCATAAACAGAAAACAAATTGCTCAGAATATTCAATATCTTTCTTCCATCCGAATTTCGAGAGTTAGGTGATGGGCTATTTTATATGTTTTTAAGTTCTAATATGCTATAATCTTTTCCTATTTAGCTATTTCAGACTTTGATACAACAATTATCTGTGAACTCAGAGCTCATCTGGCCTATCGATAAATTATTGAAATGCAACTCTTTTCTTCCCGGCTTGCTAAAAATCTTACAAAAATTAAGTTTTTATAAAAGGATTGAATAGCAAGAATCTATTTCATAAGAACGCATATATTTTTATTAGAAATTGATGGGGATTTCTTTAGTTATTTTGTTTTTGCGTTCATTGAACGAAATAAAACCAAAAAATATAACTTATTTCTGCTCAAATGTCAAATCAGGCAGAAAAAGAGGACTCACTTATAGAATAATGAAAAATGTTATGCATTAAATGAATTTATTTCATATAGTTTATTACAAAGCTCTGAAAATACCCGAATAATTGTGATAATTCTTTATTCTCCCATCTTGAAATATGTCTGTCTTGATAAGTAGCAGGAATCCTTATACCTAAGCATTTTATTACCAAAAAATATATAAGGTTTATAGGACATAAATTGAGTGTTAAACAGTCTATAAAAAATTAGTATGAAATAAGAGGTATAAATTGATAACTCCTCATTTCTTGCTTTTTTTGTTGAACTTGATAATCTAACTTTATAAAAAATAGTTAAACTAATATTAGAATATATATATCTTGAAAGAACAAAGTGGTAGTTTGGTGGTAATATTGGGAGACATTATTAAACACGCAAAAGTCCCCAGAAAAATCTTTGAACACAATAGTGAGATGGTAAAAACTGGGCTGTACAAAGACGAGCAAGAAGTCTTACAGTGGTTTTTGCGGAACCAGGCTGAGCAAAAAATTCATTACTATGGGAAAAAAATAGCCGAAATGAAGCAAAAATACGAGATGGATTTTTCGGCTTTTGAGAACCGAGTCTACTTGGGGGTGGTGGAAGAAGATTTTGAAGAATTAGATGATTTTACGCTTTGGGAAGGTTATGTCAAAGCATATACCTATTGGAAGCAGTATTCACAACCATAAGGATTTCATTTTTCACTTTTCGTGATCTTTACTTTAGCTTAAAATTTCAGAGAATTTTTATAAACTTTTATGCATTAAAGAGTTTAGATCATTTAACATTAATTTTTGCTCATGAAAACACCTACTGATTTGGTTCTTAAAGAATAATATAAACATCTCCAGGCAATTGGATAATAACTTGCTGAAATTCATTCCTTAATTTATTGGAAATCTTTTCCGATCATTTTTGAGTCACTGTTTTTTAACAAAAAAAGTTTTTAAAGATAGAAACGAAACTGAAATAATCATTATGTGTAAAGTGCTTTTTTACAGCAATTGTGTAGTCTTTACGACTTTGAACTCGAGAAAGAATGAATCGCTCAGATTTCTTTTAGAAAATGTCTTGGTTTTTCGGAGTATATTTTAGATAGTACCACAGTCTAGTTATTAAGATAAAAATAATGATAACTGCAAAGAGAAAAAAATACGAGGACCGTTGCAAAGTCAATTTAATTGCCTCGGTTGGTAAATAAAAAAGGAAATGATTCAGTACTCTACTTTTATGCATTCAAATCCAGGACATGCAAAAATTGATAAACTTCGAGAAAACGAAGCTAAAATAAGGTGAAATCGAAACTGAACCTTGGCAAAAAAATCAAAGATAAATCTGAATCCTCTAAACTAAAATGCAATATTATTGTAGCAATCCTCCTTGCCAATGTAATAATTGCCTTTACATGACAAGTGATTCATTTCTCCATTTAAAAAACTTTCTTACTTTACTATTTTTCATTCCTGTTGCTGCCTGAGTAATCTGCTGTAGGATCTACCTTGCTAACTTTAATAGCATTTTGTTATTATCTCCTTGTAGAATTCATTAACTGATTGAGATACTTTTGGAATAACTCCAATCCATGGAGCAAGTTCATTTCCTAATGGAGAAAAAGGGGGTTTACAATGCAGTTAAATTACTGGTTGGGGTATATCCGGTAGAAGATATAATGGTTCCGTTGCGAAAAATTCAAAAAAATAGATATAAATCTATAAGTAATGAATAAAAATCAAAATATTCAAGGAAAATGTACTAACATTATAAAACTATATCAAACAATTGATTAATGTATTTGACTTCATTAAGAACAGAGTAATTTAGATCATTTACTTGTCCTTTTTTGATCATATTCATAGCTTCAATTCCTTTTAAAGTCTTATTAGCAGATCG
>OCZT010001462.1_pt1 | contig 24483 bp, 17 predicted proteins | sample 1539031 | NCBI WGS metagenome assembly OCZT01 (sample SAMEA3539308, study PRJEB22396) | soil metagenome | biome: tundra; feature: field; material: soil | place: USA | collected 2010-05 | depth 0.15 m | reverse complement strand
ACGGCGACCACCGAGATCTACACTCTTTCCCTACACGACGCTCTTCCGATCTACCCACATGCTTATGTATTCGCGGCCCGTAGCGTCTATGTACCCACCGCCGTATGTGGACTGCGCGCCGAACCCGCATCCCCAGTCACCGTTTGTTCCCGTGTCAAAAACAGTCTTGGCGCAGTATTTGCCTCCGTGGGGTTTATCTGTTGCAGGCTCGCTTATCATGAGTTTCGCGGACGCTCCGCCGGCGGAGTTTGCGTACGCGTAAGCTCCCACCACTGTTCCCGCCTCAAAGTCGTCAAAAAGCACGGGCGTTTTTTTTGCCACATAGCCCTTGGTTTCTATTTTTCCACCCGTCAACTTGGGCGTCTTGAATACGGCAACGCCCGAGCAGGAGTTTATTATAAGTAACATTATGAGTACCGGTATTGCGTGTAATAATCGTTTCACTCGAAATCACCTCATCAGATTTATTGCTCCGGGGAGCGGTTTAAAAGCCGCTCCCCGGATATTAATTGTATTTTAGAAAAGTTGTATATCGTCCACCCAGAGTTCCCTTGAGGCGGGATATACTACGGACTGGTCGTCTGTCTGGAACTGGATCTGATGTACATGCTGTTTCACGGTTGACATGGGGCATGTAGAAGTCCAGCCCGGTGTTGTCCCGGCTGAAGAAGCTGAACATCCCTGCCAATATCTTCCAGATGCAATGGATATTGTGGTGCCCCAGCCTACCTGGGTGAAATTGGAAAACAAGACAGTTACCTGCGTCCATCCTGTAGGAGGCGTGAATGTCAGTTTATACTCGTCGGAACAGGTGAAAGACGACACTGTCGTGGTTATGCTCCCGTCACAGTTCGCAACGTTTGAGACAAAAGGTAACTTAATATCCCATGTTTTGCCGTCGCCTTTTGTATAGAATTTTACACCCGTATACGCGCTTATATCAACTTCATGGCACCCCCAAGCCTCGCCCGCAGTGCAAGTAAGCTGGGTTCCCATGCCTATAAACCCGTATTGAAATCCGCCGCCCATTTCTCCGAGACCCGCGATCGCGTTTGTAGTTACATATCCGGTAACACGCGCCGCGAACGAGCCGCCATAAGGCGACGCTGGAAATCCGGGCGCTGACATTGAGAACGGCGGGATCTTGTACGGTGGTGTATCCCCCGCATTGCCTATATGTTTTCTTGCCGCCCATGTTTGTGCCATAGGCCATACATACGAAGTGCCGTTATTGGCTATGCTGTTATCGTCGTATGTTATCCAGTAGCCGCCCACATTTGGCGCTGGATTTGCGCCGTTGTAATCATTGACATTTCCGGTACCAACGTTTGCACCATCTTCACAGTCGTCAATCCAGCCTGACGGGTGACCCGTAGTCGTGGTTGTCGCCGTGCCGCTGTTATCAATTGAGATATTGTTCTTCTTGCTGCATCCGAAGTTCACCATTGCAAAAACTCCCGCAATTACCAGTACAACTTTCCAAAAGTTTTTCATTGCTTTACCTCCAAAAAAAAGATTTTATATTGCGCGCATCTATATCCGTCAGCCTACTTGCATGCTGTTGCTTTAAAGCTTGCCTTGCCCCATCCCTTGGGTATCTTATATCCGTCTTTGTCTCCCGTCCATGTCATCTGTACCTTGCGAGCCAGGCCTTTATCGCCTATGTCGTCTATGCCGATATCAAATCCTATTTCTCCGCCGTCCTTTACATCCCAGCCGGCCAGGAAAGAAGCGGGAATGGAAGCTTCAATAATATATCCCCCTTCTATGGGTTTTGAGACTATCTTGGCGCCTGCTACAGGTTTTGTCATATTGAAACAATATACGGAAGGTTTAACAGCGTACTTTTTATTCGCTTTTGAATAATCACCGGTTGAAAAACCAAACTGGTAGTCTGTTTCCGTGTAAAGTTCCCTGCCCGGATCACTATTGTCAAATCCGATAAAAAGTTCTATGGCATTTCCATCGTATATATTTCCGTCTGTCTTGTTATTTTTCAGGCCTTTAACGCTCATTACTTTTGCCGCCACGTAAAGCGTCGTTGATGAAAAAGCCACATAAACTTCGGCTGACTGCTTTTCCGCGCCGAGCCAGTAAGGAACCCCGATCGCCACCTGCGCTTTTGTATCGATAGCAATAGGCTTGATACCACATGCTTTCCAGTCCGCAAGCGAGCCGTCTATGGTCATTGCCCCCGTGATGAAAGGGATCTGTACTGACGGCTTTCCCGCAAATGCCGAAACCGAGAACAATACCGCTAAAACTGAAGCTATTGCTGCTGCCTTTTTCATGTTGCATTCCTCCTTGTAATTTAAGTTATACTAAATTTTCTTTTTAAAATCAAGCCTGCCATGTACCCGAGCTTTGCGAGTGGTACTTGGCACGCCATGTACCCGGGCGTTGCGGGTGGTGCATTTTCGCCTTAAAAACTTATGGAAACCTTTATATCCAGCTCCTGCGCGTTATAACTTTGTTTCGTAGCCGGACCTGCCGGATCAAAATTATTTGTAAATGACCGATTATTGTTGTCCGTCATCACTGTATTTGTAAATGACATGCCTATAACAGCGGGTTTTGCCACGTTGTACTCAAAACCTATCCCCAGGCTTGAAATATCCGCGTCAAACTTGCATAGCCTGTATGAGTAATTACCCATCGCAAAACCGCCCGAATAATCCATGGTATACTGGTATTCAGAGCCGTTGTAGCTATTGTCCTTATAGCCGGCGAATACTTTTAATTTCTTTTTTATTATGGTCGCCTCGATACCGGCATCCATGGTATAGGATGTAAACGCGATGGAATTTTTCTGGCCGTTATTGGTATCCTCCATTTTATAGCCCGCAACCAGCGCCCATGGTATACCGGCCGTAAATTCGCTTTTTATACCGCCCTCTACGACCGTGAAATTCCTGGGCGCAACCGTGCTCGCGATCGGCGATACTATTTCATTGGCCATTTCGTATTTTATTGACGGCTGGAGCAGGCTGTCCAGGTAATTTCCCGAGTATTTTAATGTCAGGCAGTCCCTGTTCGGCGTTGAATCACCGTAAGGCATCGCGTTATTTTCATTAATAGGGTAAAAAAACAGGTTCCCAGGCTTATAAGCAAGACCGGTTGCGGCCGAACCCGTTCCATAGCTTACGTTTATGGCCGGGTTATACTTGGAAAATGGATATGCCACCCCTCCCAATAAATAAGCAGGGGGGGAGGGCGGGCTACTGAGAATATTCTGTATGTTCCATGTATTGTTCTGCGTCAGATATGGGTAGTTATTACTATCGTCATACATCCTTGTCTGCGCCGCATAAGCAGTGAATGAATTGCCTACCGCGCTGTAACCTACCTGAATGGTTGAACCCATAAAAGTGGCCTCTGCCGAGCCTTTCATGGCAATATCGGTTATATAATTCTGTATCCATTTGTTATTGGTATAATTCGAACTTGCAAACTCGGCGTTTATCTTTGCCCCGCCATCATCCCCGAATTTGATCTTTAATTCCCCGTCGGCTGATGTCACGGCGTTATCCAGTGCTGCGGAGGCATAAGTTATCGTGTCTTTCGCGTCCGTTATTTCAGAGTAGTTTATCCCGACCTTGAATATATCAGGGATCCCAGAGTGTACGCTTCCGCCTACCAGGTACTGGTCGTGATTAAACGAGTTGGTTGTAGTGAAAAAACCCTTTGAAGCGTCAAACACATCATAAAAACTCCTGTTTCCCTGCCCAAGCCTGGCCCCAAGAATCGTTATATCCAGATCAAGGGTGTCAAACAGTTCCATGATGGTCTGCACTTTGCCGCCCGATAAGGGCCAGGTATTGTCTATGAGCTGGAGCTCCTTTTTATTCATGTCCCTTTTATCGGAAAATATTTTTGCTTCGTACGGCCTGTCATCGTCAACCGCCCATAACGTGTAAGGCGTCAGCTTGGCCTGATAATCCCCGAAAACAAATGAAACTGGGTACTGCCCCTGTATGAAGAACCTTTTGAGCCCGTATATGTCCATGGAACCCCAGAATCCGCCGAACATATTCTCCATCCTGAAAGTGGCCTCGGCATAAAGTTCTTTTGTGGCGTTCAGCGAAAACTTCAGGTCCAGGTACTGCGTGATCGGCCTGTAGCGCTCGTCCGGCCTTTTTTCCGCCTGGTATTTGCTGCCATATAAAAGCAGGTCCGTCATATACGCGGATGACTCGCCGTTGATCCTCATGCCCATGGCGTTTAAAAGCCTGTCCTGCCTTTTTTCAATTTGTTCCTTCTTCACTTTCAGGTCGCCTATTGTCTCGAGTATGGAGTCCAGTTTCTGCTGGGTCTTCATCATATCCGTCATGTACGCTTTGACAAGGTTATACAGCTTGTCGATCTGCGACACAAGTTCGGCGTCCGACGAGGATGACGAGGCGGTTTTATTCAGCGCGAGCACATTGTGCACGCCGTCATTTATATACTCCACAACTTCGCCCCTGGTCAGGGTATCCTTTGTAAGCGGCTTTGTGATGATACCCGCGTCGCACAAGGATTTCAAATCCTGATAAGTCCAGTTGTCACGGCCGACAGTATCCCCACTGGACATGACGAAAACCGGGACCAGCAGCACTGCGAGCAAAATAACGATTTTCTTTGACATTTACTATACCTCCGTATTAGAAGAAATTTTTAACTTCAAATCCAAGATACCAGCCTCTAAAACTCTGGGTCTTCGCGACCATATCATCATGCATAAATCTCTTAACCCTCAGATAAAGCGATGTCCTCGGCGCGAAATCATAATCAAACCCGACCCCGAAACTCTGGTCCATATAATCTATGGGCAGGTTTTTGTAAAGATACACGTTTGGGGAGGGTTGGGCATACGCAACCCATGAATGCCTTGTGGTCCATCTTTCAAACGCGTATTCAAACATGATGTTTGTTTTCCGCGTCATGTTATATACTATGAACGAATCAAAGATATTCTCGGAGAAAAGAGTGTCTGGGTCGAAAGTCGGCATAACATCCATGCCCGGCCTTAATGTGTTCAATTCGCCGTATAATTCGAGGAACATGTTGTTAACCGTTATGCCCATGGCTGATAAAAGTTTGTGCAGCGAAATTTTAAACTCCACCGACGCGTTTGACGAAAATTTAACGGATTGGGCGGCCGTTGCAGTCAGGTCATTTGGATTGGTTGATTTTATCATTTCCTTATTAGTGAGCCACAAATCGGTGTATAAATATCTTAACCCCGTGCCTACCGCTCCCGGCACTTTCAGGATTTCCGGATTGTCCATGGCGTTATATGCAAGAAACCCATTATCCCTGCCCACAACAGGGTTCCCGTACTGGCTGAAAAACATCTGCCACCACATGGCACCCGTGAGCCTGTTGCCAAAAAGGTAATGATCCGCATACACCTGGTTATCCGTGGGATTTATCTGGCTGGCGTTCCCGTAGCATAAATTAATAAAACCGATGGAAACAGGCATTTCAATCGAGGCCCGCGCGTCTAGCCTTGATGTGTTATTGTAAAGAAGCGTGGGATCCCCGGCGTATGAATCCCATTTGATGTCAACACCGTCATTGGCGGCATTAACCGCCCTGGTGGCCGTATCGTTTATAGCCGATGCGCGCGCAAGGTAATTCGGGTCCAACCTTGTGTATTTCAGCTCCAATTCCACCGGTAATATTTTCTTTATCAACCCGTCAAGGAACAAAGCAGTTCCCTCCTGATGGTACCTGGGAAGATAACCATACTGGTTCCCGTTCATCTGGAATACGCTGGCGTTCTGCTTTATAAGATAGCTGAATGTGTCCGCATGTTCAAATTCGCCGTTTATGTTGAAAACATTGAAAAGCTTTAGCTTTGCGTCTCCGCCTACTATGGTGGCTTCCTGTATATATCCGTCGGGGCTCGGCGGGAAATTATTATCCGGCAGGGCGGGCGCGAGGGTCTCTATCTCCGCTTTTTCATTTGATGTGTTAAAAAAGTTCAGTGACGCTTCGCTTCCGTTAAAAATACCGATGTCTATAGGCTGCGTGAATCTGCCCGCGAATTCGTATAAGAAAAGTTTGTCCCATTTTAATTCGTCGAACTTCTCGGCTTTGCCGCCCATGATCTTGAACCTGCCGCCGCCGGGAAGCGCCATGTTCATGAATTCTGCGCCGTAAAATGCGTGCATGGACCATATGTCCCCGCGCTTGATGAAAGAATGCAAAAACGCGTTCTCAAAATGGCCTTTCGTCGTTTCTTCAAGCACGTAAGGGTCGCGGTCAAAAAACGCGGGCCTTTCCGAGAGTATACCCTTTGCTATAAAAGGAGTGATGTCTTCCCAGAAAAATCCGGTATTTACCTGCCACCCGTAAAGGTTTAAATAGATCGTGTATTTGTCGAGAAAACGCTGTCCCGTGCCCCAGTATTCCGCGTAATTGTCGCCTTTATCAGCCTCATCCGCCGGCCTTTCAAAGTTCAGGTTAAGCTTGAAACCCACGTCCGGGGAAACTATGCCTTCGGTCCAAAGCGACATCATGGTCCCGCCGAGGGAAGTGTGATGCACTTGCGATACCCCTAATGACTCGACATCCTGCCACCTTACCTGGAGCTCACCCATGACTTTAAAAGGCGGCACGCCCCTGAATGTCGTCAGAGCGTAATCGCTTTCAACGTCAAACATGGTTGATTTTGCCTCATCGAGACTTTCCCCAAAGGATTTTATGTCGGGTGATTTAAGGAGTGTTTCAATGTTTGCCAGTTTCTTCCTCATTTCCATTGTCTTGCCGTATATCTCAAAAGCTTTCGCTTTATATGTATCAAAATACTGTTTTAACTTTGCCGATGTCCCGGCGCCGACTTCCTGCGCTCCGCCTGCCTGCGCGTACTGCGCGGCTGCTTCAACCACGTAACCTGCCACATCATATTCCGTCATTGGGCTGATCCTGAACTGCTCCGCGGGAACTGACTTTATAAGCCCTTCTTCCGCCATTTGGTAGAAATCGTCATATATAGGCGATGACTGCGGTATGAACATGTCTTCCGACTCGCCTGCATATACGGGTATTATAAAGAGGGAAAGGAAAATAAAAGCGTAAATGAGATGTGTCCTTTTCATGCTTTCTCCTTAATATATGTAATATTCAACCCAATAAAATATTGTAATGATTATATCAAACCACAGCTGTTAATGTCAATATTATTCTCGGTAAAACGTTTAATATACCCACTTATTTAATCGCATTTCTATATATAGAACGTGAAAGCTGAAGGATGGTTGCAGTTTTTTTTATAAAATTTTGTTATTGAACTATGAACTTCCCGATCGGCGACTTTGCCTGCCTGCCGGTTGCCTTGTCCTTTACTATAATAACGTAGTAGTACACGCCCCTTGCCAGACCCTTGAAATAACCGCTGTCTATGCTTATGTAACTTCTCGAACCGGGATATTGCCCTGACAAGTCTTCATATTTCCTGATTAACCTGCCCATCTGCGTATAGATCCTGAACACGGTTCCGGATACGGGCCTGTTTACCTCAAAACTTATTGTCCTGTCCGGCTGACTTCCCGGGGTCGGGTTCGGATTTGGATACATAAACACAGGCGTCTCAACCACAATCGCAATAATTTCCGGAGTATTTGTCAGGGTTATTTCAATCGTTAAAGTCAGCGTAGCTGTCGGCGTGTTTGTTTTAAAGGAAGTAGGTGTGCTGGTCAAGGTTTCCGTATTTGTTGAAGTGGATGTTGCAGACGGCATTATTGGCGTGGCGGTCGCTGTGAAAGTGACTGTGAAAATAACTGTCGGCGTTTCCGTCATAGTATCGATCTGAGTTGATGTAAATGATGCCGTAGGCAGTACAGTACCCGTATAAGTGGCTGTCAGCGTCACAGTTAGTGACTGTGTTGAAGTCAAAGTAGAAGATGTTGTTTGTGTAAATGACGGAGTTGATGTGAATGTTGATGAAAATGTCGGTGTGGATGTTTCCGTGGATGTATTTGTATCTGTTTCTGTAAAAGTCCGGGTCGAAGTAAGTGTATAAGTCAGCGTAAAAGTATAAGTCGTCGTTATTGTCGGCGTATAAGTAGGCGAGCCTGCGTATGGCGTATCTGTCGGCGATACAGTATGCGTGTTTGAGACGGTAAATGTCGGGGTTATGCCGGCGGTAGAAGTCTGCGTTCTTGTAAATGAAGGCGTAGACGTAAATGTCATGGTATTACCAGGCGTAGGAGTACGGGTTGATGTCCCGGATGATGACATTGTGGATGTGGGTGTATATGACGGCGTAAAGGTCCCTGTTCCAGTATATGTAGCCGTCGGTGAGGCCGTGAATGTGTTTGTATCTGTCATGGTGCGGGTATACGTTGGGGTTGCCGACCTTGATGACGTGAAAATCACGGTTGATGTGAAAGTTGAAGTCAGGGTATTTGTTGATATGACGGTCGGCGTATTGGTATTGGTCCTGGTCGCGGTTAATGTAAAGGTCGCGGTCGGCAGCAACGGCGTATTTGTTGTTGTAAAGGTCGGCGTATTGGTCCTGGTCGCGGTGGCTGTAAATGTCGCGGTCGGCAGCACCGCCGTATTTGTTGTTGTAAAGGTCGGCGTATTGGTCCTGGTCGCGGTTAATGTAATGGTCGCGGTCGGCAGCACCGGCGTATTTGTTGCTGTAAAGGTCGGCGTATTGGTCCTGGTCGCGGTGGCTGTAAATGTCGCGGTCGGCAGCACCGGCGTATTTGTTGTTGTAAAGGTCGGCGTATTGGTCCTGGTCGCAGTTAATGTAAATGTCGCGGTCGGCGGCACCGGCGTGTTTGTTGTTGTAAAGGTCGGAGTATTGGTCCTGGTCGCGGTTAACGTAATGGTCGCAGTGGATGTATTGGTATTTGTTGCGGTATAAGTTGCTGTCCTCGTATAAGTTTTTGAAACTACCGGGGTGTTAGTTGGTGTAGACGGATTTAAAACATATTTTATTGCGGCTAATGCCCCGACCAGGCCCGCGTTATAATCAACACCGACTTCATTTGAAGTATAATCATCTATCCTGTCATTATATGTTCCGCACGCGGACTGTGGACCGCCTACAAGGCCGCCTTTTAACTGGTATAAATACGGGATGCTTCCCGGCGTTGTGTTCTCAGTCTGCCATTGCGTATCAGCCCCGCTTGCTTTGGTTTTTCCAAATGCGGCCCTGTGATGCGGGTGCATGACCGAGCCTTGCGCGGGATAATCAGGATTGGTGTAACCTATTAAAAAAGACCGACCTTGGGGGCAGTTTGGCGCGCCCGCTATGTCGCCGTGCGTGCCGAGTATGAAATCAATGTTTGATTTGGCAAAAGTATAAGCCGTATTGTCGCCATTCAGGTCATAAAGCATCATGGCGGCGAAAGCCATGTTTGCGGCATAGCGCAGCGAGCCCCAAGTTGTAACCCAGGAATACTGACCAATGCCGCACGTTGTCATTTTTGTCTTGTACCATGCCACTTCATTTTGAAGCCATGTCAGGTCCGACGCGGCGTTTGCGAGCAGATATAATTCATAATGCGCCATGGCTTCCGTATGGTCATAACACAAGGGCCAGCTGCCGGCCCCCTGACCTCCGGTTATATAGGCCTGGGACTTGGTCAGGTACGTATTTTCCGGCGCGCCGCGAAATTTGGAAGCGCGGTTTATAACGGCCCCGCCCCAGGCCATGTCATCCTGGTAATTTGCGGCCCCATAGTAAGAGCCGCCGCTAACGGTTCCCGGGCTTGTGTCGCCTATGGCATAGACTTCCTTGGCCTTTGTAAAACATGTCGTGGCATAAGCCGCGTCATAAGGCGCGTAAGCTATGGCCATATAAGCCAGGGCCGCAGCCGCGTCCCCGCACACGTTTGAACCGCCTGAAGTGACGGAAGACAAAGGCCGTCCACCGTCCGTTTCCCCGCCTTCGGTTATGATATAGTTTTGTGAAAAATCCATGGGCTCGTCCATGTGCTTATGGTCATAATCGCCGTTGCCTTTCTGATAGTAAAACTTCCCCCCCGTGATGCACTTGATAAGGAGATCGGTCATAATTTTTGCTTCATCCAATACATCTGGTATGCCGTTCGACGGCGGCGCTGAATTAGCCTGTGAATACCGGTCCTCATATGCCGATGGATTCATGAGATAGCCCGCGATGAGCACTCCAGCCGCGTATGGCGCAGTCTGGCCGAATGTAACGTGGTCGCCGCAGTCATGCCATCCGCCTGTCAGGTCAATACCAGGCCCGCCGGGCGCAAGCCCGTCCTTTACATGGCAGGCGCCATGGCACCAGGAAGATGTATTGCCGCAGCGCTGCGCGCCGTAAAAATAAGTGGCAAGGTATAAGGCATTGGCATAATCATGCACCGCGTATAATGAAGACGTTATGAAAAGGATGAAAAACAATATTATAGGAGTTTTATTCAGCAGTTTTTTCTTCAGCACAGTATTCTCCTTCTTCGATTAAACGCTCATTTATGCAGATAAACTTATACTTATTAGTTTAGACAATAAATTATAGCAGAAGTTGTGATAAAAATATATACACTGTTTTATGATGTGAAACTCAATAAAAGACACCCATTATATGCCCTTGTCCTTAAAGTAAAAGCAGAATAATATCCGGTCACTACAGTACCCAACGCAAAAAAGGCGGCTTTTCAGCCGTCCTTAGAATGCCTAATGCTTAATTATCGGGATTTGTATCAATCTGAGTTCAACACCCTGCGGCGGGCGGGCCGAGTCCCGCCCCTACAGGGGATAAAAACAAACAAAAAAACGCCCGGCTTTTCAGCCGGGCGTTTGAGTTTTGATCTTCTACTATCTACTTTCTACTCTCTTTATGTTTTGACTTACTGTATTATCACTTTCTCTATAGGCGACTTCACCTGCGTATTTGTTTGCTTGTCCGTCGCTATTATCACGTAGAAATATATTCCCCTTGCAAGGCCCTGGAAATTATCGCCGGGTACTATAAGAGAAGTTGTACTGTTCGGATAATTTACCGGCGTGTATTCCACCTGTCTGATCAACCTGCCCATGTTCGTGTATATCCTGAACACTGCCTTGGATATGGGCCTGTTCACTGTAAAGTTTACCGTCCTGTCCTGATAAATTCCCGGCGTTGAGTTCGGATTGGGATATATCAACACAGGCGTTGCTTTGACGAATTCCAATACTACCCCGGTAGGCATCGGTGTAGGCGTCTGTGTTATCGTAAATGTCGAAGTGCCTACCGGTGTTGCCGTGTATGTGTCTGTATTTGTGGGCGTCGGAGTGAAAAGGCTTGTTCCGGAACTTACGGCAAGCGGGCTTGTTACAACAACCGCTCCGCTGTTCCCTGACGCTGTCCCCTGCAATGTAACTAAGCCTGATGACGCCACGGTATATACCCATGTAAACGTGGTGTTTTCACCTATTGCGAGGGTTGCGACGTTGGCCGGTGTCGGCCCGCTGGAAAGCGTCAGTGAAGCGCTCGATCCTGCAACTGTCATGGGCGAAGGCGCTATCCCTGTCAACGGGGCGTTGCCGTTATTATTAACCGTCATTATCACAGTCAGCTGCTGCCCCACTGTAACGTCTGTCGGCGCGTTGATACCCACAGAAAGCGACGGCGCTGATACTGTCGGCACTGTCGTGAATGTGTATGTCTCCGTCGGCGTGTTTGTGTCCGTAGGCGTCGGCGTATTTGTGTTTGAATATGTGTATGTCTGTGTGAATGTCTGTGTGAATGTCTGCGTGAACGTCTGCGTATATGTCGGCGTGTTTACCACCGTGGTCGGCGACATTACAGGGCAGCTTGCGCAGCCCACCAGCAGTATCTCGTCCACCCACAAGTCTTCAGTTACGGGCGCGGCCCCGGTATTGTCCGTATTCTGCCACTGGAATTCCTTGGCATGCTGCAGTACCGTGGATACCGTGAATGTCACTCCCCATCCAACAGCCTGCGCAAAAGACGCGGGGTCATTGAATGTTATGTTTACCTGCGACCATGCTGCCGGCGCGGTAAATACGGTCTTGTAATCATTGGATGAGGTCAGGGACGTATTTCCATTGGTATACGGCAGCTTTACCAAATACTGCTTGCCGTCGCCTTTTACCCAGAAACTCATTCCCGTGCATGTGCTTATGTCTGTCTCCGTAAAGTTAGATCCTGCTGTGGCATTCAACTGCGAACCCATTCCTATGCCCGGATAATAATTAAGAGCACCGTTGACCGGAGCCACTACACCGGTTATCCTCATGGCATACGATGTCCCATTTGCGCCTCCGGCTGACGGCGTCAGCGAATCGCCTTTTGCGGGCCAGACTATATTGCCCAGGTCGCTAGCTATATTTACGTAAGAGTACCAGTACCCGCCGTAGTTATTCTGCGTGTTCTGGTCTTCCATGTCGTCAAACGAACACGTTACGGACGTTCCCGTTGTGGATGTAATCGTCGGGCTTGCCGGTATGTCCGTTGACGTAACCGTGGATGTAAATGTGGGCACTGATACTGTATCTGTAACGGTCACTGTCGGTGTCCTTGTCAATGAGCTTGTCCTGGTCACTGTAGGAGTATTTGTAAACGTACCCGCCACAGTATTTGTAAATGTAGGCGATGAACCTGTGGTGGATGTGTTTATGGCCGTAAATGTTTTTGTCACTGTGGGCGTATTTGTAAACGTGCCCGGCACAGTATTTGTAAACGTCGGCGATGAAACTGTGGTGGATGTGTTTATGGCCGTAAATGTCTTTGTCACTGTGGGCGTATTTGTAAACGTGCCCGGCACAGTATTTGTAAACGTAGGCGATGAACCTGTGGTGGATGTGTTTATGGCCGTAAATGTCCTGGTCACCGTCGGCGTATTTGTAAACGTGCCCGGCACGGTATCCGTAAACGTAGGCGATGAAACTGTGGTGGATGTGTTTATGGCCGTAGATGTCCTGGTCACCGTCGGTGTATTTGTAAGCGAACCCTGTATCGTATCCGTAATCGTAGCCGATGGTCCTGTCGTAAATGTATATGTAGGTGTTACAGTCGCCGTGAATGTATTTGTCGCGGTCCTCGTCGGCGTATTGGTTCCGGTGAATGTAGGGGTCTGTGTATTAGTCACAGTCGGCGATACTGTCCGCGTTGAGGTCGGGGATGAGTTAGGCGACGGCGTATTGGTCGGTGTCCACAGGTTCGGGAACATCTCCACCTGGTCAACCTGTATGTCCACATAGCTCCACGGCTGTCCGACCGTCTGCCACTGTATTTTATTCAGGTTCGTCAATACTGTGGCGCGCGCTATCAGCGTATTTCCCCAATTTTGTTCCTGGGTAAAGTCCGAATACCACAGCGCAAGCTGCGTCCATGTGGTCGGCGCGTTGAATGTATATTTGTAATCATTGCCGCCCGTATTACAGGCCGCATTTCCGGGATTTCCAACCAATCTTAACGTCAACTGCATTGCATTTGGCGAGACCTTTACATAGAACCTGGCTCCCTGGAAACCGCTGCAATTCACAAACCCGTTGGCTGCCATGGTTGAGCTTGTCCCTGTCCCTATTCCTATATATCCGCTCGCATACGCAGTTGTCACGACCCCGGTTATCCTGGCAGCGTAATTTGTGCCGGCAGCGCCCAGTGCGGGCCCTATCATATTAAATGCCCCTCCGGGCGCTGGTACTACTGATGATGTCCCTGCGTTTGCCGCGTCGTTGTATGTGTACCACGGCCCTCCCCAGTTATTGGTCGCATTGTTGTCTTCGCAGTCGTCAAGCAGCTGTGATGATGCTATGATTGGCGTCGCACTTGGAACTGGTGTCCTCGTATATGTCACGGTAGCTGACGGTGCAGGCGTATTGGTCGGCGACCATTCGTACGGATAGAATCCCACATTGTCAACAGACAGGTTAAATGTAACCACGGACGTAGTTGAGGCAGGCTGCCATTGCAGTTTTTGCATATAGGCCACAACCGTCGGCATCGGCACTATCTGGCCCGGGGTTGTCCAGGAAGGCTGCATAAAAGACGCAAACGGGATAAGAATATGGGTCCAAGTTGTCGGTGCTATAAAAGTGTATACATAGAACGCAGAACCCGGGAAAAAATCATGAGGTTTAGTTCCTGCGGTATTTGTGGCGTTATTTGCCGTGCCAAGGCAGACCTCGTATTGGGTCACGCCGTCCCCCATTGCGTCAAACATAATTCCGGTAAAGCTCGCCACATTGACGCTCAGCGTCAATGCTGCGGCATTTGCCGGAAAGTCGGTCCCAAAACCCACAGAAGGATAATGGTTGTTAACAGCATCCGGCGCAGCCTGGGTTCCTGTTACTTTTATATACCAAGTCGTCTTCGGCGCCGTATAAATACCCGCTGTGGTAAAAACCGGGCCTCCCGCTGTCATGGTAAGCCATTTGAGCTGGCCCGGATATATATTGGTAGGCGTCGTTAGGGTTGCTTTGTCTTCCCATGTGAACCATGCTCCGCCCCAGTTATTTGTTATGTTATAATTCGGCGGTGTGCTGGCGTCTCTATAGTCCTCAAAATCATCCAGAAGCTGTGTTGTGGGCGGCGGTGCTGTCGTAGGTGTCGGAAGCGCGGCCCCAAGTTTATTCAGATCATGAAAGTTCCCTGTCATAAGAAGCAGCGTCAAAAGCTCGAGCGTTCCGTTATAATAGGAAGATGTCACACTGAAGCTCCTGTTCCTGTCAAAATAAGTCTGCAGTGACGCTGATGTCGCAGATGAGTACATGAGCGCACAACCGCCTGTGCCTTCAAATGAAGCGTTGTTGTTGGAACCCTGAACCGTGCCGTTTGTCGCCCAGTAACCGTCCATTACACTTGCCGGAGCTATGCCGTTAAAAAAACCCGCAAGCGCGCTTACCTCGGGCCCGGAATTACTGGCAACCGACCCGCCCCACCATACGTAATCCATGGCATACCTGAAAGGTACGCGGCAGGAGTTGTACTCATATATCCTTCCATCGCATCCGCCGCCCGTACACGGGTCAGACGCTATGACCGTACCGTCGGCGTTGCAGGAATCTCCCACAAGCCCGGTTGTATTATTCGAAAGTCCGGCTCTATTGGCCATGATGTTGGCCAAACACTTTGCTATGCAACTGTTCCATGTTGATGCGTTTGCCGCGTCTATATTTGCCGCAAATTCCCTCATATACGCGGGAAACCAATATGATGGATATGACCTGTTATCCCAGTTATCTCCCGGCTTTACATGAAAATCCGCTGCTACGTCATTTGTGCGGATGCGCTGTACTTCTGTTGTTGCCAAGGTTGTATAATTATTTGCGCCGGCGTTCCCCCACTGCCGGGCTGCCATTACAAGCGCAAACGCGATATCAAAGTCAGCATCTGATGCAGAGTTTGGGTCTTGTATGCCCCCGGTGCCATTGATCCACCATGGCATGAGCCCAGAAGCTTTGGCTCCTATTTTACTTTGTTTATACGCCCAAAGCGCGTCAAATAATGTCTGATCATCAAAATAGATCGCCAGCAGCATCCCATATCCCTGGCCCTCTGATACGGTGCATCCTGTAAGGCCCTGTATGGCCTCGGGGCTGATGACATGGTTCCCGCCCGAAACATATGTTGATTTCCACGTATTATACATGTTCCTGAACGCCGTTGCATCAAAACTCGTTATCCTGATGCCGGCCGCGTAGTTCTGGTTTATCGGGAACGGGTACGCTGTCGCACCGAACACGGCGGAACTTGATAGAATAAATATAAATACGGTTAAACCGAGGATGTAAAAAAGTTTTTTCATGAAAGCACCTCTCTTTTCAGCATTCCATACAAGTTCATATGCAGTATGGATATGGGAACAATATGCCATGGCACCAGTTTGTTCACGACCTGATGCTTTGCATTTATATTCTTTGTCTTCATTTACTCCACCGCCTCTTCTGATTACTTATAATAGAAGTCCTTATATTTAGACAAATATAATGTAAAAAGGTTCCGCTAAAAACACAGAACAAATACTGAGCAATATAAGTATTTGCAACAATACAAACCGCTATTCCGTATCATGGAAAGTATATTTTAAATGCCCTTTATTGTCAATAAGTTTTTACATTACATGGTGCTTTAAGTCATACAGGATTTATCACGTTAAAACATTTGTCCATATATAACTAATTCTTGTTCACTATTATGAATCTTTTAATGACCCTCTGACCTATCTGTATGTACACAAAATAAGCGCCTGCCGAAACCGTCTGCACAGAGTCGTTTTTCCCGTACCAAAACGCACTGTACTCACCCGGTTCTTTTTCTTCATTTAATATTTTAGCGACTATCCTGCCTGCCCTGTCATATATTATGATCTTAACCACCGATGTTTCTTCCACTTTTATCACTATCGTCGCATAATCGCCATGATTGGGGTTGATCAGGTTGTTGGCCACTATGGCCTTATCCGTATCAAGCAAAGGCAGGCCAATCTGTGTGGGTACAGGGTCGACCTTGGCAGCGTGTAAATCCGTGTTCATATCAACCTTTGATACCCCGTAATTCGGGTTATATCCGGCAACAGGGGCTAAAACCGGCTGAACCGGACTTTTTCCCATGGAAAGATTTTCTTTCAGTGGTCCATTTTCAATGGAAGCACCTGACGCAGCCACAACTGCCGGCTGTACTGATTTTACAGCGGCCGCAACATCAGGCGAGGCAGAAGCCGGAACAGCTTGTACAGCCTGCGTTTGAGAGGCAGCAAGCAGCCTCTCTACGGGAACAACAGGCGCGGTTTGTATGGCCTTTTCAGGCGCCTTAATATCTGATTGTTTGATCGTTGCTTTTACGGAAGCAACCTGCGTTTTTACCGTTGGATGAGCGGCAGCAAGCGGCCGCTCTACGGATACAGATTTGGCCATGTCTTGTTTTGAAATTGATGGCTTATTATATAGAAGGAAGAACGCGGCAAACACTGCAACGGCAAAAGTAGCGCCATATGATAACACAGGGAACCAGTTAAATGCCGGGGAAACATCTTTAATTGCTTCCATAACCCTTATTTCGAAATAATCAGGCGCTTCAACTTTCATCAAAGATGTAAGTTTCATCATGTTTATAAGGGAATTTTCATAATTTGCGCATTCAGGGCACACACCCGTATGTTCCGATACAATGCCTAAAACCGCGGCATCAGCCTCACCGTCGGCTTTTTCCATTATCATCTCTTTGAATTTAAGGCACTCTTTATTTTCTTTCATTTTACACCATCCTTCTTTCTTATTAGTATAGACACTTTAAGGGCAAAAAAGTTTCGGTCTATTTTAAGTCACTTTGAAAGCACATTTGAGCAATTTTATAGAACATCGTCCTTTTCGAGCTTTTCACGCAGGTTTTCCCTTGCGCGGAAAAGCTTTGACTTTACCGCTGAAACCGATAATTTCAGGACTCTGCCTATTTCTTCATATGACAATCCGTCAACATCCCTCATCAGGATCACATGTTTTTGCTCGGCCGTGAGTTCATCTATCCTGGAATATATCAATTCCCTGACCCTGTCAGACGCGTATGACTTGTCCGGCTCCTTTTCTTCCTTTTCCTTTATGTTATCAACCATGCTTGTCTTATTTTCATCGCCTTCCTCGTAAAGCTCGTCGGCTGTCTGCGCCCTTAAGCGCTGCATCTGCTTTAACCTGTTCTTGCACGTATTGATCGTTATCCTGTAGATCCACGTCGAGAGTTTTGAATCGCCCCTGAAACTCCCAAGGCTTTTATATACGGCGATAAATACTTCCTGTGCCGTATCCTCGGCCTCTTCCCTGTTGCGCAGGAAATTATAGGAATGCCCGAATACGACTTTTTTGTATTTTTTTATGATTTCTTCAAAATATTTTGTCTCGCCTTTTTTTACGAGCCGCACAATCTCAAGATCGTCCATGTAAGCTCCGGATTTTATCTGCCGCCACTACACAGGCATTTTTTTGACCTTCTACTATCTACTCTCTACTTTCTCGAGCCTTTGACTTTTAAAACACATACCTTATGGTAACCATATGGGCATTGTCCGTCACGAAGTACGGCTGGTAACAGTAATCTATGTTCAGGTCGGATATGCGCACGCCCGCGCCAACTGCCACGCGGCCCTCGATTTTTCCCAGAATATACCCGTACCTGAAAACAAAAAACTTTTTATACGATGCTTCCATACCCAAAGAAGTCTCAACTCCGTCGGCTTCGACCAGGAAAACCCTTTCTTCCACGAAGATGGACGCCTTATACTCTTCTTCATACTTGTAAACTTCCATGCCGTAACCCGCCCTGAAAAGGATGGGGTAAAGGGACTTGTCCTTAAAATACGCCGTGGACAGCCCCAGGTTCTCTATGTCCGCGCCCAGCGTGTACTTGCTGTCAAAATTCCTGTATAACACGCCCAGGTTCACGACCCCGCCCCATTGCGCGCTATTGTATATTTTTTCCGAAACAAGTTTCAGGTTTATTCCTATATTATATTCGTTATTTAAAGCCATCGAATACGAGCCGCCTAATAAGGCATCGTAATTAACTATGAACTCCACCGGCTGCCCCGTTGAATCCGTGCGGTAAAGCTGATCATTGGATGAATACATGAAGTATGCGGACGCCGCGCTGGACACATCAAGCGGCTGCGCGTACTCTATCTGTTCGTAGTGTGAGGAAAAAACCGAGTTATAATGCGAGAACATTATGTGTTTGTTTTTAATTCCCTGCAGGCAGGCGGGATTGACCGTGTCCGCCCCGGGCCTCGCGTAAAAAGGGGAAAATATCCCGCCTAAAGCCGTTTCCCTCGCCTCTATATTTTCAAGGAGAAAAGCGCCCGTAACCGTCCCTGCCGCCTGCAGGGACGAAAAAAAAACTGTGCATATAGCTGCGGCTAAAATAAGCCTTATTTTAAAGAATATGCCGTTTGCACGCATTGACCTTACACTGATTCTCTGATTATAAGCTCCGGTTCAAAACTTATTATCTTACTTTCATAAGGTGTTGTACCGTCTATCATGCCCATTAAAATGTCAAAAGTCTGCATACCCATCTGCGCGATAGGCTGGCGTATGGTGGTTAAGCCCGGCGAAGTCAGGTTGGCTATGTATATATCGTCGTATCCTATGACGCCTATGTCCTGGGGCACCTTGATTCCGAGTTTTTTTGCCTGGTCCAGGACGCCTATGGCGGTCACATCGCCCGCGGCGCAAAATATGGAATCCACATCATGGCTTTTTTTGAGGAGAGTCTTCAGGCACTTTTCGCCTTCTTCAAAATTATAATTCCTGACCCTGACTATTTTATTCTCGTCAAAAGGCAGTCCGTAATCATTTAGCGCGTCCTTGTAGCCTTTTAAGCGCTCTTCCGCGTTCAGGCCCGATTCGCCTATTATCAGGCCTATTTTCTTTCTCTTGTTCTTTATAAAGTGTTCGGTGGCCATGTATCCGCCCTTTATGTTCTTGAACTTGACGGTGGGTGCGCCTTCTATGACTTCCTCGAGAAATACTATGGGCACGCGTTCCTTTTTGAATTCTTCAAATATGTCCTTGTCCATGCGCAACGATATGACTATGATGCCGTCGGCCCTGCGCTCGTAAAAAAGCCTCTGCATCATTTCGCGCTCGTTCTCTTCCAGTCCTCTTGTGGAATACAGGATAAGGTTGTACGGGGTGTTCCTCAGGGAGGCTTCAATGCCGCGCACCGATTCGAGCGCGAAAAGCGACGCAAAAAACGAGGCAACAACCGCGATGTTGTTCGTATTGCCCTTGACCAGGCTCCTGCCTATATAATTCGGATGATAGTTCATCTCCTTTATGGCGGCCTGCACCAGTTCCTTTGTTTTCTGGCTTATTTTAGGGCTGCTGTTAATCACCATGGAAACTGTGGCCGGCGTTACGCCGACCCTTTTTGCGATATCCTTTATGGTTACGCGCATCGAGATCTCCTTTTAATTTTGTAAGGCTGCCAAACCTGTTAAAAACGCGTGCTGCCCCGCTTCTTCGGGCTTAATGCTGCGTGTTTTTATATTGTGCGACAAAGTCCTTAAGTTTCTGGTTGGAAGGATCAAGCGCTATGGCCTTTGAATAGGCTTTCATGGCTATCCCCATTTTTCCCATACTTAAGTAGCATGCCCCGATGCCCATGTAAGACGGCGCGTAGTCGCGGTAGCGTTTTAAACTTTCGGCGAATGAGTCCAGGGCCGAAACAAAATCCTTTTTGTAAAGCTGCGCATAACCCCTTCTGTAAAATTCAAGCCCGGCTTTTTTATCCTCGAAGTAATGATTTTCCGGTTTTCCGTTGAACTTGCCTGAGATCGATATCCTGTTGGAGGCCCCGAGATCGGAGTAAGGCACATAAACATAATCAAGGTCAAACGTCAGGTCTTTTGACGCGGTCAGCCTGTATCCCAATCCCGCGGTTATTCCCGCGGGGAATCCCAGGTCCTCGCCGAACTTGTATCCGAGCCTGATCGCTATATTGTGATATTTGTTAAGCTCCCAGTATTTTTCCGCGCCCATGTGTACCCTGGCCGTCTGCGCCACGATATCATAAATAATGTCAAAAACGCCGGTCGCATTATTCTCCATAAAGGTGAACTTGCCTTCTTCGGTGAAAGGCAGCATGGCATTTTCAAGGGCGAACCTGTAGCCAAAGCCGAACTTTATGATCGAAGGCATCTCCGGCCTGTTTGTAGCCATTCCGATATTTTCAAGGGTCAGGCCCAGGGAGTATGTTTCGTATCTCGGATAATAAAGCGCGCCGAGATTGACCGAGACCCCGCCGCCCGAGTCATTGTATATTTTTTCGCTTATCACATTTATCCCTATTCCCAATGACAGGTCGGAAACCGGGTTGTCCGCTCCCAGGAAATCAGAAAGTTTTTTGGCATAAGCGATGGTTACTTCGAAATCAGTTGCGCTCGCTGTTTCCGAGGTTGATACATAATTACCGGACGGGTCTTCGGTTGTCCTGTATATACTCCCTGCGTTTAAGTATATGATATCCAATCCCAGGGAGCCAAAACCATTTATGGGAAGCGCGTAGGCCAAATATTCAAAATTCACATCCAAAAGCCAGGCCGAATGCATAAGGCAGACCTGATTGCGGGATAACTGGGCCAAACCGGCCGCGTTCCAGTAGGTAGCGGTCGCATCGTCCGCGACGCCGACAAACGCCTCTCCCATGCCCGAAGGCCGCGCGCCCTGTGATAATTTCAAAAAGTTGGCCGATGTTGTGCCGTTGCCCATACCGGCAGCGGCATTTACATTAATGCCGAACGATAAAATAACAATACAAAAAAATAGAATACGGCTATTTTTCATGCGCTTTGTCTCCTTAATATATATGAATTATATCAGAATTTTACTATAAATACACGTGAAAATCAATGGATAAAAAGACGATGAAAATCAAAGACATCCTCCCGAAGCAACTTAAAGCTTGCTATTGCGTTTTCAGGGCGCGTATTTTTTCGATCCTGGCCAGATACTTCCTGATTTCAGCAGGGTCTGCAATGCCGCAGTTGACCGCTTTTTCAAACATGTTTTTTGCATTTGGCATATCAGATGCGCCATAGTATATCCTGCCGGCAATTTCATAAGCGGAACACGTAACGGGCGGGTATTTCATGGCATTTATCAGGCACCGCAGTGCGTTTTGTTTATCCCCAAGGGAAAGATAAGACAAAGCAAGGTTGTAATGCGCGTAGGCGTTGTCGGATGTTCCGGGCATCCTCAGCGCTTTTTCACCCAGATCGACAGCGGCTTGAAAATCATTTTCATTATAACGGGTAAGGGCCATGAAATCCATACCCGCCCCATAAACGGCCGCAAGTTCCCGGTCATAAAGGGTTTTTGCGCCATAAATGCCGCGGTAGGAATACAACCGGAAAATAGAGTCCTGTATCTTTTCATTCTTGCGGCTGATCTTATAAAGTATGCCTTTTGCCTTCTGCTCGCGGAGCCCTATCTCGTTTTCTATGGGCTTTACGTAACTGCTGATGTATACATCGGTTTTATCACTAAAGGTATTGATCACCCTGACGGCATTTTCACCCCCGTGCCCGGGCTGCATACCCATATCACCGTACTTCCCGACGAATGCATCGATCCCCCATTTGTACATAAGGGAATAAAGGGCCACATAATTTATATTATCCAGCTTTTTTTCCACGGCTCCGGCATAAGGCATTGTCAGGTTAAAAAAATCGCCTTCCGCCAGGTAAAAGCATCCTTTTGTCAGTGTTTTTAAAATATTATTGGAAAAATCATAAAAAAGAAAATTCCTGTTGTTGTTATTCGCGTTAAAACCGGCGCAGGCGGCAAAAAATGCGGCCGCGGCAAACAGAGCCAGCGCGTATTTTTTAAGGGCTTTTGGCTTTACCAAATCCAGGGTTTGAGCCAATCCCGCAGTAATAAATATGAACATTATATACAGTGCGGGGAGCATAAAAATATCAATGAACCATAAGGCATCCTTTGACCCGCGGTTAAACGCAATGACAAAAAATACAACGACAGCAAATATCAGGGTGTATAAATAGCCCGCGTTCCTTTTATATTTGTAAACCGCATAGATCCCCGGGATTGCGAATAATCCAAGAAAACCGTAGTTTTTCAGTATTATCAAACCCGCTTCCGCCATCTGGTTCCTGAACACATCGGCGGCGGCTTCCTTGGTTTCCAAATACGCGCTCCTAAGAACGGTCCACCAGAAGTTTTCCCAGGTATTGGGTTTTGCCATGAAAACAAAAACTCCATCCGCCCCGCCCCTGATCGGCAGGTACAGATAGGCGCTCAAACCGATGAGCAGCAGCAATACGTTTGCGGCAAAACCCCTGATCGTCATTTGTTTCCAATGCCTGATATAAAAATAAGCAAATATCGGCGCAAGTATCACAACGCTTGGCCAGTGATTTGAAAGGGACAGCCCTATGAGGTATGACATGATATAAAGCCGCCGCAAATCAAACTTCTCAATAAGGCTCACGGCCATATATAACAGTGCTATGAAAAAAACAAGATTTAACATGTAAATCCCGCCTTTTGCTTCTATAGCCTGGCTCCAAAACACACTGGAAAAGGCAAGGATCACGAGCGATATATAACTTATAGCCCGGTATTCCCTTTTAAAGACCAGAGAGTTGCACTTTTCCATCAGATAGAAAGTAAATATCAGCGCGATAGCGGCAAGAAAGGACGAAAAAAGGCTTATCCTAAAGGCGGGGTTCCCTACAGGCACCATGGAAAAAATCCTGGCAGCCAGGTTAAATAACGGGTATGAAGGCGGGTGCGCGATCCCGAGAGTGCATGCGTATGCCGCGGTTTCAGGCGAATCATTGTTTTTATATGCGGGGAACATGGTATACAAATAGACCTGCAGGAAAACAATGCTGAGCAGCAATAATTTACCGGCAGTTTTTATGTTCTCCAAAGCGCCCCACCTTTTTTTATGCCGACTTTCTGATGATAAACTTCGGGTCCAGTATAATCAGCCTGTTTTCGTCTATCTTTACTTCCCTTGTTATGCACTTCACAGCCAGTTCAAACGCTTCCGAGCCGAGCTGTGCCAGAGGCTGCTTTACCGTTGTCAAAGCGGGTTTTGTATAGGGCGCCAGTATAATATCATCATAACCGACAACAGAAATATCGTCCGGGATCTTTATGCCGGCTTCTTTTAGTTCCTCCATGGCTCCCATGGCCACCAGGTCCCCGCCCGCGCAGAACACCGCGTCAAGGCCGGCTTTTTCTTCGAGGAACTCTTTCATCTTCTGCCTGCCTTCTTCAAAAGAATAATATATCATATGCTTGACAAATTTCTCATTAAGCGCCATGCCGTAGTCTTCTATGGCTTTCCTGTAGCCTATGAGCCTTTCAATTACGCTTGCGCTCGTCCTGTTATCGAGGAACTCCCCCGTTATAATCCCTATCTTTTTGCGCCCTTTTTTTATGAGGTACTCTACGGCCATGTATGACCCTTTGACATTATCAACCTTGACAGTGTGCCCGCCTTCGCAGGATTCTTCTATGAAAACCACCGGGATGCCTGAATTTTTATAAGCCTGCAGGAGCTCTTCGTCCATAGGCGTGCTGATCGCGATAAGCGCGTCGGCGCGTTTTTCATAAAGTATGGATTTTAACATGTCTTTTTCAATGTCTATCCTGCCTGTGGTGGGATAATAGTTGACTTCATAAGGCCCCTTAAACAGGTGTGGTTCAATGCCCTGAAGCACCTCATGAACAAAGTAGTTTGAAAAAAGTTTTGAAACAACAGCTATAGTACGCAAAGCCTCGGCCATAAAATCTCCCTGTTGGTTTGATGCAAATATAATACATCAAATAAAAACTAAAATCAATTGCCAAATAGCGCGCACAAAAAGCACAAACAAATAATGACCGAAAATCACGGACAACAAATAGTCAAATGTCAGGGATTTGCGGCCGGGGATTTGAATGGAATTATTTATCGTGTCCGGTGCAGGTCAAATTTTTCTATGGCCTGGCGCCACTAAAACCCTTATAATACCGGGCGGCCAATCCATAGAAAAATTTGACCTG
>OCZT010001461.1_pt1 | contig 24487 bp, 21 predicted proteins | sample 1539031 | NCBI WGS metagenome assembly OCZT01 (sample SAMEA3539308, study PRJEB22396) | soil metagenome | biome: tundra; feature: field; material: soil | place: USA | collected 2010-05 | depth 0.15 m | reverse complement strand
GCCATTGCGCTCGTAGGCTGGCGCGCACCCAAAGTGGCCCCAGAGCGACCCCAAAGCGACATAGCGCCATGCTAACCTAGCCTTTGTTCGATCCTGGCAAGAGATTGCTGTCTCGCCAAAGGAGCAAGCCGCCGATGAAGGAACTCCCTCGTGATTCCGACTGGAACCTCTCGCGCTGCCGGATCGCTGCGGTGTTAGCCTTCTTTGCCCTCAACCTCGCCGTCTATCTCATCCGCATCCTCAGCGTTTGGCGCTATGGCGCGCTTTTCTGCTCCACCGCCGTCGAATCGCCCATGATCGACTCCATCTGGAGATGCATGCGCCATCAGCCCGTCTATCAGTGGCCCTTCGCATTTCCCTTTTCTCTTTCGCTCTATAACTACCTCTTCTACTCCGTGTATGCCGGCGTGCTCCGGCTGATCGGCGCAGTTGACGCGGGCATCCTCACCTGGGGTCGTCAGTTCACTCTGCTCTTTGCGCTTGCCGGCGCACTCGCGCAGTGGAGGCTGGTGCGCTCTCTCCTCAAGCTGCGCGGCCTCGCCAGCGCTCTTTCTCTCGCGCTCGCCGTGGGCCTCTGGCTTTGCACTTCGCTGGTCAAGTATTGGGCGCTTTCCATTCGCCCAGACATGGCCGCCGCCGCGCTGGTGATGATCGCCCTCTGGGTCGTCGTCCGCCAGTCCCAGCCCCAATCTCGGCTCTGCTTTGCCTGGGCGGGCCTGCTGCTTTATCTCACCTGGGCCTTTAAACAATCCGTAATCCTCGCCTTCGCTGGTCTCTGCCTCTGGCTGCTCTTGCAGAAACGCTGGCGCGATCTCGCTCTCCTGGTCGCGGTATTTGCCGCGCTGGTCGCCGCCACGCTTCTCATCGGCTCGCCCGAATACCGCTTCAGCATTCTAATCGCTCCGCAAATGGTCCGAGGATTCGCCTTCTCGCTTCCCTGGATTCTGCACGCCCTGGGCACCGGACTCACCGCCGTGGGTTTGAATCTTTACTGGGTAGCCGCGCCCTTCGTGTTGCTGCGTGCCTCAAATGACTCGGGTGCCCCATCCATTTCGCGGCAGGGTACCCCACACTGTTCGGGTGCCCCATCCATTCTGCGGCTTTTCGAAGAAAAGATGCAGAATGGGTGGGAGTCAATGCTCCTGACCGTCTTCGTCCTCGCGCTGCTCATCGGCCTCGCCGGCATGGGAAAAATCGGTGGAACCTCCAACTATCTCTTCGAGGCCTTCGCCGCCGGCTCCACTCTGCTGCAAATCGCCGTCTTCTCCATCCCGGGAAGATTGGTGACCGCCCTCCTTCTCTTCGGCTGCATCCAGCCCACAACCCAGCTCGTGGGAGTGGCCATCGGATACCATCATCCCGGCAAAAAAGACATGGTCCCCATTGCCACGGCGGCGGAGTACCGGGACGCAGTGGCGCTGCGCAATCGCCTGGCCAACCTGAAAAAGCCCATCTTCACCACCGATGGAGTCTTCGCCCTGCCCTGGAACTCCACGGACAACGGTGCTCCTGCCGTCGTCCTCGATCCCAACTTTCAGGAGGTAGCGCGCACACGCGAAGAGAATGGCGGCATCGAAGGAATGCTTCAAAGAGGCGAAATCCCCACTGTGATGCTCGCCTCCAGCGATCTCGTCTACTTGAAGAGCCTGCATAGGGGTTATCGCAAGGTAGGCGAATCCCTCCAGCAAGGCGTCACCTACAACATCTATGAGTTCAGCGCCGCGCCGCCCACGACTTTATACTGAAAGACATTATGAGCACGTTTCTGCCCGTAGACGAACAGATGGACCTGCTTCAAAAAGGCGCGGCGGAGATTATCCGCATCGCCGACCTGAGAGAGCGCCTCGAAGAGAGCCGCAAAACCGGGCTACCTTTGCGTATAAAAGCCGGCTTTGACCCCACCGCGCCCGACCTGCACCTGGGCCACACCGTGCTCATGCGCAAGCTGCGCCACTTCCAGCAACTCGGCCACACCGTCATCTTCCTCGTGGGCGACTTTACTTCATTGATTGGCGACCCCACCGGCCGCAACGTCACCCGCAAGCCGCTCACCCGCGAGCAGATTGACGCCAACGCCGAAACCTACAAGGCACAGGTCTTCAAGATTCTCGACGAGAGCGCCACCGAGGTCCGCTACAACTCCGAGTGGCTCGGCAAGCTGGGCTACGAGGGCACCATCCGCCTCACCGCGCACTTTACCGTTTCTCAAATGCTGGAGCGGGACGATTTCAGCAAGCGCTTCCAGGCCGAGCAGCCCATCGGCCTCCACGAGCTGCTTTATCCGGTGATGCAGGGCTACGACTCGGTGGCTCTGGAGTGCGACGTGGAGCTGGGCGGCACCGACCAGAAGTTCAACCTGCTCTGCGGCCGCGAGCTGCAACGTCACTACGGCCAGAAGCCGCAGATCGTGCTGATGACGCCCATCCTCGAGGGCACAGACGGCGTTCAAAAGATGTCTAAATCATTAAACAACGCCATCGGCATCAACGAGCCGCCCGCCGAGATGTATGGCAAGCTGATGTCCATCAACGACGATCTGATGTGGAAGTATTGGGTCTTCCTCACCGACCTGAAGCAATCGGAAGTAGGCGCGCTCCAAGCCGAGGTCGCGGCGGGCGTGCTGCATCCCATGGAAGCCAAAAAGCGTCTCGCCCGCACCATCACCGCCGGCTTCCACGGTGAGGCTGCCGCCATGAGCGCCGACGAAAACTGGGCGCGCATGTTCCAGCAGAAAGAGACCGCGGAGGATTTGGAGGAGGTAGCCGTCGCTCTTGCCGATATAGCCGGCCCGGAGCCGAACCAGATTCGCCTGCCCAAATTGCTGGTCCAGATGGGCCTGGCTGCCAGCGGAGCCGAAGCCAACCGCAAGATCGCCGAAAAAGCCGTCAAGCTCGACGGCGAACCAGCCGCTGGCAATCTAGTTTCCATTGCGACTTTGCCCGCCCGCATCGTCGTCCGCCTCGGCAAGCGCGCCAAGATCGCCGTGATCTCGTAAAGATGCCGGGTGCCCCAGGTCCGGGGTCCCCACGGACAGGTCTTCGTCCGTGGGGTGGAGTTCCCGCTTTTGGGACCTGGGATTCCTCGAATCCCCATGGCGCGCAAGCGCCGTCTGCCCCACCGCAGGTGGCTTGCAGAAAATTACCCTCCTCCGGCGCACAATAGAATTACTCAGGAGAACGGGGTGTTACTAGTTACTAGTCCCTAGTCCCTAGTCCCTGTTCCCTGTTCCCTGAAAAAGGGGTTCCCCCTCCCCCCAATATTTATTTTGACCCCCTAAACCGTGCAGATTAATTCAGCAATCTATGCTTCATCGCATCCGTTCATTGAGAAACAATGCGAATAACTCTATTATATTTCAATAAGATACAAAGATTTTTGCCTATCGTCCGCAGCCGTCTTCCATTTTGTGTACATATCAGGATGTGAGATTCGAGGTTTGGCTGTTGAAAAGGCCTTGCAGATAATTATTAACCCACACAAAATAAATGCGTTCCGAAGAAAATTCCTCCGAAACGCATCGATTCATCGTTGCAGATAATTACGGTCCTTATGAACCCAGCGCAAACTTCCGCGCCGACTCCAGCACCTTGGCCACTGATTCCTTGGAGCAGGACTCGCAGTAGATGCGCAACAGCGGCTCGGTGCCGCTGGCGCGCAGCAGCAGCCACGTCTCGGCGGCATTCGGCTTGGTCTTGGCTTCCGGATTGTCGAGGAAAAACTTCACGCCGTCCAGTGTCTCCTGGCGCAGAATCGGCATTCCGGCAAAGACCGTTTCGCCAACTTTGAGCGCCTTCGCCCTCGCAATCGCTCCGTTCTTCACGTCTTCGGGAATGTGCAGGTCGATGCGGCCATACTGATGCTCGCCGTACTCGGCTTGCAGGTCGGCCACCAGTTGGCCCAGCGGCTTGCCTTCCATGGCCATCACGTTGGCCAGCAGAAGCGCATTCAGCAGGCCGTCGCGCTCCGGCAGGTGGCGTTGGAAGCCGATTCCGCCCGACTCCTCGCCGCCCATCACAATCTCCCGCTCCAGCATGTAGTCGCAGACAAACTTGAAGCCGATGCCGTGCTCAATCAGCTCGCGTCCATGTTTTTTGCAGATGCGGTCCAGCATCTTGGTGGTGTTGAAGGCTCGCGTGACGGCGCCGGGCCAGTCGTTGTGGTATTTGAGCACCCAACTGAGCAGCACGCAGTAGATCTTGTGCGGATCAACAAACTCGCCGTGCTCGTTGGTGGCGCCGATGCGGTCCGCGTCGCCGTCCGTGCACAGTCCTGCGTCGCAGCCGTTGGCCACCACTGCCTCGCCCAGCGCGCGAATGTGCGGCTCAATGGGCTCCGGGTGAATGCCGCCAAAGAGCGGATCGACGTTGCCGCGAATCTGCACGTGCTTAACCCCGAGGCGGGTGAAGATGTCGGAGATCAGCGTTCCGCCCGCGCCGTACATCGAATCGATGGCAAACTTCATGCCCGATTTTGCCAGCTTGTCGAGGCTGGTAAAGTTCTCGATGGATTTGAGGTACGTCGGCAGGAAATCGACCTCCTGAATGGGAGCGGGCTGCTCGGCGCGTGGGACGGGCCGGCCCATGCAGGACGCGATCTCGGCCATGATGGAAGGCTTGCCGGAGCCGCCGTACCAGGCTTTGTACTTGACGCCGTTCCACTCCGCAGGGTTGTGCGAGCTGGTGATCATGATGCCGCCCGCAGCCTTGCGCTCGCGGACGCCAAAGCTGAGCGCCGGTGTGGGCGTGATGGCGTTGGCCAGCAGCACCGGGATGCCGGTCGCGGCCGCCACCTCTGCGCAGGCACGCGCAAATGCCTTTGACCCGAAGCGGGTGTCGTAGCCGATGCACAGGCCCTTCGCGGGGTCTTCGTCTGCGGAGCCTTTACGGGAGTGCATGTAAGCGGCAATGGCCTCGGCGGCGATGCGAACGTTAGCAAAGGTAAAGTCGTCGGCAATGATGGCCCGCCAGCCATCGGTGCCGAATTTAATCTGAGATTGTGGCATGATGAGTTTCGTGCTCCCTGAATACTAGGGTAAAGGAAATTAATGGTGGGGCATCCTGCATCAAGGCCGGCAGTCCTGACAGCAACAACCTCAGATCAGCTCCGTCCGCCCGGAGAGTCCCAGATCCTTCACGATCTTGCCCACATCCTGCGAGTGGTCGCGGCGGGCAATCAGCAGCGCATCCTCAGTGTCCACGATGACCAGGTCCTCGACGCCTACCAGCGCCACGAACTTGTGCGGGCTGTAGATGTAGTTGTTGGCGGCGTCCAAAGCCATCTGGCCATTGGTGTCGGCCACGTTGCCCTCGGCATCGCCGCGCAGCCGCGTCTCCAGTTGGTACTCGTAGAGCGAGGCCCAGGAGCCGAGGTCGTTCCAACTGAAATCCGCCCGTATGCAATACAAATGAGACAGATGCTCACCCTTGGCCGAGCGCGGCTCCAGCACGGCGTAGTCCACCGAGATGTTCTCGCACTTGGGATAGACCGCGCGGAAGACCTCGTCGAACTGCGGCGTGCCGTAAGCGGCGGCTATGGTTTCCAGCAACGGAGCGGTCTCCGGCAGGTGCTCGCGGACGGCGTTGGCCAGGGTGCGCGCCGACCACAGAAACATGCCCGAGTTCCAGAAGTAGTTGCCCGCAGCCACAAACTCCTCGGCGCGGTTCTGGTTTGGCTTCTCGATAAAACGCCTGACGTGCAGGGCTGAGTCGTCCCCGGTGTAGTCGGTGGTCTCAATATAGCCGTAGCCGGTTTCGGCGCGTGTCGGCTCAATGCCCAGCACCACGATATTGTCGCCGGCAGCGGCCACGGCAATGCCCTTTTGCAGCGCCTTCAGGAAGCGCGGCTCGTCGGCAATCACGTGGTCGGAGGGAAAGATGCCCAGCACCGCTTCGGGGTTCTCGCGCTCAATCAGGAAGGCGGCCAGTCCGCAGGCCGGGGCGGTGTTGCGGGCCACCGGCTCCTGGACGATCTGCCCGGCGGGCATGCCCTTCAACTGGTCGGCGATCTCCTGGGCCAGGTACTCGTTGGTGATGACCCAGGTTTTGTCCAAACCGGCCAGCGGATTGAGCCGCTCCACAGTCTGCTGCAGCATGGAGCGCTCGCCGTCCAGGGCAAGAACCTGCTTGGCGTGGGCGCGGCGAGAACGGGGCCAGAAGCGCGTACCACTGCCTCCGGCAAGAATAACGGGACGGAAATCCATAGGTTTCGGCATCGAAACCACATCCTACCGGACAAACGATACGTTTGCACAGGGGTGAATGATACTTTTTGGAAAAAGTTGTCCCATTTGCTGAAAAAGCGGGAAATTCGCGCAAAATATCCTGGGAATGAACGAAACCTGGAGGCTTCGTCCCAACCAGCGCAACAGCAAACGCCCTGGTCTACGCCAGCTTGGCCAGAAACTCTCCCATGCGCCGCGTTCCCTCGTCAATGTTCTGCCGGGTCACCGGATAGGAGAGACGGATGTGCTCCGCTGTGCCGAAGGCTTCGCCGGGGACAGTGACGACATGGGCCTCGTGAAGCAGGCGCGTGGCCAACTCTGTCGAAGTTTTAATGCCACCCTTGCCGAGATAGGCGCCGATGTTGGGGTAGACGTAGAACGCGCCCTCGGGCTTGGTGCAGGTGATGCCGGGAATCTCCGCCAGCTTGGCCAGCATGTAGTCCCGCAGGCTGATGAACTCGGCGCGAAACTCGCTGACGCACTCTTGCGAGCTGTTCAAAGCGGCGACGGCAGCCTTCTGCACAAAGCTGGTGGCGTTGGAGGTGGATTGCGACTGGAGCTTGCTGAGGTTGGCTGTAACAGATTTGGAGGCCAGCGCAAAGCCGGCTCTCCAGCCGGTCATCGCGTAGGTCTTGGAGAGCGAGCCGAGAATGACCAAATGCTCTTTGGCCCAGGTAAACGAGCCGCCACTGACCGGTTTGCCGGCATAGTTCAGGTAAACGTAGCACTCGTCCAGCAGCAGGAAAATCCCGCGCTCGTGGGCCAGGTGGACGATGCGCTCCAGGTCTTCAGCCGACATTACTGACCCGGCCGGGTTCGAAGGCGAGTTGAGAATGATGGCCTTGGTCTTGGGCGTGATGGCCTTTTCGATGGCGTCCGCCGTAATGCGGAAGTTCTCCGCCTCCTGGGTCTTGAGGAAGACCACCTTGCCGCCGGCGTACTGAATGATGTCCGCAAAGCTGACCCAATAGGGAACGGGCAGAATCACTTCGTCGCCGTGCTCCACCAGGATTTGCAGGGTGTTGAACAGGGCCTGCTTGCCGCCGGTGGTAAAGATGGCCTCGTCCAGCCCGTAGTCGGAGCCGAAGTCGGCGGCGTGGCGCTCGACAATGGCCTTGCGCACCTCGGGAATGCCCGACACCACGGTATAGCGCGTGAAGTTGGCGTCGATGGCGGCGATGGCCGCATCCTTGATATGCCGCGGGGTGGGAAAGTGCGGCTCCCCGGCGCCAAAATCCACCAGGTTGACGCCCTGGGCGCGCAGCTTGGCGGCCTCGGCAGAGACGGCTAGTGTTGCGGAGACCTCGATCCGGCCTATGCGACCGGTAAAGACTTGGGAAGAAGTGGAGTTTGTCATAGCTGTCTCTATCTTTACAGATTTTTGGGCTGGAGCAAAATGGCGGCGTAAAAATATGGCGCATGGGCCTCCCAAAATATAGTCGAGCTATTGCGCCAATGGGGCGTCTGTCTGGATAGAAGGAGCTTATGGCTTCGATTGCGGGAGGTGGGCTGGTTTTGGAGATCACACAGCCGGAGATCGACGTCGCGGCTCTCGTGGAAACCTACTCTCGGCTCCTCTTCCGCGTGGCTCACTCGGTTCTGCGGAACCAGGCAGAGGCTGAGGATGTGGTGCAGGATGTCTTTGTTCGCGTAATCGAGCGCCGCCGGTCTCTTCAGGCAATCCGCGATATGCGGGTATGGCTGGTTCGGATTGCATGGAATCTGGCGCTGGACCGAAGACGGCGCATACGGCCCACGCAGATGGATGAGAGCTTCGCGGAGAACCTGGCGGCTAACACCATGCCCGCCGACGAGAAGTTATATGAATCTCAGCGCCTGAAATTGGTTTTGATTGAGATGGAGAGATTGCCCAAAGCGGAGCGCCATGTACTGCTGCTTTCCGCCGTTGAGGAGCTGGACATGACGGAGATGGCGCAGGTTGTGGGAAGAAGCGAGTCCGCAGTTCGAGCATTGCTCTTTCGCGCACGAACGCGGCTTCGCGAGCGGCTCGAAGCACGAGGAGGCGAGCGATGATCAATTCGGAGGAAACCATCGGCAAAGTGTTGGCCGGCTTGCGAGAAGCCCAAGCCTCTCCGGGCCTGGAGCGCCGCATCCTGGCAGCGATAGAGGCGCGCGCATCTCAGCGCCAGGCCGCAAAACCGTCGTCCTGGACGTGGAGCGTTGCTTTGGCGGGGATGATCGCCGCCTGCTTGTTCTTTGCAATTACAGCTATTCATCGGCACGAGCATCCATCGACGCAGGCGCAGCAGCACGTTCTTCCAGCGGAATCGACAGGAGGCACGGAGGAAGCCTCCCTTCTGCCACATGAACCCATCGCGCCTACCAGAACGCCAGCTAGAACTGCGGCGCCCGCGCGAAACGTGCAACCGATCAGCGCTGACGATGCAGTGCTTCTCCGTGAAATGCGCGCTCCCAGCCACCCGGCACCGGTAGCACCTCTGACCAATGAGGAGAAGCTGCTGCTGCGCGCCGTTCATACCGGGGATCCGCAGGTGATGGCGATGCTGGACCCTGAGGTTCGAGCCAGGCAGGATGCGGAGAGTGAGGCGGAGTTTCAAAGGTTTGTCGAGCAATCCGGCAAAGAAGATCACGAATCAAATCAAACCACGGAGTGAAAGGGAGGAAGACAATGAAACGGACGATCGGATTTCTGGGAATCGCATTGCTACTGAGTTGCGGCAGTACAAGAGTCTTTGCGCAAGCGGATGCACCCACGCCCAAGGCAAGCGAAACGAAGGTCGAGACTGCGCCAGCCACTTATCGGCTGACCTACACGCTCACGGAGATGGACGGCGGCAAGCGCATCGGAACGCAGCATTTTTCCCTGACCGTCAATCCAGGCAAAGAAGGAAGGATCAGACTCGGCAGCAAAGTTCCCATCGCCATGGAATCTTCCAATCCGGCGAGTCTGGCGCCAGCGCAGGTCCAGTATCAGGATGTTGGACTCTTCATCCAAGTGCGCTTAAAAGAATCCGCAGCAGGCGTGTTGGCAGATTCGGAAGTGCAGCAGACTGGCGTCTCGGAGGAACAATCAACCGTGGGAAGGGGCGATCCGGTAATTCGGCAGGCAAATTTGCAGAATACTGCCTTGCTGACTCTGGGCAAGCCGGTGATGCTGGGATCGCTCGATGTGCCGGGAAGCACGCGGCATCTGGATATCGAAGTTATTCTTGAGGTGGTTCGGTAACTTTTAGGCTGTTTTGCAAGAATCGGTCGCAGAAACCCAGGCTTCATTATCGAGGCCTGGGTTTTTCGCGTCAGCTCGCGCCCATGCGCCCGCGCAGGCGCTTGAGGACGTTGGGGGGCACCAGGCCGCTGACGTCGCCGCCGAAGCTGAAGACCTCCTTCAGCATCCGTGAGCTGACAAAGGAGTAGCGCCCGGCCGGTTGCAGAAAGACGGTTTCGATCTCCGGAGCCAGGCGGCGGTTCATCAGCGCCATCTGGAATTCATATTCGTAGTCGCTGATGGCGCGGATGCCGCGCAGCACCGCCGAGACTCCCTGACTTCGCGCAAATTCCACCATTAACCCGTCAAAGGTGGCCACCGACACGTTTTTTAGCGCAGCGGTTGATTCCTTCAGCATCTCCACCCGCTCCTCGACAGTGAACAGGGGATCTTTTCCCGGATTGTTGAGAACGGCGACGATGAGGTGGTCAAAGAGCCTGGCCCCGCGCTCAATCAGGTCGAGGTGGCCGTTGGTTGGCGGGTCGAAGGTTCCGGGATAGAGGGCGCTTACGCTCATGGAGACCGCTCCCAGAAGATTCTAGCAGCGCAAGGCGCAGGCAGGTTGCGCCGCGGGCTCTCCAGGCCTTGGATGGCACTGCTAAAATGAACTCTCCTCTCCGCAGGAGCATTTTCCATGCCGACCAAGACTATCTTCGAGCCTTTTCGCATCAAGAGTGTTGAGCCCATTCGCTGGACCACCCGCGAAGAGCGGGAGGGCCTGCTGGGCGCCGCGCACTACAACCTTTTTCTGCTCCATGCTGACGATGTGCTGATTGACCTGCTCACCGACTCCGGAACCGGCGCCATGTCCACGCACCAGTGGGCGGCGGTGATGGAGGGCGACGAGAGCTACGCCGGCAGCCGCAGTTTCGATCACTTCAAGGATTCCGTGCAGAACATCGTCGGCTACACGCACGTCATTCCCACCCACCAGGGACGGGCCGCGGAACGCATTTTGTTCAAGGTGATGTGCAAGCCGGGAGATGTGGTTCCGAACAACACGCATTTCGACACCACCCGCGCCAATGTCGAGGCGGTCGGGGCCGAGGCGGTTGACCTGTTGCTACCCGAGGCGCGGCAACCCGGCGTGCGCCTTCCGTTCAAGGGCAACATGGATGTGGCGGCGCTGGAGGCGCTGATTGCGCGCGTGGGGCGCGACCGCATCCCGCTGGTCATGCTGACGGTGACCAACAACTCCGGCGGCGGGCAGCCGGTTTCGATGGAAAATGTATGGGCTGTGGCCGCGGTCTGCCACCAGCATGAGATTCCGCTGTATTTCGATGCCTGCCGTTTTGCCGAGAACGCCTGGTTCATCAAGCTGCGCGAGCCGGGCTACTCCGGAAAGACGCCCAAGCAAATCGCGCAGGAGATGTTCGCGCTGGGCGACGGCTGCACCATGAGCGCCAAGAAAGACGGCATGGCCAACATCGGCGGATTTCTGTGCACCAACGACGACATCCTGGCCCGCCAGGAGAAGAATCTGCTGATTCTGACTGAGGGCTACCCGACTTACGGCGGGCTTGCCGGCCGCGACCTGGAGGCCGTCGCCGTGGGCATTCAGGAGTCGTTGCAGGAGGACTACCTGCGCTACCGGATTGCTTCGACGGCTTACCTGGGCGACCACATTGCCGAGCACGGCGTGCCCATTGTTCAGCCGCCCGGCGGCCATGCCATCTATCTCGACGCCAAAGCCTTTCTGCCGCACATTCCGCAGGACCAGTTTCCCGGCGTGGCGCTGGCCGCGGAGTTGTATCTGGAAGGCGGCATCCGCTCGGTGGAGATCGGCAGCCTGATGTTCGGCGCGGCTGCGCAGATGGAGCTGGTGCGGCTGGCCATTCCCCGCCGCGTCTACACGCAGAGCCACATCGATTACGTGGTAGAGATCATCTTGCAGGTCTTCGCGCGGCGCGAAAAGATCAAGGGCTTGCGGCTGACCTATGAAGCTCCGTTCCTGCGGCACTTTACCGCGCATCTGGAGCCAGTGAGCTGAGCCTGTGGTCACCGCTTCATCAGGTCGATAGGCTTGGTGAAGTCCGTAACGCGGATGTGCTTTGCCAGTGCCGGGTGCTGGCGTTGGAGAGCTAAAAACATCTCCCAGGCCACGCGGCGGTAGCTGAAGTGGCCAGCGGGGCCGGAACGCAGTTCGATGATGTATTGAGCTTCGGCAAAGTCCATCTTGAACAGGCTCCGGACGCGCGTGGCCAGCGGCAACAGGTAAAGAGCGGATTGGGAAGCCTCTGGCGCCAGGCTGGCCGCGATCCGGACGCTGGCAGCGTGGGCGGTTTCAACGGCAAAGTTGTAATCGCTCAGGATTCCGGCCTCCGCGAGAATGTTCACCTCTGGGCCAAGGTCGCCACAGGCGGGCGTATCGTAACCGTGCATGGTAGTGAACGGCTGAATAATCTGTGTGCAGCGGCGATGGCGGTGCAGGTCGCGGAAAGCGCCGATGTCCACGAGAAGGTCGAAGCGTAAAGCCGCTCCTGCGTGAAAGGCGCGCAACGCCTCGTCGTGCTTTCCGCGGTGCCGTAACCCCAGCTCAATGATCTCCGAAACGCGGGCCTCGGGCAGCCCGGCAACCAGGTCGCGAATCTGCCGGTATGGATGATAGCTGGCCGAGTACAGCAACGTCGCCGCCACTTCGACCTCGAGTGATTCGGTGTACTCGACCAAATCAATCACTGCGTGGGGCAGCGACCCTGCGGGGGTCAGGCCTTTCAAAAGCTCGACGGCGGCCTGGGCCAGTTCGGCGCGGGTCTGGATCTCATACTCGTTAGTCTGGGCATACTTGACCAGCGTGGGCGCGCTGCGGACCTCGCGGGTAAGCAGGTTGGCGGCCTCGCCGGCTAACTCTGAATCAGCCTCCGTAAGTTTTTTAATGAAGGCCGCGCAGGCCTGCGCGTTGACGTTCCAGGCAGGACCAGTAGCGGCCTCGCGCAGCTTGAGTCCTAAATCGCGCACCTCGGCGGCGGGGTGGGAGAGCAGCCGCGAGACCTGCGTTTCCAGGGTGCGCGCGTTGGTGATCTGGCCCAGCGAGGTGTTGGTGGCCAGGGGAAGCAGGTAGCGGGCCACGTCGAAGGCGCGGGCCTTGAGGGTTCGTTCGTAAGCCTCGGGTTTCATCCCTTCCGGACAGGCAACACGTCCGCGCAGTGCATCAAAAACCGCATCATTGACTCGCTTATAGGCGTCAAACTGGCTCCTGATGGTTTCGGAATAAAGTTGGGCCGACCCGGAATCCGCCCCGAAATCCGGGAAAAACCAGCCGGATTTGAGAAAATTCTGATACCTTGTGGATCGTTCCTGGCCGTCCCACCTCTGCTCGTCAACTAGCACGATGGCGGCCAGCAGGCTGAGCCTTTCCACGGACATGGCGACGTGGGCCAGGTCGGCAATGGAGCGGTGGCCGTATTGAAAATAAAAGGTATTGAGAAACTGCTCGGCGCGCTGCGAGCTGATCTCGGCCAGCGACTCGCGCATGGAGAGAGCGGAGCGGGAGTACTTGGCCATGGCGTAGGCCAGCACCTCGGGGTCGGCGCCGTGGACGGCGAAGACTTCGGTCTGGTTGCGGGCGCCGGGGGGCATGAAAGATTCACTGGACATTCTGAGGGCTCGCGAACAGAATACGGCATGGGGGCGGATTGAGGTTTGCGCTCGCAATCCTGCTCCAGGCATCCTTTAAGAGCAATAGGGCAGGATAAGGAGCAACCGGGCCATGCGGGAATACCCGATATACACATCGAACGAACCGCATCCCTTACCTCCCGGCCGCTGGCTGATCTCCCAGCGCTGGAACAATTTGCTCTTCGCGCACTGGCCGGTTCCGGCCTCTTCGCTTGCGCATCTGCTGCCCGAGGGCTTGCAGGTTGACACCTTCCAAGGTTCCGCGTGGCTGGGGATCATGCCCTTCTGGATGGACCGGATCAAGGTTCGCGGCCTGCCGCCGATTCCCGGGACGCGCAGCTTCCCCGATCTGAGTTTGCGCACTTATGTCCGCGAGGAGCGAACGGGAACGCCGGGGGTGGTCTGCCTCTCGCTGGATTCCAGCAACCTGCTGGCGGTGGCGGCGGGGCGCGCTTTCTATCGCCTGCCCTACCACTGGGCAAAGATGCATCTAAAACAGCGAACAGAGCGGGAGTTTTCGTTCTATAGCCGGAGACGATTTGCAGGCCGGACGGTGGTCTTCAAGGCGCGCTACCGTGGTTTGGGTCCATCGCTGAAGCTGGCGGAGAGCCGCCCTGGCTCGCTGGAGAACTTCCTGATTGAGCGTTACTGCCTGTTTTCGACCAACCGGGCCGGGCAACCCATCCGGGCAAACCTGCACCACTCCTCCTGGCCGCTGGAAGAGGCCGAGGCGGAGATTGAGCAGAATAGTCTGGCCGATGTGCTCGGAATACGGCTGCCTGATGAGGAGCCTGTGCTGCACTACTCGCGGCAGTTAGCAGTCTACGTCTGGCCGGCGGAGCTGGTGCGGCCGGCCATGGTGGCACAGCCTGTAACGGTGGCGGCCACGCCTTCGGGGTAATCACTGCCTACTGCGAACAGTAAACGTTGCCCATTTATAATCAGGGATGAAAGGGCGCGGAAATGTGCGCGCGGAGGTTAAAAAAACAATATGGCGGATTTACAGGGAAGAATTGCGCTGGTTACCGGGGCTGCACAGGGAATCGGGCGGGCCGTTTCGCTGGAACTGGCGCGGGCCGGGGCCACGCTGGCCGTGGCGGACATCAACGAGGAAAAGCTTGCCTTGGTCGCGGCGGAGATTCAGGCGCTGGGCGGCACGGCGGCTGCGTTTCGGCTGGATGTATCCAGCCAGGAGTCGATTGAGACCGGAGCCAAAGCGATACTCGACCGCTTCGGCAAGGTCGAAGTCCTGGTCAATAACGCCGGCATCACCCGCGACAATCTGATGATGAGCATGAAACGGGCGGAGTGGGATCTCGTCCTGGCCATCAATCTGACCGGGCCATTCCTGCTGACCCAGGCCCTGTTGCGGCCCATGATCAAGAACCGCTGGGGACGGATCGTGAATATGGCCAGCGTAGTGGGCCGCGCCGGGCAGGCCGGCCAGGTGAACTACGCGGCATCCAAAGCCGGGCTAATCGGGCTAACCCGCTCGTTGGCGCGCGAGGTAGCCTCGCGGGGGATTACCGTCAATGCCGTCGCGCCGGGCTTCATTGAGACGCCCATGACCGCGGTGCTGGATGAGAAGGTGAGCGCGGCGATGCTGGCCAATATTCCCCTCGGCCGGCGTGGGACGGATCAGGATATTGCCCAGGCGGTCAAATTTCTCGCCTCGGATGCGGCCTCCTACATTACCGGACACGTGCTGGACGTGAACGGTGGAATGTTCATGGGAGGATAGGCCCTGCTCCGTGATTGCTGCGGGATCGTAATGCCTATTCTGAGATCCGGGATTCCAGGTCCACTTATCTGGGTTGCGGCGCGGGAGTGGCATCGCGCGGGACTGTCGGCGTTCCTCCCACCGGCATGACCATGACCGCGACTGATGCGGCTACGAAGACTCCATCCTTCACGGCGCCCTCGACGCGCACCACGTCGCCCACATGTACATCGGCTAGTGTGATCGGTTCGCGGCGCTTGCGGAAGGTGGTGTCTTCGTCGGCCACGAAGGTGTGAGCAGCGTTGTCCATCATGCCAAGAAGCGTGACTTTGGTTTCGCTGATAGCCGTCACCCTTCCCTGAAGCCAGGTCTTGCCGTAGTTTGCCCGCATCTCGCGCAACTGCCTGGCGCGCTCCGGGTCGAGCTGCGCGATCACCACAGCTCCCACGGATTTGGCCGCCGCATCCACTTCTCCCATCACGCCCACCGCGTTGCCCACCTTGATGTCGGAAGGTTTGAGCGTCTGCGGGGAATTGCCACCGACCTCGCCTCTCTCACCTCGGCGCTGGACCGCCTGCTTGAGGATGCGGGTGTTGACGCTGAAGTAAACCGTATAAGTATCGCCAGCATCGGTCTTGATGGTGTAATGGTTGGCTGCAGTCTCGGTTACGGTTCCGGCAATACCGGCTCCGCCACCCACGCCGCCTCCCCAGCCACCACGTCCGCCTTGGCCAGTTCGGCCACCGCGCGGGTTTGCATCCTGTGCAGAGGCGGCTAAGGTCAGCGCGAGGCTGAAGACGATTGCGGACAACAGACGGATTTTCATGGCAACTCCATTCAACACAACCAAAGGGGCACAAGCAAGTCCCTGACAACATAGACGGATGAAGCCAGTCCAGAAACGACAACAGTTCGTAACAGCACGCGCTTTAGCGGATTCCGGTGTGAAGCCTGTCACGGCCGCCGGGCGCAGGCAACGCGGGGAATCCCTTGCAGATCAGGAACGAACTCGATCTGCTCAAAGCCAGAGCGCGCCAGCAACTCTGTAATCGCCTTCGATTGGCCGTAGCCGATTTCGAGCGCCACATAGCCGCCGGGAATGAGCGCGACGAAGGCGGCGGGAATGAGACGGCGGTAAACATCGAGTCCGTCGTCGCCGGCAAAAAGCGCCAGCGCGGGCTCGTGTTCGCGCACCTCGACGGAGAGCGTGGCGCGGTCTCCGCTGGGCACATAAGGCGGATTGGAAACGACGATCTCGAAGCACTCCCCGGCAACCGGCGCAAGAAGGTCGCCCTCGAGAAAGCGAATAGAAGCTCCGCTGCGCTTTGCGTTTTCCTCGGCAATCGCAAGAGCGCGCGAAGAAATATCGATTGCAGTCATCACAGCGAAGAAACATTCGTGAGCTAACGCGACCGCAATTGCCCCCGAGCCGGTGCCGACATCCACGATGCGTGGCTGCTGGAAGCGCGCAGCAAGTTCGATCACCTTCTCCACCAGGTGTTCGGTCTCAGGCCGCGGGATCAGCACCTCCGGCGTAACGCGAAAAGGCAGGCCATAAAACTCCGTCTCGCCGGTGATGTACTGGATGGGTTCGCCCTTGCGACGGAGGCTGACCAGCGCCGTGTAGTTCGCATCCTGCTCGCCGGAGAGTTCCTCCTCCGCATGAGCCACTAGCCAGGCGCGGCTTTTCTTCAGCGTGTGCGTCAGCAACAGTTCCGCGTTCCGGCGCGCGCTCTCCGGATGTGGACCATCCTTCAGCGCGAATTCACCAAGATCGAGATGGTGGCGCAACGAGGGCATGGAGCACCTCAGCCAGTTCAGTCGCCGGCCTTCAACTGCTCCGCCTGGGAGTGGGTAATCAATGCATCGACGATCGGCTGCAAGCGGCCATCCATCACCTGGTCGAGCTGGTGCAGTGTCAGGCCAACGCGGTGATCGGTCATCCGGTTTTGCGGGAAGTTATAGGTGCGAATCTTCTCGCTGCGGTCGCCGGTGCCCACCTGCTGCTTGCGTTCCTTGGCCAGCTCCGCATTTTGCCGTTCCATCTCCACCTCATACAACCGCGAGCGCAGCACGCGCATTCCTTTTTCGCGGTTCTTGATCTGCGATTTCTCGTCCTGGCAACTCACTACCGTGTTCGTCGGGATGTGGGTAATGCGCACGGCGGAGTAAGTCGTGTTCACCGACTGGCCGCCGGGGCCCGACGAACAGAAGGTGTCGATGCGAATGTCCTTGGCCTCGATCTTCACGTCCACCTCCTCGGCCTCTGGCAGCACGGCCACCGTCACCGCCGAGGTGTGCACGCGTCCCTGCGTCTCAGTCTCCGGAACGCGCTGCACGCGATGCACGCCGCTCTCCCACTTCATCTGCGAGTAAACGCGATTGCCCTCGATGATGGCGATGACTTCTTTGTAGCCGCCCACGCCTGACTCGGACATTGACAGCAGTTCGACCTTCCAGCGGTGCTGCTCGGCAAAGCGTGTGTACATGCGGAAGATCTCGGCGGCAAAGAGTGAGGCCTCGTCGCCGCCCGTCCCTGCACGAATTTCCAAAATCACGTTCTTCTCGTCGTTGGGGTCCTTGGGCAGCAGCAGCGTCTTGATCTCTTCTTCCAGGACCGGCTCACGCGGCGCAAGCTGCGCGATCTCCTCCTCGGCTATTTCCTTCATCTCCGGATCGGCCAGCATGGCGCGCGCCCCGGCCAGCCCCAGGCGCACCAGTTTCAACTCGCGGTACTTCATCACCGGAGTTTCCAGGTCGCTGAGCGCCTTGCCCGCCTTCTGATATTTTTCGCGGTCTCTGACCACCTCGGGCAACGAGAGCTGGGTGGAGAGTTCTTCGTAGCGCTTCTCCATTTGTTCCAAACGATCAATCATGATGAATCCTTATTGGCCCGCAAGAGGGCTTGTTATGAATTGTTCTTTGGGGAATTGAAGATGGGCAGAAAAAGAGTATCGGCGGCGGGCGCCGCTAGAGCAGGACCGGGATGGGCTGATGGAGAGTCATACTGCTGTCTCTATTCTAGCGCGAAAGTGCCGCCGAAAGCGAACAGAACCTCTATTTCGCTAATAGCACTCGCCAGGTTCGCAGGCGTTCATCAGCGGCACCTGCAACGTCGAGTCATGCCCTGCGCCCGAGTAGATAGTGATTGTCGCAGGCCGGTAGTCGCGAGGTTTCGCCGTCATGATATTGGGCACAAAACTCTGCGGATTGCGGTCGTAGAGCGGAAACCATGTACTCTGGATTTCGACCATCACCGTGTGGCCGGCCTTGAAGACGTGGTCCACGTCGTGCAGCGAGAACTTGTACTCGCGAATTGCACCAGCTTTCAACGGAGCTGCCTTCTCAAAACTGTTCAGATACCGGCCGCGGAAGATCTCCGCATTGGTCATCAGCTGGTAGCCGCGCATCTTCGCATCGGGATCGTCGCCGGGGTACTGGTCGATGAGCTTGACCACCAGGTCGTTGTCCGTGCCGGTGGTCGAGGCGTAAATGTCGGCGACCACTTCGCCGGTCAGCACCAGGTCCTTCTTGAGCACAGGCAGCTTCCACGCGACCACATCCTTGCGATCCGTGACAAAGCGCTGGTCCTCTGTGAGCCAGTTGCCCCACTGCGAGCCTTCGCTGTATGTCTCCTGAATAGGACGATGGCGATACGGAACAGGGTTAGCGGGGTCGCTCAAGTAGTTGGTATTAGCCTGGGCCGTCGAGCCGCTCCAACTCAACAGGCCAGCGCCTTCAAGATGCAAGCTCGTGGGCCGGGATTCCTTCGGAGGAAAGTGAGAGTAATACTTCCAGGTATTCGAGCCGGTCTGAAAGCTGGCCGTATCTTCCAGATCGAATCCGGATGGATTCGTGCCTGATTGGTTTGAAGTGGGCGCATCCTTCAAATAGTACGCGAAGAACTTTGCCTCAATGCGGGCGCGATACTCCTTGCCGACGGGCTGGGTGTAGTCCAGATTGCCGAGATGGCGCGAAGAAGACGCCCAATAACCGTGGCGCCAGGGACCGAGAACGAGATAGTTCTGGTGGCTCCGGTCGCGGGGTTCGAGCGTGGAGTACTCGATCTGCGGGCCAAACATATCTTCCTGGTCGTAATAACCACCCACGGAGAGGGTAGGAACGGCGACCGCCGAGAGCGAGTGCTGAACACCGCGCGAGAACCAGACTGGATCATAGGCGGGATGTTCAAGAAAAAGCTTCCAGGTGGGCAGAGTTTTGGAGCCGGATTGTTTCACGTCTTCAGCGAAGTTCCCGCGCTCTAGAAAAAAATCAAAGCCATCGCGGGGTTTACTTTCCTTGTCCTTGCCGTAGTCCGGGATGATCTCTTCCTTGCCGGACTCCATTCTGAGGACATAATCGTAGCCGTAGCTCTGGCGGAAGGCGCCGTTGTGAAAGAAGTCGTCGCCCATCCAGGCATCAATCATGGGCGCTTGCGGAGAGATGGCCTTCACCGCTGGATGGGGATCAATGCCGGCCGCCATGGCCAGAAAGCCCGGATAGCTCGTTCCAATGAAGCCCGCGCGTCCGTTGTTGCCCTCCACATTCTTCAGCAACCATGCCACGGTGTCATAAGCGTCTGTGCTTTCGTCCGTAGCTTTCGGATCGCGATGGTCGGCCAGCGGCCGGCTCATGATGAACTCGCCCTCGCTCTTGTAGCGCCCGCGAATGTCCTGTGCGACGTAGATGTAGCCGTCGCGAGCCAGCTCCGGCCGAACGCTGAAGAACGAGGCCTGGTTGGTTCCGTCCGCGCCGTAGGGCGTGCGCTGGATGAGGAACGGCAGCAGCGTCTGGATGTCGGCGGGCTTGAGAATAACCGTATGCAGCTTGGCCCCATCGCGCATGGGAATCATCGCCTCGGTGCGCTGATAGTCGTGGAAGACGTGACGAACTGGTTCACCAGTGCGACGGTAGGGGTCGTTAGGTGTGTCGGAAAAGATCACGCTGCCGCTGCGGTCTGCGGCGTCGAGGATAAACCGCAAAGTGAACTTCGCGCCGGGCCAACTGAACTCTGTAGCGGAGATAGACTTGAGTTCGGTGGGAACATTGCGCTCAGACTCGACAATGAGCTTTCCGTCCTGGACGTAAAAACTGATCGGTGTGTCAGGTTCATGTGGGTCGGTGTATTCGCCAACTAGATTCAACAGCTGAGGGATCGGGAGGCTAACCGCCTTTGTCTCCTGCGGAGCCGTCTGTGTGTATCCCGGCACGACCGGAAGCGATGCAGCAAAAAGAACCAAAAGAGCGATACGAAGGCGAATCAAGCGCAAATCCTCCACCAATCTCGGAATCAGGAACCGATAACTCGATGATATGGGAAGGGTGCGAACTGAAACCCGTACCTTTCATCATTGGACTCGCATTCTATGCTGGACTAATGCGCGTGTCCGTCGTGATGGCCGCAACCGCCGTCCATCTCTTCCATGGGCACGACGCAGCCTTCCAACTCCGCGCAGCACATGTGCTCAAACTGGATGGTGGCGTGGCTTATTTGAAAGCGCTCCTTGAGCAACTGGTTGAGCCGGGCCAGGATGCAGGCGCTCTCCGACGGCGGAATGTCGGCGATGGTCACGTGGCAGGCCAGCGCGCTGGAATTCGAGCCGAGGCTCCAGACGTGCAGGTCGTGGACGTTGACCACTCCCTCGACGGCCCCCATGCCCAGGCGAATCTCCGTGAGCGAGATGCCGCGAGGCGTGCCTTCCAAAAGAATATTGAGGGTCTCGCGGACAATGCCCATGCTGCTCCAGAGAATGAGCGCGGCAATGATCAGCGAGAGAGCCGGGTCGATCCAGTTCCTCCCGGTCAGCAGAATCCCCGCGCCGCCGGCAATCACCGCGGCGGTCGAAAGCGTGTCGCCGGCCATGTGAATAAAGGCCGAGCGCAGGTTCACGTCGCGGGCCACTCTCCACAGCAAAGCTGCGATCACGCCATTCATCACCACGCCGGCCGCGGCCACCATCATCATCAGCCGGGGCTGCACCGTGACCGGCGCCGAGAGTCGGTGAAGCGCCTCGACAGCAATCCAAATGGAAATGACGATGAGCGTGGCCGCGTTCAGAAAGGCGGCCAGCACGCCGGCTCGCTGGTAGCCGAAGGTCTTGGAGGAACCTGCGGGGCGGGATTGAAAGTAAACGGCAGTAAAAGTGAGCAGCAGGGCCAGAAAATCGGAGGCGTTGTGGCCGGCCTCGGAGATCAGAGCCAGCGAGTGGGCGCGCAGCCCGGCAGCGAAGGTGACCACCACATAGGCCAGCGTGGCCACGAGCGAAAAACGCAGCACGGATTGAGTTCTGTTTGCGCCGGGGTGGGAAGGCGCCACGTGCAGAAGCATAGTGGAAGTATATGCGAGCGAACAGCGAGCGGCTGGCCCCACCGCAGGTGGCTACTCGTTGGCCTCGATGCGCCGCCCGTGCGCGTCCTGCAACCCGCGCGTGTTCATCCGGAAGAGCGCTATGAAGGCGCGCAACTGATCGCGGCTGAGGCTCAGCTCCTGCTCGAAGACAAACCAGCGAACTCCCTCGGTGCAGGGCGGGGCGGTCAGCGAGCCCATGAAGGTCCAATAGCCTCGGTCGGCGGGCAACAGGCCGCCGACGCTCACCATCTCCTGAACTTTTTCAGTCTTGCCGGCAGTTTTGGGCAAATGCGGCCACAACGCGGCCAGCACAGCGTTGGGGTTGCCGGCGTCCTCGCGCAACCTCACCGTCACCACGGCCATGCTGCCGTCGGCGCCGCGGTGCAGCAGTTGCACGTCCATGTCGGTCACCTTGCCCCTCACCGCCTCTTCGCTGGGGTGGTGAAAGTCGAACAAAACCAGCTCATAGCGCATCCCTCCGGCCACAATGTAGCTGCCGGGGTTCACGCGCGCCACGATGGTGTGACCGTCATTGGTGAGCATCACCGGCCCTGCAATGTAGTGGAACTCGATGGGTGCGAGCGCCTTGTTCAGGTGAGCTCCGCGAATGTCGAGGGGCGATTGCTCATGGCCCTGCGAACAGGCTCGGTAGGCCGAGTCCAGCTTGCCCCAGACCAGCGGACCCGTCTTGCCCTGGTAGCTCCAGGGAGCGGAATTCTGATCGAATGTTTGCGCGGCGGCCATGGCGGCCAGGCTCAGTGCCAAAACGACAAGTGCAGGAAAACGCATCGATTGCTCCTCAATAAAAAAGACGCTCAGCGCGCTAGAGAGCATTCTAAGGCATTTGCGGGAGGACTGTAGCCGAAGGTCGAAACAGTGTCCTTTGCAGACGGAAGTGGTGAGAAAAGCACGGGGAAAAGGACTGTTCGAGGCCGGTTTTTCGACTCAAATCGGGTAAAAAAGCTGGTTCTTGAGGCAAAAAAGCGACTTTTTTGGGTGATTTTCAGAGGCCAAATCTCGCCATGTGGGAAATTTGGAGGCGGAAAATTTTCGGCTGGCCTTGATTCCAGGGAGTTTAGAAATTATCTGCAAGGTTTTTTGGGAGATTTATACCCCCGGGGGTATAGGGGGTGGGGTGGGGGTCCCTGGGGGTATAGACCGGCCACATCCCTGACAAATCGAACTGGAGAGTGGCCCACTTTTATTCATTCTGCCAGTGTGCGCCCAAGGAGGATAATTTTCTGCAAGACGGGCGCAAATCTGCCGGAAGATGGGAAACAAAGAGAAGTTCAACGTGCATTGCGGGACGAGCGGGCGGCGGCGCGTTTTTGTGCCTGCCAGCGCAGGCCGAGCCAGGCCAGGTAGCCCAGTTGGATGGTCCAGGTGATGACGTAGGCGGCGACGACGAACTGGTGGTTAAGAATAGCGGCTTTATCCATGATTTTCCTCGTTTTCTCCTCTGGATTTCAGGCTTCCAGCGCGTTTTGCGCTTCCCGAGCGGCGATTTTCTGTTGCTGGCGTTCGACATGGTAGCGCAGTACCAGAACCAGGATGCCCCAGGCCAGCCACGCCAGGACGTTCCAGCCGAAGGCGTGCAGCATGGCGGGGTCTTTGATGCCGGAGTCCGGTCCGCCGCCGAAGACTGGCGCGGGATGCTGGCCAACCCACCAGCGGTTGGACATATAAACGATGGGTACGTCGAGTGCGCCGAAGATGCCCAGGACGGCGGCCAGCGTCTGGACTTGCGGACCGGCGGCAAAGCGGCGCAGCAGCAGGTAACTGACGTAAATCAACCATAAAACGAGGGTGGTGGTCAGCCGCGCGTCCCAGGTCCACCAGATGCCCCATGCGCGTTTGCCCCAGAGCGGCCCGGTAATGAGCACCACGGTGCAGAAGACGACTCCTACCTCGGCGGCGGCCAGCGCCCAGGCGTCGGAGATCTGCGCCCATGTATTGCGGCTGTGGCGGAAGGCGAGGTAGCCGATGGAGCCGGCCAGGGAGATGGCGAAGAAGAGGAAAGCGACCATGGCTGAAGGCACATGGTAGTAGAAGATGCGCTGCACCTCGTGCATGGTCTGCTCCTCAGGAGCGACATAGATGGCCTGGTAGAAGCCCCAGATCATGAGGGCAACGGTGACAGCGGCATAGAGGCTGATGGCAAGTTTTTTCATGGGGAATCCTATTCGTATGCCAGCGCGTCGATGGGGTCCTTGCGGGCGGCCATCCAGGCTGGGTAGAGGGCGCCGCAGATGGCTCCTGCAAAGGCGATGGCGGCTCCCCGGACGATCCAGGCCGCGGTCAGCTCGAAGGCGAAGGCGGGAAATCTCACGCTCAGCAGAGCCTGGACTCCAAAGGTGGCAACAATGCCTGCCAGCACTCCAACCACTGCCAGCACCGCGCACTCGCGCAGCACCACGCCGACAATGGTGAGCTTGGAGGCGCCCATCGACTTGAGAATCCCGATCTCGCGGGTCCGCTCCAGTACCGCCGTGTACATGGTCTGGAAGATCACCAGAAAACCTACGATGACGGCAATCGAGATCACCACGTTCAGGGCCAGATCGAAGCCGGGAAACTTCGCCGGAGTGTATTGCGAGAGCAGCTCGTCCATGGTCTGCACGTGGTAGCCCTCAAGTCCCCGGGTGGCGGCGATCTCCTTCACGATGGCATCCTCATTGGCCGGATTGTCGCTCTTTAGATAAAGGACAGAGGCTTTTCCCTCCGAGCCGATCAGCACGCCCAGCGTCTCGATGGGCACCATTTTGCGCCCGCCCTTGCCGCTCTCCACCACGCCGCAGATGCGGAAGGGGTGGTTGAGAATCTCGATGGTCTCTCCCAGGTGGTGGCCCTGACCAGTGCGCGTAAATATATCGTCCACAATTACGTCGTAAGGCCCCTTAAACGGTCCGCCCGCGACCCAGGTGAAGGGCTTCAGAGCGTTGTAGCTGGGGTAATCGATGCCGTAGAGAATCTCCACCGAGCCGGCCATGGAAAAGCTGGTGATTACCGGCGAGGCGACGGCCACGTGATTCATGCGGCGGAATACCTCGGCGGTGCGGGCGGGCATGGGCGCGCCGCTGACGCCGCTGATGAAGCTGGTATTGGAAGGGCGCACCACCAGGTCGGCGCCGATACCGTTGGTGCGCTGCTTGGTGTCATTCAACATGCCCATGAAGATGCCCACGATGGACAGGATCATGACCACTTCAATGGCCACCGCCAGTACGCTGATAATGGAGCGGAGAGGGCGGTGCAACAGATTGGCAAAGATGAGCTTGTTCATTCCCGATGACGGCTCCGACGGGCTGCAAAACGCTGGAAATGCCCTCGCTT